>MKWU01000094.1_pt1 | contig 155320 bp, 167 predicted proteins | sample 809101 | NCBI WGS metagenome assembly MKWU01 (sample SAMN05860141, study PRJNA318959) | sponge metagenome | host: Aplysina aerophoba | place: Slovenia: Piran, Adriatic Sea, Gulf of Piran | collected 2013-05-07 | reverse complement strand
CGATGCCCGTCGGCTCGTCGCCGACCCCGCCCTTCCCTCGACGCTTCAATCCCGCCTCACCCTCGTCATCGAGCGCCATGACCGTCTGACGCGCGTTATCGCATCCCCGGCCGTTGCGGAAACCACGTCCCCGGCTGTGGAGACCACGGTTCCTGCTGCCGCCGATGCCGTGCCGAGAGAGCCGGTGACGCCCGGACGACGGGAAGACGATGCCGCGCCGGTCCGGCCGGCCGTGGTCGAGGACGAGAAGGAACGGGAAAGACGGCGCGAGCGGGCCCGCGAGGCCGCCAACCGGGCACGGCAGCAGGCCGAGGCCGCCCATCGCCAGCTGGAGGGCTAGGAGGCGCACATCGCCCGTGGCGATCTCGGTCATGTTATCGCTCATGCCGACGAGGTGGCTCGGGATCCCGATCTCGCCGCTCCCGGCCGCCGCCGTCTCGAAACAGCGGTGCGCCTGGGCCGCCAGCGCCTCGACTCGCACGAAGCGTACGGCGACTGGCAGGCGGCCTGCCGAAACCATGCCGATGCCGCAGCGTCACAGGGCCGCCACGTGCTCGATCACTCCGGCTATCGCGACCTCGTGACCTCGGCGCGCCGGTTGGCGAAGAACAAGGCCTTGAGCGGGACGGCACGCAGGGTGGTCACGGCCTGACTTGCCGAAGCCGCGGACATGGCCGATGCCCGCGCGGCCTTCCTGGAGCGGCGCATCGCCTGGCAGCGCCTGCAGGCCGAGGCGGAGGCCGAAGGCAGGAACCCCCTCGATCTCCCCGCAGCCCGCCGCGTGGTGGCGTGGCTCCGGGAGAACCTGGAAAGCGCCGGCGTCACCGAGACCGAAAGGCAGGCCATGAGGGATGTCGTGGCGCGCCACGAAGCCCGGAAGGCCGAGCGCAGGCGCCGCGACCGCGGGATCAGCTGGCGGATGTAGGCCGGTTGCGTTCGTAGACCTCTTCCTCAAGCCTGGCGGCGCGGCTGTCCTGCAGCACCTGTTCGAGCAGGCTGACCATGGTCTTGTGACGCCCGGTGCGGGTCATCACGTCGAGCCTGATCTCGAAGAGCACCCGCAAGGTCTCGGCGAAGCCGGGCGCGTCATCGGTCCCCTCCAGGTCCCGGACGGTCTCGCCGATGGCCGTGACGGTCTCCAGCAGGGTCCGCTGTTCCTCCGGGCCGAGGACGAGGCGTGGCGGGTTCCTTCGACGGCGGGTTGCGGCTGAGCGCCCTATCCACGATCAGCTTCGACATCGACACGCCCTCGCGCTCCGCACAGGCGCGGATGCGCTCCCGCTCGAGACGGCTGCACGAGATCGAGTGCATGGTGACCCTCTCCTCGACGCGCCGGTCCGTCATGACGCAGGCTCCTGGCTCCCGGCGTCGTGCCGGGTCTGGAAGTCCCGGGCTGCAAGGTAGAGGAACGACAGCGCCTCCATGGCCGTGACGTCGCTCCCCGGCAGCGGTTCCCTCAGTTCATCGAGGACCAGCAGGATCCGGTTCACCCGGTTGAGGAGATCGCGCTGCTCGTCTTCCGAGAGCGCCAGACGCATGTCGTCCTTGTATGGACGCCTCCCGGAACGCAAGGACCGATTTTGTTGTGACGGGCAGGCAGATTGCAGTTTTGTATCCGGCCTGTTGATGCGGGGTCTTCTCCCCGCTGGCCCTGATGGAATCTGCCGATCCGCGCCTCATTTCCTCCGCGGGCTTTTCGCCCCGGACGACATTCAGGCTTGGCGGATCGCGGTCTGACCTGTTGCCATCACTCCTTGTCGTGCCTTGCGCAACCTTTCAGCGGCCACCTCCTCTGTTAGTTCCCTGTCCCGTCGTCGGCCGTGCCTACGCCGGTTGGCTGACGAAGTTTGCCTGGTACGCCCGGTCATGAGCCAGCAGGGCCCAGATCGTGCGCGCCGTCTTGTTGGCCAGAGCCACCGTGGCCACGTTGAGCGGCCGCCGCTCCGCCAGTCGCACCGCCCATGCGGGTGGCGCCTTCGAATGTGTGAGCACAGAACGCGCTCCGTGGATCAGCAGGGTTCGCAGATACCTGTCTCCGCGCTTGGAGATGCCGAGCATGCGGACCCGCCCTCCCGTGCCGTCGTGCCGCGGCACCAGGCCGAGCCAGGCCGCAAACTCACGTCCCGACCTGAAGGCCGCGGGATCGCCCATCGCGGCGACAAGAGCGGTCGCGGTCAGCACGCCGACGCCGGGGATCCCCGCGATCCGCTTGCTGTCAGCATTGCCGCGGTGCCACACCCCGATCCGCCGCTCGATCTCGCCGATCTCCTCGTCAAGCCGGCCGATCCGCGCCCACTGCTCGCGCAACGTGTCGATCACCATCGCCGGCAAACGCTCCGACACCCGCTCCAGGATCCCGGCCATGTCACGGCGCATGCCGGCCCGGCCTTGCGGCATCACCTCGCCATACTCCGTCAGAAGGCCGCGAAGACCGTTGATCTGCGCCGTGCGGAACTTCACCAGCTGCTGGCGCATGCGGTGCAGCGCCAGAACCGCCTGCTGCTCCTCGCTCTTGATCGCAACCGTCTTCACCCCCGGCAACTGCACCGCTGTCCAGATCGCCCGCGCATCGTGCGCGTCGTTCTTGTTGCCTGCCACGAAGGGCCGCACCATCTTGGCCGGCAACAGCAAGGGTTCGTGGCCGAGTTCCCGAAGCCGGCGCGCCCAGTGCTGCGAGCCGCCGCACGCCTCCATCGCCACCACGCAGGGCGGCAGGTCGGCGAAGTGATCCAGGAACTTCGCCCGCGTCAGCTTCAGATCCACGATCTCCCCCGTCTCCATGTCAACCCAGTGCAGCTGGAACACTCGCTTGGCCGTATCCACCCCGACAACAGTTCTGCTAGTCTTCATATCGGATCCTCCGGTTTGCCTGTGAAGAGCTTGCTCTTCCCCATTGGCACTTTAGATGCCGTCGGCCCGCGAGGATCCACTCATCCCTCCAGATCTCGAGCATCAAGGGGCGGGAGGCGTCCATCCCATTTCCTCCTCCAGGACGCAGGCGACGACGAAGCGCGAGATCGTCATTTTCGCCGCCTTCGCCCGCCGGCCGATCTCCTTCCAGTCGCTCGGGCGGCAGCTGACACTGAACTGCTGGTGGCGTTGGCGACTCATCGGTGTTCCCCCTTACCGTCGAGCAGCACCTCGGCCTCCAGCAACGCGTGAGCCTCCTCTCTCGATCGCCTGCCAGGCCTCGCCCTCGCGCTCGAAGCGGTACTGCTCGATGCGGGCGAGCACCAGGAGATGGTGCCCGAGGCGCCACTGCAGGCCGGTCGGAAGGCCCGGCGGTTGTGGTCCGGTTGGGGTCGCACATTGTGGTCTGTTTGTGGTCATCGCATGTGGTCGTGTTGTGGTCACATCTTGTGGTTTTGTTGTGGTGCCGAGGACCTGCTGCACGACGAAGCGGGAGATGGGCATGTCGAGGGCACGGGCGCGCTCGCCGATCCGTGCCCACACGCTGTCGGAGGCCATGATGGAGCGCGCCTTGCGCTTCGGCTCCTTCGTGTCCATCATTCGCACAGGTGCCGGTGGGCGGGACGACATATGGCGTTGTTCTCGTAAGGGGTGACGAAGTGCATATACGATTGATATATCATGAAACCTCAATGATGTTCATTGATACCCATTATTCGTGTTTGCCATGTACTGGCGGGTTAGCCCCGTATCTGGCCATCTGGAGAAATGGTATCGATTACTTCCCCGAATGCAACTGTGCGATACCAGATATGCAATCTAATACAGGCCATATGTCGTCGGAGGTGCTTGACATAGACATTATTGTAGCGTAGTAACAAATGCATAGAGAGGGGCGTGACGGTGCCTGATGTGTTCATACAGGTGTGACTATCTTCATTGTCTCGTCACACCAGGGCCGGGATCAACATCGCGCTGACAGGCTGAACCGCGGCAAACAAACCCACCCCGTAGTGTTGCGCCAGGGAAAGGACCAGGCCCTGAACCGCGCAGACGCCGACCAGAAGGGCAAGAAGCCAATGTCGGTCGCGTCTGACCACCAACCTGACAAACAGGAGCCCGAGGAACAGCGCACTGATCATGGGGATGGGAAGTGATGGCATGAGTGGAGCCTGTGTGTGCAGTCGACCCGACGTGGGGGCTCTATGTCGCAACCGGCAGTTCACGTCATCGGCGTGTGGCCCCGCTTCCTGTACCTAAACCGGTTTTGCGCTTCCTGAAACCGGTTCGAGGACGCGGATCCGGAAACCGCCCGGTAGCAAGGGAGACGTTTCAACCCAAGCGAAGGAGATTGTGATCATGAAACGTCTTGCCATCCTTGCGGTGTCAGTCGCGTTCAATGGCGCCGCACTCGCCGACGATGGACCCGGATTCACAAGGTTCACCCTGGACGTGGCGCATCACGACACGCCGGTCGAAGGCGCCGTCTGGTACCCTGCCGACGCCGGAGGCGAACGGCTCGAGGTCGGCGAGAACGCCGTCTTTGTCGGTGTGCCGGCTCGCAAGGACGCTGTCCTCTCCGAAGGGCGCTATCCGGTCGTGCTGTTGTCCCACGGGCTTGGCGGCAGGGTTCGCACCCTGGCATGGCTGGCAGCCGGGCTGGCTGAACGGGGTGCGATCGTCATCGGCGTGAATCATCCGAACAGTACGACCCTGGATCTCGATCTGCGACAGGCGGTGGACCACTGGACCCGCGCCCGGGATCTGCAGGCCGCCCTCGACTACCTGCTGGAAGAACCGCGTTGGCTGGAGAGTGTCGATCAATCCCGCATCATGGCCGCCGGCTTTTCTTTCGGCGGATGGACCGCCCTTTCGATGGGCGGCGTGACGGGCCACCAGGCCGGCTTCGCCGCGTACTGCGAAGAGTTTGTTCACCAGGATTCCGTCTGCCGAGATCTCGCTCGCGCAGACGTCGACCTTCGCGTGCTGGACGTCGACCGTTGGAATGCTTCCTACAGGGACGGTCGCGTTGCGGCGGTCGCAGCGATCGATCCATGGCTTCACCCCGGTCTCCAGGCGAGCAATGTGACGGACCTGGTCGACAATATCCTGCTCATCGGACTCGGCTCCGCCAGCGAGCGCAACCTGACCAGGGTTTTCGGCGTGCCGGACAGCAACCCTTCGATCCTGATGTCCGGTGTCAGCAAGGAGATCATCGTGCCGGCCAGGCACTTCACCGCGCTCCTCACCTGCAAGCCGTCAGGAGCGGCAATCCTGAAGGAGGAAGGCGATGACCCGGTCTGTGACGATCCGCAGGGAACGGACCGCGGCGCTGTTCATCGGCGCATCGTGTCTCTCATTGCCGGACAACTGGGACTCGACGACTGATGCCAGCCATCCCGGGCACGCGTTAGAATCGCCACAGGTGCGGGATTGCCGGGCACAGCCTGATGCAGGTGGTCCGGCAATCCCGCTGCCTCTTCTTCCAAGGGGGACTCTTGAGGCGGCGACAATTGCCCGGGCGATGATGGAGGTTCCGCACTACCCATCGGCTGACAACGTGTCTAGTATGTCCGGCAGATGCGAGGGAGGTCGCCGCTCTCCCCGTCTCTGCCACCGAGCGTGCGGCGAAGGTAAGGCTGAGGAGAGGTGCCGGGGTATGCAGAAATCGCTTCTGATTGATCCTGACAAGTGCACGAGTTGCCTGCAATGCGAAATGGCCTGTTCGTTCGAGCATGAAGGCTCGTTCAATCCGGCCCGCTCCAGGATCAAGATCTTTGAATTCGAACACGGCAAGCGTGCCGTTCCCTATACATGCACACAGTGCGCGGAGGCATGGTGCGTGCATGCCTGTCCGGTGGAAGCGCTGGTCCGCAACCCTGTGACGGGAGCGGTCGAGGTCAAGGACGATGTCTGTGTGGGGTGCAAGGTGTGCACGATTGCCTGCCCCTTCGGGACGGTGAACTACAATCCCGACACAGGCAAGGTCATCAAGTGCGACCTGTGCCATGGCGACCCCAAGTGCGCCGAGGCATGTCCCACCGACGCCATCGTCTACGTGGATTCGTCATGGACCGGTCTTGATCGCATGCGGCGATGGGCCGGACACGTGGACACCAACCAGTCGGCCAAGGCCTGACGACAGCTCCGGGGAGAAACGACGATGTCCTGGCAAGGCCAGATCCTGCGTGTCAATCTCACCAAGGGAACCGCTGAAGCCGAACCATTGAACATGGAGTGGGCCAACGCCTATATCGGCGAACGCGGACTTGGCACGAAGTACCTTTACGAAAACGTGGATCCCAAGTGCGATCCGATGGGACCGGACAATGTTCTCATCTTCGCCACCGGACCGCTCAACGGAACCATGGCCTCGACGAGTGGCCGTTATGCGGTGCTCTGCAAGAGTCCCCTCACCGGCGCCATCGGCGATTCCAACTCCGGCGGCAAGTTCGGCGCCTTCCTGAAGTATGCCGGCTACGATCTGCTGCTCATCGAGGGGAAGGCCGACAAGCCTGTCTATCTCCATATCGATGACGATTCCGTCGAGATCCTGCCGGCGGACGAGATCTGGGGGACCGGTGTCTGGCATACCGAGGAATGGATCAAGTCCCGTCACCAAAACCCCCAACTCAGGGTCGCCTCGATCGGCGAGGCCGGGGAGAACGGCGTTCTCTACGCCTGTGTCGTCAATGACCTTCACCGCGCTGCCGGACGCTGCGGCGTCGGTGCCGTCATGGGATCAAAGAATCTCAAGGCGGTGGCGGCCTACGGCACCAGGGGAGTCACGGTCGATGATCCGGTGAAGTTCATGGACGTGGTGAAGGACACCCACGCCAAGCTCGCTGCCAGTGATGGCCGCGAGGAGCTTACCGAGGGTGGCACCCATCCCATGATCGACATGATGCAGGAGTGGGGCGGACTGCCCACCAGGAACTTCCGCGAGGTCCAGTTCGAAGGCATCGACAAGGTCAACCCCGCGGCAACGACCGCGGCCAACGCCAATGGCCACACCAATCTCATTACCAACAAGGCCTGTTTCGGGTGCACCATTGCCTGCGGCAGGATCGCTCATATCGATCCGGAGCACTTCACCATCGTCAACCGGCCGGAGTACCGGCATGCCTCGGGTGGCCTGGAGTACGAGACGGCCTATGCCTTCGGCCCGGCGGTTGGTGTCGACGACCTCGATTCCCTGACGTTCGCCAACTACATGATGAACGAGCACGGCATGGACCCGATCTCTTTTGGCGTGACCCTGGCGGCGGCGATGGAACTCTTCGAGATGGGAGTCCTCACCAAGGACGACACCGACGGCATCGACCTCGGTTTCGGCAGTTCGGAGGGACTGGCTGTCATGGCGGAGAAGACCGGCAAGGGCGAAGGTTTCGGCAAGGAACTGGCCCTGGGTTCCAAACGGCTGTGCGAGAAGTACGGTCATCCGGAACTCTTCATGGGCGTGAAGGGCCAGGAGTTCGCCGGCTACGACAGCAGGGCCCTGCAGGGCATGGGGCTGGGCTACGCCACCTCCAATCGCGGCGCCTGCCATCTCAAGCACGATGTCTTCGGCCCCGACATGGAGGACATTTCCGGCAACGGCAAGGCGGCCCCGGTCAAGGAGAGTCAGGACATGGTCTCGATGATCGATTCCACCGGTCTTTGCCTCTTCACCACCGCTGGTTGGGGGCCGGAAGACTTCGTCGCCCAGCTTGACGCGGCACTCCCCGGGGACTGGACCCTGGAACGGTGCATCGAATCGGGTGAAAGGACATGGACTCTCGAGCGCATGTTCAACATGGCCGCCGGGTTGACGGCTGCCGATGACACCCTGCCGCCGCGTATGCTGAACGAGCCGGTGCCGTCGGGAAGTGCCAAGGGCAAGGTGAGCGAACTCTCGAAGATGCTGCCGGAGTACTACAGCCTGCGCGGCTGGACGGAGAACGGTCAGCCGACCAACGAGACCCTGGCGCGCCTCGGTCTTTGACCCGGTCAACGTCAAAGGGCGGTAACCGCCGGATGTGTGTATCAGGGATTCCGGCCACATGGCCGGAATCCCGTTCTTCGTGGAGGGGACAACCATGAACCATGTCATCGTTGGCGCCGGCCCCGCCGGCGTAATCGCGTCGGAAACTCTGTCCCGCATGGGGCACGGCGGCCGTATCACGGTGTTGTCGGACGAACCGGAACCGCCCTATTCCAGGATGGCAATTCCCTATCTCCTGGCCGAGAACATCGATGAGGAAGGGACGTGCCTTCGCCACACGGACGGCCACTACGACGGTCTCGGCATCACTGTGAAACACGACTCCGTGACGGCCATCGATGCGGCAGCAAAGTCCCTCTCCCTGGCCAGTGGTGTCAGCCTTGCTTTTGACAGGCTGCTTCTTGCCACCGGAGCACACCCCATCCGGCCGCCGATTCCAGGCATGGATCTGGAGAAGGTGATGTCCTGCTGGACCCTTGCTGATGCCCGCCGGATCATGGAGCACGCGAAACCCGGTGATAATGTCGTGCTGATGGGTGCGGGTTTCATCGGATGCATCATTCTCGAGGCCCTGGTCGCCCGTCAGGTCAATCTCACCGTGATCGAGATGGCTGATCGCATGGTCGCCCGCATGATGGACAGGACCGGCGGTGACATGATTGCCGCATGGTGCCGCGAGAAGGGAGTCGACGTTCACGTGTCGACCCGGGTGAATGGCGTCTCCCGGAACAGCGACGGCTCACTCACCCTCGATCTCGAGGGCAAGGCGCCTGTGAGCGCGGATCTTGTCGTGTGCGCCACGGGTGTTGCGTCGAATACCGGGTTCCTGGAAGGCAGCGGAATCGAGACCGACATCGGTGTCATGGTCGACGAACACCTGGAAACGAGTGTTCCCGGCATCTACGCCGCCGGAGACGTTGCGGCGGGATTTGATTTCATGACCGGTGGTCATGATGTCCATGCCATCCAGCCCACGGCAAGCGAACACGGGCGCATTGCGGCGCTCAACATGGCGGGCAATAGAACGGCCTATCGTGGCAGTCTGGTCATGAATACGCTCAACACGCTTGGCCTCATCTCCACATCCTATGGACTGTGGGATGGCGTCGAGGGTGGTGATGTCGCGACCGCCGCCGATGCCCGGGCCTACAGGTACCTGAGACTGAATTTCCGAGATGATGTTCTCGTGGGATGCCTGGCGCTGGGCCTCACACAGCACGTCGGTGTGCTGCGTGGTCTCATCCAGACGAAGACGCCGCTTGGAAAGTGGAAGGATGTCCTGATGGCTGATCCCCACCAGATCATGTCCGCCTATCTTGCCACGGCCCAGGACGCGTCACGCCGCGCTGCATGAAGATTCTCGTGAGAACCGCGGGCCTGCTCGGCAAGTATCTGCCGCCCGGACCCGTGAAGAACCGCGCCGAGATCGATGTGCCGGCCGGTTCCACCATCACCGGTGTCATGAAGCGCCTTGGATTTCCCGAAGGAAGCTACCTGGTGACGCTGAACGGCACGGCTGTCCCGACGGCCGAGCGTGACACACGGGAACTCGGGAAGGGCGACAACCTGGCGCTCATGCCGCCGTTGAAGGGTGGCTGATACCGGTCAGTGGGCCTTGCGGTCGAGATCGATTTTCCGCGGCGTGTGCTCGCTGGCGTCGACGTCGTAGGACCGCCGGATCCGGACATTGCGCAAGATTGTCTCGAGGAGGCGCACGGCCTGGGCCTCGTTGTGTGACGGATCTTCGCAGGACCGCCGCAGCCAGTCGACCATGTCCCGCTCGTTCCCGGCGAGTTCGTCGGCGACATCCTCCACTTCATCGAGCAACCGCTGCACTTCCAGATACTGCACAAGATCCGTCAAGGGACTGCCTCCCGATCCGGCATTCCCAAGACTGGCCTCTCCTTCTCCCCCTGTCCAGATTCAAGATGGGGTGGTCCGAGGTTTGCCGGCCTTCCTACCACCGCTGGAATTCGGTCCTCCTTCAGATATCGAAGCGACAGGTTTGTGGCCGCCTCTTATGCGCTGCGATGGCCGGGTCAGGGACATGTCACAGCACCTGCGTCAGGACAAGGTCGACTTCTGATGGCGCGCTTCCCGTGACGTTTGGCGCCTGCGGCGATCAGCACTCGGTCAACTGCGAGCGCATTCCCGTAACCCCGGTACGCCGACCGGCCCGGCGGATTGGGGCCGGTGTCTCCGAAGGGCGGATGGCACGCCGATCGCCGGACCTGCCGGCATGCTCGACGTGGACACCGTCATCGAATCAAGGTTCGAACGGATTCAACACGTCGATACCGAGCCCTGCAACATCGGACACGTTGCGCGTAACAAAGGTCAGGCCGCTGACCTTCGCCGTCGCGGCCAGCAACGCGTCGATCACTGGCACGGGGCGGGTTGCATTCATTCGCCCCCATTCGTCGGCCACCGCAGCATCGACGGGCAAGACTCGCTCGCCAAAACCCGTGATCACATCATTCAACCAAGCCTCGAGTGCGGCTGCCTTGTCTGGATCACGGTGGCGTGCCAGTTCCACGCCTTTGCGGATCTCCCCCAGCACCAGAGTGCTAAGCCAAAGATCGTCGTCGGCGACACCGTCCCACCAGGCAGTGACATTCCGGTCGCAGTGTCCGCCTCTGCGAACCTCCGAAATGATGTTGGTGTCGATCAGAAAACTCAAAGCGCCACGTCACGGCCGAAGTTGCGTGGACGTTCCAGATCGATACCTTCAAGCGGCGCCGAGGCCAGCAACGATTTGAGACCACCAGAACGGCGCGCGACTACCTTCTCGCGCAGAATGGCGCGGGTCTCGACCTCGCGCGTGGGATCGCCGAGCGCTGCAGCCACGCCCCGGACGAGGCTCGCATCCTCCTTGCGAACCTGAACCTCGACACGCACGAAGCCCAGCCGTCGGCGGCGTTTGCGCCATTGCGTGACAGGAGACAGATCGGTGTTGGCCATGATCCCCTACATTTCCGGAAATTCTACCGGAAATGTAGGGGTGCGGCAACCGGAGCCACGATCATCCAGTCAAGGCTCTGGTCGTGTCTGCAGTTCTGGTGGACGAGGCGGGACGCAACAGCCTCTTCGTTCTGACCAATAGCGAACAGTTCCGGCTTTCCGACGCCTCGACCCATCTGCAAAACCTGACCGGCACCAGAGTCTGCCGCACACCGGAGCCTGCGGACATTCCGGATCCAGCGATTCCGGGGTTCAGCGGTGGAGGGCGCGATGCCACGGCGCCGTGGGCCTCTGGTCTGAGTGGACGCCGGGAGCCATCTAGGTGTGCGTGTGCGCGAGGGGCGTGGTAAGGTTTTGGCCGATGTCGTTCATGGGAGAGATCGGGTGTCTCGCAGGAAATTGGCCCTCGTCGGGGCCGGCCAGATCGGTGGAACACTGGCTCACCTTGCAGGGCTGAAGGAGCTCGGCGATGTTGTCCTCGTCGATATCGTCGAAGGCGTGCCCCAGGGCAAGGCGCTCGATATCGCGCAGTCGGGCACGATCGAGGGATTCGATGCCGCGATCAGCGGTGACAACGGCTATGCCGCCATCGAGGGTGCCGATGTCGTCATCGTGACGGCGGGTGTCGCACGCAAGCCCGGCATGAGCCGTGATGATCTCATCGGCATCAATGCGGGTGTCATCACGAAAGTGGGCGAGGGGATCGCCCGCCATGCGCCCGACGCCTTTGTCATCTGTATTACCAACCCCCTCGACGCGATGGTGTGGCACCTGCAGCGTGAATCGGGACTCCCTGCCAACCGTGTTGTCGGCATGGCGGGCGTGCTCGATTCGGCACGGTTCCGGGCGTTCCTTGCAGAAGAGATGAATGTCTCGGTCGAAGACGTCAGCGCCCTCGTCCTCGGCGGCCACGGTGACACCATGGTGCCCCTGGTGAGGTATGCAACCGTCGCCGGTATCCCGCTGCCCGACCTCGTCGCCATGGGCTGGCTTTCCCCGGAAAGGCTCGATGCCATCATCCAGAGGACCCGTGACGGTGGCGCCGAGATCATTCGCCACCTGAAGACCGGGTCTGCATTTTATGCTCCGGCATCGTCGGCCATCGCCATGGCCGAATCCTATCTGAAGGACAAGAAGCGCGTTCTTCCCGCAGCGGCGCGCCTCGACGGCGAGTATGGTGTCGACGGTCTCTATGTCGGTGTTCCGGTGGTCATCGGCAAAGGCGGTGTCGAGCGCATTGTCGAGATCCGTCTCGACGACACCGAACAGGCGATGTTCGACCACTCGGTGGCGGCAGTGAGGACGCTGATGACAGCACTGGAATCCGTCGTCTCGGCCAGGGAGCCGTGACGGCGGCATGGACCGTTCTGCGGCCATGGGCCTTTCGGGGACTGGTCGCGGCCCTTCTGGTCCTGGTGCCGGGAGGCGTTCAGGCTGAGGAACGGGGGACCGCTCGCGATGCCCAGGAGCTCGTTCGGCGCGCCATCGAGCTGTATGACACCATGGGTCTCAGGGCCTTCTTTTTGATCTCCTGGGATCCGTCCTACATTCACCACGACCTCTACGTGTTTGTTCTCGACAGGATCGGATCGGTCGCCGCGAACGGCCTCGATCCCCGCCTCGTGGGCATGAACGCTCTCAATGTCCGTGACCCCGAGGGTGTGAGATATGTTCGCGAGATGCTGCAGCGGGCGACGCCCGACGGTGTGTGGATCGACTACATATCCTTCGACCCATTCGCCGGGAAACCTGCACCGAAGTCGTCCTGGGTGGTCCGCCACGACGGTTTCATCTTCGGTTGCGGCATCTTTGCCGGTGACATCAGCATATGAGCGTCCCACCGGTGACAGCGGTTGTCATTTGCCGGGTGGTGGGTAGAGTGAGTGAACGGTCCATGAACCGGATAGTGATGTGAATCTTCACGAATACCAGGCGAAGGCCCTGTTGTCCGCAAGAGGCGTTCCCGTTCCCCGTGGCCAGATTGCCGCAAGCGCTGATGAAGCGGTCGCCGCTGCACGCGAACTGGGCGGGAAGCTGTGGGTGGTCAAGGCCCAGGTGCACGCCGGTGGCCGGGGAAAGGCTGGCGGAATCCGTGTCTGCCGCAGCCTTGATGAGGTGGGGGAGGCCGCAGACGCCATGATCGGCAGCCGCCTGGTCACCCACCAGACAGGTTCCGATGGCAACCCGGTCAACCTCGTCTACATCGAGGAAGGTCTCTCGATCGCCGCCGAACTCTACCTTGCCCTTCTCGTGGATCGCGCCACGGCCTCCATGGCCATCATCGCCTCGCTCGATGGCGGCATGGATATCGAGGAAGTCGCCGCGACAACGCCTGAACGGATTGTCACCCTGGCCATCGATCCCGCCTGTGGGCTCCAGCCGTTTCATGGACGCCGGCTTGCCGGTGCCCTCGGCCTTGATGGCGATCTCGCCAGGCAGGCGTCCGCCCTTCTCGGGTCGATGGTGGAGGTGTTCCAGGAATCGGATGCCAGCCTGCTGGAGATCAATCCTCTCGTTGTCACCTCCTCGAACGACCTCGTTGTTCTCGACTGCAAGGTCAACATCGACGACAACGCTCTCTTCCGGCATCCCGATCTCGTTGCCATGCGAGACCCCGATCAGGAAGACCCGGCTGAGCGGGAGGCCAATGCCATCGGCCTCAACTATGTCAAGCTCGATGGCACCATCGGTTGCATGGTGAACGGCGCCGGCCTTGCCATGGCGACCATGGATATCTGCAAGATTGCCGGCGGCGAGCCGGCCAACTTCCTTGATGTCGGTGGCGGCGCCACGAGGGATCAGGTGGCGGCAGCCTTCAGGGTCATCGTCTCGGACGCCAACGTTCGAGCCATTCTCGTCAACATCTTCGGCGGCATCATGCGTTGCGACGTGATCGCGCAAGGCGTGGTCGATGCGGCGCGCGAACTCGATCTCGAGGTGCCTGTCATCGTCCGCCTCGAGGGGACAAACGTGGACCAGGGAAAGGCGATACTCCAGCAGTCGGGGATGGCGATCATCCCGGCCGACGATCTTGGCGACGCTGCAGCCAGGGCCGTCGCGGCCATCGGCGGAGGCGGATGATGGCCGTTCTTGTCAATCACACGACCAGTGTTCTCGTCCAGGGATTTACCGGCAAGACGGCAACGTTCCATTCGGAACAGGCGATCGCCTACGGCACCACCGTCGTTGGTGGTGTCACCCCGGGGAGAGGCGGATCCCGCCATCTGGATCGTCCGGTATTCGACACCGTGGCAGACTGCGTCGAGGCGACAGGAGCGAACGCGTCGGTGATCTACGTCCCGCCGCCCTTCGCTGCCGATGCCATCCTCGAGGCTGTCGATGCCGGCGTATCCCTCGTTGTTGCCATCACCGAAGGCATTCCGGTGCTCGACATGGTGAGGGTGCGTCGTGTCCTTGACGGCTCGTCGTCCCGCCTCATCGGGCCCAACTGTCCCGGCGTCATCACGCCCGGGGAGTGCAAGATCGGCATCATGCCCGGACACATCCACAAACGGGGCAGAATCGGCATCGTGTCGCGTTCGGGCACGCTCACCTATGAAGGTGTCCACCAGACCACCATGGCGGGCCTGGGCCAGACGACCTGCATCGGCATCGGTGGTGATCCCGTCAACGGGACGAACTTCATCGACTGTCTCGAAATGTTTCTCGGTGACGACGAGACCGAAGGCATCATCATGATCGGCGAGATCGGTGGATCGGCGGAGGAAGAGGCAGCCGACTTCATGGCGCGCGAGAAGCGCCGCAAGCCGGTGACCGGGTTTATTGCCGGCATGACGGCTCCGCCCGGACGCCGCATGGGTCATGCCGGGGCAATCATCTCCGGTGGCAAGGGCCGTGCCGCCGACAAGGTCGAGGCCATGAGGCGTGCGGGATTCCACATCGCCGACTCACCGGCGAGCCTTGGAACCACCATGCTGACCGCAATGAAGGACTGAGGGAGGCTGCCCCGCGAGCGGGCAGCGTGACACCATGGACCAGAACAAGGACGACGTTTCCTACCTTTACGGACACAACACGAACTACATCGAGGAACTCTACGCACAGTATGCCACTGACCGGTCCCTGGTCAGTGAGGCATGGCGGGAGATCTTCGATGATCTGGCCAGTGACGAGGCGGCCACGCGTTCGGAATTGTCGATTGCCCGCGGCAACCATGGCGTGGCCGATCACCACAATGGAGGGCAGGAGTCGCCAGTTGCGGTGCCGTTGCCTGCCGGAGCGCCGCCACCTCCGGGCAGCCGGGAATCTGTGGCCGAGTTCGCTCTCGCCCGCGACAGCATTCGCATCCTGATGATGATCCGTGCCTATCGCGTGCGCGGACACCTCGCGGCCGACCTTGATCCCCTTGGGCTCGACAGCGACCGCAACCATCCCGAACTCGAACCGCGGACCTATGGGTTCATCGAGCAGGATTTCGGCCGCGAGTTCTTCGTTGACGGCGTTCTCGGCCTGCAGCGGGCGACCCTCGAACAGATCCTTGATGTCGTTCGCCGGACGTACTGCGGCACCATCGGCGTGGAATTCATGCATGTGCAGAGTGCGGAGGAAAAATCCTGGATCCAGCGCAAGTTCGAGGGATCGCGCGGCGATGCCGAACTCGATGCGGAAGAGAAGAAAAGGGTGCTCTCGGAGATCACCCGGGCCGAAGGTTTCGAGAAGTTCCTCAACATCAAGTACCCGGGCGCCAAGAGATTTTCCCTCGAGGGTGCCGAGAGCACCATCGTCGCCATGGAGACCATCATCCGCGGCGCCGCCCACCTGGGCGTCGAGGAGATCGTGCTCGGCATGCCCCACCGCGGTCGCCTCAATGTTCTCACCAATGTCATGGCGAAGCCGTACGCGCAGGTCTTTTCGGAGTTTCACGGGGAGGCCGGACACCCCGATGCCGTGCAGGGCGCCGGTGATGTCAAGTACCACCTCGGCACCTCCTCCGACCGGCAGGTCGCCGACGGCCGCACAATTCACCTCTCGCTGACGGCCAACCCCTCCCACCTCGAGGCGGTCTGTCCCGTGGTGCAGGGGCGGGTGCGCGCAAAGCAGGCCATCGCCGGTGACGACGACCGCAAGAAAGTCATGGGCCTGCTTCTGCACGGTGACGCGGCCTTCGCCGGCCAGGGCCTGGTCGCCGAGACGCTGGGCATGTCGGAACTGCGTGGACACAAGACGGGCGGCACCATCCATCTCATCGTCAACAACCAGATCGGCTTTACGACGAGTCCGAAGTTCTCGCGATCGTCACCCTATCCGAGCGATGTGGCCAAGATGGTGATGGCGCCGATCTTCCACGTGAACGGTGATGATCCCGAGGCGGTCGTTCACGTTGCCAAGCTGGCGGTCAAGTATCGCCAGGAATTCGGACGCGACGTCGTCGTCGACATCTTCTGCTACCGTCGGCATGGCCACAACGAGGGGGACGAGCCGGCGTTCACGCAGCCGTTGATGTACGGAAAAATCGCCGGCCATGCGACCACACGCGAAGTCTACGCCGAGAGGCTGGTGTCCGAAGGGACCATCGCGCCGACCGAGTCCGAGGCCATCAGCCGCAACTATTACCAGGTCCTCGACGAGTCCCTGGAAGCTGCGGCGGGATTCCGCACCAACAAGGTCGACTGGCTGGAGGGCGTCTGGTCGGGAATCGAGGTCGCCGACAGGGATGGCGCACGGCGTGGCAAGACAGCTGTGACCGTGGACGACTTGCGCGATATCGGCCGCGCCATCTGCACGATTCCAGAGACTCACAATGTTCACCGGAAACTCCGGCGCATCATTGGCCAGCGCCGGGAGATGATCGAATCGGGCCGCAACATCGACTGGGCCACGGCCGAAGCACTGGCTTTCGGCACCCTGTGTTACGAACGGGCCAACGTGCGCCTTTCGGGTCAGGATTGCGGCCGCGGCACCTTCAGCCAGCGCCATTCCGTCCTGGTGGACCAGGACACCGAGGAACGCTTCATCCCCCTCAATCACATCAGCGAGGATCAGGGCACCTTCGAGGTGATCGACAGCATGTTGTCGGAAGCGGCGATCCTCGGTTTCGAGTACGGCTACAGCCTTGCCGACCCCAACACCCTGGTCCTGTGGGAGGCCCAGTTCGGCGATTTCTCGAATGGCGCCCAGGTGATCATCGACCAGTTTCTCTCGGCCGGAGAGAGCAAGTGGTTCCGAATGTCGGGGCTCGTCATGCTGTTGCCTCACGGCTACGAGGGCCAGGGTCCTGAACACAGTTCCGCCCGGCCCGAGCGCTATCTCCAGCTGGCTGCCGAAGACAACCTGCAGATCGCCAATTGCTCCTCGCCGGCTTCCTACTTCCACATCCTGCGCCGGCAGATGAAGCGCAAGTTCAGGAAACCGATCGTCATCTTCACGCCGAAGTCCCTGTTGCGCCACCGGCGTTGCGTGTCGGACATCGAGGAGTTTTCCGGCGATACCGAATTCCACCGCATGCTCTGGGACCTTGATGACGCCAAGCGGGGCCAGGACATCGACCGCCTCGTCCTGTGCACGGGCAAGGTCTACTACGACCTTCTCGAGAAGCGGGAAGAACTTGGTCTTGCCAACACAACACTGGCGCGGGTCGAGCAACTGTCGCCGCTTCCGGTCAACCTGATCCAGGAAGTTGTCAGCATCTACCCCAACGCCGAGGTCATCTGGTGTCAGGAGGAGCCGCGCAACATGGGCGCCTGGACCTATGTGCGAGACAAGGTTGACCAGGCGATCGAGGCGGGAACGCTGACGATGCCTCCGCTCCGCTATGCCGGCCGGCCTGACGCCGCATCGCCGGCAACGGGCTATCTCAGGGTTCATGAACGCGAGCAGGAGGCGCTGGTGCGCCAGGCCCTCACGGGTTGACCGCCGCACGCCGTCCTTGAACGAAGGAAGACCACGCCATGCCAGTCGACATCACGGTCCCGCAACTGGGAGAATCGGTCACAGAAGCAACCGTCGCCACCTGGCTCAGACAAAAGGGCGAGACGGTCAACAAGGACGAGCCGTTGCTCGAGCTCGAGACCGACAAGGCCACCATGGAGGTCTACGCGCCGGTCACCGGCGTCATTACCGATGTGCTCCACGCGGAGGGCGCCGATGTTGCGGTCGGCGCCGTGGTGGGACGTATCACCGAAGGTGCCGGCGAGGTTCACAAGACAGCGGAAGCGATCCTGTCACCGGCCGTGCGCCGCGCGCTTGCCGAACACAGCCTTGATGCCGCGGATATCACGGGAACCGGCAAGGACGGGCGGCCGACCAAGGCCGACGTTCTGGAGCACGCCAGACGTGTCGCCAAGACCCCGCCGGCGACCGCCGCCGTGCAGCCGCCGCAGACTGTGCCGGACCCACCTGCCGCGCCCCGGCAGGCGGTGTCGCTCCCGCCGTCACCTCCGGACCCGGAGGGACGCGAGGAACGGGTGCGCATGAACCGGGTGAGAAAGAGGATTGCCGAGAGGCTGAAGGCTGCCCAGAACACGGCGGCGATGCTGACGACCTTCAACGAGGCGGACATGACGGCCGTCATGGAGGCCCGGCGGACCTACCGGGATCTCTTCGAGAGGAAGCACGGCGTCCGCCTCGGATTCATGTCCTTCTTCGTGCACGCCGCGGTCCAGGCTCTCAGGGACATCCCCGCCGTCAACGGCGAGATCGCCGGAGACGAGATTGTCTACAAGCACTACTACCACGTCGGCGTGGCGGTAAGTGCGCCGCAAGGTCTCCTCGTGCCGGTGCTGCGCGATGCCGACCGCATGTCTCTTGCCGATGTCGAGAAGGCCATCGCCGCTTTCGCCGCGAAGGCGCGTGACGGGAATCTCGTTCCCGATGACCTCACCGGCGGCACGTTCACCATCTCGAACGGCGGCATCTTCGGTTCCCTCTTGTCGACCCCGATCCTCAATCCGCCACAATCGGCCATTCTCGGCATGCACAAGATCCAGGAGCGGCCCGTCGTCGTCGCCGGAGACGTGGTCGTGAGACCCATGATGTACCTCGCACTCTCCTATGATCATCGCATCATCGACGGACGCGAAGCGGTGACCTTCCTGGTGCGCATCAAGGAGGCCATCGAGGATCCGCAGCGCCTGTTGCTGAAGGTCTGAACGGACTGTGAGGAGAGCGATCATGGCCGAGCGGGACTTCGATGTTGTGGTGATTGGCTCCGGCCCGGGAGGCTACGTCTGCGCCATCCGCTGCGCACAGCTCGGGCTGAAGACCGCCTGCGTCGAGAAGCGCGCGACTCTCGGCGGCACATGTCTCAACATCGGCTGCATTCCTTCCAAGGCGCTTCTGCAGTCATCCGAACTCTTCAAGCAGACCGCTCACCTCAAGAGCCACGGCATTCTGCCTGGTGATGTCAGTCTCGATCTCTCCGCCATGATGGCACGCAAGGACAAGGTGGTGACGACACTCACCAAAGGCGTCGCTGCGCTTTTCCGCAAGAACGGCATCACGCATCTTTCCGGGACCGGCCGCATTGCTGACCCCCACACTGTCGATGTCGACGGCCACACCGTCACCACGGACCACATCGTCATCGCCACGGGCTCGGATCATGCGACGCTCCCCGGTATCGCAATTGACGAAAAGCGGGTCGTATCGTCGACGGGAGCCCTGTCGCTCGCCGAGGTGCCCCGGAGCATGGTCGTCATCGGTGCCGGCTTCATCGGTCTGGAAATGGGGTCGGTGTGGCGGCGTCTTGGTACCAAGGTCACGGTAGTCGAGTACCTCGACCGCATTGCCCCCGGCATGGATGGCGAGATCGCCGGGCAGTTCCAGAAACTGCTGCGGCGCCAGGGGCTGGTGTTCCGCCTTGCCAGCCAGGTGACTGCCGTGACGCCGGGCGAGGACGCCGTCGATGTCACCCTGGAACCGGCCGGGGGCGGGTCATCGGAGACCCTGACGACGGAGATCGTGCTGGTCAGTGTCGGCCGCAAGCCCTTCACAGAAGGTCTTGGTCTTGCCGAGGCTGGTGTCGCCACCGACGAGATGGGGTGCATCAGGGTGGATGGCCGGTTTGCCACCAGTCAGCCGGGAATCCATGCCATCGGCGATTGCATTGCCGGCGCCATGCTCGCTCACAAGGCCGAGGACGAGGGCATTGCCGTTGCCGAGACCCTGGCCGGCGGTGCGGGGCACGTCAATCAAGATGTCATTCCGGGCGTCGTCTACACCAGCCCGGAAGCGGCGTCGGTTGGCAAGACGGAAGAGGAACTGCAGGCCGCCGGAGTGGACTATGTTGCCGGGCGCTTTCCCATGATCGCCAATTCCAGGGCACGCACCTACGACGAGACTGCGGGGATGGTGAAGGTTCTCGCAGACAGGGCGACCGACCGGGTGCTGGGAGTGCATATTCTCGGCACTGCTGCCGGCGAACTGATCGCCGAGGCCGCGGTCGCCATGGAGTTCGGCGCATCGTCGGAGGATCTGGCCCGTACCTGCCATGCCCATCCGACATTCTCCGAGGCCGTGCGCGAGGCAGCACTCGCCGTCGACGGCCGCGCCATACACGCCTGACGAGGGCGTTTCCAGGTTCTTTCCAGACGATGGCTGTTGAGGCAGATCATCTGCGTGGAGCAGGAAGTTCCCCTCGAGAATTCCGATGCCCCAATTCGCGGGCGAACCGGAGGCCCGGACTCGTCAACAGGAATGATAACGCCCGATTCGCTGCCGTGGGCCCTGACCTTGAAGAGAACGCCGGAGACACGTTCCGGGAGTTCTGCCGCTCCCCGCACATCCACGGGCCCCCTTGGCCCTGAAAGGCTTGAGCCGGGAGTGCTGAACTCCTCTTCATTTCCTTTCAGTCGGTTGAGATCCGGAATCATATCCGAAAGTGCCCATCCGTTGATGACAACAGTCTGCGTCCGGAACCGGACTCGCCGGGCGTCGGTTCGAAGACCTCGACGTCCGCACCCACCCTGTTCAGACTCTCCGCCAGAGCGCTTCTCGCGATTCGCCGCATGGACGGGATCGTCGGGGTGGATGTGGTCAGGGGTCGCTGCGGGAAGACCGTCGAGGGTATTCGGTCAGATCATGTCCGGGAGCCTGATCCGCTGGATCTTGCCAGAGGGGCCCTTGGGGAGGGACTCGAGAACATGGATGCGGTCGGGCGCCCGGAAGTCGCCGATCCTGGAACGGCAGTGTTCGATGAGCTGCTCCATGGTGACGGTGGAGGCCTGCTTCAAACGCACCGCGGCCTCGACGCGCTGGCCGTAGTCGCTGCACGGCCGCGCGAAGGCGGCGGCCTCGACAACATCGGGATGGGCATAGAGGGCATCATCGATCTCGCGCGGCGCGATGTTCTCGCCACCCTTGATGATGAGTTCCTTCAGCCGGCCTGTGACATAGACATAGCCGTCGCTGTCGACATGGCCAAGATCGCCCGTGCGCAGCCAGCCGTCGGGCATGATCGTTTTCGCTGTCGCCTCCGCATCGTCCAGGTAACCCTCCATGACATTGGGGCCGCGCACCGCGATCTCGCCCGCCTGCCCGGGTTCCAGAATGCGTCCGCCGCCATCGAGGATGGCGACCTCGTTGCCGAAGGCGATTCCCGGAGAGCCGATCTTGCGAACGGCGGGCGGCAGGGGATTGGCGAGAATCTGCGCGGCGGTTTCGGTCAGTCCCATGGTCTCGATGATCGCCACCCCGAAGCGCGTTTCGAAAGCCTGGTGGACATCCGGCGGGAGCGCGGAAGAGGCAGAGCGGCCGAACTTCAGCCGCCGGACCGCCTCGGGGTGAGGTTCGGCGTCATGGTGGAGCAGGCGCGAGATGATGGTGGGCACCACCGAGAACCATGTGGCTTCGTGAACCAGGCAGTCTTCCCAGAAGCGCCGCACCGAGAAGCGCGGACAGACGATCACCGAGCCGCCCGAGACGAGCGGCGCCATCAGGGTGACGCAGAGGCCATTGATGTGGAAATGGGGGAGAACGCAGAGCGCCCGGTCCTGCGGGCCGAGGCGGTGGGCCGTGGCCGTGGTCCATCCTCCCGCAAGGAGGCTTCGGTGACTGTGAAGCACACCCTTGGGCCGGCCTGTCGTTCCGGAGGTGTACATCAGCAGTGCCGGATCGCCTGCCGCGGGCGGATACCCAGGCTCCGTCGACTCGGGCATTGTCCGCGGGTCCGCGAGACTCTCGGCGTCGATGACCGCGAGATCGCCCGGTTTCGACTCGCTGAACGACTGCCTCTCGCCGTTCCCGACGATGACCACGCGGGCGTCGCAGTGGCCCAGCACGTATCGATGAACCGCCGCGCCGGCCGCGAGATTCATCGGTGTTGCCCGGAATCCTCCGAGAAAGAGGCCAAAGAGGACCAGGACAGCGGTGCGGCTGTTGCCGAGAAAGGTTGCGACAGTGTCGCCCCTGACTGCGCCGGCGGCCTTCAGGCGACGCGCGACCCTCTCTGCACCCGCCAGCAACTCCCCGTAGGAGAGCTCCGGCGCACCATCGGAAAACAGATGACTGACCGCATTGGGCGTTTCGCTGGCGCGTCGCTCGATCCAGTGACGGATCGAACCGACTGGCGGATCGTCACCGGCCGTCATCGACCGCATTCGGCCCAGTAGTCGGCGAGCACATCCTCGAGAACGGGCTCGCGTGCCGGGATCGTCCGGACCACGCGCGTGATGTTGAGAAAGTGCTTCCAGTGGAGGTTCTCGTCGATCGAATTGCCGCCCCAGCTGCCGCAACCCATGGAGAGCGAGAACGGTACGCCATTATCGAAGGAGCCGCCGGTCGCGATCGCGTGCGCCTGGTTGACGATGATGCGGCAGGCGGGAAGCGTCAGTCCCAGATCGATCGCGCGTTCGTCGAGAGCGGTATGAAGGCCCACCGAATGTCCTGCGCCGGCATGCCGGAGGATGCACGTGACGATTTCCTTGGCGTGCGCGAAGTGCCTGGCGCGGTAGAGCGCCGTGACCAGGGAGATCTTTTCACCCGCAATCGGGTGGTCCGGGCCTGCATGTCCTGTCTCCACGGCAAGAAAGCGCGTGCCGCAAGGGACCCTGCCATCGAGCTCGAGAACGTCGATCAGCACATCGCAGTCTCTCGCGATGGCCAGCGGATTGAGTTTGCCGCAGGGCCAGAGACGCTCGACGACATGGTTCTCGAGAGAAGGATCGAGGATGGCGCATCCTTCCCGGGCAAGCGCCCCGGCAAAGGAGTCGTAGACGGTATCGACCACCACCAGGGCGTTTTCCGAGGAGCAGGAGGTGGCGTTGTCGAAGGTCTTGGAGCGCGCGATCCTCGCCGCGGCAGCGCGCACATCGGCGGTTTCGTCGACAATGACCGGGACATTGCCGGTGCCTACGCCTATGGCGGGCGTGCCCGAGGAGTAGGCCCGTCGCACGTTGTCCTGCGAACCGGTGACGACCACGAGATCCGCCCTCTCGAGAAGTCTCTGCGTTCTCGCCTTGTTGCCGGGGGCCGGGATCATCTGGACGAGACCGGGATCGACGCTGGCCTTCGAGAATTCGTGGTGGATGTAGTCCAGCAGCCGGCAGCACGCTTCGGTTCCCTTCGGCGACGGCGACAGCACGATCGCATTGCCGCACTTCAGCGCATTGATGATGTTGTTTGCCGGCGTCGCGACCGGGTTGGTCGACGGGACGACAGCGCCGACTACACCGATCGGCCGTGCGATCTCGGTGAGTCCCATCGCGGGATTTTCGGTAATCACGCCGCATGTCGCGACATGCGCGATATCGCGCATCAGACCGAGTGTCTTGCGATGATTCTTGGTGACCTTGTCATCGACATTGCCGAGCCCGGTCGTCCGGACCGCAAGTTCCGACAATCTCCGGTTGCGGTCCGGTTCCAGAATCGCCCAGGCGGCCGCCTGGGCGGCCCTGTCGTAGCGCGCCTGTGTGGCGCCCGATTCGTAGCGTGCCTGGGACGTCCGGGCCCGGCCCAGGAGATCGTCGACAAGAGCTATGTCGTCCGCATGGACCATGGTCTTTCCTCGCCAGCCTTGCTGTCCGGGAAGGACCGGGGCAGGGGACCCGTCCCGGTCCTTCCCGACAATTCAGAGATCCTTGAGAAGTTCGCGGAGATAGGCGTCACGCTCTTCCCACATGGCGAGGACTTCCTCGCGGTTCATGACGTGAACCGGGGATCCTCCCGCAGCCATCTTGCCGAGCACGCGGGAGTTCATGAACATCTCCGGCACGATCGCTGCGAGCTTCTCGATAATGGCGTCGGATGTCCCCTTGGGAACCATGATGCCGCGGAAGTTGACGGAACTGTTGTCGACGTCAAGGCCCTCCTCCATCATGGTCGGCACATCGGGGAGGAACTCCTCGTTCCTCTGGATATCCGCCACTGCGAGAATCTTGATGTTGCCGGCTTCGCGGGCGCGGTAGGCGTCCGAGAGATTGTTGATGCCGGCCATCACGTCACCCGCGATCACCGCCTTCATGGCTGCGGCGCCGCCGCCCTTGGTGGGAACATACTGCATGGTGACACCGGCGGCCTTCTCGATCTGCAACGCGGCGATATGGTGTCCGACAAAGAGACCGGCGCCGGAGAAGGTGAGCTTGCCCGGGTTCTCTTCGGCCCAGGCGATGACATCCATCATGGAACTGAAGGGACTGTCTTTGCCGACAATGAAGACCGCCGGGTCGGCGCCCCAGTTGGCGATGGGCTCGAAACTGTCCTTCGAGTACTCGACCCCGCCCTTGATGCTCTGTGCGACGAAGTGCGGGATGTTGTAGGCGGCAAGCGTGTAGCCGTCGGCCTCTGCCTCGGTGGCAAACCAGTTCCAGCCGACACGGCCGCCGGCGCCGGGCTTGTTGATGATCGCGATCGGCACGCCAAGGGCGTCCTCGTTGCCGGCGGTCATGGTGACGATGCGCGCCTGGAAATCCGTGGCTCCACCGGCGCCGTAGGACACCATGAGCATGATCGGTCGGTCGGGATATTCATCCGCCTCGACCGTTCCAACGAGTGCGGCAAGCACCAGCGCGATACCTGCAAGAACCTGTTTCATGGAAGTTCTCCTTTCGTGTGGACAGGCTCGCACCTGCCTAGATGAACAGTCCTCGTGGTGTGAACACCTTGAGAACAACGGAAAAAAGAAGGTACATCACGGCGAGATACCCAGCCGCGATGGCAAGACGTTTCAGCCATGTCCGGACCTGATTGTGGGGCGCCGGATCAAAGAGCGAGAGAATGACGATGAAAGCGATCGCGGACGACGTGTAGAAACCGAGCCATTTCGCCGCGAAGAAGACGTAGATGCCTGCCACGACGACACCCGGCAGAAAATTCTTCACCAGTTCCCGGGTGATTCCGCCTTCGGCAGCTCGGCGGTCGAGGAACGTTCGCGCGAGTGTCCAGCCGGCAAGGATCACGAAAGCCACGGAGATCAGCCTGGGAAACAGAAAAGCTTCGGCGGGGATCTGGCTGAAGCTGATCCAGCATACCCAGATCGCGAGGAGCAGGATGATGCCCGAGGCCAGACGCGGCTGCAGGGCGGTCATGGTGTACCCCTTTCCGCGTTTCCGGCGCGCCGCGCGCGGAGTTCCGCGTAGAGCGAATAGCCGACCGATGCGACGACGATCGCAATGAGAAGAAGGTTGAGCGCTCCCCCGAAGAAGTAGGCGAACGAACCCACCGTCGCCTCGGCGATCAGCGATCCCTGGATGAAGTTGGATTCCGCGATCGGACCCAGAATGAGACCGAGCACCAGCGGTGCGGCGGAAAACCCGAACCGTTCCAGGAAGTACATCATGGTGCCGAGGGCCGCCATGACATAGACGTCGCCCATGGAGTGCTGGACCGAATAGGATCCGAACACCGCAAGGCCCAGGACGATCGGCGCCATGATCGATTTCGGGACAAGCGCCACGCGAGCCGCAAGCGAAGCGACGTAGAGGCCGAACACGCACATCAGAATCTGGCCGATCAGCATCGAGTTGATGAACGGCCAGGCGACATGGGGATGGTTGTCGAAGAGGTCGGTGCCGGGAAAGATCCCGTGGATCAGCAGCCCGCCGAGCAGCACGGCGGCGGTCGGGCTGCCGGGAATGGAGAGTGTCAGGAGCGGGACGAGAGAAGGTCCGACCATCGCGTTGTTGGCGGATTCGGCCGCAATAATGCCTTCCGGATGGCCGGTTCCGAACTTGTCGCGTTCCGGCGAGACCTTGCGCGCCTGATCATAGGCGACCAGTCCGGCGATCTGCCCGCCAATACCGGGAATCAGGCCAATGACGGAACCCGAAACGGTGCCGATCACCACGGCGCGCGATCTCGACAGGAGTTCCCGGAACGCCCGCGAGAGTGGATGCCTCTCGACCGAGATGGCCTCGATCGATGACGACGAGCGGCCATCTGCGAACATGGCGATGACCTGGGGAATGGCGAACAGTCCGATGAGGGCTGGAACGATACTGATGCCGCCGCTCAGGGATGAATGGAAGACGAAACGCTGCACGCCGAGGATATCGTCGAATCCCACTGTCGCGAGCCACAGCCCGATGCATCCCGACAGCAGACCCTTGACGACGCTGGACGTACCGAGGGACCCGATGATCGTGACGCCGAGAATGGCGAGCCAGAACAGTTCCGAGGGTCCGAAGGCAAGCGCCCATTCGGCCAGAACGGGCGTCAGGAAAATCAGAAGCGCGACTCCGATCAGGCCTCCGACAAGTGAGGCAAGGAAAGCAAGCTGGAGAGCTCTGGCGCCTTGGCCCCTGCGGGCCATCTCGTAACCGTCAAGGGTTGTGGCGATATTGGCGGGCGCCCCCGGTATCTTCAACAGGATGGCGCTGACTGCACCGCCGGCGACCGTGGACGTGTAGGCCGCGCCCAGCAGGATCAGCCCGTGCACGGCTTCGAGCTGGAACGTGAAGGGAATCAGCAGGGCGACCGCCATCGTCGGGGAGAGCCCCGGCGTGGCGCCGAGGATCAGACCACCGATCGTTCCGCCGATGAGCAGAAGCATGGCCGGGACCGTGAACACGTCCCCGAAGTAGGTCAGAAACTCCATCCCGCCTCTTGCCGTTCCCTCCGACAACACGGGCTGCTTGCCCACATTCGGGAACGGTAGGGAATGAAAACAATGATGCAAACGTTTTCATCGAGCGAATTTGGTTTAGTCTTGGCCGCACAATGGTCAGGCGGCATGTCGATATCGTTCACGTTGCAAGGCAGGCCGGTGTCTCGCCGGCCACCGTGTCGCGAGCCTTCAACCATCCTTCGCTCGTGAGAGCCGATACCCGGGCAAGAATTTCGGCGGTGGTCGACGAACTCGGCTACATCCGCAACCGGGCGGCACGGTCCATCCATGGCAAGAGAAGCGGAACCATCGGTCTCATCGTTCCGACCGTCGACAATGCGATCTTCTCACGGCTGATCCAGTCGTTTTCCGATGCCCTTAACCTCAGGGGCTTCACCCTCCTGCTCGCGGCCCACGGCTATGACCTTGGACGGGAGAAGGACCTGCTGCGGTCTTTTCTCGAACATCGTGTCGACGGTATCGCCGTGATTGGCCTCGACCACGAGAACGCCACGTTCGCCCTGCTCGAGACCCGCCAGGTGCCCGTGGTTGCGCTCTGGAACCATGACGGCGAATCCCGGATGTCCTGCGTTGGGCCCGAGAATCGCAACGCGGGATGTCTGGCCGCGCAGCACCTTGTGGACCTCGGTCACCGGCGGATTGGCCTGCTGTTTCCACCGACCAGGGGCAATGACCGCGCGGCGTCGAGGCTCGAAGGAGCCGAGGCGCTGCTGGGAGAGCGCGGGATCCAGGTGCCCGAACGCTGGCGAATCGAGGCTGTCTACAGTGTCGCGGCGGCCAAGCGGGCCTTTGTCGACCTCATCGGCGCCGGTGATGTCCCGACGGGCCTCGTGGCCGGCAACGACGTCCTCGCCCAGGGCGCCGTGTTCGCTGCCGCCGAGTGCGCGGTCGGTGTCCCCGACCGGGTCTCCGTGGTCGGGATCGGAGATTTCAGTGGTTCTGCCGAGATGGCTCCTTCCCTCACGACCGTGAGGTTGCCAGCGGCCGACATCGGCGAGGCAGGGGCGGAAGTCCTGCTTGAACTCGTGCGTTCGGAACGGCGTCATCCGCTGATCCGGCGCAACCTCCCGCTGGAACTCGTTGTGCGTGCCTCCACGGCGCCACCGCCTGCCCCTTGAGGAAGGCGCCTGACGCAACGACGCGGTGGTCCTTCACGTAGTCCTCGTGGTTGCGCTCGATCGATCCGGGATCGTAGACATGATTGACGGGAAAGCCCGCCGACTGAACAGCCGTCCGGCTGAGTGGTCGCCGAGCCAGTTGTTCTGCTCGATCCGCACCCCATTGCCGTACCCGGCGGGCAGGGCCGGGACGCTCAGGGGTCTGTGATCGATCCTGGATGCCGAGGACCTTGAGGCGTGTCCGGATACTCACTGCGACCGCGGGCGCAGTCTCCATCATGGAGTTTCGTCCGTTCAGGCCCGTGGATGGGCCTTCTGGTAGACCTCGAGGAGACCGCCGGCATCGATGCGGGTGTAGCGCTGGGTCGTTGTCAGGCTGGCATGGCCGAGCAGTTCCTGGATGGTCCTCAGATCCACGCCGTTGCCGAGGAGGTGGGTGGCGAAACTGTGGCGCATGGCATGGGGAGTCGCGGTGGCGGGAAGGCCGAGGCGTCCCCTCAGTTCCCGGAAGCGCTTCTGGGCCACGCCGGGATTGAGCCGGCCGCCGCGGGTGCCGACGAAGAGGGGGCTTGCGGGCGGCGCCCCGTCGGGGCGATGACGCAGGTAATCCAGCAATGCCTCCCTGACCCGGGCCAGCAAAGGCACCATGCGCGCCTTGTTCCCCTTGCCGACGATTCGCAGGGTCTCGCCACCGGTGATGTTCCTGACATCGAGAGCCAGAGCTTCCCCCAGTCTCAGTCCGCCACCGTAGAGCAGCATCATGAGGGCGAGGTCGCGTTTGCCTATCCAGACCCTCGTTGCCGAGTCCTCGGCGCAGGCCAGCACGTCGGTGGCCTCGTCCATGGTCAGTGGCCGTGGCACCTGCTGCGGCACCCTCGAAGCCCGGGCATTGTGGACCACCGGACTGGACACCAGTCCCTGGCGATCGAGGTACTGGAAGAAACTCTTCACGGCTGACAGGGCGCGCGACGTCGATGTCCTGGCGAGGCCACGCGACGCCCGGCTGGCGAGCCACGATCGCAGGTCCCCATGGTCAATGGAACCCAGTGTCGAAAGGCGTGTTTCCTCGCCATGGTGGTCCGCCATGAAGGCGAGGAACTCCCTGAGATCGCGGTGATAGGCAAGGACGGTGTTGTGGGCGAGGCGACGCTCGGATGCCAGCTTCTCAAGCCATGCCGCTGCCAGTCCCGCCACCTCACCGGTGGCAGCATAGGGTGCGGCGGGATCCGGATATGTGGGCTCCTGTTCCGGTGCCGTCCGGCTCCCCATGGATCAGGTCTCCCGGAGGATGGTCTGGCCCGTCTTCTTCCAGTCCGCCAGGAAGGCATCGAGGCCCTTGGAGGTCAGCGGATGCTCCACCAGCCGGCGCAGGACGCCAGGTGGAAGGGTGGCGACGTCGGCGCCGGAAAGGGCTGCCTGACGCAGGTGAGCCGGCGAACGGATCGATGCGACGAGGATGCGCGTGTCGAGCTCGGGATAGTTGTCATAGACCTCGCGGATATCGTCGATGAGTTCCATTCCGTCGTGACCGATGTCATCGAGTCGGCCGACGAAGGGAGAGATGAAGGCCGCCCCGGCCTTGGCGGCGAGCAGGGCCTGGTTGACGGAAAAACACAAGGTGACATTGACAGCCGTGCCGTCATCGCTCAGCGCCTTGCACGTCTTGAGCCCGTCCCAGGTCAGGGGCACCTTGACGGCGATATTGGGGGCGAGATCGGCGAGTCCCAGTCCCTCGGCCAGCATTGTATCGAAGTCGGTGGCGGTGACCTCGACACTCACCGGGCCGCTGACCACCGTGCAGATGTCCTCGATGACGTCCCTGAAGTGGCGGCCGGTCTTGGCGATGAGCGACGGGTTGGTGGTGACACCGTCCACCATGCCGGTAGCGGCGAGCTCGCGGATCTCGTCCACATCAGCCGTATCGACAAAGAACTGCATGCCGGCGCACCTTCACTGTCTGCAACGAGCCGTAGTCCGGACGACAGGTGTTCCAACCGGTCGCCATCCTCTGGCAGAGTGTAGCGGATGGCCGACAAGGACGCTACAGCCCGGGACACTGTCCAGGTTCTTCTGCCCCTGCCGGTGCCCGGGCCCTACGACTACCATGTCCCGGAGGGCGTCGAAGCGCCCGTCGGCGCCATTGTACGTGCCCCGCTTGGAAACAGGATTGTCACCGGCGTCGTGTGGGGCGACGAGGGTCCCGGTGTCGACCGGACCCGCCTGCGGCCGATAGAGGGCGTGTGGAACGTGCCGCCCCTCAAGCGATCCCTCCTCAGGTTCGTCACCTGGGTGGCCCGTTACACGGTCAGCGCCGAAGGAGCCGTTCTGCGCATGGTCTTGCGGTCACGCGAGGCGCTCGAGCCACCGCCGGGGCGCCGGGCGCTGCGTCTTGCCGGTGCACCGCCCGAGAGAATCACCCCGCAGCGACAGCGTGTTCTTTCCCTGATGGCCGACGGCTCGACAAGACCGGTCGGGGACCTGGCGGCCGAAGCCGGGGTGAGCGTGGCCGTGCTCAAGGGACTCGTCGAGACAGGCAGTCTCGAGCCCGTCCTCATGCCCCAGGCGCCCGTCTATGCCCCTCCTGATCCCGGGGCTCCGGGACCGAGGCTCAGGGCTGATCAGAGGACGGCGGCCGCAAGCCTTGCGTCGACGCTTGACGGCAACACTTTCGAGCCCACCCTTCTTGAGGGCGTGACCGGATCGGGCAAGACGGAGGTCTACTTCGATGCCATCGCAAGGGTTCTGGCAACCGGGCGCCAGGTGCTGGTGCTGCTTCCGGAGATTGCTCTCAGCGCCCAGTTCCTGAATCGCTTCGAGGAACGGTTCCGGGCGCCTCCCGCCATCTGGCATTCCGATGTGCCGCGCTCGCGGCGTCATCCGGTGTGGCGAGGTGCGGCAACCGGGGACGTGCGCATTGTCGTTGGCGCTCGCTCGGCCCTCTTTCTGCCATTCCAGGATCTTGGACTGATCGTTGTCGACGAGGAACACGACAGTTCCTACAAGCAGGAGGACGGTGTCTGCTATCACGCCCGGGACATGGCGATCGTGCGGGCTCACCTGGAGAGCATCCCGATCATCCTGTGTTCGGCGACACCCTCAATCGAATCACTCGTCAATGTGGATCGTGGCCGCTTCAGGCGTGTCGAACTCAAGGCACGCCATGCCGGAGCCCTGTTGCCGGGCATTCGCACCGTCGACATGACCACGGCCGGGATCGCGCGGGACAGCTGGCTTTCCGGGCCGCTTGTCCGGGCGATGACGGCTCGCCTCGAGGCAGGCGAGCAGACGCTGCTCTTCCTCAACCGCCGAGGTTACGCGCCACTGACCCTGTGCCGGGCGTGCGGTCACCGGTTCTCCTGCCCGGACTGCACCGCGTGGCTGGTGGAGCACCGGTACCTTGCGCGGTTGCAGTGCCATCACTGCGGCCGCTGGATACCCAGGCCGCAGACATGCCCTGACTGCGGACAGTCCGATTGCCTCGTGGCGTGCGGGCCTGGTGTCGAACGCCTCGACGAGGAGGTGGCGCGCCGGTTTCCCGATGCACGCCGTGAGGTGATGACATCCGATACCCTTGCCGGACCGCATGCCGTGGCTGATCTGGTAAGGCGGATCGAGAGCGGTGGCCTCGATATCCTCATCGGCACGCAGATTGCCGCCAAGGGTCATCACTTCCCCCTGCTGACCCTGGTCGGCGTTGTCGATGCCGACCTCGGCCTTCATGGCGGTGATCCCAGGGCGATGGAACGCACCTGGCAGTTGCTTCACCAGGTGGCCGGCCGGGCCGGCCGCGAAGAGCGTCCCGGGGAGGCGTTCCTCCAGACATGGGATCCCGCCCATCCCGTGATGCATGCTCTGCAAACCGGAGCGCGAGACGCCTTTATCGAGCGTGAGAAGCGGGAACGCGAAAAGGGAGGCGTGCCGCCCTATGGCCGCCTCGCCGCCGTCATTGTGTCGGGTACCCGGGAGGGCGATGTGCGCTCCCTTGCCCGCTTTCTCGCCCGCAAGGCACCGTCGACAGCGGACATTCGCACCTTTGGTCCGGCACCGGCGCCGCTCGCCATTCTGCGCGGCCGCCATCGCTGGCGTCTTCTGGTCAAGGCGTCTGCGGAAGCGCCGCTCCAGCGCGCCCTGCGCATGTGGCTCGACCCGGTCCGCCTGACAGGTGATCTCCGCCTCCAGATCGATGTCGATCCGCAAAGCTTCATGTGAACAATGCTCGCCACGAGGTGCCGCGGGACCTGGTTTTCGGAGGTGCTCAGGGGGCAACGCCGACGGCAGCGGGTGCCAGGACACCGGGGAAGAGGAGACGTCTTGCCGCTGCAACCCGCCTTGCACCCGGAGTCCTGCTGTGCTACCTCATCGCCCGCTTCCCGCCCGCAACGGGGCGAAAGCCCCGGCGAGTTCCGGGAGCACTCACTTCCTGTCTGATTGGATGAGGGCTGACGGGTTTGGCCTCCGACAACCATGCAGTGACCGGTCTTTCGGGACGCTACGCACGGGCACTCTACGAGCTTGCCGGGGAGGCGGGCGAATTCGATCGGGTGGCCGACGATCTGCGTGCGATCACGCGCGCTCTCGAGGACTCGCCCGATCTTCGCCGTCTTGTCGAAAGTCCGCTCTTGTCCCGTGACGAACAGGGCCGTGCCATGGCCGCAGTGCTTAAGGCCATGGAGTCCGGAACACTGGTTCGCAACACCGTGGGCGTACTGGCCCAGGCACGACGACTGCATGCCCTGAAGGATGTCGCCGGGGATTTCCTGCGTCTCCATGCCCTGCAACGTGGCGAGACCACGGCCGAGGTGACATCGGCGCGCGCCCTGAGTGACGGGGAACTGGCCCGCCTGCGGGAGACCCTGGGGCGAATCGTCAGGCGCGACGTCTCGATTGAATCCAGCGTCGATCCGTCCGTGATCGGCGGACTCGTGGTCACCATCGGATCGCGCATGATGGACAGCACCATACGTACCAAACTTCAACGTCTCGAGCTTGCGATGAAGGGGACCGGCTGATGGATATCCGTGCCGCCGAGATTTCTTCCATTATCAGGGAACAGATTGCCAGCTTCGGCGCCGAAGCGGAGGTGTCGGAGGTCGGCCGGGTTCTGTCGGTGGGCGATGGCATTGCCCGGGTCTACGGCCTGGACAATGTGCAGGCCGGCGAGATGGTCGAGTTTCCTGGCGGAGTCCAGGGAATGGCGCTCAATCTCGAGACCGACAATGTCGGCATCGTGATCTTTGGTAACGATCGGGAAATCGTTGAGGGCGACACCGTCAAGAGGACCGGTTCGATTGTCGACGTACCGGTGGGCAAGGGCCTTCTCGGACGCGTTGTCGATGCGCTGGGCCGGCCGATCGACGGCGCCGGCGCCGTCGAACATGACGAACGCCGGCGCATCGAGGTCAAGGCGCCGGGCATTATTCCCCGCGAATCAGTCAGTGAACCGATGCAGACCGGCCTCAAGGCCCTTGACGCTCTGGTGCCGATTGGCCGCGGTCAACGGGAGCTCATCATTGGCGACCGGCAGACCGGCAAGACGGCCGTCGCCGTCGATACCATCATCAACCAGAAGCAGAACTGGGAGTCGGGCGACGAGTCCCGGAGGCTCTACTGTGTCTATGTCGCCGTCGGGCAGAAGCGTTCGACGGTGGCACAGATCGTCAAGACGCTCGAGGATTACGGCGCCATGGAGTACACGACCATCGTCGCCGCCACGGCGTCCGATCCGGCTCCGATGCAGTTTCTGGCTCCATACAGCGGTTGTGCCATTGGCGAGTTCTATCGTGACAACGGCATGCACGCCCTCGTCATCTACGACGACCTGTCGAAGCAGGCCGTCTCGTACAGGCAGGTCTCCCTGCTGTTGCGCCGGCCGCCGGGCCGTGAGGCCTATCCGGGCGACGTGTTCTACCTCCATTCGCGGTTGCTCGAACGGGCGGCCAAGATGAACGGGGATTTCGGCAGCGGATCACTGACCGCACTGCCGGTGGTCGAGACCCAGGCCTCCGACGTGTCGGCCTATATTCCAACCAATGTCATCTCGATCACCGACGGACAGATCTTTCTCGAATCTGAACTTTTCTACCAGGGCATCCGGCCGGCCATCAATGTCGGCATCTCGGTGTCGCGGGTCGGCTCGGCGGCGCAGACCAAGGCGATGAAGAAGGTTGCCGGATCGATCAAACTGGAACTCGCGCAGTACCGTGAAATGGCTGCCTTTGCCCAGTTCGCCTCTGACCTTGACGCCTCGACGCAGAGGCTTCTGGCGCGTGGCGAACGACTGACCGAACTCCTCAAGCAGGACCAGTACAGGCCCATGGCCGTGGAGGACCAGGTCGTCGTCATCTTCGCCGGTGTTAACGGTTATCTCGATGGCATCGCACCGTCTGACGTCACACGCTATGAACAGGCCATGCTCGCCGCAGTGCGCGACAAGGGCGCCGACATGCTTGCCGATATCCGCTCGAGCGGTGCGCTCTCCGACGGGACGGAGGGCAAGCTCAAGGTCTTTCTCGACGACTTCACCGGCTCGTTCGTGGCCTGATCCGGTATCCTGAACGGCCATGGCGAACCTCAAGGCACTCCGCACGCGTATCAGCAGCGTCCGTTCGACGCGCAAGATCACGAGTGCGATGAAGATGGTCGCCGCCGCCAAACTGCGCCATGCCCAGGAATCCGCGGAAGCGGCGCGTCCCTATGCGGAACGCATGGCGCGCATGATGGCATCGCTGGCGGGTGCCTTTGCGGGCCGCGAGGATGCTCCCAGGTTGCTGGCCGGCACTGGCAGCGACCGGGTGAATCTCATCGTTGTCGTCACCTCCGACCGTGGATTGTGTGGCGGTTTCAATGCATCGGTGGTGAGGTCGGTGCGCCAGCGCATTGCCGAACTCCACAAACAGGGCCGGGAGATCAAGCTCCTTTGTCTGGGACGCAAGGGCCGCGACCTGTTGCGTCGCGATCATGGGGAACTGATCATCGAAACCCTGCAGGGGCTCGACAAGGGATTCTCCTATGACACCGCGCGGGACGCCGCGGAGCGGATCACGCGGATGTTCGAGGCCGGTGAGTTCGACCGGTGCACGATCGTCTTCAATCGCTTCCAGTCGGTCATGACACAGGTTGTTACCTGGCAGGGACTTATTCCCGCGGTAGCGGCGGACCAACCGGTCGACGACCTCGGCGGAGCGGTCTACATCTTCGAACCGGACGAGGGCGCCATCCTCGAGCACCTGTTGCCGCGCAATCTTGGTGTGCAGGTGTTCCGTGGTCTTCTCGAGAGCCAGGCTTCGGAACATGCGGCGCGCATGACGGCGATGGACAATGCCACGCGCAATGCCGGCGACATGATCGATCGCCTCAATCTGGTCTACAATCGTACGCGCCAGGCAGCGATCACCACTGAAATCACGGAAATTGTCTCCGGCGCGGAAGCGCTCTAGGGGACGGTCAAGGGCGAGGAGGGTCTCGATGGCAACCAACTCTTCAGGTCACATCAGCCAGGTCCTGGGCGCCGTCGTCGACGTGCAGTTCGATGGCGATCTGCCGAACATCATGAATGCGCTGGAGACCAGCAATCAGGACAAGCGCCTCGTCCTCGAGGTGGCGCAGCACCTCGGCGAGAAAACGGTGCGAACCATTGCCATGGATGCCACCGAAGGACTGGTGCGCGGCCAGGATGTCAGGGACACCGGCGAGGCGATCACGGTGCCGGTGGGACCGGAGACTCTCGGTCGCATTCTCAATGTGATTGGCGAGCCGATCGATGATCGTGGACCCGTGGAGGCGAGCGAGTCGCTGCCCATCCACAGGGAAGCGCCGGAACTGACGGACCAGTCGACGGAAGCCGAAGTGCTTGTGACCGGAATCAAGGTCGTCGACCTGCTCGAACCCTATGTCAAGGGCGGCAAGATCGGTCTCTTCGGCGGTGCCGGTGTCGGCAAGACCGTCATCATCATGGAACTCATCAACAACATCGCCAAGGCCCATGGCGGGTACTCGGTCTTCGCCGGCGTTGGTGAGCGCACACGCGAGGGCAACGATCTCTACCACGAGATGATCGAGTCGGGTGTGATCGATCTCGAGGGCGACGGTTCCAAGGCAGCCCTCGTCTACGGGCAGATGAACGAGCCGCCGGGAGCGCGTGCCCGTGTCGGACTGTCGGGCCTGACCCTGGCCGAGTACTTCCGCGATGCGGAAGGCCAGGACGTTCTGCTCTTCATCGACAACATCTTCCGCTTTACCCAGGCGGGTTCCGAGGTTTCCGCACTGCTGGGCCGGATTCCCTCGGCAGTTGGCTACCAGCCCACGCTGGCCACGGAGATGGGCAACCTCCAGGAGCGCATCACCTCGACCACCAGGGGATCGATCACCTCGGTCCAGGCGATCTACGTGCCGGCTGACGATCTCACCGATCCGGCGCCGGCAACGTCGTTCGCCCATCTCGATGCGACAACCGTGCTGTCACGTCAGATCGCCGAACTGGGCATCTACCCGGCCGTGGATCCGCTCGATTCAACGTCGCGCATCCTCGATCCCAGGGTCATCGGCGAGGAGCACTACCAGGTGGCGCGCTCGGTTCAGGAAGTTCTGCAGCGCTACCGGTCCCTGCAGGACATCATTGCCATTCTGGGCATGGACGAGCTCTCCGAAGAGGACAGGCTCGTGGTGGCGCGGGCGCGCAAGATCCAGCGATTCCTCAGCCAGCCCTTCCATGTGGCCGAGGTGTTTACCGGTGTCCCGGGAGTTTTCGTCGAACTCGACGACACGATTCGGGGCTTCAAGGCCATCGTCGACGGTGAGTACGACGATCTTCCCGAACAGGCCTTCTACATGGTCTCGAACATCGACGCGGCGGTGGCGAAGGCCAAGAAGCTGGCAGCGGAAGCGGCCTGACGTCATGGCCGGCAGGGTCAATTTCGAACTGGTCAGCCCTGAGCGCATTCTCGTCTCCGACACCTTTGACATGGTTGTGATACCCGGAGGCGATGGAGACATCGGTGTGCTGCCCGATCACGCACCCCTCATCTCCACCATCCGTCCAGGTGTGATCGACATCCATGACGACGGCAAGGTGGCGCATCAGGTCTTCGTGGCCGGAGGCTTTGCCGAAGTCCTGCCCGACCGCTGCACGGTGCTGGCGGAAAGGGCACTGATGGTGGCAAGTATCGATGCCGGAGACGTCCGTGCCCGGATCGAGGCCGCCGAACTTGATCTGCGCGATGCGGAAAGCGACGCCGATCGCACCCGGGCCGGGGATGAACTCGCGGTCCTTAACGCCATGCTCGAGGCCGTCCCGGACTCCTGAGCACGCGCCTCGGAATGGGAGCCTGATTCCCGGTTAATCAGGTGGCGTCACATGCGTTGGGCGAGAGAGCCTCCGGCCAACCAGCAAGACCGTCTCGGTTGTCGCCTCTGGTGTAAACTGAAGGGCACGCGCTCAAGAGGTCGAGACTGGCATGAATCGTGCTGTGGTTGGAGGTCTCGGGTCACCCTCTCAGGCGACAGGATCGATCACCTTGAGGAAGGGAAACTTCAGGAAATCCCGATCGTGGGTGTAGATGGTCCGCACATCGTGGACACGCAGCAGAGCCGCAAGGTGCGCGTCCGGCACGAGATTGCCTCGCGCAACGACGTCGATCGCAATCTCGCGATAGGCGGCGAGGAAGCCTTTGGGTTCGGCTATGACACGGCATCGGGGCATCGTCGTCAGGCGCGACACGTTGTCGATGACTGCACTTGGTGTCAGCGGCGCATCGAACACTCTGGGATGCGTGGCCAGTCGGATGTAACCCATGATTGTCGGCCACGCCAGGCACAGAATCTCCGGATCGCCCGGACGGGCACGCAGGAAACTGTTTGCCGCCGCATGAAACGGAGACGAGCGGTCCGATGCGTAGAGCAGGATGTTGACGTCGATTGTGTAACTCAAAGGGAATCGCCGTCGAGCAGCGCGTGTACGGCTTCCTTGTCGGTGAGGTCGACGCGGGCCTGCATGGCCTTGGTGTTCCAGTTCAGATCAGGTTCGATCGAATCGGTTCGGTATCTTGCGAGTGCGTCGGCGAGCAGTCTGGACACGAGGTTGCCCAGGGAGCCTCCTTCAGTCTTCTGGAGTTGCTTCAACTCCTCCAGTATAGGGGCAGAAATGTTTATGGTCGTGCGCATGATGCGTGATGCTATTCAACATGACATCATGAGTCAATCTTGTGCCCAGATGAAGGGGCGGCATTGCATGTGCTGACAGATCCCTGACGTTTCAAGCCAGGTGCAGCACGGTGTCATCGGCTCGCTGACTAATGGCCGGTGATGTCGGTGCCGCTGGTGGTGACTGCACTCCCGGGCAGGCAAGGGAACTCCCTGGGGTGCCTCACACCCCATTGTCGGCCAGGCGCGAGAAGTCCGCCTCGATGGTGACTGTGTCGAGCTGGTGTCCGATGAGGACAATGCGTGAACCACGCATGCCCGACGGCCACGCGGCCAGGCGAAAGAGGGGGTGGAAGACATGGCCAATGCCATTGATGACGATCGGCACATCGCTTCCGAGGAGATCGACAATGCCCTTGAAGCGCAGGAGCCGGTCGCCCTGGCGAACAATGACCCTTTCGATCCAGTCCATGAGTGGGGCAGCCTCGAGCGTATTCCTTGTGGTGAGCGATAGACTGGTGATGGTGCTGTCATGCTGTGTCGAGCTGCTGGCCTGGATCCAGGTTGTCGGGTCCGGAACATGGCGGACAACATCATCCGGCGTCACCGGTGAAGCGAGGATGCGCGCCTCGCCGTTGAGGGCCCGCAGGCGCGCCTCGAGGCGATCCGTTCCAGGAGCGAGGTCCGTCTTGGTGAGGATGATCGTGTCTGCGACCGCCGCCTGGCGCAGGCATTCGGCCTGTGTGTCGAACGGCCGTTCCCCGGCCAGCGCATCCACCGTGGCAACGATACCCGCTACCGTCACCTGCCGGTTGATCCTCTCGTCATGAAGCAATGTGTGAACCAGGGGTGCGGGATCGGCAAGGCCGCTGGTCTCGATGATGATGTGGTTCGGCGCGTGCTGGCCGACAAGGCGCATGATGGCGACCACGACATCCTCGCGCACCTCGCAGCACAGGCAGCCGGCCCCGACCAGCATGGTCGCTTCGTCAAGGCGTTCGATGAGAAGGTGGTCGACGCCGGTTTCGCCAAACTCGTTGACGATGACGGCGCTCCCGGCCATGGCCGGATGCCGGACAAGGGCGTTGATGAGCGTCGTTTTTCCGCTGCCGAGGAATCCGGTGATGACGGTGACGGGACTCATCGGGGCGCGATGCCCAGAAGGTCGAGTGGCCGCTCGTGGAGAATCTCTTCGATGAGTGCATCGGGAATCCTCGGCATGACCAGTCCTTCGCCCCACCGATTGATGGCGCGGAACTCGGCGACGGCGACGGACGGACGGCGGACCGGAAAGTCGGAACCGAAGAGAAGCCGGCCGGCGACCCCGTACTCCCGGGCGATCATGAGGCCGTTGTAGAGTTGCCAGGGTCTGTGATAGCGCGCCGAGAGATCGGCAAAGATGTTGTCGTTCTTGCGCATGAGGATGGCCGTCTGCTCCATGTACGGCTGTCCGAAGTGGGCGACGATGATCTTCAGGTGGGGAAAGTCCATGGCGACCCGATCGAGCAGGCATGGGTCGGCGAACTCGAGACTGCCCGTGTAGGCGCCCCCGCAGTGAAACATCACCGGCACGTCATGGTGACAGGCGATCTCGTAAAGCCGCCCACAGGCGGGACTTCTGGGGTCCATCGCCTGGTACGTGGGAGAGAGTTTCAGACCCTTGAGTCCCAGGGCCAGCGCCGACTCGAAGTCGTCGCCGGCGTCGGCATCGTCGGGATGGACCGAACAGAATCCGACCGCCCGTCCCGGGTGCCGGCGGACCACATCGGCAATGAACGTGGAAGGCGTGTGATTGCCGGCATGTTTGGGCAGGGCGACGACAATGAAGCGGGCGATCCCGGCCTCATCGACTGCCTCCGAGAGGAGATCGGGATCCGCCTTGCCGTCACCGAGAACGTTGCGCAGGGTCTGCAAGGCCCTGTCCTCGTCAGTGCGATGTTCCATCAGGAAAGCGTGCGTGTGCCAGTCGACGAGTTCACCCATGATCTCATTCCTGCGTCCATTCGAACGGGGGAGGCCTTCAACCCCGCCAAATTGGCGACCTTGTGAGCGCTCCCCGGTCTCATGTATACTATGCCACGTCTCTTGAAGGACCCTTCTGGGGTCAGGAGGGGTGCACCGGCGGGGCAAGTCATGAACCATTGGGATCTTGACGATATCGACTGGCAAGCCTTCGATCGGTCTAGTGTCGATCCTGACATGGTTCGCATCGTCAAGGCTGCGTCGCTGGTCGAGTACAACGGCGATCTCTATGGCCGGTATCTTGCGAACATCTTTGCCGGCGACGATGCCTTTGTCGCTGCCGCAGGAATCTGGGCCACGGAAGAAGTGCGCCATGGCGTCGCCCTGGGGCGCTGGGCAACTATGGTCGATCCTGCCTGGGATTTCGAGGCGGCCCGGGAGCGATTCAGGTCTGAATACAACCAGGTCGACCTCAGTCTGGAGCACTCGGTGCGTGGTTCGCGTTTCAGCGAACTGGTCGCCCGCTGCATCGTAGAGGTCGGGACGTCGTCCTACTACACGGCCCTTGCCGATGCGACGCAGGAGCCCGTCTTGAGGGAGATCTTCAGGAAGATCGCGGCCGACGAGTTCCGTCACTACAAGCTGTTCTACGACCACATGAAGCGGTACCGGGCGATCGACAATCCCAATCTCCTGACGCGTGTCCGTGTCGCTGTGACCCGACTTGCCGAATCGGAGGACGACGAACTCGCCTTCGCCTACTACATCGCCAACGATGTTCCGGCACCCTACAACCGGAAGACCTGCGCCGCTGCCTACGGCAGCCGGGCCCTGCCACACTACCGGCGGAACCACATTCGCCTGGCGGTCAACATGACCACCAAGGCCATGGGGCTGAAACCGAAGAGCCGTCTGGCCGCCCTGATTGCATGGGTCGTCTGCCGTCTCTTCGACTGGCGCCGCCAGCGCCTCTTGCGTCAGGCTCCCGCCTACTGAAGTCTCAGGCGTCGTTCCTGTCGAGAAGGTCGGCGAAAGCGGCGAAGATATCACGGTACAATTGACGCTTGAACGCAACGATGCCGGCCTCGATGGTTCCGGCATGCATCCAGCGCCAGGCGCGGAACTCGGGGTGGTCGGTGCCGTGGATGTCGATGGTGTCGTCCGTACCCTCGAACCGCATGGCGAACCACACCTGTCTCTGGCCGCGATACCGGCCATTCCAGGTCCGGCTGACGAGTTCCGGGGGGAGGTCGTACGTGAGCGGCTCGGGGGTCGCACGGAGCATCGTGACAGAATGGACTCCGGTTTCCTCGGCGAGTTCACGCAAGGCTGCCCCGAAAGGTTCCTCTCCCTCGTCGATTCCGCCCTGGGGCATCTGCCAGACACCGGGACGGTCGAGCCTTTCGCCGACAAAGACGAGGCCCGCGTCGTTGAGGAGAACGACACCCACGCCTTCCCGCAATGGCAGGCACGGGTTCGGGGATGTCATCGTGATGCCAGCGCGATGCCTTCGATGAGATCGAGTGCCCGGCTCAACTGGTAGTCCTCCAGCGCCTGCTCGCTGCGCCGGGAGGAGGCGTCCCCATCCTCGTCTTCGGCGGGGACGGCGTTACCGGCATCGAGGCTGTTGACCAGATCGGATTCGCCAAGGCGTTCCACGTCACTGGACTGGATGACCGCTTCCTCGACCATGATGTCCGGTGAGATGCCGGTCCCCTGGATAGACATGCCGGAGGGCGTGTAGTAGCGGGCGGTCGTCAGGCGCATGGCGCCACCACTGGCCAGGGGCATGAATGACTGGACCGATCCCTTTCCGAACGACGGTGTGCCCATGATGATGGCCCTGTGGTGGTCCTGCAGGGCGCCGGCAACGATTTCGGAGCCGGAGGCGGAGCCGCCGTTGATCAGCACGACTATCGGCAGCCCCTCCGCAAGGTCGCCGCTCTCGGAGTGAAAGCGCTGGGCATCTCCCTCCCGCCGGCCACGGGTCGAGACAATCTCTCCCTGGTCAAGGAAGGAGTCCGCGACGGAGATGGCCTGATCGAGCAGACCTCCGGGGTTGTTGCGCAGATCCAGAACGATTCCCTGAAGATCGCCGGCCGCGGCATCCCCGATGGCCTTCATGGCGTCGTCGATACCACCCTCGGTCTGCTGGGTGAACGAAGTGATGCGCACGTAGCCCACCTTCTTCTCAAGGCGCCACCGCACCGACTGGATGGTGATGATGGCACGGGTGATGGCGACCGTAATGGGCTCATCGACGCCCTCGCGGGCAATGGTGAGGGTGATCTCCGAATCGGGCGGGCCGCGCAGCCTCTCTACCGCCTCGTTGAGGGTGAGACCGAGCAGGGGCTCATCGTCGAGATGGGTCACGAAGTCGCCGGCCTTGACGCCGGCGCGCTGCGCCGGCGTGTCGTCGATCGGCGCAACGACCTTGACGAAACCGTTTTCCATGGTGACCTCGATCCCCAGCCCGCCAAATTCCCCGGTGGTCTGGACCTGGGCTTCCGCATAGGCATCGGGCGAGTAGTAGCTCGAATGGGGATCAAGAGAGCCAAGCATGCCCTCGATGGCGGCTTCGATCAGATCGGAATCGGAGACCTCCTCGACGTAGTCCGAGCGCAGACGCTCGAACACGTCGCCGAAGAGATCGAGGGCGCGCCACGTGTCGTCGCCGGCGGCCGTTGCGTGTCCCGGACCCTGCAGGACGAATAGACCAAGGACGATCGCCAGGGAAATCGTTCGTTTCATTGAATGCTCTCTTCGATGAAGGCCGCAGTCAGCCAGTCCAGGGCGTCCACGGGAATCCCCTTGTAGCGGATTTCTACATAGAGGGTTCGCTCTTCGGTGTCATCCGCTGCCATGACCGCGACGGGTTGTCCGGCCACCAGCCAGTCGCCGGTTCCAACGGCGCCGTGGTCAAAGCCCAGAAGAATCGTCTGGTAGTTGTCACCGTGATCGATGACGAGAAGCGGGCCATGTCCGGCAAAGGGACCTGAATAGAGGACGACGCCATCAAAGGGCGTGATGACCGGTTCGGCCGGCGCCGTGGCGATATGGAGCCGGCGGCGCCCGTCAGGCACGCCGCGTACGGGGTAGGGCAGGGCGCCCTTCCGGGCTTCGATGCCGGTCACCATCAGGGCCGTGCGGATATCCGCCGTCAGGATGTTGTCTATGGATGCCTGTGCCATCGACCCTGCCGCGAGGCGATCGAGAAACGACGTCAGTGTCACCGGTGTTTCGATCAACGGTTCCCGCTCGACCGCCAACGGTGCCAGGATCTCCCGGACACGTTCGGCTGCCGTGTCGATGTCCGCCTTGATCGCACGAAGTCTCCCGCGCGTATCGAGTCGGGCCGACTCCATCCTTTCCCGGGTGGTGTCAAGCGCGCCCAAGTCTTCCAGGTGCCGTGTCATCTCCTTCATGTGTTTTTCGATGCCGCTCACAAGCGCATGGGCGACAACTGAGGAACGGTGCACAAAGGACAACGGAGCAGGCATCGCGATGATCACGCCAGGCGGGATGCCGGACACCCGGTGGAGTACGCCTACACGGGTGCCCCAGGCCTCGCGATGGGGCTCGAGATCCTTCAGTCCGGCATCGATGCGGCGATCGATGTCGTCGAGATCCCCCTGAGTCGACTCGAGGATGTCGGCAAGGCGTCGCCGTTCGGCTTCACCGGACAGCAGCGTCATGCGCAGGGATGCGAGGTCGGTCGTCGAAAGCGAAGGTTCCGGGGGCGGCGCGTCACCGCCTGTTGATATCAGGGTTTCGAGGTCGCCTGGAGCTTCATCACCCGGAACAGGTGTGTGAACAAGAAGACCCGCCAAGACCAGCAGGAATGCCCGGAACGAACGGTTCATGGCTGCATCGAGAGCAGCGACTGTCCGGACATCTCGTCGGGCTGTGAAAGGTCCAGGAGATGGAGCAGGGTGGGTGCGAGATCCTTCAGGGACCCCTCGTGAAGTCTCTGGTCAGGCGGGCCATTGACCAGCGCAAGGGGCACGGGATTGGTCGTGTGGGCGGTGTGCGGACCACCGTTCACCGGATCCAGCATGGTCTCGATGTTGCCGTGATCGGCGGTGACCACAAGACGGCCTCCCATGTCGGCAACGGCGCTCGCCATGACGCCAAGACACTGATCGACGGCTTCAACCGCCTTGACGGCTGCCGGAAGGACCCCGGTATGGCCGACCATGTCAGGGTTGGCGAGGTTGCAGATGATGACGTCGAAGGCGTTGTCGCGCACAGCCGACACGAGCCGTTGCGTCACCTCGAATGCCGCCATTTCGGGTTTGAGATCGTATGTGGCCACGTCTGGCGAGGGAACGAGAATGCGTTCCTCCCCCGGAAAGACATGCTCTCGTCCGCCGTTGAAGAAGTAGGTGACATGGGCATACTTTTCGGTTTCGGCGATACGCAGCTGGCGCATGCCGGCATCGGCAATCAGGCTGCCGAAACTTCGCTTCGTCTCCAGGGACGGGAACAGCGCCGGAATGTGTCGATCGAGATGGGCGGCATAGGGAACCATGCTGGCACATCCGGCAAGCTGCGGTCTCCTGTCCCGGTCGAAACCGGAAAAGGCAGGGTCGATGAGGGCGCCCGTGATCTGCCGTGCCCTGTCGGCACGGAAATTCGCCATGATGAGGCCATCGCCATCGCACATGCCGGCATAGGCGCCGACGACTGCAGGCGTGACGAACTCGTCGGTCAGCGCCGCCGCCCGGGCGCTCGCCATGGCCTCGCCGATCGTGTCGAATCGCGCACCGTCTCCCTTGATCATGGCCGCCCAGGCCCGTTTTACCCGCGGCCAGCGCCGGTCCCGGTCCATGGCATAGTAGCGTCCCGTCAGGGTCACGATCCGGGCGTGGGGTGCGGCGGCGGCAAAGCGTTCGAGAAAGGATGTGGCACTGGATGGCGGGGTGTCGCGGCCGTCGAGGAAGGCGTGGACGACAACTTCGATCCCGTGGTCATGGAGCATGTTGGCGAGTGCTGCCATATGGTCCTGATGACTGTGGACACCGCCAGACGACAGGAGCCCGGCGAGATGACAGACACCTGCGCTGCGTCCGAGTGCCCCGGCCAGGTCTCCAAGAACCGGATTGCCGGCCAGGGATCCATCCCGGACGGCAGCGTCAATACGCGGCAGGTTCTGCACGATGATGCGGCCTGCACCCATGGTGAGATGACCGACTTCGGAGTTGCCCATCTGGCCGCAGGGCAGCCCGACGGCTTCACCGGAGGTCGCGAGAGTCGTCATGGCACGGGAGCCGGCGATCGTCGCCCAGGTGGGCGTTGTCGCCTGGCTGATGGCATTGCCCGGACCGGTTCCGGCAACACCCCAGCCGTCAAGGATGCAAAGGACCAGTGGCCGGGAGATGATCGCGGACATGGTTCGACCCTCGTCAGAGCCGACCAGCGGCGTCAGGCAGTGGCTTCCACGGGAAGCGAGGCGGGCATCGCCCACATCCGTTCCAGATTGTAGAGACTGCGCAGGTCATTGTGGAAAATGTGGACGATCACGTCACCCAGATCGATCAGGATCCAGTCGCCGGGATCGTATCCTTCCATGCTGGTGATACGTCGTCCATGGCCCTTGAGGGCTGTGGCGACCCTGTCGGCCAGGGCCGTAACCTGTCTTCGTGTCTGTCCGCCGCACACGATCATGCAGTCGGCGAACGTGGTTTTCCCGGCAAGGTCGATGACCACAACGTCATCTGCCTTGCCATCTTCCAGTACCCTCGTCGTCACGGCGACGAGGTCCAGGTCCTCATCCCTGGAAGCGGTTTCATGAGGAATGGATGAATCTCCCCTTGCTCATGTCACGGATGGTTTGGTCGGCGAAGGCGAAACGCATGTCGCCCGATCTGATGGCCGTTGCCGAGGCGCCGTGTCTGTGGCCGACGATGAGTGCCCAGACCGGTGGCTTCCTCAGAACCAGGGATCTCGCCTGGTGTCCCTGTATGCGGCAACGTCGGTAGCGTATGGCTGCCCTGCCCGTCAGACATGTCAGAGAATAGGGAGCCCGGTCGAACACTGCAATGGGGATCATGGCAAAGAGTCGCTCCCAGTGTTTCCACAGGTGGATTCCGGCGAGGTTGTCAGCTCCCATGAGCCAGGCGAACCGACAGAGCGGAACCCGGCGCTTGAGGCAGGCGATGGTATCGACCGTGAAGTGTGTTCCAAGTCCGGCCTCGAGTCCGGTCACCCAAATCCTTGCGCCTTTCGCAAAGGCCCGGGCCCTGTGCAGCCGTTCGGAAAAGGACAGCATGCCGTCGACGGGCTTGAGGGGATTGTGCGGCGTCACCAGCCACCAGATCTCATCGAGGCCCAGCTGACGGCGGGCGACATGACTGACGAAGAGATGCCCCTCGTGAGCGGGATTGAATGAACCACCGAGAAGGCCGATGCGTCGGCCACGGCCGGCATGGAGTATCGGATGGGTCAGGGCCGGGTCTGTCCGCTGCCGCGCACGATGTACTTCATGGTGGTCAGCTGCTCGACACCCACCGGTCCCCGTGCATGCAGCCTGTTGGTTGAGATGCCGATCTCCGCCCCCATGCCGAACTCGCCACCGTCGGCAAACTGAGTCGACGCATTCCACATGGCGATGGCGCTGGGCGTACGGGCGAGAAAGTACTCGGCGACGGTCTCGTTGTCCGTAACGATGGCATCGGTGTGGTCCGAACCGTGACGCCTGATATGGTCGAGGGCGCCCGCGACCCCATTGACGGAGGCGACCGAAATCACGGCGTCGAGGTACTCCGTCGACCAGTCATTGGCGGAAGCCGGCTTCACTCTGGGATCGAGCGGCACGGTGGAACGGTCCCCGCGGACCTCGCACCCATGGTCCAGGAGGGCCTGGACGACGGTCCTTCTCCCGGCGTCGTCAAGAGAGCTGTCGAGCAGCAGGGTTTCCGCGGCGCCGCAGATGCTGGTGCGACGCAACTTGGCATTGATGGCAATGTCGCAGGCCATGTCCAGATCAGCATCGGCATCCACATAGACATGGCAAAGACCGACGAGGTGGGCGAGCACGGGAACGCGGCTCTCCCGCTGCACGCGCTCCACGAGCGAAGGGCCGCCGCGCGGCACGATGATGTCGATCCAGCGGGTCATGGTGAGCATTTCGCCCACAGCCGCACGATCGGTAACCGGCACCATCTGGATGGCATCTTCGGGAAGGTCGGCGGACGCGAGCCCCTCTCGCAGGCACCTGGCAATGACGTGAGAAGTGGCGACACTCTCCGAGCCACCGCGCAGGATGGCGGCATTTCCCGACTTGAGACAGAGCGCTCCCGCGTCCGCCGTGACGTTGGGGCGCGATTCATAGATGATTCCGATCACGCCGAGTGGAACGGAAACCCGTGCGACGTCGAGGCCGTTGGGTCGGCTCCAGCGGGCCTGTTCGCGCCCCACCGGATCAACCAGGAGCGCGATGGCGTCGAGGGCGGCGGCCATGGACTCGACCCTGGAATGATCGAGGGTGAGACGCTCGAGCATCGGTGCCGGCATGTTCGCGGTCCGGGCGTTTTCGAGATCGATGATGTTGGCGGCAAGAATGTCGTCGCGATCGTCCCTCAGGCAGGTGGCTGCACGATTGAGGGCACGGCGCTTGTGCGAATCCGGCGCATGGGCCAGAACACCGGCAGCGTGGCGGGCTGCCTGGCCAAGGTCCTCCATCAAGTCCGCGACGGAACGGGCGTCCTCGCGTCGGGCGGTACGGGTCATGACAGCACCAGATCATCCCTGTGGATCAGTTCCTCGCGACCTCGATAGCCCAGAAGACGCTCGATTTCACTGCTTTTCTGGCCGGCAATGGACTCGGCGTCGTCCCGGGAGTAGGCAATGAGTCCGCGGGCGATCTCGACCCCGTTCGGGTCCTCGACGATGACGGCATCACCCTTGCGGAAGGCGCCGGCAACACCCGTGACGCCGGCCGGCAACAGGCTGCGGCCGCGATTGAGGGCGGCGTGGGCTCCGGCGTCCACCGTGATGGTGCCGGAGGGCTTGAGGGATCCGGCAATCCAGCGCTTGCGGGCGCCGGCCGGATTGTCCCTGGCGATGAACCACGTGCAGGGCCTGCCTTCGAGAACGGCGCGCAGGGGATGCAGGATGTGACCGTTGGAGATCACCATGTGGCAGCCCGCCGTCATGGCTATTCCGGCGGCGATGAGCTTGGTCTTCATGCCGCCCGACGAGTCGCCGGCCCGGATCCGGCCCGCCATGGCCTCGATGCGGGGTGTGATCGCGTCAACCTGTTCCACCAGGGGCGCCCCGGGATCGTCTTTCGGGTCCCTCTCGTAGAGACCGTCGATATCCGACAGCAGGACAAGGGCATCGGCACTTGCCATCATGGCGACACGGGCCGACAGCCTGTCGTTGTCGCCGAACCGGATTTCGTGGGTGGCTATGGTGTCGTTTTCGTTGATGACCGGGATCACGCCGTACTTGAGGAGACGGTTGAGCGTGTTGAGCGCATTGATGTAGCGACGGCGATCCTCGGTATCGTCGAGTGTGAGGAGGAGCTGCGCGGTGCCCGTGTCGTGGCGGCTGAGAGCGTCCTGGTAGGCGTGTACCAACCGTGCCTGACCGGCAGCGGCGGCGGCCTGGCTGTCATCGAGACGCAAGCGTCCCGGAGGGAGATCGAGATGGCGCCGGCCGATGGCGATAGCTCCGGAGGTGACAATCACCACCTCGCAGCCGCGGTTGCGCATCAGGGTGATGTCGTCGGCCAGGGAATGAAGCCAGGATCGCCGGATCCGTCCGTCCTGCTCGTCCACGAGCAGTGACGATCCGATCTTGATGACGATCCTGCTGGCCTGGTCCAGCCGGGGCACGGAACGTCAGTCCTCAGCCGTTGCAGCGCTGCCGGACGAGTCCCGCCAGCAGCCGCAGGAGTTCCGGCACGCCCTCGCCGGTGACCGCCGAAATTGCATGGGCATTGCAGCCTGCGGAACCGGAGAGCTGCCGCAGGGCGTACTGCCGGTCGCGGTCATGGACGGCGTCGATCTTGGTGAGAACCGGCACCACGGTACGTGCCGCGAGGTCATGGCCATAGGATTCGATCTCGTGGCGCACCGTCAGGAAATCGGCGGCCGGATCGCCGGTTGTTCCGTCCACGAGGTGAAGCAGGGCCGCACAGCGTTCCGCATGACCGAGGAAGCGGTCTCCGAGACCCGTCCCCTGGTGCGCCCCCTCGACGAGACCGGGGAGATCTGCAAGAACGAAGCCGTCCTCGTCCCGCTCGACCTTGCCGAGATGGGGATGGAGCGTGGTGAAGGGATAGTCGGCGATTTTCGGATGGGCCCGTGTGACCACCGAGAGCAGGGTCGACTTGCCGGCATTGGGAAGGCCAACCATGCCGATGTCGGCGATGAGCTTGAGACGCAGCCACACCCACATTTCCTCTCCGGGGCGCCCCGGCTCGGCAATCCGCGGTGCGCGGTTGGTCGACGACTTGAAGCGGGCGTTGCCACGACCGCCAATGCCGCCAGGGAGCAGGATCATCCGTTCGCCGGGACGTGTCAGGTCCGCGAGGATCGTCTTCCTGTCCTCGGCAAGAACCTCGGTGCCCGGTGGCAGATTGATGACAATGTCGCCGGCACTGGCGCCGGTGCGCTGGTTGCCGCCACCGGGCATACCTGTGCGTGCCCGGAAGTGCTGGCGGTAGCGAAAATCGATCAGGGTGTTGAGGCCTTCGACACAGGCAAGGACAACATCGCCGCCGCGTCCGCCATCACCGCCGTCAGGCCCACCAAACTCGACGTGTTTCTCGCGGCGGAAGCTCACGGCACCCCTGCCGCCATCGCCGCTCTTCAGACAGATTTTCGCTTCATCGAGGAACTTCATGCCGGCAATCCCGGCCGGGCATCGAAGCCTTACTCCGCGGCGAGTGCCGGTGGAACGACGTCGATGTAGGTTCGGGTGCGCCCGGCACGGCGGAACTGCACGGTGCCTGTCGACTTGGCGAAGAGCGTGTGGTCCTTGCCCATCCCGACATTGGAACCCGGATGGAACCTGGTGCCGCGCTGGCGAATGATGATGTTGCCGGGAATCACGTTCTCACCGCCGAACTTCTTGACGCCGAGCCTCTGTCCCGGGGAATCACGCCCGTTGCGCGAACTGCCGCCTGCCTTCTTGTGGGCCATGGATCAATCCTCTCTCATCAGGCGTTGTCGCCGGTGGCACTGTCGAGGATCTCCCTCACCCGGACGACGGTCTGTTGCTGGCGGTGGCCGGCGCGCCGGCGGTACTTCTTCCGGCGCTTCTTCTTGAATACGAGAATCTTGGCCAGACGCTTGTGTTCCAGGATCTCGGCCTTCACGCTGGCGCCGGTGGCGTTCGTGTCGATTGCATCCTCGCCACCGACCATCAGGACTTTCGTGAACTCGACGATATCGCCCGGGTTGCCATCGAGGCGCTCCACGCTGAGCACGCCCTCGGGCTCCACCCGGTACTGCTTGCCGCCGGTCTGGATGACTGCATACATCGTCGGTTCCGCCAGTCTTCGCCCTGCCGCCATGGCAGAGGTGCGTTATAGTGCGGGCCCGCGCAAAGTCAACATCCGCTCACAAACCTGGCCTGGCCGGTCAGGTCTCCGGTCACCATCAGCGATAGAGTTCGTCCCACAGGAAGATGGTGCACACCATGAAGGCGAGGAGGGAATAGAGCAGGGTGGTGAGCACCTCGTGTGGAGTGCAGGCGAACACGGCCACCCGGCCCTGCCTGTCATGGCCGAAGATCGGTGGTGCGTGATCGGGAGTGGTCCGCTGCGTCATGATGACGGCCAGCGGAATGACGCCGAGAACATAGGCAAATGGCGCCAGGTCACTGAGGTCCAGGAAGGGAAAGTAGCCGCTGGCCGCGAAGATGCCCACGGGAAGGATCGACCAGAAGAATCCCATGTTGGCCAGGAACTCGGTGTTCATTTCCGTGGCCTTGCCAAAGCCGCGGCACAGCATCGCCAGGATGGCGGCGAGCAGAAAGCCGCAGAACATCCAGATGGCAAGCACGCTGCCTAACAGTTCCATGGATCGTTTCCCCGGGCGGTTGTGATGGTCCGCGAGCCGCGATTATAGGGAGATCGCCCGGCCTCGCGCAACCGTCACCCCCTGCCGATGTACGGCATGGCATTGGCCATCACGGTCACGAAGGGAATGTTGGCGTCGAGCGGCATGTTGGCGATCACAAGAATGGTGTTGACGACATTGGCGACATCCATCACCGGCTCCGGCACGATACGCCCGTCGGCCTGTTCCAGGCCATCGCCCGCGCCTGCGGTCATGTCGGTCAGGGCGTTGCCGATGTCGATCTGGCTGCAGCAGATGTCATGGGACCTGCCATCGAGGCAGATGGAGCGGGTGAGGCCGGTCACGGCGTGCTTGGTCGCCGTATAGGGAGCGGAGTACGGGCGCGGCACGTGGGCCGACACCGAGCCGTTGTTGATGATCCGCCCGCCCCTGGGATCCTGAGCCTTCATGAGTCGCATCGCCTGGCGTGCCATCAGGAAGGATCCCGTCAGGTTGGTATTGACGACGGCCTGCCACTCGTCGATCTCCAGTTCTTCGAGAGGCACGGCCCTTGCACCGATGCCGGCATTGTTGAACAGGAGATCGATGCGGGAGAAGCGCTGCTCGAGCCGGACAAAGAGGTCGCTGACCGATTCGGGTCGCGTGACGTCACACTGGATCGCGACAAGGCGCCCTTCGAGGTGCGGGCGCTCTGCCACCACACCGTCAAGACGGTCCTTGCGGCGCCCGGCGAGCACGACCTCGAAACCGTCATCGGCCAGCCCGAGCGCGGCTGCCCGCCCGATGCCCGCACTGGCGCCTGTCACAAGTGCAACCCGCTGGTTGCCGTCATCCATGACCTCTTCCCTTCAGTGTTGCACAGGCAGGATGTCGTTTCGTCAAGCCTCACGATAGGGTCTCATGACGCAGTGGTCATCCCCTTCGCCACGTGACTGCAGGAGAGTTTCATGAAGATCATCCGCATATCGCTTCATGGCCTGGAACTCCCCTTTCGGGAAGGCGCCTACCGCTGCCGCAATCATACCGAGTACGGACAGACGGCGACCATCGTGAGAATTGACACGGATGAGGGGATCACCGGCTGGGGAGAGATCGCACCGCTTGGCGCCTTCTACTCCGAGGCCTTCACCGGTGGCGTACGCGCCGGACTGGAGCGTCTTGCGCCCATGTTGCTGGATGCCGACCCAAGGGAAACGGGCAAGCTCGCCCGAACCATGGATGCGGCGATGCATGGTCAGGTGGACGTCAAGTCACCCCTCGATATCGCGCTTTGGGACATCTCCGCGAGGGCGGCCGGACTCCCCCTGGCCGAACATCTCGGGGGGCGTGACGGCAGGTCCGTCGCCCTCTACCGTCCGGTATCGCAGGCCTCGCCGGAGATCATGCTGGACTCGGCCCGCCGACATGTGGCCGAGGGGTATCGCCGTCTCCAGGTGAAGGTGGGAGACGACCCGGTCCTGGACGCAACCCGTCTCCAGACCGTTGCCGACGACTTCGGCAGCAGCGTCGTCATCTTCTGCGACGCCAACGGTGCCTGGACCAGCTACGATGCCCTGCGCTTCGTCGAGAGGACGCGAGGAATCGACTATGTCCTCGAACAGCCTTGCCGGACTCTCGACGAGAATCTGGTGGTGAGGCGTCACGCGGCAATTCCCATGGTTCTCGACGAGAGCGCCGACAGCCTGGAGGCCCTGCTGCGCATTCACCGCGACGGCATGGCGGACGGCATCACGATCAAGATATCGAGGTTCGGTGGCATCACCCGTGCCAGGCGGATCCGCGATCTCGCGGTCGATCTCGGACTCATGGTGACGGTCGAGTGTGTTGGCGGCGCCGATATCGCAAGTGCGGCCATTGCTCACATGTCGCTCTCCACGCCGGAAACGATGCGGCTCCACACGGTCGATTTCCACAACTGGACGACGGTGTCGAATGCCACCGGGCTGCCGGACGTCTCCGGAGGTGTCATGCGCGCGCCTTCAGGCCCGGGCCTCGGGGTGACGCCACGCGACGATGTCATCGGCGAGGCCCTGTTCTCATGTCACGCTTCCTGATTCCCGCACCCGACGAGCCCGGCGACTGGCCTGCCTGGCGTGATCGCCTGGAGGCATGGCGCAGGTCGTGCAGTCTCGCCGGGACGAAACCCGCCCACGAGTGGGTGCGTCGCTGTTTCACGGCACACAAGATCCTGCTCTGGGATGAACGGTTCCACGATCGCAGATCCGGGACGTGGCTCGTCGAGGACTACGTCGATGCATTCGAGGCGCGCTTCGGCTCCCTTGACGGCGTCATCCTCTGGCACGCCTACCCCAACCTTGGCTTCGACCGGCGCAACCAGTTCGACTTCTGGCGCTGCATGCCCGGCGGCCTGCAGGGTCTCGCCGATGTGACCTCGCGCCTGCACGTCCGCGGCATCCGTGTCCTTCTCGCCTACAACCCCTGGGATATGGAGACCCGCCGGGAAGGCCGCGACGATGCAGCCTGCCTTGCCGACTTTGTGACGCAAGTCGACGCGGACGGCCTCTACCTTGACACCCTGTCGTCTGCAGGACGTGATCTCTCCGCCGCGCTCGAGGATGCCAGGCCTGGCATCGTCCTGCAGTCCCAGGCCCCTGTGCCGCCCGAACGGCTTGCCGACCATCGCATGGGTTGGGCTGAATCATGGGATGATTCCTGGGCGCCAGGTGTGTTCGCCAACAGGATTCTGGATCGCCACCACATGATCCATGTCGTGCGCCGCTGGATGGCAGACCACACGCCGGAAATCCAGCTGGCGTGGATGAACGGCGTCGGCATGGTGGTGTGGGAGAATGTCTTCGGTTCCTGGAACGGCTGGCGAGACCGGGATGCCGTTCAATGGAATCTGGCGAGCCAGGTACTTCGCCGGTGGTCCCGTCACATCTGCGAAGGGACGTGGACACCGCTCGCCTGCATGCCGGCACCGGGCGTATTCGCCTCAAGCTGGGAACTTGACGGCATCCGGTTGTGGACACTGATCAATCGCAATCGCCAACCGGTTTCGGGCGTTCGTCTTCCCGTCAGCACCGTGGCGGCCTGCGACCCTGTGGCTGGACGCCAGCTCGCCATCAAGGATCACCAGGTCGCGATCGACATCCCGGCGGCCGGTCTCGGTGCTGTAGTCGAGGAAGCGGTGGACAGTGATTTCCTGGAAGGCCAGGCCAACCGGCACCGGCAACTCGACCATGCTCGACACGAGCAGTCACGTCTCGTCCCCAGGGCCCGAACGCTGCCAGGACCCCCGGTTTCGGGACAGGAGCCGGACGGGGTGGCCTGCGTGACCGGGGGTCTCCATGTGCGCCGCACCCGTTTCAGACTGCGTGAGTGCGGTATGTACGAGAGTGCCCGTGCCGGTGAGAGCACCGGTCCGGTTCTCCCCGGGCTCCATTCCATGGTGTCCCTGGAGTTCAGGGAGGATCTGTCGCCATTTGCCATTGACAGGTATTCCGTCACCGTGGCGGCCTACCGGCGTTTCGCGGAGGAAACAGGGTACTCTCCCGATGCTCCCGGGTTCTTTCTCGAACCCGGGGCTGGGCCCCATGAGCCGGTCACACGGGTTGATCCCGACGATGCCCGCGCCTATGCATCCTGGCTCGGGCGGCGTCTGCCCACGGAAGCGGAGTGGCAACGGGCTGCTGAGGACGGTTTGCTGGGCGACGACCCGGTGCGTGTCTGGAACTGGACCGAGCCTGAAATGAGTGATGGACGAACACGGTTCTGTGTTGTGAAGGGCGGCAGTCACCATCACTGCGCGACATCAGACTGGTACGCGGACGGAGGAGTGCACGATGCGGCGTTTGCCGCCAAGTACCTGCTCATGTGGCCCGGTCTCGACCGCTGTGCCACCATCGGATTCCGGACGGCCGTCGATCTCCGGGCCCCGGATCAAACCGGGTGACGAACCATGGCGCGGGCGATCAGACCGGACACCATCACCACCTCACGCCTGGTTCTTGAACCGCTGGCGTTGCATCACGCGCCCCAGGTGACGCGCTTCTGCCGGCTGTGGGAGGTGGCCCGGTACACGGCGAACATTCCTCACCCCTATCCTGCGGGTTGCGCCGAGGCCTTCGCGAAGGATGCCGCCAGCAAGAGGGAATCGGGAGGAGGCTGGGTCTATGCGGTCACTGTGGCTGATGGGGGTGAGATGATCGGAGTCATCGACATCACACTCTGTGACAAGGATCGTTCGGGCGAACTGGGCTATGCCTTTGCCCCCTGGAGCTGGGGCAACGGCTATGCCAGTGAAGCGGCACGGGCCCTGATCGAATTCGCCTTTCGAGTCCTGCGTCTCGACAAGATCGAGGCCTATGTCATGGTGGAGAACGAGGCCTCCGAACGCCTGCTCGCCAGGATCGGCATGCGCCGGGTTGGTGAACGCATGATGCCGGCGCCGGCGAGAGAGCGGGATGTCCTGTGCGGAATCTTCCAGGTGTTCTGGTCACAGGTCCGCAGATGACGCGACCATCTCGCCTGCTGCTCGTGGTGGCCTGTGCGCTGGTGGACACCGACAACCGCGTTCTCCTTGCCAGGCGCCCCGAAGGGAAACCCATGGCGGGTCTGTGGGAGTTTCCAGGGGGAAAGGTGCATGCGAGCGAAACTCCGGAACACGCCCTGATTCGGGAGTTGCGCGAGGAACTCGGCATCGATGTCAGCGAGGCCTGCCTGGCGCCCTTCACCTTCGCCAGTCACCCCTATCGCGACTTTCATCTCCTGATGCCGCTCTACGTCTGCCGCCAGTGGAACGGCGTGATCGCACCCCGGGAACACTCCGACCTCGCCTGGGTCCGCCCCCGGCGCATGGCCTCCTGGCCCATGCCGCCGGCCGACACACCCCTCATCGCCATGCTCTGCGACCTGCTGTAGAGCACGCATCCATGGCAAGGCCCGCGTTCCGACCGGTGGCCAAGCGTCATCTTCACACCTGATGACATCATGGCGCGGGCATGATTGCCACGCATGTCCTGTTGGCGGTGCTGTTTGCGGCCCTGTTGCACGCGGCCTGGAACGCCGCGGTCAAGGCGCAATCCGATCCGCTGATCGGCATGGCGTGGATGTCGGTCGCTTCCGGCGTGGCAGCCGGTCTCGCGGTGCCGTTTACAGGAGTCCCGGTCGCCGCCGCCTGGCCCTACCTGCTTGTGTCGACGGCAATACACACGATCTACAATCTGTTGCTGGCGATGGCCTATCGCCATGGCGACTTCAGCCGGGTCTATCCGATCGCCCGCGGTGGAGCGCCGCTGATGGTGACGTTCGTATCACTGGTCTTTCTCCGGGAGGAACTCGGTGATCTTGCTCTTATCGCGATCGGCCTGATCCTGCTGGCGATCCTCGGCGTTGCCTGGCGCCGCACGACTTTCGAAGCCACCGACGACCGTTCTCTTCTGTATGCCGGTCTGACCGCATGCTCCATCTGCGCCTATACAATCGCCGATGGGCTCGGCGGTCGGGCCGCCGGCGACCCGATCGCCTATGCGGTCTGGCTCTTCTTTCTCGATGCCTGGCCCACCATCGGCGTGGTTCTGTGGTTGCGCCGCGGTCGTTTCCTGCAGGCGCCAGGACGAGGCATCGCGCAATCGTTGACCGGTGGCCTGCTCTCCATGCTGGCCTACGCCATCGTCATCTGGGCCATGGTGCATGCTCCGGTTGCCGTTGTGGCGGCCTTGCGCGAAAGCAGCATCCTGTTCGGAGCACTGATCGGCCTCTTCGTGCTCAGGGAAAGGCCGGGACGGGTCCGCATTGCCGCCATGGTCCTGCTTGCGGCGGCGGTTGCCCTGCTTCGTCTCGCTTGAGCCTGGAACCAGACCCGACTTCCCGACTGTCGCCGGATACCTCCCTCTTGTATCGTCTGCAACGTGCAGCTGTCGGACTGCGAGCGGGAGGTCACAATGCTGAACATCGACCCGTGCGATCTGGCTCCGTGCGAGGAGTTCTTCGAGAACCCCGAAGGGCCGCACAGTCCGGATCTTCAGCGCCTGCTGACCATCATGCGGGCCGACACGGTCGACGATCCGCACGTCATTGTCGAAACGCAGAACGGTGCATTCGGGCTCGGCACGGCAAGCGATCGGCGCGGGGACCCGGTCCGCATCTACGAGGGTGTGCGCTTCGAGACCTACGGAGATGCGCTGAAAGCCATGTTCAAGCTCCGTTGGGAGATGCTGACCGGGCGTCGGTTGCCCCTGGGCGAGGATATGGCGCTGGCCGACCGTCCGCGGCACCCGGTGGTTGACGAACGGCTGCTCGCCTATGCGGATCGCTGGGACGTGCGCCCCGGAGAGGTCGTCAACTTCAAGGTGTCGACGGGCACGCTGGCATCGAACTACCGCTTCGATGTTGCCAGGATTCGCTCGGCCGTCGGTCATCCCGAGGGACCGGGCCTGCACCTGACACCCGCACCCACGGCGGCGGACGGTGACTACGAGGGGCGCAATCAGACAACATCGATCGGCTCATACATTGGGTTCGACCGCCCAAGTCCGGTGTCGCTGAAGGCGTTCTCCGTTCAAATGAACGTGAAGCCGACGCTGAAGACCGGCAAGCCACAGGCGCTGGTCAATGCCTGGGACGCGGAATGCGAGACCGGCTTTGTCCTCTGTCTGGACGACAGGGGCCACCCCAGCGTGACCGTCGGCGCCGGCCCCGGCGAGGTCGTCACCATCGCAACGGCAAGGCCGCTGCCCCTCCAGTCCTGGCACGAAGTAACGGCGAGCTTTGATCCAGCGGGTCGCAAACTCGCCGTGTCGCATCGCTGTCTGGAGAGGGGGCACCTGCTCCTGCGCGAGGCCCGGATCGAACGCACGATCGGGATTCAGCCGGACTTCGGCCCGCGGGACTTCTTCATCGGCGCGTCAAGGGCGTCCGATGGATTCATGACCGCGCACTTCAACGGGAAGCTGGAGGCACCGGCGCTGTTCTCTTCAGCGCTCGGCGACGAGGGCTCGCTCGTCGCGTCCTGGGATTTCTCCCGCGAACCGTCCGGTACCAGGATCATGGACACCTCGCCCAACGCCTGGAACGGCCACACCGTCAACCTGCCGGCCAGGGCCATGAAGGGCAGCCGGTGGGACGGATCTGCGCATCGTTGGTCGGACAATCCGGCTCACTACGGGGCCATCCACCTTCACGAGGACGATGTGGTGGATTGCGGCTGGGATGACGACATTGCACTGACAATTCCGGGCGCCTGGAAGAGCGGCGTCTATTGCGGGTGCTTTCATCAGGGCGCCAACACCTCCTACGCCACCTTCCATGTGCTCCCTGCCAGGGGAAAGCCGGGTTCGCGACTGGCGGTTCTGATGCCGTCAGCCACCTATGTGTGCTACGGCAACGACGGCACCCACGTGCAGCGCCGGCGGTTCCTGGAGCGGACCATGAACCGGTTCGCCACCCTCACCAGGAACCAGATGTTCCTGCAGATGCATCCGGAACTCGGCGCCTCGACCTACGATCTGCACAGCGATGGCAGCGGTGTCTGCTACGCATCCCGGCACCGGCCCATCGTGGACATGGCGCCAGGGACGTCCGTGTGGAACTTCGGCGCGGATACGCTGATTCTCGACTGGCTCGAGCGGAGCGGCCATGCGTACGATGTCCTGACCGACGAGGCGCTGGACCGGGAAGGTTCAGCCCTGCTGGAACCCTATCGCTGTGTCATCTCGGGCAGCCATCCGGAGTACACCTCGCAGTCCATGTCGGACGCGCTGCTCACCTACCTCGAGCAGGGCGGCCGGTTCATGTACCTGGGCGGAAACGGCTTCTACTGGAAGATCGCCTATCATCCCGAGGATCCGGGCCTGATCGAAACCCGCCGGGCCGAGGATGGAGGCCGGAACTGGATCGCGGAGCCGGGTGAGTACCACCTGGCGTTCACCGGCGAGCTCTCCGGCCTGTGGCGGCGCAACGGCCGTACACCGCAGCAACTGTTCGGCGTGGGTTACACCGCCTGCGGATTCGACTCGGCCTCCTACTACGAGCGCACCGCAGCGAGCGGCGACCCGCGCGCCGCATGGATCTTCGAGGGCGTCGGGGAGAACGAGAGAATCGGCGATTTCGGTTTCGCTCTGGGCGGTGCCGCGGGGGCGGAACTCGATCGGGCCGATACGAATCTCGGCACGCCCGAACATGCGCTTGTCGTTGCCAGCGCCACCCGTCTTCCCGCCAGCTATCTCACCCTGCCCGAGGAATTCTACCACCTGACCTCCGACATCAATGGCGAGACGTCTCCCCTGGTCAGGGCGGACATGGTGTTCTTCGAGACTCCGGCCGGCGGCGCGGTGTTCTCAAGCGGCTCCATATCCTGGTGCGACGGACTGTGCCACGATGACTATGACAACAACGTGGCCAGGATCACCGGAAACGTCGTGCGGCGCTTCCTCGATCCGGCACCGTTCGACCTTCCGGGGTAGTAACGCTGACGGACCGCCCCGCCGTTCCTTACACGCGTTCTGCTGATCAGACGGGTGACTGCCCGTCTAGGCATTGCTGCGTCCCGGCGGGAACATCTGTTTGATCCGCCGGGCCGTGATTCGCAGACGAAGGTACCGCCATCGCGTGGCCTGATCACCTTGGCGCGGTCGGTGCGCCTTGCTCTGAAACCCGGATAGCCGGGTTGGCCTTCGTCAGATTGTTGAGCGCTTCACCGGATGATCCCTGCGGTGACAACGGGAAAGAATCCGGGTGTGTGCCGCACTGGCTGGAACTCGTTCGAACACCTGGTCAGGATCTCTCCACTTGATTGTAAGGAAGGGACGATTGTCGCGGACCATGCGCAGCCGTTTCATGTGCTCTTCGGAAAGGCCCTGGGCTGGGCAGTATGGGGTAACTGCAGGGCGTCAGCGTCAAAGGTGTAGACGACAGGCACCTCGCGTTCGCCCGACGCAACCTTCAGTGTCTTGTACACGATCAGCGCGTCGGCGAAGTCCGCATCGGTCTTGCGAAATGCCTGTAAGGCGCTGAAGATTACGTCCTCGTCTTCAAAGCGGATATTGGGTTCCTGCAACAGACTGCCGATCAATACGATGACGTCGGACCTGGCCATTCGGTAGCGTCGTCCAAGCAACGTCCACACGGACTCCACCAACACGACATCAGTGAGGAGAACGCGATCGCCGTCTTGAAAGACCGCACGTGCCCGTTCAGCCTGCGTATCGTCATCGCGAAGCAGATATCGCAGCAGAACATTCGTATCAGCTGCGATCACAATGTGTTCGCACGCTTCGCCGTCACCGCGTCCTGGCGCGACTGCTCATCGGAGATTGTCTCGTCCGCCTCAAGATGAGCGAGACATCCCCACGCACTGCCGGGCTTTTGACGAATGATCGTGATGCAACCGTCAAAGACAAAACTGCGGTATTCGTCCCCCGGTTCGATGCCGGCCAGGCGGCACTGATGAACCGGAAGCGTGATCTGGCGTTTGGCACTGATTCTGGGCATGCTCTCAAGATCCAAGCTTTTGTAGCGTAAGTGGAGACGATATAGAATTTTCTTTACAAGAGGGCAATATGTAAAGAGAATCGGTGATTAGAAATAGACCAATTGAAATTTCCTTTGGCTTGAAGCCAACGATCCCGCTGAGACCTGCTGTACTGGCAAGGTGGTCAGGGATCCTGGAGGACGCGGGTGAGGCTGATGTTGCCGGATCCTGGTGTGAGGGGCTGCTGCTGGGAGGTGTCGGGAGCCCAGGCTGTCATGTAGATGATGTCGAAGGTGGCGGGGATCCTCATCTCTTGGTCGGCGTGGCGGTCATGGTAGAGGGATGCGGCGTGAAGGAAGACGTCCCTGCGGGAGAAGGTGCGGGGACGGTCGGCGAGAGCATTGCTTTCTCCCATGGCCCTGAGATCGCGCATGAGGGCGAAGGCGTCGGGGTAGGTCACCGTGATGCGGTCTGTGTCGACGACGGGCAGAGCAAATCCTGCACGTTGCAGGAGAGCGCCGGCATCCCTGACATCGACCATCGGTGAGAGGCGTGGCGAAAGGCCGCCCGTGATGGCGATCTCGGACTCTGCCAGCGCATGCCTGAGTTCCACGAGTGTCTCGCCGCCGAGGAGCGCGGCGAGAAGGAGGCCGTCGGGCTTGAGTGCCATGCGGACCTGGATCAGCGTGCCGACGAGATCATTGACCCAGTGAAGGGCGAGGTTGCTGATGACGGCGTCGAGCGAGGAGGGAGCGAAGGGGAGGCGCTCCTCGTCGACAGCGAGGTGACGGGCGAAGGCGGACGAATGGTCTGCCTCGACGAGAAAGTCCGTCTTGCCCTTGCCGGCAAGGGCCTGGCTGAAGGCACCGTGACGGGCGCCGAGTTCGACAGCGACGGGAAAGCGTCGCGTGATGTCATCGAGGCGGTCGGCGAGGCGGTCGGCGACGTCGGAGAAGAGGAAATCCGCCTGCCTGGTCATGGCGGCCGCGGTTCGGTGGCGCTGGACAACGCGGCGATCGAAGGGACCCTCGTTCATGGGAACCATGGTGACGGGCGAGGCGGGGTGGCACAACCTGGAGCGGGACTGCTATTGTCCTGGCGAGGTACGCTCACGAGAAACGCCATGGCCGAGGTCGTCGTCTACACGACCATGTTCTGTCCCTTCTGTACCGGCGCCCGGAAACTGTTGCGCTCGCACGGTGTTGCGTTCGAGGAAATCGACGTGACGATGAATGCCGCCAGACGCGCGTCGATGGCCCGCATGGCCGGTGGCCGGCGGACCGTGCCCCAGATCTTCATCGACGGGGAGGCGATCGGAGGTTACGACGATCTCGTCCGGCTCGAACGCAGCGGCGGACTTGCAGCAAGATTGGGAGCCCGGGCATGACGCAACTGAAGATCGCCTGCGTCCAGGTCAATGCGCAGCTTGACATGGAGGCCAACATCGAGACGGCATCAGCCCTGGTGCACCAGGCCGCCGATGCCGGAGCGGACCTCATCGGTCTGCCGGAAAATGTCGCTCTCATGGCTGCGAGCGAAGAAGAACGGCTGGAGAACGCCTCGCGCCCCGCCGATCATCCAGCGCTCATCGCCTTCGCCGATATCGCCCGACAACGGGGAATCTGGCTCCAGGCAGGGTCCGTGGCAGCCCTTCGTGATGACGGCACATTGGCCAACCACGCCTTCCTCTTTGGTCCCGATGGCGAAACCACGGACTACGAGAAGATCCACATGTTCGATGTCGATCTTCCCGACGGATCGCGGTACCGGGAGTCGGCCATGTTTCATCCAGGTGACACCGCGGTCCTTGCTCCCACACCGTGGGGTCTGCTGGGCATGACGGTCTGTTACGACGTGCGTTTCCCCCATCTCTACCGCGAACTCTCGAAGGCCGGCGCGGTCATGCTGACGGTCCCGTCGGCCTTCACGAAGGTGACGGGAGATGCCCACTGGGAGGTGTTGCTGCGGGCCCGTGCCATCGAATGCGGCGCCTTCGTCTTCGCTCCCTGCCAGACCGGCCACCATCCGGGAAACCGGCGAACCTGTGGTCACTCTCTCATCATCGATCCCTGGGGCGTGGTTCTCGCCGACGCCGGCACGGACGTCGGGTTCTGCATCGCCGATGTCGATCTTTCAGAGGTGGCGCGAGTCCGTGGCACCATCCCGGCCCTTGAACACGACAGGCCCTTTGCGCTCTCAGGTTTCCCGGCGGGCACACAATCTCTGAAGAGCCGCCGGTCGGGGATCGGTGACGACGAGATCCTCATACGCCAGCACGCGTAGGCTTCCGGCCACAGCCTCGAGAAGTTCTCCGGGTTTGAGGAGGAATGCCGGATTGCGCGGCCGGCCGAAGCGCTCGTTGCCGACCGCGAATGTTTCGTAGATGAGAAGACCGCCCGGGCCGGTGTTGGCGACAATGTCCTTCAATCCCGGACGCCACAGGTAGTTGGTGACGACGATGCCGGTGAAGGTGCGGCCGGCAAGGGGCCACCTGTCACCACTCTCGAGATCGCATTCCAGAATTGTGACGCGTTCATCATCGGCGAATCGGGCCAGCGGTCCGGTGTCACGGTCGAGCGCGGTCACCCGATGGCCGTGTTCGAGCAGGAGTTGCGTGTGGCGGCCGCCTCCGGCGGCGAGGTCGAGCACGTCTCCGGCCGGGGGAAGAAGGGGGATGAAGCGTCGTACCCAGTCACTGGCGCCGGAGGTGACGGAATGCGCGGGTGGAGGTGTCATCGAGGGACCTGGCGGAAGGAACGACGAGGCTCAATCGGGTCGTTGTCGACGGGGGTGACGAAGTGATCGCCGGGGTGCCTGGTCAGGGTTCTCAAGGGGAGCATGGTCAAGTATCCCTTGTTCCGCCGGAATTTGCGCCTACATTTGACGTGACGGTTCAGGGTGCTCTCATGATCGTCTTCGATATCCAGTGCGGCAATGGCCATGTCTTCGAGGGCTGGTTTGCCGATTCCGCATCCTTTGACGCCCAGGTCAAGGCGAAGGATGTCGCGTGTCCCATGTGTGGCGATACCGCCGTCGAGAAGGCCCTGATGACACCCAGCGTTGCCGTGGCTCCCCGCACCGGCAGCTCTCCGGCGGCGCAGGAGCCGCCTGACACGAGGACCGTGGCGCTTGCCAAGCAGAAGGAAGAAACCCGACGTGTGATGGCGATGGCCCGTGCGGTGAAGGCGCACGTCGAGAAGAACTTCGAGAACGTCGGTCCGCGCTTCGCCGATGAGGCGCGCAAGATTCACTATGGTGATGCGGAAAAGCGCAACATTCACGGTGTGGCAACGCCAGTCGAGTCCCGGGAACTCCGCGAGGAGGGGATCGAGTTCGGCGAACTGCCGGCGTTGCCGGAACTCGACGGCTGAGTGCTTGCCGGTTCCTTCAGGTCCGCCGTGTGACGGCGCGGATTCTGGGCTCGACAGAGACGAAAGCCACCAGGAAGGCCATCAGAAGCGCATTCATGACGAAGGGGCCTGGGGTCCAGACCATGTAGAGTGGCATGGCGACCAGCGGGCTCAACACATGGCCGGCGGCTCCGGTGCCGATCAGTGTGCCCGCCGCCGTCCCCTGTTCCCGGGGCGAGACCGCGAGTGATGCCGCCGTGGCGAATCCGGGGCGCAGCATGGCCATGCCGACACCGAAGAGAATCATGGCGATGACCATGAGCGGGTAGGAGTCGGCGACGAGGATGACGACGAATCCCGCCAGGGCCAACGGACCTCCGATCTTCAGAAGGAAGCCCGGCCCCAGATTGAGGCGCGGCACGATGACAATCTGGAAGACGAGTGCGGCGATGGCCGCCACTGTCAGGCCGAAACCCACCTTGCGTGCCGCCTCTTCCGGATCGAAGAGAAGGGTGTCCATCATGTAGAAGGCAATGGTCTGCATCGATGCCGCGTGACAGATGCTCATGATCACACTGCCGATGACGAAGGGCAGGATGCGCCGGTCAAGGAGCGAGATGCGCGGCATCGCCTTGCGTGATGAAGCGGGAGGAGATTCCGGGAGATAGAGGGCGATCACCACAAAGCTGCACGCAGCAATGACGGTGACTGCCACCAGCGGCGCCAGCAGGTGAAGGCCAACCAGGAGTGCTCCCAGACCGGGTCCCAGAACAACTCCGGTGGTGAAGGCTGCATTGAGCATGGAGATGCCGCCGGTTCTCCTCGACCGACTGGTCCTGTCGGCGATATAGGCCTGTGCCGCCGGGAACGAGCCCGAGCCGAAGAAACCGTTGATGAGGCGGGCAGCAATCATCAGGGGAAAGGCGACCATGACCGGCAACCAGCCGGAGAGTCCCGACTGGATGGCGAGAATGAAGAGCAGCATGGAGACGGCATAGGTGCCCACACCCTGGGCGATGATGGGCTTGCGACCGACGACATCGCTTCGGCGTCCCCAGAACGGGCTCATGGCCGCCCACATGCCCCCGGAGATGGCGAACACCAGCCCGACATGCCACTCCTGGAGCTGCATGGTCCGGGCAATCGGCGGCAGGACCGAAAAGAGGAGGGACTGCCCGAGCCCGACACAGACAAGGCTGGCAAAGAGGATGCGAAGCGCGGTCCTGTCCTGGCCGGGCTGACTTTCCCCCGGGGATGTTGACGTCAAGAGCTGTTCCCGGACCTCACAGCGGAGGACGCAGGTGCGCCCAGGGGCGGAGCTTCTCGATGGCGGCGCCGAGCTTGAGGACGGTAAGGTCCTCGAAACGTCGCCCAACGATCTGCAGTGCCGTCGCCAGACCGTCTGCGGTCATGCCCGAGGGCACCGTGAGTGCCGGGCACTGTGAAACGTTGTTGAAGACGAGAGTCATGTCGTTCGAGAGCATCTTGCCGTCCGGTGTCTCGCCGAGCTGTTCTGCATCCGACCCGGTCGCACGTGGCGCCACGGCCGGTGTCGTCGGGCAGATCAGCGCGTCGTGATCGGCGAAGACGTCGCACAGGCGCTGCCATTGTCGGGTCCTGACGAACTCCAGGCGCTTGAAACTGATCGCATCCATCCTCCGGGCCGCCTCGAACATGGTGACGATGTTCGGGTCGAGATCGTCGCGCCTGGCGTCGAGATGCTGCTCGAAGAATGCGGCGAGATAGACGTTCCAGTAGTCGAGCCAGGCATCGGCACACTCCCTTCGCCATCCCAGGTCCACTTCCTCCACGATGGCACCGGCACTGGAGAGAGCCTCTGCACAGCGCTCCACGTTGGCCGCTACCTCATCGTCGACATGATAGAAACCAAGGTCGATATCCATGGCAATCCGCATGCCTTCGACATCGCCTGGCAGTGGGTGGGGAATGTCCAGGGGCACCGGGTTCGACATGATGTCGTACTCGTCAGGCCCCTGGCAGACATCGAGAAACAGGGCCGCATCATCCAGGGTCCGGGCCAGGGGTCCGAAGTGGCTGATGTTGTCGAAGACCGACGCGAGGATGGTCATGGGAATCCGGCCCAGACTCGGCTTGAGGCCGACGATGCCGCAAAAGGCGGCCGGAATGCGCACCGATCCTCCCATGTCGGAACCCTCGGCCAATGGCACGCAACCCGACGCCACCGCCGCGCCTGAGCCACCGGACGAACCGCCGGGCGTGCGATCCGGATTCCAGGGATTGCGAGTCACGCCCCACAGCGGACTGTGGGTAAAGCCGTCATAGGCAAATTCGGGCGTGGTGGTCTTTCCCACCATGATGGCGCCGGCGCCTAGAAGATCGCTCACCACCCGGGCATCCTGGTCGGGGACATGGTCATGATAGACCCTGCTTCCCATCGTCGTGGTCTTCCCCGCCGTGGGCGTGAAGTCCTTGATGGCGATCGGCACTCCGTGAAGCGGACCGAGAGGGATACCCGCCATGACTGCGCGTTCCGCAGCCTTCGCTTTCTCCAGGGCCTCCTGCGGGTAGGTGAAGCAGAAACAGTTGAGCTTCGGATTGACTTCCTCAATTCGCTCAAGGCTGTTGGCGACAACCTCGACCGGCGATATCTCGCGCGAGGCGATGTGTCGGGCAAGCGTGACGGCAGGGGTGTAGCAAAGGTCGAGATTCGCCATGGCCATGACTCCGGTCGTGAATGACGCGGGTGCACGACCGGTTCGGGTCACGGTACCGCGCAAGAAAGGGATGGTCAGCGGAGTCTACACGGGCGACAGCCCCGAATGCCATGGCATCGCCGGGGCAATCGGTCTAGACAACCCCCGATGACGGCAGCAGATCCATGGAATCGGGCACGTTAGAGCACTATCACCGCCTCGTTGCATCCGGCGATCTTGTGCGCGATGTGCACCAGGAAAGGGCCGTACGGCATCTCGATCAACTTGCCCAAGAACTTGGCTCACCGGGGCGGAGAGGTCTGTTCGATCGCGTTCTCGGACGGCGGCCCCGCCCGTCGACCAGAGGCATATGGCTCCACGGAGGGGTCGGCACCGGCAAGTCCATGCTCATGGACCTCTTCTTCGAGAATGTCCGGAACCGGAAGAGACAGCGCCACCATTTCCATGCCTTCATGCGCGAAGTGCACGGCACCATCCAGGAGCGGCACAGGTCTTCCGGCGATGCCAATGACACCATCCGTTTCGCTGCGAAGGCCCTGGTGGACGAAACGGATCTCCTGTGCCTGGACGAGTTCCACGTCACCGACATTGCCGATGCCATGATCCTTGGCCGGCTGTTCCGGCAGTTTCTCGATCTGGGCACAGTCATGGTGGCGACGTCGAACCAGCATCCCCGTGATCTCTATCAGGGGGGCATCAATCGCCAGCTCTTCTGTCCGTTCATGGACACGCTCGAAAAGGAACTCGACATCATCGAGGTCGATGCGGAGCGGGACTACCGCCTGGCATTTCTGGCCAGCACCGGCACCTACATCGCGTCACACGACGGCAATGCGACGGCGCGTCTCGACGAGGCCTTCCGCCATCTCGCAGGTGGCGCCGAGATTGCTCCGCTTGACATTCCCCTTCAGGGAAGGGTGCTTCACGTCCCCCGTCAGGCCCGCCATGTCGCGCGCTTTTCCTTCACCGAGCTCTGCGGCCGTCCATTGGCAGCACCTGACTATCTGGCGCTCGCCGGCGCCTTCCATACCGTCATCATCGATGGCATTCCGGTGATGACCCCCGCCATGCGCAATGAGGCACGGCGGTTCATCATCCTGATCGACATCCTCTATGAAGAAAGGGTGGGGTTGTTGTGTTCCGCCGCCGCACCGCCTGAAGGGCTCTATGCACAAGGCGATGGTTCTCTCGATTTCCGCAGGACCGCATCACGGCTGATCGAGATGCAATCGGCCGCCTACCTGGAGAGCCGGCGCAGGGTCAGCCAAGCGGAACGTCCAGGAACGCCACGAAGGACACCAGGCCAATGAGCGTGACAATGATGGCGCCACCGAAGTTGAAACCATGACGCACCACCAGCGCTCCGGACGAGCCTGTGCCACCGCCTTCCACGAGGCGCAGTGCCGTCTGACGGGCGAGGATGGCGCCCACGCCCAGTGAGCAGATGGTCAGCCCGATGCCGAGTGACATGGCGGCGACAAGGAGAAAACCCGGATAGATCATGTCGTTGGCGACCGCATAGAGCATGATGAGAACGGCGCCGGGACACGGTACGATCCCGGCCGCGACCGCCATCAGTCCGCTCTCCACCTTCGATGCTTCACTGGCTTGGCCATGACCGTGTGCATGGGCATGTCCGTGATTCTCGTTGTGCCCGTGTCCGTGACTATGGGCGTGGCTGTGTCCGTGTTCTTCGTGGTGCGCGTGTCCGTGATCCTGGGCATGCCCCTCCTGGGCGTGACTGTGACCATGACCAACTTCTGAAGGATCAATGTAGCCCAGGGCGGCGCGGAAGGCCTGGTAGAGCATGTAGAGACCGATGGCGGCGATGATGAGGAAACTCGCGGCCCTGACGCCGGGTACCTCCGCCAGGCCAATCCCGAAACCGGCTCGCAGGGTGATGTCCGCAAGCCAGACAATGGCAATCGCCGCGATGACATGGACAATGGCCACCTGGATCGCCATCACGACGCCGCGACCGATCTGGGCATCGCGGCCCAGAAAGTAGGAGACGATGATGAACTTACCATGCCCCGGACCGAAGGCGTGGAACACCCCGTAGACGAAGGCAATGGCAAGTCCGAGAAAGAGGGCGCCCAGGCTCTTGCCGCTGTCAATGGCGTTCATGTGCCGGGCCACTTCAGCGTTGGCCCGACGCTGGAAGGCGACGATGGCATCCGTCCAGCGGTCCCACAGACCGCCCTCTTGCGTCGCCATCTCGACGGCAGGGAGCGATATCTCCTCGGCCTTCACCGGACCGGCGGTGGTAAAGGAAACGACGATGAGAATGCACAGGATACGTGCCAGGCTGTCTGTCATGACGGATCTCCGCAACGCAGGGTGATGGTCGAGGTGTGCCCTTCCAATGCGCCCTCTCCAGGCCCTGCCACGAAGCGGCATGCCGGATCGACGGGCCCCTCGACCGTGAGAAAGTCGTCCCCGGCAAACGAGAAGTCGAAGAACAGGACATCGTCGTGAAGACTCGCGGCGAAGGGCGCCTGGAGGCCGTCGAAGGAGACGGTGAGCTTCAGACCGAAGTGATCCGGTTCAAACACCGGTTCGACATGCTGCAAATGCCAGGAGACCGGTGCACCGTCGCCGAGAATGGTGAGGTACCAGTCCTGTTCGGCAATGGGGGCGAACAGCTCGTCCTCTTTCGCCTGCGCTTCCTGGTTCGTGACGGTTCCGTCGCCATCGGCATCGAAGGTGGTGAAGAGGTAGCTGGAGGCGAAGGCATCAAACGTCCAGTCGAGGGTGAGTCCGGTGACGGAGTGACCCGCCATCTGGACGTGCCAGTTCGTCGTGACCCAGACATCCGGGTTGGCCAGAACCGGCGGGCTGGCGACAAGGGCCAGGAAAGCCGGAATGAGGAACTTGCGAAGCATGGCATCGCATCCTTGATCCCCTCGAGCACCCTGAGTATGACATGTCAGTCGACATTTCAAGGATGTCATGCTGCGCGATATCGTCGAGATCTTCCTTTCGCCGGCGCCGTTGCACCTGGGCCCCATGGGCTACTTCAGGGAACTTGCCGGAATTGCCCGGCGCGCGCAGGAGTGCCGTGAGGAATGGCAATCCCACCTGGCACGGACCCGGCAGGTGATCGAGCATGCCGCTCTTGGCTGCGGACAACGTGATTCGGTCCTCGTGACAGGCTCCGGTCTCCTGCTGGATGTCCCGGTGGAAATGCTCGCCCGCAACTTCCAGCGCGTGGTTCTGGTGGATATCCATCATGGGCGGGAAACCCGCCGGACCGTGCGCCACCTTGCCAATGTCGAACTGGTGGCCCTGGACGTCACCGGTGTGGTCAGGGACTGCTACCGGTTTGCCCGATCCGGCTGCCGCGGGCCCTTGCCGGAAGGTCGTCCCCAGGCGATTGGCGATGCGCCCTTCGACCTTGCGGTTTCCGTCAATCTCGTATCCCAGCTCGCGGTCATGCCGCGCCGATACGTTCTGGGACACTGTCCGGCCTTCCCTCCCGATCGCCTGAAGGGATTTGCCCGGGATCTGATCTCGAACCACATCGACTGGCTTGCCCGGCACGGCGACCGGGTGTGCCTCGTTACCGACATCGAACGCCACGAGGACCACTGTGACGGTCGCAAGGTGGTGGTGGACCTCCTGGATGGCATCCGTCTGGGCGAACCTGAGGAGACCTGGACATGGTTCATCGCCCCGCAGGGCAAGGTCTTCAGGGATCGTGCGGTCCGCCATCATGTGGCGGCATGGCGTGATTACCCATCAGCGTCTCGATGATCTTCTTCTGACTGCCCCGTATGGCCCGCTCGGCTGCCGCTGCCGCTCGTTCGCCGTCGCCATCGAGAAGGGCAGATAGCAGCTCGTCGTGGCGATGGTGAAACTCGATGTCCCTGTCCTCAAGGGTGAGGCAGAAGTGGACGATGCGCTCGTGATGCTCGATGAGGGACATGACGAACTCCGCCAGCCGGCCATTCCTGGATGACTGGACGACGTGTTCGTGGAAGGCGTAGTTGGCTTCCCGGTAGGCTGTCCTGGTCCCACCTCCACTGGCGGGAAGGCAGGCTCGCACCTCGGCATCAAGCCGGGCGAGCATGGACGCATCGACATGTCCGGCGGCAAGGCGGGTGGCCTCGACCTCGAGCAGCAGTCGCAACTGGAACACCTCGTGGACATCCTGGATGGAGATCGGCGCCACGATGTTGCCGAGGCGCTTGCGCGTGATGACCAGTTTTTCCTGGCGCAGCCGTGCCAGGGCACTGCGCAGCGGCGCCTTGGAGAATCCATATCGCTCCACCAGCATGGTCTCCGGGATCTCGGCGCCCGGAGCGAGGCGGACGAGCAGAATCTCGTTCTTGAGGATCCGGTAGACCCGGCTGGAGAGATCTTCACGTGGATCGGTCGAACCCTGCATGTCATCCATCCGCAGTCGCGTGTCGGGTGTCAGGGTGCCATATCACCGATGTGCCGCGACAGGTGTTGCGGTCATGAAGTGCTCGTTCGCCAGTGGTGACAGGAGACTTCGTGGTTCTCCGCGATTCTCTCGAGGGCGGGAACTTGGCGTCGGCACGTCTCGTCAGCCAGGGGACAGCGCGGATGGAAGTGGCATCCGGGCGGCGGGTGAACGGGGCTCGGGGGTTCCCCCTGGACAAGGCGGCCGGCGGCGTCGAGGCCGATTTCATCGAGCAACGAGGCCGCGTTGAGGGCTCTCGTGTAGGGATGGCGTGGAGATTGGAAGATCTCCTCTACGGGAGCCATCTCGACGATGCGGCCCAGGTACATGACCGCCACACGATCGCAGATGTGGCGCAGGGCCCGAAGGTCATGGGAAATCATCAGCAGGGAAAGATCGAATCGCCGGCGCAGATCGTTGAGGAGATTGAGAATCTGGGCGCGAATCGACGCATCCAGCGATGATGTCGGTTCATCGCAGACGACAAACTGTGGCCGCAGAAGGAGGGCCCTGGCGATGACGATCCGCTGCAACTGCCCTCCGGAACACTGCCCGGGGTACCGTTCGACGAGTCCCGGATCAATTCCGACCTCGCCCAGCATCGCGTGGATCATCTCCAGGCATTCTTCCCGGGTTCCGGTGTCGTGCGCGGCAAGCGGGGCCATGAGGGAGTCGATCAGCCTCATCCTGGGATCCAGCGCCGCCAGCGGATTCTGGAAGATGAGCTGGACGGTCCGGCGGAACCGCCTGAGTTCCCCCTGCCTCATCGCCAGGAGATCGCGACCGTCCATGATCACCTCGCCGCGATCCGGCCGGATCTGGTTGATGAGCAGGCGGGCGAGCGTGGACTTGCCGCATCCCGATTCACCAACCAGGCCCAGCACCTCCGCCCGTCCGATCGTGAGAGTCACACCGTCAACGGATCGCACGGCCAGCCTGCCTGACCCGCGGAGGGGGAAGTGTTTCACGAGGTTGCGGGCCTCGACGAGGGGCCGTGCGGCGCTGCTCATGGTTCCGCCGCCCAGCAGTGGACCAGGTGCCCTTCGGCTGTTCGCGTCGCCGTTGGCTCGTCGCTGGCACAGACACTTCCCTCGCGACGTGCGAGAGCATGGGGACACCGCGGGTGGAAGCGGCATCCGGGAATCGACTGGGCGGGAGACGGAATGGTGCCCGGGATCGACTCGAGATCACCGCCTCCGGCCTTGCGCATCAGCGAACAGTCGATCAGGGCCTTCGTGTAGGGGTGCTGCGGCGCCTGCATGATCGCTGCGACAGGGCCTTCCTCGACGATGCTTCCGGCGTACATCACGACGACCCGGTCAGCCATGGCCGAGACGATGGAGAGGTCGTGGGTGATGAGGAGAATGGAGAGTGTCCTTTGTTTCCTTTCCCTCTCCAGAAGTCCGAGGATCTGGGCCTGGACCGTGACGTCGAGCGCCGTCGTGGGTTCATCGGCGATCAGGAGATCCGGATCACCGGAAAGGGCTGCGGCGATCATGACCCGCTGCGCCATGCCGCCCGACAACTGGTGGGCAAAGGAACGGGCGCGCCGTCCGGCCTCCGGGATACCGACCTCCCGCAGGAGTTCGATGGCGCGTTCGAAGGCCTCGCCGCGCGATGCCCGCTTGTGCAGGCGCAGGGCCTCGCCGACCTGCCGGCCCACCCTGCAGCTGGGATCCAGCATGCTCGAGGGTTGCTGGAAGATCATGCCGACACGGTTGCCCCTGATGCGATTGAGGACGTCAGGGGTGGCGTCGGTGATCTTCTGGCCGCAGATCGAAACCGTGCCTCGCGTCACCCTGAGCGGTGGCGGCAGGAGATCGATGAGAGAAAGCGCCGTCACGGTCTTTCCTGACCCTGATTCTCCGACGAGAGCGACCGTCTCGCCCCGGCGGATCTCGAGGTTGATCCCCCTTGCTACGGCAATCGTGTCGCCGATCGATATGTCGAGATTCTCGACCTTCAGGCAGGGTGTTTCATCCGGGGAGATCATGACTCGCCCGTGCGAAGGCGGCGCGACCGGTCGGCATCGATCTCCAGTCCCTGACCCATGAGGGTGACGCTGAGTGCCGTGACCATGATGGCGATGCCCGGCGCAAACACGAGCAGAGGCTGACGGACGGCAAACTGCCTGGCGTCGGCCAGCATGGCGCCCCAGTCGGAATCGGGAGGCTGGATGCCCAGGCCCAGATACGAGAGCGCTCCCACGGTGATCAGCTTGTGCCCGAAGCGCAGGAAGGTCATGGCGGAAATCGGACGCAGCGCATTGGGGATGACGTGGCGCAGGAGAATGAAGGTCCGCGTGCATCCCAGCACCTCGGCCGCCACGATGTAGTCCCGGGCGGAAATGTCCAGGGCGATGCCGCGGGCGAGGCGGGCAAAGGGCGTCCAGCCGACCAGTGTGAGGGCGAGGACAAGAGTGCCGAACCCGGGACCAATGATGGCGATCAGGAAGAGCGCGACGATGATTTCGGGAAAGGAAATGAGAACATCGACGACACGCATCACGAACTCGTCGATGGCGCCGCCGACCCGTCCGCACCAGGCGCCGATGAGAGTGCCGATCGTGACCGACAGGACGAGTGTGAGGGCGGCCACCACGACGGAGAACCGGCCCCCGTAGAGCAGTCGCGCCCAGAGATCGCGGCCGAGCTGGTCGTTGCCCAGCCAGTGATCGCCGCCAGGCCCCTGGAGGCGCATGGAGAGATCCTGAGCCACCGGGTCATGCAACGACATGACCGGCGCGGTGATGAGCAAGAGGGCGACGATGGTGCCGGAGAGAAGACCGGCAATGAATGTCCAGTGCTGGCGCATGATCCAGCGAACAGTCCGCGTGACCATGGTCATCGCGCGTCCCCTGAAACGGTGACGGTCGGATTGAGAACGCCGTAGAGCACGTCGGCCGCCGTATTGATGATGATGGCGAGGCCGACGATGCAGATGATGCTCCCCTGGAGCATCGGCATGTCGTTGTTGATCACCGCCGAATAGATGAGGCGGCCCATGCCGGGAATGGCGAAGATGACTTCGACGACGACCGAACCGCCGAGCAGCCCGGCCAGCCACAGGGCGAAGACGGTCAGAACCGGCTGGATACCGTTTCTCAGGCCATGCCGGACCAGGGCGCCGGCAAGACCGAGGCCCCGGCTTCTGGCTGCCAGGATGTAGTTCGCGTGGAGAACGTCGATCATCGAGGCCCGCATGACCTGCGAGAAGTAGGCAAGCGGGCGCAGGCAGAGCACGGCGGCAGGAAGAATCAGCGTTTCGAAGCCGGACCAGCCGGCGGAAGGCAGCCAGCCGAGTTCGACGGCAAACAGCAGCACCAGCACCGGCGCCAGCCAGTACTCCGGGATCGAGACAAACCCCTGGGCGATGAAGGTGACAATCCCGTCGAAGCGGCGCCCCTGGTGCACGGCCGCCAGTGTGCCGACGGGCAGGGCGATGGCCAGTGCCAGCAAGAGGGCGCTGAGAGCGAGGGTGGCCGACACGCCGATGGCCCGCAGGATCTGGTCGGCCACGGGAAGCCTGCTGGTAAAGGAAAGGCCGAGATCTCCCTGAAAGACACGGCCGAGCCATGCGAAGAACTGATGGAGGAGAGGTTGGTCGAGGCCGAGCCTGATGCGCAGCGCCTCGACTGCGGCACTGTCAAGCGCCAGGTCCGCCACACGCGAGCGGATGATGGCCCGCGCCGGGTCCGTGTCACCGAGCCAGGGAACCAGGAAGGCGAGGAAGGAAACAAGTGTCAGCGTTACGACAAGGACAATCGCTCGCTTGAGCAAAAACCGTTCCATGGTCCTGGCCGGCAGATTCGACCCTCATGCTACCACGGCCCCGTGCCCTGTCACTCACCGCACAACCATTACGATCGAACGGATCCTTCCAGGCCGGCCAAGGACATCAGCCCGGCTGCTGGCTTCATTGTCGGATCGCGTACGTCTGAAGGGTAGCGTCTCCGGTACTCGAGCGGCAGAGCCGCGCATGCCGTACCTCATGCCGGCTTTCACCGGTGATACGGCTGTTCACAGACCCAACAGGCCGGGAAGGTGGGTGATGTCGGGGATTTCGTGATAGCCGAAGAAGGGAACGGACGGCTCGTAACCGCGATTGACATAGACCTTGTTGACGATGCGCATGTGGTGACACGGCATCAGGTCATAGTAGAGGCTCGCCGACACGTGCAGGATCTCGTGCCGCTGGCAGCCGAGTTGGTCCAGCATGTATTCGAAGGCCGCGAAGCGGGGCTTGTAGCTCCGTGCCTGTTCCGCCGTGTAGACGGCATGGATGGGGGCGCCGAGCTTCTCGACGTTGTGTCTGATCTGCTCGTTGGCGTTCGAGAGGATAACGAGAGGATAGGTCTCGGCCGTCCGTGCCAGGGCCTCCGGCACGTCGGGATGCGGCCCCCACGTGGGGATCGCATCCACGATCGCGTCGGCGGTTTCACTGTCATACGCCATGTTCCAGAGATCGCAGGTCCGCCGGAAGGACTCGGTGATCACCTGTGCATAGGGCTTGAAGGGGCCCAGCACCTCGTCACCACGAAAGGCTTCGAAGTCGTCCAGGAACGTGCCCATGTCGCTTTCGTCCACACGACCCGACATCAGCCCTGCGGTGACGTCGGACATCTGGAAATTGGTCAATGTTCCGTAGAGATCGAAGGTGATGAACTTCGGATTCAGGTGATCACCCGTCATGTCGGTCTGCTCCTCGGGATTCTGGTGCTGGTCAGTTGAGCGCCAGATCTTTGGTAAAGAGGTAATGGCCGTCGGGATGGACGGCATAGTTGGCAACATTCGAGCGGTGCCCGTCGCTGCCCTGCTGATGGACAAGGAAGACGGTGACGGCTCTTGACTGGAGTTCGCGGGCGATATCCTTGTAGAGCGCGTACCGTTCCGCCTCGCTTTCCGCACTGCTCGCCTGGTCGACCATGGCGTCGATATCCGGATCGCAGAAGCGTGACAGGTTGTAGCCGCCTTCGCAGGTGTAGTCCGCCGTCAGAAAGCCGATGGGATCGGCCACATCGGAAAGATACCCCCGCGACAGCACCAGCATGTCGAACTCGCCGCTCAACAGGTCCGGTTCAAGGGCGCCGTAGTTCGCCACCTTCAGTTCCACGTTGATGCCGATGGCGCCAAGCTGCGCCTGGATGACCGCGGCGAGATCTGGAAGTTCGGCGCGCTCCACATAGGCATAGAGAACGAGGTTGAGGGATTCCGCGTCGACACCGGATTCGGCGATGAGCGCCCGGGCGCGTTCCACGTCCTGGGACACCGCCATGGCGTCTTCGGGAGCCCAGGGATCGTTGGGCCCGAAGGGGCCGACAGCCGCCTGGGCCGAGCCCTCGTAGATCGCCTGGGCGATGGCGGCCGAATCGATGGCGCTCTGGATGGCCTGACGCACGGCCATGTTGTCGAGCGGCGCCTTCTGGTTGTTGAGATAGAGACTGTTGGTACGCGCCTGGGCGACGGTCTGGACCACGACATCCGCCTCCGACTGCAGTCCGAGAACCTCGGTGACCGGCAGTCGGGCCGAGACGTGCGCCTCGCCGGTCCGCAGTTGCGTTGCCCGTCCGCTACCCTCCGGAATGAACCGCATCTCGCCGCTTTCAAGCTGTGCCGGTCCGCCCCAGTAGGCGTCATGGCGTTTGAGCATCAGGGCCTGCTGGGGAACATGTTCGACGATGTCGAACGGACCGATGCAGTGACCCACGGGATCGACGGCGTCACCGGCAAATGCCGCCGGCGCCAGGAATCCGGTGTTGGGGGACGACACGCGCATTGGCGTGAGAACACTTGGATTGACGGATTCGATTCTCACTGTCATGTCATCGACGGCGGAGACCGACGCGATGCGCTTCGGCGCGAAGGCTCTTGGCGGTGCCGTTGCTGACAGCATGCGGTTGAGGGCCTCGGCGGCGACGGTGGCGTCGAAGGGTGTTCCGTCACTGAACGTCACGCCCTGGCGGATCGTGAAATCCCACTCGGTGGGCGAGTGCCGCGTCCAGGACTCCGCGAGTGCCGGTTCCAGGGCACCATCCGCAGTGCGCCGCGTGAGCGATTCGACGCATCCGGCACGGGCAAGGATGTAGGCGTCGTCGGTTTCCATGGCCCACCCTGCCTGTGGCGGAAATGCGTCCGTGGCAACAAGGTGGAGGTGCCCGTCCGCCTGGCCGGGACCCTGCAACAGTCCGAGAGACAGGAGTCCGGCGGCTCCCAGGATGGCAACGCGGCCGGAAACGGGACGTCGAATGATCATTGGTGCGTGCCCCTCTTCCAAGTTTTTGGTGATTGCATCGCGAAAGTTGAAGGGGTCATTCAGCCGCCACAATGCACTGCCTGTCAACATGGGATCTCCGGTTGGCATGGTTGCCGACGGGTGATATGCCCTCATCTGGACGTTGAAGCGGAGGTGACATGACCGGAGCGACGCACAGCCACGGTCAATCCCACGGCCATTCCCACGGTATTGCGGATGTCGAGAAGAACGGCCGCATACTGGGGCTGGTGGCGCTGCTGATCGGCAGTTTCATGATCGCCGAATTTGTCGGCGGCCTGCTGTCGGGTTCGCTGGCGTTGCTGGCGGATGCCGGACACATGCTCTCGGATTTCGCCAGTCTGACCCTTGCCTGGTACGCCTTTCGCCTGTCGAGGCGCAGGCCGACGGCGCGGATGACCTATGGTGTCGATCGCATGCAGATCCTGGTCGCCTTCGGCAACACGATGCTGATGGTCTTCCTGTGTGTCTGGATTGTTTCGGAGGCGATCCAGCGGATCATTTCTCCCGGAGCGATCCTGGGCGAGATGATGCTCGTCATTGCCACAATCGGCCTTGTCGTCAACGTTCTTGCCCTTGCCATCATTTCCAGGGCCAACCGGGACAATCTGAACGTGCGTGGCGCCAGGCTCCACGTGATGGGCGATCTCCTCGGGTCGTTGTCGGCCATCGCTGCGGCCGGGATCATCATGGCGACGGGATGGACGATGGCAGATCCGATCCTTTCCCTCGTCATTGTCGCCATCATCCTGAGAAACGCCTGGCCCGTGATGAAGGATTCCGCGCACATCCTGCTGGAGGGGTCCCCGGACCATCTCTCCCGCCAGGACATCAGGGATGATCTCGCCCGGCATATCGACGATGTCGTCGACATCCATCATGTCCACTTCTGGTCGATCACCCAGGCGCGCACCATGGCGACCCTTCACGCACGGGTGCGGGAATCCGCAGCGCCGCACGAAGTGATCGGTCGCATCAAGGAGCGGCTGCACGATGGGTTCGGCATCGAACACGTGACGGTCGAGATCGAACACGATCACTGCTCCGACAGCGCCCATCCGTAGCGGCCACGCATCAGGTGTGGTGCTCGAGATCGGGTGTCAGGTCAGGCGCGTCTGCAGTAGAGCCGGCCTACATCAGGGGTGATGGCAACCGTCGTTGGCATGTCATTACGAATGCGGCCTGCGGGGGTGTTCCTGAAGGAAATCCTGTCAGCAGGCGCAAGGGTCGCAGTGGCAGTCGTCGCAGGTACAGCGCGGATTGCCACAGGCCCTGACGCCGAAACCACCGTCGCGGATGGCGCCATGGACGGCGGCGGCCGTCATGGTGGCATCGCCGGTGATGGATGCCGTGCCGGCCTCGTGATCGACCGCAGCGGACTCGACCCCGGTCAGGGACAGCACCATCGTCCTGACGGCATTCGAACAGCCCTGGCAGACCATGCCGGTGACATCGAATTCAAGAATTGTCATGGCGAATATCCTCCAGTTTCGGGCGCCAGCCCCGCAGAATCAGTGAATTGCCGACGACGCTCACACTCGAGAGCGCCATGGCGAGGGCGGCCAGTGACGGACTCAAGTGTCCCAGTGCCGCCAGGGGCAGGCCGATGACATTGTAGATGAAGGCCCAGAAGAGATTCTGCCTGATCTTGCGCCAGGTCCTTCGCGAGATGTCGATGGCGGCAGCCACCAGTCGGGGATCGGGACGCATGAGCGTGATGGCTGCCGTCTCCATGGCGACGTCCGTGCCGGACCCCATGGCCATGCCGACAGTGGCCCGGGCGAGGGCCGGAGCATCGTTGATGCCATCGCCCACCATGCCGACCTTCCTGCCGTCCTCCATGAGTTCGTCAATCAGGGCCACCTTGTCTTCCGGACGCACGCGGCTGCGGAATTCGTCGATTCCGGTGGCGGCGGCAATGCGCCGGGTGGCAGCCGTGGTGTCGCCCGATGCAAGAAACGGCGTGATCCCCAGTCGTTTGAGGGCGTCGACGGCCTCGCCCGCACCGGGCCGCTCGGCATCGTCGACGACAAACCGGGCCAGCCAGACGTCACCGTCCTCCCGGCGGGCGCCGACGCACACCCCACCCGCCCCCCCCCCCCCGGGGCCGCTCGGCATCGGCGACAACAACCCGGGCCAGCCAGACGTCCCCGTCCTCCCGGCGGGCGCCGAGCCACACTCCGCCGTCGTCTCCCGTGTCAACAGGATCGGGTGCGGCGAAGGCGAGCGTGTCGAACAGGCGGCGATTCCCTGCAAGGTACAGGGTGCCGTCCACGATGCCCTCGACACCCAGGGCAACCCGGCTGGAAAAGTCGTGCACCGCCTGCAGAGGCAGCCGGCGTTCCTCGGCAGCCACGCGAAACGCTTCGGCGAGCGGGTGCTCGCTTCCCTGCTGCAGGGAGGCCATGATCGCCAGGGCCGTGTTCTCATCGAGGTCTTCGGCGAGCAGCCGGACGGTTCCCAGACGCGGCGTGCCGGAGGTGAGTGTTCCGGTCTTGTCGAGCACCATGTGCGTCAGTCCGTGTGCCTGCTCGAGGGCCTCGACATCCTTGATGAGAATGCCGGCCCTGGTTGCCGCACCGGATCCGGTCATGATGGCGGTCGGAGTCGCCAGTCCCAGAGCGCACGGGCAGGCGATGACGAGGACCGATACCGCATTGATGATGGCGACTTCGACACCGGCACCCGCAGCAAGCCAGCCCAGGAAAGCGACGGCCGCAATGGCGACCACGACGGGCACGAAGATCCCGCACACCCTGTCCGCCAGGCGTTGAACGGCCGGCTTGCCGGCCTGGGCGTTCTCGACCAGGCGAATCATCCGCGCCAGGGTCGAATCGGCACCGGTGGCCCGGGCCTCGATGGTCAACAGGCCATCGATGTTGAGGGATCCCGCGATCACCGGATCGCCCTTGCCTCGGGAAACGGGCATGCTTTCGCCGGTCACGAGCGATTCATCCACCTCCGCCACACCACCGGTGACGATGCCGTCGGCAGGGACCTGCATGCCGGTGCGGCAGACGAGACTGTCCCCCACCCTGACCTCCCGCAGGGGCTTTTCATGAACCGTGCCGTCTTCTGCCTCGACGAGGGCGGTTCGCGGCCTGAGTGCCAGAAGTTCCCTGATGGCCTGTGCCGCACCGCGCCGCGCCCTTGATTCGAGCTGCTTGCCGACGAGGACCAGGGTGATGATGATGGCCGAGGCCTCGAAGTAGAGCTGGCCGGACGCCGCATCGCCCAGCGTCGCGTACTGGTACCAGCTGAAGAAGTAGGCGGCCGTGGTTCCCGTCACCACCAGCACCTCCATGTTCGCGCCGCCACCACGCAGGGCATTGAGGGCGCCGCGATAGAACCGGGCGCCGATCACGAACTGCAGGGGTGTGGCGAGAAGGGCCTCGACGAGAGCATGCATGGCCCAGCCGGTTGTCAGGACCTGGTGTGCCGCCATCTGCACGACAAACGGTGCGGAAAGCAGGATGGCTGCGCTGATGGCCAGGTACTGCCGGAAGTCGCGCCGGTCCTCGACCGGATCTGCGTCGCTGGAAGAAAGGACGCACCCGGCCTCCCTGGCGCGCTCTTCGAGAATCTCGTCGCTCACGGCCAGGGTGTAGCGCTCCACCTCGATCTGCGCGCGGTCTCCGTCGACTGTCGCGGTCACGACACCGGGTGTTCCTTCGAGGGCTTCCCGAATCATTCCGGCAGCGGCCTCGTCGGCTGCTCCGGAGATGCGATAGGCCCGTGTTTCCTTCCTCGCATCAAATCCGGCCCGTCGCACCACCTGGACCACCGAGTCGAGGGAAGTCCCGTCATCGATATCGATGGTGGCCCGCTCCGTGGCCAGGTTGACGGCGGCGGTGGCGATACCCGACGCCGCCGACAGCATCCGTTCCAGACGGGTCGAACAGGCGCTGCAGGTCATGCCGTCGATGTGCAGCTGGTAGCGGTGTGTTCCGGTTCCGGCAATCGTTGACGTCGTCATGGCGACGCACCGTTGTTGATGGCCTGATTGCGCCACGGCGACGGTGGCGCATTGGTGTTCCGCAACCAGTGGGGCAGGCGCTGGTTGCCAAAGAGACTGTCGAGGGTCTCGCGCTCGCGCACCACCGCTGCTTCGCTTCCCCGCACCATCACCGTTGCCGGACGTGGCACCCAGTTCAGCTGGTGGGAATCGGACTCGGCGTACATGCCGGCATCAAGAATGGCGACGGCATCGTCTCGCGACAACGCAGGAAGGGAACAGTCCTCACCGAGGACAGACGGAATGCAGATCGGTCCGACGACATCGGCGCACCACTCCATCGGCCGGTGCATAGACGAGGCGGCGATGACAAGGTTGCGGGTGCCTTCCTCGCCGGCACCGATGAGCGGCATCAGGTTGGTGCTGGCATCGACATTGACCCAGGTCATTCCGCTGTCGTGCTTGATGGAACCCACACGCGACACCAGGACACCGGCATTGCCGGCGATGTAGCGGCCCGGCTCCAGCCACAGGGCGGGAATAGGCAGGCCGGCGCGTGAGAGTTCGTCCGCGAGTGCCCCGGCCGACGCTTCGGCATAGTCCTCGATATCGTAGGTGTTGGGCCGCGTATCCTTCGATTCGGGGTCACGCTTGCGAGCCCATCCGCCGCCGATGTCGATCACCGATGGCACAAATCCCGTCTCCTGGTGAAGGAGAACAGCCAGGCGTCCGACTTCGGCATCGAAGTCGGCGCGGTGACGCAGATTAGCGGTCATGCGTCCAAGGTGGGCATGGTATCCGGTGAGTTCAAGTTCATCGATGGCAGCGATCCGGCGGATCATGCGAGCGGCCACAGGGGGTGTGACACCCCATTTCCAGCGGGAAAGCTCCGGCCTCAGATCGCCCGAGAAGGACACGAGATCACTCTCGAATGTGGCGAAGGACTCCGGGATCACCTTCAGCCTGATGTTGACCCGTGTCCGGAGCCCGGCCGCCCGCGCCACCCCGGCCAGGCGTTCGACCTCCTCCTCCTCGTCGAGATTGATGCAGACACCGAGTTCCACGGCCCTGGCGAGGGCGGCGATGGTCTTGCTGGAACCGTTGAGAGCGATGAGCGACGGATCGGCGCCGCCGGCAAACGTCGCCTCGAGCTCGCCGGTACCGAAACAGTCGCCGCCGGCGCCCTCCTGGTGCAGCACCGCCCGAACGGCGAAGTTGGGATTGCACTTGATGGCGTACATGACATTGACCGGACCCGGCCAGGCAGCCTCGAATGCCGCGCGAATCCGCCGGTAGTTGGAGCGCAACGTGGCGTCCGAGAGAACGAAAAGCGGGGACCCGAAACGCCGGAGAAGGTCGGTGACGCTGGCTTGCTCGATGTGCAGCACACCGTCACTCGAGACCGAGAGGTGATCACTCGGGGTCAGCACCCGGGCCAGCAGTTCGGCTGTCGTTTTTTCAGTCACGCGTGCTCCCCTTCACGGAATGCGTCATCCTCCCGGGCCTGTCGCCGGGCCGGTGGTCCACGCATCGGCAGCGAAGGCATTGTTGTAGAAGTCCCTCTGACGCCGGGCACCGGCGATTGTGTTGTGCATGAGCATGGCAACCGTCACCGGACCGACTCCTCCTGGCACCGGCGTGATCCAGCCTGCCACCTCGCGGCAACTTTCGAGATCGCAGTCGCCGACGATACGGGCACAGCCATCTGCATCTGTCACGCGGTTGATGCCGATATCGACGACGCAGGCTCCGGGCTTGATCATGTTGCCGGTCACAAGGCCCGGCCTGCCGACGGCCACGAACACGGCGTCTGCCTGGCGGCTGTGCACGGCGAGATTGCGTGTCCGGTGATGGCACACGGTGACCGTGGCGCCCTCGGCCATGAGCAGGAAGGCGATCGGTTTGCCAACGATGTCGGAGTGGCCGATGACCACCACCTCGAGTCCGGGGAGATTGAGACCCGTTGTCTTGAGAATGTGGACCGATGCCATCGCCGTACAGGGACCGAGGTCGAGTTCATTGTAGACGATGTTGCCGACGGATGCCGGATGCAGTCCCTCCACGTCCTTGAGCGGGTGGATGGCGCTCTGCAGCCTCTTGATGTTGATCTGCGGTGGTACCGGGCGCTGCACGATGATGCCGGTAACCCGGGGGTCGGCGTTCATCGCCTGTACGGCTGCCAGCATTTCCGCTTCGCTGATGTCTTCCGCGAAATGGCGTTCGTCGAAGGCGATGCCGAGCCGTTCGGCTGTACGCTTCTGGTTGCGCACGTAGATGGCCACGGCGGCGGCATCGCCGATCACCACGGAGACAAGGCGTGGCGCCCAGCCTCGTTCCGTCAGTTCATCGACGGCCCTGCGTGTCTCCTCGTGGATCCCGGCGGCGATCTTGCGGCCGTCTAGTTCCTTGTGTTTCCACTGGAATTCATCGGTCACGAACACCCTCTCCCCGGGTTGACCACTCGATCCTGGCGAAGGGGGAGGGATCGTCTGCAAGCGTTCCCATCCAGGCGATCACGGTCGCGCGGTCCACCATGTTCCAGAGATCGGGGCCGACGCGCCCACCGTCCTCGGTGAAGGCCCCGGTGATCATGGCAAGAACGGGATCTCTCACTCCGGCTTCGACACGCTGATCGCCCGCATCCGCCGGCTGCAGCATCGAGGTGTCGTCGCTTGAGGCTTCGGGCAGGGCGAGGGGTGCATCGCTCTGGGTGTTGAGCCAGGCGATGAGGTCGGCGCGGTCCTCGTCGTCGGAGATGCCCTTGAACACCATCTTGTTTCCAGGTGCGTAGCCCTTGGGGTCGGTGATGTAGAGGCTCAGTTCCTCGAACGTCCAGGTTCCGCCCAGGTCCGCGATGACATCCGAATAGTTGAAGGTGTCCCTGCCTCCCTGCGGTGCGCCGACCACGCCGTAGAGATTGGGACCCTGACCATCCCGGCCGCCTGCCTCGACGCTGTGGCAACTCTTGCACTTGCGGAACTGCTTCTCGCCGTTGGCCAGATCGGCACTGGCCAGCAGCGTGGCAATCGGCACCACGACGACCGGAACCTCGACAGCCGGTGTCTCGTCCACCGTTTCGGCTCCAGCCATCATGTCATCGGCGTGCTCGGGCGTTGCATGCTCCGCGGCCGGGCCGTAGAGCGTGTTGGCCAGCTTGCCGATGCCAAACGCAAGCAGAAGGCCGACCAGAAGGCCGGCGGCAATCTTGTTGAACTCCAGAGCATCCATGCGCACCGGCCCAGAAAAAGAGTGGTCCCGGTTGAGGGAACAGTGCCCGTGTTGAGGCGTGGCGGAGATTAGCCAAGTCGCGTCTGTGTTCAAGTCCCTTCTCAAACGGCCCTGCCACGGCCTCATTGTCGTCAGGCCATCTCCCGAATAGTCTCACGCATGGTGGAAGACGGCATTTCGGACCGGAGAGGGGAGTGGCCATGACTGGGATCCGCATGGTGGATGTTCCCGGTTACTCGAACGGCTGGATTGCCGTGAGGAGCGGCCAGTACGTCCGCATCGTCGATGTCGAGGGATGTCAGGTCGGTGATCTCTTTGCCGTCAGCCAGGCCGATCACGATGAATTCATGAGCCCATCGGTCACCCGGCTTCACAACGGCAACCTCTTTCCCGAAACGGGGCAGCGCTTCTTCACCAACCGTGATCGTCCGGTCTTCACGTTCGTCGCCGACACGTCGCCGGGGTGCCACGACATGCTCTATGCCTCGTGCAACCGGGATTGGTACGCGGGCAGGGGGCTGATGGATCACCCGAACTGCCGTGACAACTACTTCGAGGCGGCGCGCGAGGCGGGGATCGGGCATGTCCTGCAACCCGATCCGGTCAACCTGTTCCAGAATACGCCCCCCGGGGCACACGGACGGTTCGTGATCGGCAACACCCTGAGCGCGGCCGGCGACAGCGTCACGCTCGGAGCCGAAATCGACTGCATCGTCATCCTCACGGCCTGTTCGTCGGAACGCATTGTCGGCGGGCGCTCCACGCCGCTACGCGTCGAGGTCCATGATCGCTGCCCGGGGCAGGCATCGACTGCCGCCTGACCCTTGTCGACGATCACTGTCATTCCGGCGCGCATGGCGTCCACCAGGTTGCCGGGGAAACCCCTGGCGCCTGTCGGTGGCGAACCGATGATCGTCCAGGTATGGCGGCGCGCCATCGAAGCCGATGTCGGGCGTGTCGTCGTTGCTGCCGCTGACCGCGTCATTGCCGATGCCGTGGAGGAGGCGGGCGGAGAGGCTGTCATGACGGATCACGATCTCCGGTCGGGGTCGGATCGCGTGCACCAGGCGCTGGCCCGCATCGACCGGGCGGACGACATCGACGTGGTGGTCAATCTCCAGGGGGATCTGCCGACCCTGCAGCCGCGCGATCTCGGCCGTGTCGTCGCCACGCTCACCGGGAGCGGCGCCGACGTGGCCACCCTCGCCGCACCCACGATGGACGAGAGCGAGGCCCGTGACCCCAACGTCGTCAAGGTGGTGGTGGCCTGGAGTGATGGCGAAGAGACGGGGAGGGCGTTGTGTTTCACCAGAGCGCGCGCGCCCTGGGGCGAGGGTCCCCTGTGGCACCATGTCGGCATCTATGCCTACCGCCGGGAGGCGCTCGAACTCTTCGTCACCTTGCCGGCCAGCGCCCTGGAACGGCGCGAACGCCTGGAACAGATGCGCGCCCTCGAGGCCGGCATGAGCATCGCCGTGGGCCGCGTTGACAGTGTTCCGGTCGGTGTCGATACTCCCCGGGACCTTGAGCAGGCACGTTCCTTCTTCCGCTAGAGGGCGTTGCCCGTCCCCAATCCATGCCATGACCGCCAGCGACAACACCATCGCCTTCCAGGGCAAGCCAGGTGCCTATTCGCACCTTGCCTGCCTGGAGGCCTTTCCATCCATGAAATCCCTGTCGTGCGCCTCCTTCGAGGATGTCTTCCAGGCGGTGGAAGGCGGCGATGCGCGCCTGGCCATGCTGCCGATCGAGAACTCCGTCGCCGGCCGGGTCGCTGATGTCCACCACCTGATGCCGCTCTCGTCCCTGCAGATCGTCGGAGAGCATTTCCACAAGGTGAACCACAGCCTTCTGGGAGTGCCCGGCGCCGGGGTCGAGGACCTTGCGGTCGTTCACTCCCATATCCAGGCGCTCAGTCAGTGCCGCAAGGCCTTGCGGCGTCTTGGAGTCGAACCGGCATCCCATGCAGACACCGCCGGCGCCGCCCATGACGTTGCCGGCAAGGGCGATCCGGCCCATGGCGCCATCGCCTCGGACCTGGCAGCCCGCATCTACGGCCTCGACATCCTGGAGCGGGACCTCGAGGACGCGGACCACAATCACACCCGGTTCCTCATCCTGTCGCGGCCTGCTCCCCTCCCTGACCCGGGCCGTGACTTCCTCATCACCAGCATGATCTTCCGCGTGCGCAGTGTTCCCGCGGCGCTCTACAAGGCACTGGGCGGCTTTGCCACCAACGGCGTCAATCTGACGAAGATCGAGAGCTACATGACCGACGGAACCTTCAGCGCCGCCCAGTTCCATGTCGATGCCGAAGGTCATCCCGATGAACGCCCGATGCGTCTCGCCCTGGAGGAACTGGGGTTCTTTGCACTCGAGGTGCGGATTCTCGGAACCTACGTGGCGCACCCCTACCGGGATGCCATGCGCGAGAGCGCCGGTGACCGGGAGACCGTCTGACGACGGCAGCGCACCCCGGCAACCTGCAGGACCTGCTGAAGGGTCATCGTTGTCCGGCGAGAGTTCCCGTCGGGTCCTCCCCGTCGAAACCCTCCGCCGCCGACCAGCTGTTGTCCGGATTGGCGCGCAAGTCACACCGGCATCCCGCTCATGTGTCCGAAGATGCGGATCTGCAAACTGATCGCGGCAGTCGGGCTGGACCGCATGTGCGCCGTCTGACCGGACGGATGCGGGAGGGGTGCCGGAGTGGGCGCGACGGCGTTGCGCGGACGCTTTACGTGGCGGAACGGGCGACGGGAACGTGGCCTCGAATCCACTTCGATCCTGTCTGAGTTCGAGAATCGAGCGCCGTGTCGGCGTACTGATGACACGGCGCTGGAAACGCGCTGGTGCCTTCGACAATGGAACGGGAAAACCTGTGCAAAAAGGGCGTAATTTGAGCGGGATCACACAGCTCAGAAGCCACATTTTCCACTGAAACCGATGGTCTTCAGGGGTGCTGTCTTCCATGTGTGCGAAGCTGACCCGCTGCATCGATTGTCCGCCAGAGCTACCATGGTTCGGGCGTCCGGTCGCGGAAGAATCCGCCGGTCGGCCCGTCGTCGGGCAGGGTCGCAAGGAAGAGCGCGGTGTCGGCACCCTGCGCAACCGAACGCGTCGCAGTTGCGCCGCCCATGCGGGTGCGAACCCAGCCCGGGCACATGCAGTTGACCAGGACCCCCGGTCCGGCTTCACGCGCAAGGCGCACGGTGAGGGCGTTGAGCGCGGCCTTGGAAATGGCGTAGGCCGCCGGACCTTCGAGCCCGGAGGCGAACGATCCCCAGCCGGACGAGACGTTGATCACCCTGCCCCATTCTCGCCGGGCCATGCCGGGCATGAAGGCGCGCGCGGTGCGGTACGGGCCAAGAAAATTGACGGCGATCGCTTCCTTCATCGGCGCGGAATTTCCCGAAAGAAGGTTGCCCTCCGCAATCACGCCGGCATTGTTGACGAGCACATCAATCTCGACGCCGGCACCGGCGAGTTCGTCCGCGCACGCCCGGACCGACTCGTCATCGGAGACGTCGAGCGTCACGACGCGAACGTCATGACCGGCCCCCCGCAGGCCGGCTGCGGCTTCCTCGCCGGAAACTGGATCGCGGGAGCCGAGCACGATCGCATGCCCCTCGCACGCAAGCTGGCGGCAGATCTCGAGTCCGATGCCCCGGTTGCCGCCGGTAACGAGCGCGGTGTGTACCATGATTGCTTCCTCCGTTGTGCCCGGCACGCGAGCCGCTGCTTCGATGTGGCAGTCCCCCACGGCACGCCACCGTGGGCGCCGAAGCCGTCCCGCCATTGATCCACGCCGCCGCAGTCATGCCGGCATGCGGCTTGTGGCGGTAAGGTGGTAGCGCATCGACCATGGGCACGGCAATGACGAGGCGGACGATAGGTTGCCGCCTTCCGTCTGGCCCTAGGTCCGGCGGGGTATCGACGATGGGTGCGATTGGAGTGCTGGGTTGCCTCTGCCGCTGAACTGCCGAGAACTCTCCGGCAGCCTTCGCTTGATCGACTTCGGCTCAGAAGAGTTCGAATTGCGCTGTGTCGCTGCGTCCTGAGCGCGACTTGCGGCGGGGGGCCTTGTCTCCATCTCCCACCACGGCATCGACAGCGGCGTCGGCGAACTCGATGGCAAGACGGTCGCCTTCACCGACTCCTGCCGCCCGTGTCACGGGCGTTCCGCCTGATCGCACCACCGCATACCCGCGTTCGAGAACCGAACGGTAGCTGAGACTTTCCAGGAGCTTGTTGAGCCGGGTGATGGTGTGGTCCGGTGTCGCCAGCCGTTCGCCAACGGCCCGATCGAGGTTGCCGGCCAGATGGGTGAGCCGATCCCCGGTGCGGGCCACGCGTCCAGCAAGGAGTTTAGTATTGATGCCCGCGGCAACTCCGGCGAGCCGGGCCCGCCTTTCCGCGATCCAGGCGCCCGGTTCCGGCATCGCAAGGATGCGTTCGTCAAGAGCGCGGCCAAGACCGGCGAGCCTCAGTGACATCACCCGGTCAAGACCCGAGACGACGTGGTCGAGGTCCTGGCTCCTTTGTTCAAGAATGCGACCGGGTCTCGGCAACCCACGGGCGAGACCTGCCAGGTGGCTGGCAAGGCGGTGGTGCAACTCCGTCGTTGCCCGCACCAACCTTCCGTCAGTCTCGATCACGCGCGCCATGAGTTCGGCCCGCACCGGTACGGCAATCTCCGCTGCTGCTGTTGGCGTGGGTGCTCTCAAGTCCGCTGCATGATCGATCAGGGTCGTGTCCGTTTCGTGTCCCACGGCCGATATCAGCGGAATGACACTGGCGGCGGTGGCGCGCACCACGCCCTCGTCATTGAAGGGCATGAGGTCCTCGAAACTGCCACCGCCGCGGGCGACGATGATGAGATCGGGACGCGGCACCCGATCGTTGCTGCCGATGGCGTTGAAACCTTCGATGGCGGCGGTGATCTCGGCTGCGGCGGCATCCCCCTGGACCGGCACCGGCCACACCAGGACATGGCGGGGGAAGCGTTCGCGCAGACGGTGCAGGATGTCACGGATCACCGCACCCGTCGGTGATGTCACGACACCGATGACGTCGGGCAGCGACGGCAGTGGCTGCTTGGCCGCGGGATCGAAGAGTCCCTCCGCTTCGAGTTGCTTGCGTCGCTTCTCGAGAAGCACCATCAGGGCGCCGAGCCCGGCAGGTTCGAGACTCTCGATGATCAGCTGGTAGCTGGAACGGCCGGGATAGGTGGTCAGCTTACCTGTGGCCACCATTTCCAGACCCTGTTCGGGCCGATGGGCCAGGCGGTTTGCCGTTCGCGACCAGCAGACGCAGTCGAGCACCGCCTTGTCTTCCTTCATGGAAAGGTAGACGTGTCCCGATGCCGCCCTCGTGACCCGGCCGATTTCGCCGCGGATACGGACACGCTCAAAGGCCGCCTCGACCGTCGAGCGTACCCGTTGCGAAATCTCGGTGACGCCGAATTCGGGGATGTTGCCGGATGTATCCATGCCGGTGCCATGATACAAGACTGGTGCCGGTGGACCAGCCACAGGGGAGAACTCACATGGCGAAAGCCACCGGGAGGCGCTCTTCCGCGAGGGATCCGGTTCTTCCATGAGAGTTCTTGTCGTTGGCGGTGGTGGCCGGGAACATGCGCTGGTGAAGGCCGTCGCCGCGTCGCCTCTTGTCACGGAACTTTTCTGTGCCCCCGGCAACGCCGGTATCGCGAATGATGCACGGCTGATCGACATCCGGGCTGACGATGTCGCCGGTCTCGTCGCCTGGGCCCTTTCGAACGCCATCCATCTGGTCGTGCCCGGTCCTGAAGCCGCTCTGGTCGCCGGAATTGTCGATGCCATGGAGGGTGCGGCCATTGCCTGCATCGGACCCGATGCCGCCGCCTCCCGGCTGGAGGCGTCAAAGTCGTGGATGAAGGAGATTGCGGACGATGCCGGCGTGCCCACGGCCCGCTGGCGACGGTTCGATGATGCCGACGAGGCGAGGGCCTGGATTGCCACGACCGGCGCGCCCATCGTCGTCAAGGCGGACGGGCTGACCGGCGGCAAGGGTGTGACGGTCGCTTCCACCGAGGCCGAGGCTCTCCGCGCTGTCGACGAGGCGCTGGCAGAACGCGTGTTCGGCAGCGCCGGATCTTCCGTGGTCATCGAGGAATTCCTCGATGGTGAAGAGGCGAGCTATCACGTGCTGGTGGACGGCACGTCGGTCCTGCCGCTGGCCACGGCCCAGGATCACAAGCGGGTCGGAGACGGGGATACCGGTCCCAATACCGGAGGCATGGGATGCTATTCGCCGGCACCGTTGGTGACCCCCGAGATCGAGGCGCGAATCCTCGATGACATTATCCGTCCGACCATCGCCGCCATGGCGCGGTGCGGCACTCCGTTTCGCGGCGTCCTCTATGCCGGGTTGATGATCACCTCCGATGGTCCCCGACTCCTCGAATACAACGTCCGCTTCGGCGATCCGGAATGCCAGGTTCTCCTGGCCCGCCTCGAGTCGGATCTCGTACCGGCCCTGCTGTCCACTCGTGACGGCACACTCGATGGCGTCAGTCTCGGATGGCGCGAGGATTCGGCGCTGACCGTGGTAATGGCGACAAGGGGCTATCCGGGAACCTATCCCGGGGCCACCCCCATCCGCCGCCTCGACGAAGCGGCAGGCGACGATGGCGTGATCCTTCACGCCGGCACGGCGCGAAAGAATGGCGGCTGGGTGTCGGCCGGCGGACGCGTGCTGGGAGTGACGGCCTGCGGCGCTTCCCTCGCCGAGGCCCGCGATCGTGCCTACAGAATCGTCGACAGGATCGACTGGGCGGACGGGTTCTGCCGCCGTGACATCGGCAACAAGGGGATCGCACGCCAGGCGTGAGCACGCCGTCACCACGGCTGTTGGACTGTCGGCGCCCGGACGCCTTGGGCCTGCGGAAGCGCTGCTGCGCGTGATCCAGAAGGAGCCGGAGGCGGTCAGACGCGCGTTGTTTGTTGGTGAGTAGGGCGAACAGGAACCAGGTGGATTCGCACTGCACCTTCGCGGTGATTCCACCACTCACACGTCGCGGCACCCACAAGATCTCCGCCTCTCCGTCTGCTTTGACCGCGGCCAACCCGTCAGGCCACAGGTTCAATGCGGTGCTGGTCGTCGTCCATCAGGACGCTGTGCCGAACGCAGGGAAAATGGCTGTAGAGCGTTGTACGTGAAACGCCGACACGGCACGCTACCTCACGAATCGGGATGGATGGATTGCGAAGCAGGGCACCGGTCACGGCGATCGTGCGATCATCGAGTGCCGCGGGCCGGCCGGGTTCGACCCGCCTTGGCAAGGTCTGACAAACGCACGTTTTCCGGACATCCCAGCCAGTGCGAGCGAGCACGCTTTCTGTTGGGACTCCGCCGGTTTCCACTCGATTTGTTCGGGCCGCTGGTTTATGTGAGCAAGGGGTGCAACGGAGACCGGAATGGACTTGAGTTCGTATTTCCGGGCGCTACCCAAGGCCGAGCTGCACCTACATCTGGAGGGAACGCTTGAGCCGGAACTGATGATTCGGTTGGCCGCGAGGAACAAGGTCGAGATTCCGTTCCGCTCGGTCGAGGAGATTCGGGCCGCTTACCGTTTCACCCGGCTGCAGGACTTCCTGGACATCTACTATCGGGGCATGGACGTTCTTCGCGCCGAAGAGGATTTCCACGAGCTCACCCTGGCCTATCTGGAGCGCGTGGCCGCCGACGGGGCGGTTCACGTGGAAGTGTTCTTCGATCCCCAAGGCCACACAGCGCGCGGCATCCCATTCACGACCGTGGCGGACGGCATCCTGGCTGGGCTCGCCGAGGGACACGAGCGGTTCGGCATCACCTCGCTACTCATCATGTGCGTCCTGCGCCATCTCACCGAAGACGAGGGCTTTGCCACTTATCGCGAGGCCGAGCCCTATATCGCCGACGAGCGGATCGCCGGCCTCGGCCTCGACTCCACGGAGAAGGACAATCCGCCCGCCAGGTTCGAGCGCCTCTTCGCCGCGGCGCGGGAGGCCGGTCTCAGGCTCGTCGCCCATGCCGGCGAGGAGGGCCCGGCATCCTACGTCGCCGACGCAGTGGACCGATTGCGGGTGGATCGGATCGACCACGGCAACCGCGCGCTGGAGGACCCGGCGCTGGTCCGCCGTCTTGCCCAACGGGGCATGACCCTCACAGTGTGCCCGCTCTCCAACTTGCGGCTGGGCGGGGTCGCGAACCTGAAGCAACACCCGCTGAAACGCATGCTCGACGCGGGTCTCAAGGTGACGGTCAACTCGGACGACCCGGCCTATTTCGGCGGCTATCTGCTGGACAATTGCGTGGCGGTGGCCGAGGCGCTCGGACTGGAGGCGGCGGACCTGGTGACGCTGGCCCGGAATTCCATCGAAGGCTCATTCCTCGACGCGCCGGCCAGGAAGACGCATCTGGACAGCATCGACCGGATTGCCGCGATGGAAGGGTAATCCGGCCTGGACATCATGCATGGACCGGCCCCCCTCGATGTGGCTCTTCTCCCAACGACGATTCCTGGCCTTATGGGCAACCCACGAACAGCGCTTCGGGGGCATGACCGAGGCCGGCTTTCATCATAGTGATCACCGAGGGCTCCGCCTTCAGGGTCCGGTCGGCGCGCCGCAACGTGGCCGGGACAAGGTGTCCATCGCTCACCAGATGCTTCACAGCCTGCCTGATCGCGCTAAGCGTATGGCGTCCCGGCGAATGCGCCAGCGCCAGGGTTTCGAGGTCGTGCGCCGCAAACACCGATTGCCGCTCTTCGAGGCGTTCCGTCGCGCGGGCAACGAACTCCAGGGCTGACAGGTCCTCAGCCGCCCGCACCGGTCGGCAAGGCCCGGAGAGGACGAACCGCTGCGAGGCCGAGGTCCCCTGCTCGCTCCGCCCAGACCGTCTCCAGCATCGCCCGCAGCGGTTCGTCCTTGCGGCGGCGCGTCGCCAGCGTCGCCATCTGCGCCGAGGCCTGGCTGTGGTCCCAGCCCCTCTCGGCCATGTAGGTCAGGATCTCTCTCCTGCGCGTCGAGAACGCGCCCCTCAGCTTCTTGTGGTAGCCCGCGGTCTCGAGACTCTGTATCCGTCCCGCCATGGCGGGCTCGACGTCATAGCCCCGTTCCATCAACCTGCACGACAGTTCGTTGCGGTTGTATGCGCCGAACTGTCTGAGCGTGGCGGTGCAGGAGAGTGGCCTCGATACTGCGCCAGCGCCCCTGTGGGTTGCGCGTCATTTTGGCAATCACGGCGTGGGTTTGGAGCTGGAGATCGAGATTGCGGCCCGCGACATGGCGGAAGGTCGCCGCGACCATGTGGGCGCCTTGATTCGCGGACGCTTTTGTGTCGCAGGGTCCCAGCCACGGGTCTCCAGGAGGTTCCCCTCGATCCAGTCCAGCGTCGCGCACCGCCTCGTCATGGGCATGCACCACACCGCGGTCGCCACCGGCATGGCGCTCGGTCGGCAACAGGGCCGCCAGCGACACCGACTTCGGCGCCGAAAAGGTGATGTCAAGCACCGGACGGTGTGAGACGTTCCGGGGCGCCTGACCTCACATGATTGACGGGCGGTGGTTCGGCGGGTGGACGACCGGGTGCCGGGACAAGGCGACCCTCCCCGTCAAGACCATGCACCGGAAGTTGTGTTGGCCTGTGAATCCGGAGCACACATCACGTCGTGTTCACGCGCGCACGATGAGAGTCTGGGGTGAGCGCGTGGTGAGGATCTCGCACCCCATTTCCGTGAGGATGGCGGCGTTGGAGATGAAGTAGTCGACACAGTCCGTGTCGGTGAACCAGGAATGAAGGTGAAACGACATTCCCTGCTTCATTTCCAGGTCCGAATCGGGTGCGAGACTCGTGACCATGGAGCCTCCGGTCCAGCTCGGTGGAAAACCGATCCCCGTCAGGTAGCCGCAGTGATGCCGCTCGTAGCCCTTGAGCCCGTGGCTCCTTGCGACATCCCTCCACGCCGCATAGGCGTCCCGGGCCCGCGCGCCCGGGACGATCGCTGCAGCGATCGCCTCCATGGCGTCGATGGCCATCCCGACGGAGCGTTCGACGCCGGCAGGGGCGCTTCCGACGTAGACCAGACGGCCCATGGGCGCCTGGTACTTGCGGCAGGCCGCACCGATCTCCAGGAACACGGCTTCGCCGTTGCGGAACGTCTCGCCTCGCCACGTCGTGTGCTCCTCGCCAAGTCTCGAGGTCGGCCTGATGAACGGCCCGAAACCGGGATACTCGCTGCCCGCCAGGCACAGGGCGCGCTGGCATTCGCCCGCGACCTCATGATCGCTTGCGCCATGGCGGATGGCATCGATTGCCGCCAGCGTCCCGGCGTCCGCCGCCTCCGCGGCGCGGCGCGTATAGGTGACTTCGAGCGGTGACTTCACCATCCGCAGGGTATCGACGAGGCCCGAGCCATCGCTCCATGCAGCCGCCGGCGCCCCCGCCTTGATGCGGCTTGCCGTGTACGGCGTGAGAAACAGGGATCGCTCCTCGAGCGCGACCCGGCCATCGCGAATTCCGAGCAGGGTCATCGCCTCGAGCACATGGTCCGCCGGCTCTTCGCCATCGGCGTGGCCATGGAACACGGCATTGGCGACCTGGTTCGTGACCGTAATCTGCTCCATCGCCCGGGCCACGAGGCGGAGTTCGCCGTCGCGCGGCACGACGAGGATGTGCGTCGCGAAGAATCCCCAGTGATCGAGACCGGTGAGGTAGTAGATGTTCTCCGGACTGGCGACGAGAAGGCCGTCCAGATCGCGGTCCGCAATCGCGTCGCGGAGCTTGTCAAGGCGCCGATCGAGTTCCTGGCGCGGAAAGGGCTGGTGAGCGGTCATGGCGGCCTCCCGTGGATCGCTGCCTGTCAGGTGATGACGTGGAGTGCGCGTTCTACGTTGCAAAGTCGCTCGCCTCCGTCGGCGGTGACGACGAAGGATTCGGAGATTGCGGCACCATAGCGCTCCAGCCACATGCCTGACTGGAAGTGGAAACACATGCCGGCCTCGAGGACGGTGTTTTCGCCGGGGCGCAGGCTGGCGGTCCGTTCTCCCCAGTCGGGCGGAAAGCCGAGACCGATGGAATAGCCCACGCGGCTCTCCTTGCGGTAGCCGTGACGGTTGAGCACGCCCTGCCACACGGCTTCCACTTCGGCGCACGTCACGCCGGGACGGGCCGCCTGCAGCGCCGCGTCGCCGCCCTCCACGATCGTCTCCGCGAGCATGGCGACGTCACGCGGCGGCGTGCCGATATGCGCCGTCCGGGTGATTGGCGCGTGGTAATGGCGACGGGCCGCGGCCAGTTCCATGACCACAAGCCCCTCATCAGGCAGGGCGTCGGACGTCCAGGTGAGGTGTGGCGTCGCAGTACCATTCCCGACCTGAATCAGCGGGCAAATGCTGGTGTAGTCACCGTGCCTGTCGTCGAGGCCGCTGATCTGCGTGTGATAGACCTCCGCGATGATGTCCTTTTGCGGTGACCCCGGGCGAAGGCGCTCCAGAGCCCTTTCCATGACCCTTGTCGCGAGTCTGCCGGCCTCGCGCATGTACGACAGTTCCGCGGGCGATTTGACCAGCCGCGCCCAGTTCACCAGTTCGCGGTTGTCGGCAATCCGGGCGCCGCCCAGTCCGTCGACGAGGTGCCGATGGGCCCTTGCCGTGTAGTAGTGGGCGTCCAGTTCGACGCCAATGCTCGCGGAACTCCAGCCGCGCTGCCTGATCAGTTCGCACAACTCGTCGAAGGGATGGCGATCCGGGTGGTGAACCAGGGGTTCGGAGAATGCCACGATGTTGTCGTCGGGAAGATCCGTCGTCATGGCGGCGGAAAGGGCGTCCTGGGCGCGGCCGAACCACACCGGAAACTGGTCGTCGCGATGGAACAGCACAGCCTGCGGCGTATAGAACGACCATCCGTCAAAGCCGGTCAGCCAGTGCATGTTGGCCGGATCCTGGCAGATCAGAAGATCGAACCCGGTCTCGTCCATGCGTTGACGAACCCTGGCACGGCGCTGTGCGTACTCTGATTCATCGAAGGCGGCCGTTGTCATCGGGCTCCTCTAGGCTGTGGCGTATCCCGACGCCGCGTGGGGAGTCATGGCCCTCGCATGCGCAGCGATCGCGCGCGCCGTGAAACTGCCGTCAGGCGGCGTGTCGCGGATGAAATGCCGTCCGGTGTCATTGCCGCGCACCGGGATGGCGGAAAGTCCCGGTCCGGCGGTCTGGCGCACATGAGCGGGCAGGAAGCGGACCGCGAGGGCGATGCGTGGCGATCCGGTGCGGTTGATGCCGGACGCATGGGCCAGAAGACAGTGGTGGAGCGACATCTCTCCAGCGTCGAGGATGACCGGGACGGCGCGCGATTCATCCATGTCGAGGGCGATTTCCTGACCTCGGGTGAGGGCGCTCCTTTCCGAAAGAGTCTCCCGGTGGCGGAGCTTGTCGCGTGCGTGGGTGCCCGCCATGAACCGCATGCATCCATTCTCCGGACGGGCGTCGGTGAGGGCGATCCACGCCGTGCAGATCTCGAAGGGCTCAAGATTCCAGTAGTTGGCGTCCTGATGCCAGTTGATGTGCTGTCGTCCCCCGGGCGGCTTGCAGAAGAGATCAACCGCCTGAAGAAGGATGTCCGGTCCGATGACCGATTCGACGCGGTCGAGCACGGCGTCATCTGTCGCGAGGTCGAAGATCCAGTCGCAGAGCAGGTGCATCTTGATGCGCCAGGGATGCTGCAGACCCGCCGGCGGTTCCTCCGTGAGCCTCTCGATGCGCGTAGCCGCCTCGCGGGCCCTCACCCTGGAGACCGCATCGAAGGGAAAGGCGAAGCCGTCCCGCCTGTAGCGGTGGGCAGCGTCGTCAGCCATGGCACCGTTCCCAGAGGATCGGCAGGAGGTCGCAACGGTAGGGACCACCCTCGATGAGTCCATGCTCCGCTTCCAGGAAATCCGTCATGTCGCGGGTCCATGGCCCCCGCCGTCGGTAGACGGCATCGCCGTCGGCGAAGCGCATGGTGAGCCGCCTGATGGTGCGCTGCGGCGGAGTGGCGTCCGGTGCGCCATGGACCGTGTGCGAATCGAAGACGAGGCAGTCTCCCGGTTGGAGCGTGTAGTCAACCCGGTCGCCGTATTCACTCAGACGTGAGAAGTCGGGGGTCCTCTCGTAGATGCCGTGGGGATCGGCTTTCGGTCCGGTACCCGCGAAACTCTCCGGCATGAAGTGCCTGTTCCAGGTATGGGAGCCCTTGAGAACCGTAACGCCCTCACCCCGGGCAACCGGCTCCAGCGCCATCCACAGCACGCACCACGTGCCGTCGAGATCAAAATACGGCGCATCGTGATGCCAGGGTGCACGGTTGACGGCGCCGGCCTTGCGCACGAGCCAGTTGTCGGTCACGAGCATGACGGAAGGGACGTCCATGAGTTCGCCGGCGATCCGGGCGGCCGGCGATTCGAAGATGAAATCGCGCATCGCCGGCACCTGCTGCCAGATCCAGAAGTCCGTGCAGTACGTGCCGGGATTCGTATCCGCCGAATAGTCGACGAACATCGGGCCGGGGTTCGCCAGGCCCTGGTCGATGGCGTCGCTCGCTACAGCCAGCCAGCGAGGGTCGAAGGCCCCGCGAAGGCAGACGACGCCGTCCTTCTCAAGAGAGTCACGCTGCTCCCTGGTCGTCAGTGGCGAGGCGGGCATGGGCTCCTCAATCCGCGTCGAGCACGGCGCTGAGGAACATCCTCGTGCGCTCGTTCTGCGGGTTGCCGATCAACTGGTCCGGCGGTCCCTGTTCGGCAATCCTGCCTTCGTAGAAGAAGCAGACGCGATCCGATATCTCGCGGGCAAATCCCATCTGGTGCGTCACGATGATCATGGTCAGGTCATGTTCTCCGGCGAGCTGGCGAATGACGTTCAGAACCTCGCCGATCACCTCCGGGTCGAGTGCCGAGGTGACTTCATCGAAGAGCATGACCTTCGGTCGCATGGCGAGCGCCCGGGCGATGGCGACGCGTTGCTGCTGGCCGCCGGAGAGGCGCGACGGATGCTGGCCCGCCTTGTCGGCAATGCCCACCATGGTCAGGAGATCCATGGAGCGTTCCCGCGCCTCATCCTTGCTGAGACCCAGCGCCTGTACGGGGGCTTCCATGCAGTTCTCTATCACGGTCATGTGAGGAAAGAGGTTGAAGTGCTGGAACACCATGCCGATGTCCGATCGCATCTTCCTGAGATGGGCGTCGCTGGATTGGACAAGGATTCCGCCCCTTTCCATGTGGGTGAGCGGCTGGCCATAGAGATAGATGACGCCGTCGTCGATGGGTTCGAGAGTCATCAGGACACGCAGGACCGTGGTTTTTCCCGAGCCAGACGGTCCGATGATCGAGACGATCTCGTTGGCTGCGATGTCGAGATCGAGTGAATCGAGCACGGTGAGGTCGCCGTAATGCTTGGACACCTGGGAGAATCGCACCGCGGGTGGATCGGTTTCCCTGAGTCGAATGGGGTGGGTGTCGTTGTCCATGGCTTCGTTTGTCCCGGGGCCCCGTCAATCGACGCCAAGGGCGCGTCGCGCCCATGTCTCGAACCTTCTTAGACCGAAGGCCGCCGGTAGGGAAATGGCAAGGAAGAGGATGCCGACCAGGGTATAGGGTTCGAGAAAGCGGTAGGTTTCGGAACCGACGGCATTGGCGGTGTGAAGGAGCTCGGCGACTCCGATCACCGAAAGCATGGGCGTATCCTTGAAGATACCGACAAGATAGTTCCCCATGCCCGGGATTGCAGGCGGCAGCGCCTGGGGAATGATGATCCTGAAGTAGCTCCTGCCCATCGACAGATTGAGAGCCTTGCAGGCTTCCCATTGTCCCTTCGGAACGCTGTCGAGACCCGCCCTGTAGACTTCCGATAGGTACGAGGCGTAGTGCAGGCCGATGGCGATCATGCCGGCGGTCCAGGGAGCGAGCGTCACGCCCACCTGCGGTCCGACGTAGAAGACGAAGAAGATCTGCAGGACCAGCGGCGTGGAGCGGATGAACTCGACGCACTCGCGTACGGCAACCGTGAGAAGGGTGATGGACGTGCGCTGTCCCAGTGCAAAGGCCAGGCCGACCACAAGGGCGATGGTATAGCCGATCCCGGCGGCGAGCAGGGTGTTGGTGGTGGCCAGCAGGAGACGCGGCAGGATCTCGAAGGTGAAGTCCCATTTCCAGTCGAACATGGCCTATCCTCCGGGAGTCCGGCCCATCTTGCGCGCCATGACTCTCTCGAGGGCCAGCATCGACGGCGATATCAGCAGCCGCGCCAGGAGGTAGTAGATGATGAGGGCCGTGCCGAAGGCTTCGGCGGACAGGAAGGTCGTGCCGTTGATCTGGCGCGCCTCGAACATGAGGTCGGTGACGGAGATGAGCGCCACCAGCGCCGTTCCCTTGAGAAGCTCGATGAAGAGGTTGCCCCAGGGCGGCAGCATGGCGATCAGCGCCTGCGGCAGGATGATTCTCGTCATGCGCTTGTAGGGGGAGAGATTGAGCGCGATGGCGACTTCGTACTGCCCTCGTGGAACCGAAATGATGGCGCCGCGGACGACTTCGGCTCCGTAGGCGCCGAGATTCATGCCCACGGCGATGAAACCAGCGGTGAATTTCTCCAGGGTGATGCCAAACAGGGGCAGCACGAAGAAGATCCAGAACAGCTGGATGAGGAGGGATGTGCCCCGGAATATCTCGATATAGGTGGTGGCAACGGAGCGGACGAGGAACAGCTTCGAGAGCTTCATCAGCCCCATCACGAGGGCGATGGCCACCGCCAGCAGGGCGGCGAGCACGGTCTGCTGGACAGTGACGATGGTTCCATCAACGAAACGAGGACCGTACTCCACAAGAAAATCGAGGTAGCGCTCCATCAGGAGTGCCTGCCGGCCTCAGGAAACAGGGTCCCCCCGCCGGGGCAACGGCCGGGAGACCCTGAATCAAACACCTTGTAGTCGCACCGTCAGCGGTTGGCGCAGGCATACTCCGTACTGCCCTCGCCGGGCAGCTGGGAGGCCGTGTAGTCGTACTCGGCCACGGCGGCCATCATCGCGTCCGAACCGATCCAGGATGCCAGCGCATCGTTGAATGCGGCGACGAAATCGGTGTCCTCATGACGGAACGCTATGCCGACCCAGTTGAAGGTCCATTCCGGAAGGAGAGAGGGATCGGTGATGTCGATCTCGCCTTCGCTCTCCGCGGCAAGGGAGCGCGCCGTGAAGAACGTCACACCGCCGGCGTCGGCACGGCCGGCACGGACCGCGGCGAGGATCTCCGTGGGGCCGGGAACCTGCATGATGTTGGAGTCCTCGATCCCCAGTCTCTTGGCGACTTCAACGATGTTGTAGCCCGCTCCGGTGACGAGGACTGCTCCCATGTCGCGAATATCGTCGTAGGTCTGGATTCCCTTCGGATTGCCTGCGGCGACGATGAAGGCATCGCCGAACACGCCGATCGGTTCGGAAAACGTCACGTTTTCACAGCGGCTGGTGAGGATGTACATGCCGCCGGTGATGATATCGAAGCGATTGGCGTTGAGCCCGGGAATCAGCCCGCCCCAATCGGTCACCACCGGTTCGATATTGGTGATTCCCATCTCGGTCAGGATGCCGGTTGCGATCGCGTTGACGAATCCCAGCGGCTCGTTGTCCTCGCCGGGATAGGCCCACGGGACCTCGTTGGCGAAGCCGATGCGCACGGTTTCGCCGGCCATCGCCTTTTCGAGGAGTGTGTGCGCATCCGCACGGACCTCTGTTGTCCAGGGTGTCAGGATGAGGCCGGTGATGATCGCCGCCCACGACAACTTGATGAATTTCATGACGTATGACCTCCGAATAGTTTATTGATACGCGCTGCGCTGTAGCACGGGGTTGCCCCTGTCACAAGGAGACCGCCAGCTGGCGCCCCACCTTGCCGAGAAACTCGAGCCCTTCGGCCAGTTCGCCGAGTTCGATGTACTCGTCCGGCTTGTGGGCGCGGTCGATGCTGCCTGGTCCGAAGACGATGGTCGAATACGCCTCTTCGCTGAAGTACCCGGCATCCGTGCCGAAGGAGACGACATCCTCGGTGTTGAGGCCGGTCAGACTCCGGACGAAGTCGACCGCGTCGCCAGCGTGGCGGTCGTCAAGTCCTGGAACACGGGCTTCGATGGTGGTCACGATATCGGCTTCGGGGTGTCGAAGGCGCATTTCCGGAACGAGTTGCTGTTCGCAGTAGCGGCGTATGTCGTCGACGACATCCATCCCGTCGTCTCCGGGAAGCATGCGGATTTCCCAGTCGAATTCGCACCATCCGGACGTGATGTTGCGCGCCGTTCCGCCGTTGATCCTGCCGACATTGAGCGTTGGAAACGGGGGATCGTAAGGCGATCCCGCGACAGGATTGGCGGAGTTCCTGCGGGCGTGCTCCTCGATGCGGTTGACGAGGCGCATGGCGTAGGCGATTGCGTTGACGCCGTGGAAGGGATTGCACGAATGGGCCTCGAGGCCGGTGACGACGGTATGGAGCTCGATGGCCCCCTTGTGACCCGAAACGATCTTCATGCCGGTCGGTTCGCCGACGATGACGATGCCGGGGCGGAAGTCCCGCTTCGCCATGTCCCGCAACAGCACGGGCATGCCGAAGCCGCCGATCTCCTCGTCATAGGTGAAGGCGATGTGGATGGGCCGCGAGAGATCCATCGTCTGCCAGACCGGGACCGATGCCAGGACACAGGCAAGGAAACCCTTCATGTCGACCGTGCCGCGACCGTGAAGGCGATCGCCGATCCGGGTCATCCGGAAGGGGTCGGTCTGCCAGTGTTGACCGTCGACGGGAACCACGTCCATGTGACCGCACAGCACGACACCGCCATCCCTCGATGGCCCCACGGTGGCGAAGACGTTGGCCCGTTCGCCCGACGCATCGACACTCAGCGAACAGGGGATTCCCCGGGTCTCCAGAATGTCCCTGACGACACCGACGATGTCGTGGTTGGGCCTTCCGGAAACGCTCGGGCAGGCGACCAGGCGGGATAGAATGTCGACGACGGTATCGAGGTTCCCGTTCACCCGGCCTCACCTCCCCTTCGCCCGCAAGGCACGGAGCCTACGCAGTGGCGACGATCGCTGTAAAGTCCGTTGCCGCGGGAGGGTGCTTGCGGATAGCGTTGGGACGTCGGGCGCAGAACTCCGTGGACGGGTCGATGGCGTGGAACCTGTTGTTCATTTCGATGTTCGGTGAGCGTGATCAGTTCGATCCCGTGAACTATCGCAGCATCTGTTCCTCGGGCCTCGAAAGGGACTGGATTGTGACCTGGCACGGTGATGCCGCCGAACGGTCGGGCTTCTCTATGACAGCCGTCGACATCTGCCGCGGAGATGCGATTCCCGACGCCGGGCTGGTGGACTGCGTCATTCTCGGGGGAACGATGCATGTCATCGACGAGGATCGCGAATGGCTCGGCAGACTGAAGGACTGGCTCGCCGCCTATCGCGACACGGCGCGACCCCTGCTCGCGGTCTGCGGCGGCCACCAGCTCCTTTCCACGCGCCTTGCCGACGGCAGGCTCGTCGGCCGGCGCTCGGGCACCCTCGCGGGTACCAGCGACATATGCCTTACGGAGAGTGGCAGATCGCACGCACTGTTTGCGGGACTCGGGCCGACAGCGCGATTTCACTTTGCCAACTACCTCGATGTCGAACCGTCGCCGGCACAGCGCGCGCGGGTGCTGGCCGTCGACAGCGAAAGCGAAGGTCTTGCCATCGACCATGGCGGCCACTGGTACAGCACGCAGTTTCATCCTGAGTCCCGCAAGGCGACATGGGTGTGCACCTACGGCGCGTCACACCCCGAACGGATCGCTGCCTACGACGACGAGCATGACGGCGGCGTTCTGATCGACAACTTCCTGAAACTCGCCGCGTCCACCCTGACTGCAGCACAACGGGCCTGACTGATCGAGGCGCCCCGTCCCGCAGGCCACGGTGGACACACAGCCGGCGATCTTGCCGGACACGGGTGACGAGCGTGGGCCCGCTGCCGTTGCAGCCGAAGCGCGGTTGAGCGGGTCGTGTTGTACGGGTGGTGCTGTCGCCATCGATCCCCTCCTGCCATGTGTTGCAGGCGCGGGAGGATCCGTTGCGGAATCGTCCGGCATGTCCATTGGTAAAGACGATGACTGAACCGCCAGGGAGCGCAGGCGTCGCGAGGCCCTGGCCTTGCCGCACGGCGCCCGCCTGTGATGGTATGACCGTCTCGATTCACTGAGGCTTCATGGCCGGAATGCAACGCAACGATGTGCACGACGGGACGAGGTGCGAACCGATCACGCCGCATCTTGGGGCAGTCGTGCACGGGTTTGATCTGCAGCGACCGATGAACGGCGGCCAGCGTGAACGTTTCCTCGACGCCATGGCCCGACATCTCGTTCTTGTCGCCGAGGATCTCGACCTGTCACCCGTCGCGCTGCGCGATCTCGCGACGGGATTCGGGCCGGCCCATATGCACCATCCCGATGAGGGTGTCGTCTTCGCGGAGGGCCTGCCCGAGGTGTTGGAATTGCGCCGGGATGCGAGCTCTGCGCACGTGTTCGGCGGCGGCGGCTGGCATGCCGATGTGACCTTCCAGAAGCCGAGCGGTTACTTGAGTTTCCTTCATGCCAGGATCGTCCCCCCGGTTGGCGGCGATACGGGCTTTGCCAGCACCATTGCCTCATTTGCTGCGCTGAGTCCGGCCATGCGAGACCTCTTGCGCACGCTCAACGCCGTGCACAGCTACGATGGACCCGGTGCGCCGGAGCGCAAGGGCCTCACGGCGGTTCACCCCGTGGTGCGGCGTCATCCCCGAACGGGTCACGAAGGCCTCTACATCAACACCATGTTTGTCACCCGCTTTGAGGGAATGACGCCCGAGGAGAGCAAGCCCCTGATCGAGTACCTGGAGCGGCACATGACACGGCTCGAGTTTACGTGCCGTATTCGCTGGAAGCCCGGTCAGCTTGTCGTCTGGGACAACCGGTTCACGCTGCATCTGCCGTGCGACGACTTTGCCGGACACCCGCGCCACATGATTCGTTGTGCCACGCTCGAGACATAGGCAGACGTCGGCCTGCGGCTTCTCCTGCCTCCCCGTCAGAATTCCGGCAAGGGCGACACAGTGACACTCCACGTCCACGACACTGACCTCGTCTTGCTGCACGACTGACCGGCACCCCGGCATTCACGGGACGTCGCGAAGAATTCCGAAATTCCTTCAGGCTTCCCTGAGCAGCCGGCCTGCCGGATGCGTTCGCCATGGAGAAGGGCGATGTCGCCAGGCGAGCTCTCCAGAGGGCGAGGTTGACCTCGATCCCGTCCTCGGCGCCGGAGTGGCTGACCGTCGCAGGTCGTGGGCGCCCCGGTTCAACGAATTCGTCGCGTTGAGGACATGCAGCCGGTGTGGCGCCTGCGCGGCCCTGCTGCACGTGCGCCGGGGTGGACGGCTGCGTATCCTGCCGCCCCGGAAGCCGCGCGGTGTGCGCCGCTGCCGTGGCATTCGAAGACACGGCCCGGGACTGCGATATGGCGATGATCCGGCGTGCTCGACGCCCTCCGATCGTCCCCCGCGCACTTGCGTTTGTGAAACCCGGTTACCTCACGCGCCGCCGCGCCAGTGGCCGGTCCAGGATCTCCTTGACCACGAACGCCTCGCGCAGTGCATCCGGGGCGCCCAGGCGCCCGCGCAGGCGCTCCAAGAGTGCGTGGGTGGGTGACTCATGGGCGTAGGGCAGGGCGGTTCGTGACCCGGTCGTACCCCAGGGAGGGCGGTCGGCTGCCCGCGCACCACGCGTCTCGGGCGCACGCCGCCGCGTTGCGCTCGGTGGCGCCGGACTTCCCGGCGTCTCGCGGCTCCAGGGGTCCTGCACCGTCTTCCGTTCCCGCGCCCACGGCGAAACGCGCGCGGAATCCCTCTCCGGCTCCCACACCGGATCCGGCTCCGGTTGCTCCCTGTCGCCGTAGGTGCCGTACCCGGGATGGGCTCTCGGGTCGTCGCCGCGCTGCCGGGCGGCCTCTTCCTCTATGGCTTGGGCGACCTTACGGAACAGCGCTCTCAGACCCGTCATGCCTCAATCTCTCCGATCTACGATGCGCCCGTACAGTCGGTGACTCGCCGCCCCACGATGATCGATTGCCTCCACGCGTCATCCTTCCTGCGTCGGCGCGGCGTCGTCGCCGCTGCCTGCGATGCTCGTTCGCATCCGGGTGTCCGAGATGACGTTCTGCATGCCGTAGTAGTCCATCACTCCGAGGTTGCCGGCCCGGACATCACGCATGGACCGGCCCCCTCGATGTGGCTCTTCTCTCAACGACGATTCCTCAGCATTATGGGTATCCCGCGAACAGCGCTTCGGGGGCATGGCCATCCGTGAAGGCCACGCGATCGCGACACACGCCACGGTGTGAGCGTCGCACGCGTCGAGGGAGATCTGCCGCGAACTCGTTGAGAGCGGCGAACTGTAGGGCGGCCGTCATACAGTCACCGGCCAGGCGGCCCGCACGACCAGCGCAGGCCGGACGCCGTTTCAGCGCAAGCGGGACGTGACCTGGACGACAGGACCGCGGGTGGGGATGTACCTGCTGCTCGCGACTCACGGTCTCTTCATCGCATTCGTCGTCTCGTGATCCCGGAACTGCAGTCCCCGGTGGTTCTCGCCATTGCGGCGATTCTCATCGCCATGAATCGACGGCGATACTCGGCGCGGCTGGCGCGGTGTTGGAACCTCGAACCCGCGACAGTCCGCGTCGTCGCAAGCGATCCCGGCCGACACCGTAGTTCGAGACCGATGGTCGTCGACGGCCTCTCCGGCGCTCCCGACGCCATCTTCCTGATCAGACGAACAGGCGGCATCATCATCGGCGAGGCCACGAGCCGCCACTCCCGCGGCTCGATCATTTCCTACGAGCACCACCAGGTGATGCTCCACCTCGGGGTGGCGTTGCGCCTCTCCCGGCGTCCCGCCGAATGCCAGGACATGCCGGTATCCCGATCAACAGGCTCCGAAACGCAGTCTTCGCCCTGCGGCAGACGGTGGCGGCCGGCAGCGCGGCTTCCATGGGAATGATACTGCAGGAGCAATGGTGCTGACCGCCGCGTTGGTCGGAGGACAGACGACAGGTAGGAAAGTTGCACGGTCGGTAGCATTGCGTCCTGAAGCGCCTCGACATCAAGGATCTGCGCATCAGTGACTTGCGGCACAACTGTGCCAGCGGTGGCTAGCTGGTTGGCGAAGGCCTGCCAATGATCCACAACCCGCCCGGGCACAACAAGGTCCACAGCATCGTCCGCTACGGCCATCTTGCCGACGATCCCACCAAGTTCGTCGCCAACAGAATCGCGAGCAGCGCCTCCGGTGGGACGCCGGTGGGAGAGTTGCCATTACTGCGATTCGGTGGTACGATTATACGACATTCCAACAACCACTTCGCGGGAATATCATGCCGCTTGTCACCGTGAAGCCGAAGTTTCAGGTCACCATTCCGGCCCGACTGCGCAAGGACATCGATCTTTGCGAAGGCGACCTCATGGAGGCGACTCTCCTCGGCGACGGAATCCTGTTGAGGCCCAAGGTCGTGGTTGACCGGAACGCAGCGGCCGACCGGATTGCCGCGACGCTTGCGGCGGCCCGGCCTTCGTCCGGGGATAGCGGGCTCACCGAGGACGAGATCATGAAGGACACGGTCGCGGAGATAACCGCCTCGCGTCGTGAGCGCCACGCCCGCGATACATGAAGGTCGTGCTGGACTGCAATGTCGTGGTGGCGGCGGCGCGGGTCGATGGTGCGTGCCGCAAGGTCATCGACAGGGTCGTGCGGCATCACGAGATCATCCTGTCTGCGGCCATCCTCTCGGAATACGAAACAGTCGCCGGACGCCCCGATCAGGCCCCGCACCGCCACACCTTGAGACTCGTCATCGGGGAGATCGAGCGGCTGGCCGTCACGGTCGAACCGGTGGATGTCGTATTCGGCGTGCGCGACCCCGACGACGAGGTCTATCTGGCAACCGCTGCGGCCGGCGGTACGATCCTGATCACCGGCAACACGCGGGACTTCACGGAGCCGCGATACGGGCCGGTCGAGATATGGTCGCCGCGCGCATTTCTCGACCGAATGGCTTGACCGATCCATCGCCCCCGGTGCGCTGAAGCCGACGCTTTCCGGCGCCGGGAGGATCGAGCAGAATCTCTTGTGTGGGCAAGGCGCCAACACGGGCGGTCGCGCGGCGCCAAGGCTGCGAAGAGCCTTGACCGGCGTGTTGGATGTGTTCGCCATCGTGAAGGACGATGCCGCAGACAGATCAGTCGCCGAGGACGTCCCTGAGACCCCGCAGCCCCCTGAATTCCCGGAGGGGAGCAAGTTGCGGCAGCCTCGATCTCAACCCCGACGATGCCGCCGGGCGAGCGCTCCAGGACGAGGCCGACCTCGATCCCGTCCTTGGTCGCGGCAGTGGCTGAGGGCCGTCGGGTCGTGGCCGAGAACGAGTAGCGTGCCGGATCAAGGATTTCGTCGCGTCGAGGACATGCAGCGAGCGTGGTGCCTGCGCGGCCCCGGGTCCCGAGCGCGGCCCGACACGCCGCAGACCCGAAGCGGCAACTCGGTCGGCCGACCGGCACCTGCCAAGTGCTTCAGCCCTCCGATCGTCCCCCGCGCACTTGCGTTTGTGAAGCCCGGTTACCTCACGCGCCGCCGCGCCAGTGGCCGGTCCAGGATCTCCTTGACCACGAACGCCTCGCGCAGTGCATCCGGGGTGCCCAGGCGCCCGCGCAGGCGCTCCAAGAGTGCGTGGGTGGGGGACGCGAGGGCGTAGGGCAGGGTCGTACGCGATCCGGTCGCGCCCCGGGGAGGGCGGTCGGCTGTCTGCGCACCACGCGTCTCGGGCGCACGCCGCCGCGTTGCGCTCGGTGGCGCCGGACTTCCCGGCCTCTCGCGGCTCCAGGGGCCCTGCACCGTCTTCCGTTCCCGCGCCCACGGCGAAACGCGCGCGGATTCCCTTTCGGGCTCCCACACCGGATCCGGTTCCGGCTGTTCCCTGTCATCGTGGGTGCCGTACCCCGGATGGGCCCTCGGGTCTTCGCCGCGCTGCCGGGCGGCCTCTTCCTCTATGGCTTGGGCGATCTTACGGAACAACGCTCTCAGACCCGGCATGCCTCAAGCTCCCCGGCCCAAGATACGCCCGTGCGGACGGCGATTCGCAGTCCGATGACCGAATGCCTCCACGAGTCATCCCTCCTGCGTCGGCGCGGCGTCGTCACCGCCGCCAGCGATGCTCGTTCGCATCCGGGTGTCCGAGATGACGTTCTGCATGCCGTAGTAGTCCATCACTCCGAGGTTGCCGGCCCTGAACGCGTCGGCCATCGCCTTGGGCACCTCGGCCTCGGCGAGGACCACCTTGGCGCGGTTCTCCTGCACCAGCGCGACCATCTCCTGCTCCCTCGCGACGGCGAGTGCGCGCTGACGCTCGGCCTGGGCCTGGGCCACCTGTTTCTCGGCCTCCGCCTGGTCGATCTTCAGGCGTGCCCCGATGTTGTCACCAACATCAATGTCCGCGATGTCGATCGAGAGGATTTCGAACGCGGTGCCGGAATCGAGGCCGCGTTCCAGCACCACCTTGGAGATGCGGTCGGGGTTCTCCAGCACCGACATGTGGCTCTCTGACGAGCCGATGGTGGTGACGATTCCTTCGCCGACCCGGGCCACGATGGTCTCTTCTGTCGCGCCGCCGACCAGGCGGTCGAGGTTGGTGCGCACCGTGACCCGCGCCTTGACCTTGAGCTGGATGCCGTCGCCGGCGATGCCGTCGATGGTGTTTCGCGCCATCTGCCCCGAGGGCACGTCGATGACCTTGGGGTTGACCGAAGTGCCGACCGCTTCCTGCACGTCGCGCCCGGCCAGATCGATCGCGCAGGCGCGATCGTAGTCGAGCGTGATGTTGGCCTTGTGCGCGGAGATGAGTGCCTGCACCACGCGCGCGACGTTGCCGCCGGCGAGGTAATGGGCTTCGAGCTCGTCACCGGAAATGTTGATTCCCGCTTTCTTCGCGGTAATCCGCACCGTCACGATGACCGACGGTTTCACCTTGCGGAAGCGCATGAAGATGATCTGGAGGAGGCTCACCGGCGCGTTGGAGAGAATCGATTGCCACCACAGCCAGAATGCGCTCCAGATGAACGCGAAGAACACGATCGCGATGAGGGCGATGACGATCACGAATATGAGATTCAAATCGAAAGACATTGTGTCTTGCCTCCTCAGGTCACGACATGACGTCGTGTGATTCTCTGTCCGCCGCCGGTGCGACGAACACGATGGGACCGTCGATGTGCAGCACCACCACCTTCTCGCCGCGCCCCAGGATGCCGCTCTGCACCTGCACGTCGCACTCCCCGCCGGCGAAACGCGCCCGCCCCGAAGGCCGCGCCCTGGTCACCATAACGCCTTCTGCGCCTGGGTGCACACCGACCTGCTCGGCGTGGTGATGATAGCCCGCTTCGGCCGTGATCTCGCTCTTCGGCACCAGCCGGCGCGATGTACGGATGCGCGCGAGGCCCCAGCGCCCGAGCACCACCGCAAGGACGGGGACGGCCACCGTCATGGCCCAGCCGACCACGTTGGCGGCGGCGAACGCATAGTGGATCGCGGCAACGGCCGATGCGATCGAGGCGACGAGCAGTACCCCGAACGACACCACGAAGATCTCGAGGACCAGCAATGCGATGGCGAGGACGAGCAGCCCGAGCGAGAGCGCGAGGACCTGCCAGTCGACTTCGACCATTGCCGAAAGGGCGGCGCTATCCACTGTCGATCTCCCCGCTGCCGCCGGCCCCGGCAACCGATCGCACGACCACCTCGCCGAACTCGACCGACACCACCTCCACCGCCGCCCCTGCCGGGACGTAGGCGCCGTGCTCGGCCCGCGCACGAATCGACTCCGCGCCGAGCCGTACCATTCCGCCCGGGTGAAGTGCCTCGGCCGCCTCGCCGCGCTTGCCCAGCAGCTCGCCGGTGCGGGCCTCGATCTCGCCCGCGCTGGTCGCGGTCACCTCTTCCCTTGCCGCGAGTTGCCGGTGCAGCGCGGTGATGCGCGGAATGAATCGAATGGCGACCACGGTGCCGACCACCACGATGCCCACCGCAGTCGCACCGCCGAACGCGGCGTCGATGAGTGCATCGACGAAGATCGGGTCGTCGAAGTCGAACGTCAGCTCGTTCGGCAGGAACGCGAGCACGAGACCGGTGAGCCCTGCCGCTCCACCGAACGCCGCGAGCAGCCCGCCTCCTGCCATCGTGTACATTTCGGCGGCGATGAGTCCGATTCCGATCACGATCAGCAGCAGTTCGATGTGCTCGATGAGGTCGAGGGAGTACTGGGCGAGAAGGAACCCCGCCCCGAGCAGGGCGGCGAGTGCCAACCAAAGGCCGACCCCGGGGGTCTGCAGCTCCAACAGCAGGAAGAGCACCGCGAGCCCCGCCAGGATTGGCGCGAACCGCGACAGCGCCCAGGCCAGGCGTTCGGTTCCCCGCGGCGAGAGATCCACGACATCGTCCCCGTTGACGCCGAGCCGTTCGTGCATCGCGTCGAGATCGGCGACGTTGCCGCTCGCCATGCCGAACTGCACCGCCTCGCGGCCAGTCAGCGTGAGCAGGCGATCCGGGCCTCGGTAGACGATGAACTGCGTCGGATCGTCGCGGTCGACGTCGGGGTGAGCGGCGAGGAACTCCGGGAGATCGTCCTCGATGACGTACTCCACCGATCCACCCGGTGGGGTAATCCGGTAGAGCGACTGCTTGTGCGCGGTCATCTTGAGCAGCATTCCGCGGTTCCAGCCGCGCTGCTCCGCTGCCTGGGTCAGCAGGGTCCTCACAACGGTCTCGAACTTCTCCGGGGCGTACTTGATCTCCCCCTCCGGGGACTGGAACACGACACCGATGTCGCCGATTGATGCGGTCTCGCTGAGGTACACATCCTCGTGGGCGTAGGCGATCAGCGCACCGGCGGAGATCGCGCGAAAATCGATGAAGGCGACGGTCCGGATTCCCTCCGCCTCCAGGTCGAGGATGCGCTTGAACATGGAGCGTGCGTGGTGGACCGTTCCGCCGTCGGTGTCGATGCGCACGAGCAGGGTGTCGATGTCCTCGGCCTTGGCTTGCTCGATGGCGCGGGCGAGGTAACGGTCGGAGAATCGGTCGATGGCGTCGTCGATCTCCATGTAGCCGACGACGCCGTGATCCGTGGTGGTGGAAATCGGATCCTCCGCGTACGCGGCGCACGCCGCAATCAGGAGGAGGCAACCCGCGATCCGCGCGGCGAGCCCGGCGCGCGCTTCGCAGAGCGCTCGTGTCGTCGCTCCGGTGGTCTCTGCCATCGACGATGCGAAGCGGTCCGCAAGATACCGCAGGAGAAAGGGGCGCATCCCGTCAGTTCCCCGTGCCATCGCTCTCGAGCATTGCGGTGGCGAGCACGTCGGGCAGCCCCCGCATGATCGGAACGGGAACCGTGGTCGCCTGCGACCACGTGACCGCGTAGTCGCCGCCGTCGCGCCTGCGGTAGACGAGGAAGAGCCTGCCGTCGTGGGAGATCGCGAGCTCGGCCCATTCGTTGTGGTAGAAGCTGTCGAGGTCCGCAGCCTCCACCACGGTGGCGAGCCTCAGCCGCTGGGGGCGGCTCGTCGGGTCCATCACCGTCAGCACTTCCGGTTCGGCCGTCGCCGCACGTTCCAGCGCATCAGTGAGCAGCGTATCGAGTTCGCCGCTTTGTGCCTCCGGAAACGCGCTCCAGCGCATCAGAATCTGGGCGCGAAGCCGGGCGAGGGGATCGCCCCCGGAGGAGGTGGCACCGTGGTCCGATCGGCTCGCATCCGACATCGGTCCATTCTCGGGACTGAGACGTGCCACGACAAGTGCAACCGCATCGGGCTCACATGGAGCACGAGTCAGGGCGGCCTGTCGCCGGACACGATGGTCTCGATCGACATCGGCGACATGTGCGCGCTGGCGAACAGCTGCCTCCCCTCCGAGCTGTCACGGAACTTCTTCGTGCCGGTCGTGTTCGGCAACCGCATCGTAGCCTTCTTCCCTATCATCGGCAGCACCGGTACTCCACGGCGCGGCACGCGGCAGAAGTCGATGGCCGGAGCGGGACCAGGTGTTGGAGGGTTCCGCCGCTGCCGTCGTGTACTTGCCTGGAAACCGTTTGGCGGCCCTGCGTTTTTCAATGCACTTGCGGTACTTCCGGGTATGATTCCCCGAACGTATGCGTTCGAATCCAAACAAGGGAGCCACGCGCATGAAACGCCTGTGCCTCGCCGTGTTCGCGGCCCTGTTCGCCTCGAGTTTCGCCACAGCGGGCGAAATTGCGCCCGCTGTTGTCTACGACCTCGGCGGCAAGTTCGACAAGTCCTTCAACGAGGGGGTCTACGACGGCGCTGCGAAGTTCACGGCCGACACCGGAATCGACTTCCGCGAGTTCGAGGTGCAGACCGATTCCCAGCGGGTGCAGGCGCTGCGCAGTTTCGCCCGCCGCGGCTTGGATCCCATCCTTGCCGTGGGCTTTCAGTACGCGTCGGCCCTGGACAAGGTGGCGCCCGGCTTCCCCGACACCCGATTTGCGATCATCGATGCAGTGGTCGATCAGCCCAACGTGCAGTCCATCGTGTTCAAGGAGCACGAGGGCTCGTTCGTCGTCGGCGTCCTGGCCGCGATGGCGGCGGATGGTGACAGCATCGGCTTTGTCGGCGGAATGGACGTGCCGCTGATTCGCCGGTTCGCCTGCGGCTACGTGCTGGGCGCTCGTCACGCCAGGCCCGGTATCCGGGTTTTCCAGAACATGACCGGCACGACCGGCGCGGCCTGGAATGACCCGGTAAAGGGTGGCGAGCTCGCCAAGTCCCAGTTCGACCGCGGCGCCAGCGTCGTCTACCACGCCGCCGGCAGTACGGGGCTCGGGGTGCTCCAGGCGGCGGCGGACGCAGGCCGGCTCGCCATCGGCGTGGATTCCAACCAGAACCACCTTCACCCCGGGCACATACTCACCTCCATGCTGAAGCGCGTGGACGTGGCGGCCTACGATGTCTTCGACTCCGCGCGACGGGATGAATGGCGTTCCGGCGTGCGCATCCTGGGACTGAAGGAGAACGGTGTCGGATGGTCACTCGACGCGCACAACGAGGCTCTGGTGACTCCGGCCATGAAGGCCGCCGCCGATGAGGCCGCAAGGCAGATCGTCTCCGGTGAGATCAAGGTCCACGACTACGTGACCGAGGGCGACTGCCCCGCAAGATAGACGCGGTGTCCTCCTCGGAGAAACGGCGGAACACGACGCCGACAGCCGGCGCGCCGGCTGTCGAGTTGCTCCGCATCAACAAGTGGTTCGGTGCCGTTCACGCCAACCGGGACGTGAGCCTGTCGGTTGCTCCCGGCACCATTCACGGAATCGTCGGCGAGAACGGCGCCGGCAAGTCCACACTGATGAGCATCCTGTACGGCTTCCACAGGGCTGACAGGGGCGAGATTCGCATCGCCGGAAGGCCGGTGGCCATTCGGGGCAGCGAAGACGCAATCGCTGCCGGCATCGGCATGGTCCACCAGCACTTCATGCTGGTGGACACCTTCACGGTGGTCGAGAACGTCATCCTGGGGGCCGAGGGCGGTCGGCTGCTTGCGCCGGGTACACACCGGGCTCGCGGGGAACTGGCGGAACTGGCGAGCGAGTATGCGCTGGAGGTGCCTCCGGACGCCCTGGTCGGTGATCTGCCGGTAGGCCTGCAGCAACGGGTGGAGATACTGAAGGCCCTCTATCGGGGCGCCGAGATACTCGTCCTGGACGAACCGACTGGCACGCTCGCTCCGCAGGAGGCGGACCACCTGTTCCGTATCCTGCGCCGGCTCAAGGGGCAGGGAAAGACGATAGTCCTGATCACCCACAAGCTGCGCGAGATCATGGCGGTGACCGACAGGATTTCGGTCATGCGCCAAGGCCGGATGGTGGCCCATCGCGACACCGCCACCACCACCGTCGCCGAGATCGCCGAGCTGATGGTCGGGCGCCGTGTGCTGTCGCAGGTCGAGAAAGAGGCGGTAAAGCCGGGACGCGATCTGCTGTCGGTCGAGAATCTGCGGGTCCGCGACGACCGAGGCCTGTCAAGTGTACGCAACGTCTCCTTTTCGGTGCGGGCGGGGGAGATCGTCGGCATTGCCGGCGTGGCGGGCAACGGTCAGAGCGAGCTGATGGAGGCGCTGGCCGGGCTCCGGCCGGTCGTCGGGGGACGAATTCTGGTTGCCGGCAAGCCGGTGGGAGCCGGCGGCCGTCTCCGGCGCCGCCTCGGGCTCGCCCACGTTCCCGAGGATCGTCGGCGCATGGGCCTGGTCATGCCGTTCCAAGCCCGGGAATCCGCCATCCTCGGCCATCACGACGATCCACGCTATCGCCGGGCCGCGCTGTTCGACTGGGCCGCGGTCTCGCGCGACACCGCGGGCAAGATGGACGCCTTCGACGTCCGCCCCGCCGATCCTCGCCGGATCACCGCGGCGTTTTCCGGTGGCAACCAGCAGAAACTGGTGCTGGCTCGGGAAATCGAGCGTGATCCGCTGGTGTTGCTGGTAGGGCAGCCAACTCGTGGTGTCGACATTGGCGCCATCGAGTTCATCCATCGTCGGCTGGTGGCCATGCGCGATGCGGGCAGGGCGGTTCTGCTGATCTCCGCCGAACTTGACGAGATCATGGGGCTCTCGGACCGTATTCTGGTCATGTTCGGCGGCACCATTGCCGGCGAGTTTCCGGCCGGCCGGGCTACGGAGCGAGAGCTGGGACTGCTCATGGCCGGCGCTGCGGGTCGGGAGCGCAGCGCTCCGTGAGCATCGTGGCCACGGGACCGGCGGCCGGGCTGCCCCGCTGGGCCGTCCTGGGGTTGCTGCCGGCGCTCAACCTGCTGGCCGCCTTCGCGATTTCCGGCCTGATCGTGTTGCTGATCGGCGAGAACCCGTGGGAGGCGGTACGAATGCTCGTGTGGGGAGCCTTCGGCTTCCAGGAGGCAATCGGCTACACCCTGTTCTACGCCACCAACTTCATCTTCACCGGGCTGGCGGTGGCCGTGGCCTTTCACTGCGGCCTGTTCAACATCGGAGGTGAGGGCCAGGCCTACATCGGCGGACTCGGCATGGCGCTGGTGTGCCTGTACCTGGATTTTCTGCCCTTCGCCCTGATCGTGCCCGCTGCAGTCGTGGGGGCTGCGCTGTTCGGCGCGGCCTGGGCCTTCGTGCCGGCGTGGCTGCAGGCGTACCGGGGCAGCCACATCGTCATCACCACCATCATGTTCAATTTCATCGCTGCTGCGGTGATGGCCTACCTGCTGGTCAACGTCATGTCCCGGCCCGGCTCCATGGAGCCGGAAAGCAGGGACTTCGCCCTGCACGCGAGACTCCCGCTGATGCACGAGGCGCTGGGTGCGATGGGCATCGACATTGCGGCCTCTCCGCTGAACCTGTCGTTCCTCTGGGCGCTGTTGTGCTGTGCGGTTGTGTGGGTGTTCATGTGGCACACCCGGGCCGGCTATCGCCTGAGGACCGCGGGCGCCAGTCCGCCGGCAGCCCTCTACGGCGGCATCTCGCCGCCCCGTCAGATCATCGTCGCGATGGTGGTCTCCGGTGCTCTGGCTGGCTGCATGAGCCTGAACGAGCTGATGGGGGTGCAGCATCGACTGGTGCTGGAGTTCACCGCCGGATACGGCTTTGCCGGCATCGCGGTGGCACTGATGGGCCGAGGTCATCCGGTGGGCATCGTGCTTGCTTCGCTCCTGTTTGGTGCGCTGTACCAGGGCGGGGCGGAGCTCTCGTTCGAAATCCCCGGGATCACCCGCGACATGGTGGTGGTGATTCAGGGGCTTGTGATCCTGTTCGCCGGGGCGCTGGAGTTCATGTTTGTCCCCGCCGTGCGTGCGGTGCTGCTGCGCAGCAGCGGTGGCTGACGTGGAACTCCTCACCCTGCTGGCGCTGGTGCTCGATTCGACGCTGCGCCTTTCCGCGCCGCTCATTCTGGCTGCCCTGGCGGGTCTGTTCTCCGAGCGTTCGGGCATCATCGACATCGGACTTGAGGGAAAGATGCTGGGAGCGGCCTTCGCCGCCGCCACCGCGGCGACGTTCACGGGGTCGCCGTGGGCGGGGCTGGCGGCGGGCATCGGCGCCTCCGTGCTACTCGCCCTGGTCCATGGCTACGCCTGCATCACCCACCGTGGCAACCAGGTGGTGTCCGGTCTGGCGCTCAACATCCTCGTCTCCGGCGTGACCGCGGTGCTCGGCATCGCCTGGTTCGCCCAGGGTGGGCGCACCCCCCAACTGCCGGGCGAAGCGCGCTTCCTGCCACTCGAATGGCCAGGCGCGGCGCCGTTGCGGGACGTGCCGGGAGTGGGCACGCTCTACAGCGAGCTCCTGAGCGGCCACAACCTGATGGTCTATCTCGCTTTCCTGGCGGTGCCGACCGTGGCCTGGGTGCTTTACCGGACCCGCTTCGGGCTGCGCCTGCGGGCCGCGGGCGAGAATCCGCAGTCGGTGGAAACGGCGGGAATCTCGATCATCGCACTGCGCTATCGGGCATTGCTGTGCACCGGAGTCGCATGCGGTATGGCCGGAACCTACCTGTCGCTCGCCCAGAGCGCGAGCTTCATCAACGACATGACGGCGGGCAAGGGCTACATTGCGCTCGCCGCCCTGATCTTCGGCAAGTGGCGTCCGTATCCGGCCATGCTCGCCTGTCTGCTCTTCGGTTTTCTCGACGCCACGGCAATCCGGCTGCAAGGGGTCGACCTTCCCGGTGTCGGCGAGGTTCCGGTGCAGTTCGTGCAGGCGCTGCCCTACGTTCTGACCGTGGTGCTACTTGCCGGTTTCATCGGCCGCGCGATCCCGCCCAAGGCCCTGGGGGTGCCTTATGTCAAGGAGCGATGAGCGCCAAACGAACCGGAGCCTCGGCGTACCGGTGCACGAAGGGGTTGATACGGGCCGTCCAATCCGGAATGGGGCGCGTCAGACTCCGAGGTATCGGTGGAGTGTGGCCTCGTCGAGTTCAGCCGGACTGCCGCGCCAGGCGGTGCGGCCCTTTTCGAGAATGACGCAACGGGTCGCATTGGCGAGGAGGTCACCGAGAACCTTGTCGACGAGAAGGATCGACTGGCCCGTGGCCTTGAGGATGGCGATGGCCCGCCAGATGTCACGGCGCACGGTGGGGGCCAGGCCTTCGGTCGCTTCATCCATGACGAGGAGTTTCGGATTGGTCATGAGAGCCCGGCCGATCGCCAGCATCTGCTGTTCGCCGCCGGAGAGTGTTGACGCCTCCCGGGAAAGATGCGGCTCCAGGGTCGGGAACAGTTCCAGGATGCGCGGGATGTCCCACGCACCCCGCCGGGCTGCCACCACGAGGTTCTCGTAGACCGTCAGATTCGCAAAACACCGGCGTCCCTCGGGAACCAGCCCGACGCCGGAGCGGGCAATGTGGTGGGGCTGGGCACCGAGAACATCCTGGTCCTCAAGGCGGACAGCACCCCGGCATGGTCTCATGAGACCGCACAGGGCCCTGATGGTCGTCGTCTTGCCCATGCCATTGCGTCCCATGAGGGCCACCACCTCTCCGGGGGCGACGTCAAGATCGACACCGAAGAGCGCCTGGGCCGGTCCGTACCAGGCTTCCAGACTCTCGATGGCAAGGAGCCGCGTCACGGTTGTTCAACTCCCAGGTAGGCGGCACGCACCGTGTCGTCGGACCGGATTGCATCGGGTTTTCCGGTGGCAATGAGGCGGCCGTCAACGAGAACCGAGATTCTGTCGGCGAGGGCAAAGACGGCATCCATGTCATGTTCGACGAGGAGTACGGGCGCGGTCTGCCGCAGGGAATCGAGAAGGCCGATCAGCATGTGCGATCCTTCCTGGTCCAGGCCGGCCATGGGCTCATCGAGAAGGAAGGCGGCGGGCTCCAGGGCAAGGGCGATGGCGATCTCGAGAAGCCGTCGTTCACCATGGCTGATTTCCGAAACCCGCTTGCGATGCCGGGAGTCGAGGCCGACCTGCTCGAGGCACTCTCGTGCCAGTTTCCGCAGTTTCCTGTCCCGGGCGACGGGAGCGAAGAACCGCATGCTCTCTCCCAGGCGTCCCAGGTGGGCGAGCATGACGTTCTCCAGAACCGTGAATCCTCCGATGAGGGACGAGATCTGAAAGGTGCGGGCCATCCCGAGGCGTGCTCTTTCCGCGGCTCTCATCTGGCCGATGTCACGGCCCCTGAAGTGGATGGACCCGCTGTCCGGGGCGAGGTCGCCGGCCACCTGACTGATGAAGGTGGACTTGCCGGCTCCGTTGGGGCCGATCAGCGCGTGGATCTCTCCGCTCACGAGATCGAGAGAGACGTCGTCGTTGGCCCTGACGGCGCCGAAACTCCTGGTCAGGCCGACGACGTCGAGCACGACGGGCGCTCCTCCGGGTTCAACCGTCATCGGAGCGTCTGCCGGATGTGAACCCCATGATGCCGCCACGGGCGTGGAGTACCACGGCGATGAGCAACAGCCCGACCCAGAATTGCCAGTGGTCAGTCATGGAGCCGAGGACCTGTTCGAGGAAGACATAGAGTGCCGCGCCGGCAATGGGCCCCCACAGGCGGGCCACGCCGCCGAGGATGACGAAGACCATGATCTCTCCGGAGGTGTGCCAGCTCAGCATGGACGGACTGACGAAGCGATTGAGATCGACGAAGAGCGCGCCGGCAAGCGCCGTGATGGCGCCCGACATGACGAAGGCGACCAGACGTATGCGAAAACCACCGATGCCCACGCTGCGCACCCGGGCCTCGTTCTGTCTGACCGCAGTGAGCGCCAGGCCGAATCTGGATCGCACGACCCTGGAGACCAGAAAGATGACGACGACAAGGGCGGCGAAGACAATCAGGAAGAACGTCATCGGATCCATGGTGTCGAGGCCAACGAGGCTGTTGCGCAGGTAGATCGGCAACCCGTCCTCGCCGCCATAGGCCGGCCACGAGACCGTGAAGTAGTAGATCATCTGGGCGAATGCCAGGGTGATCATGATAAAGTAGACGCCGGTTGTTCTGAGTGAGAGACAGCCGATGAGAAGGGCGAGCAATGCTCCGCAGACGATGGCGACGAGCCAGATGACAATCATGGAATCGGTGCCGCCAAGCGCGATTGGCCACGCCAGGACGGGGTGACCTTCCAGTGCGTGGTGAGCGAGAATGCCCGCCACATAGCCGCCGACTCCGAAGTAGGCCGCGTGCCCCAGGGACACCATGCCGCCATAGCCCAGCACCAGGTTGAGCCCCACGCCCGCCATTCCGAGGATGGCGACACGGGTTGCCAGGGTGATGAGCCACGGCTCATCCAGGACCGTGCCGGCAAGCGGCACGGCGAGAAGCAGGAGAACGACGGCCGTGGAAGCGATCCTCGCGGTCATGGGGGCGTCAGGCGACCTTGCCGAAGAGGCCGCCAGGCCTGAAGAACAGGATCAGCGCCATCAGCAGGTAGATGAGCATGGAGGCCAGTGAGGCGCCTGTGGCGGCAGCATCGGCCGGCTCGAGAAAGGTGGCGAAGAGTGCGGGGAGCAGGAGGCGGCCCATGGTATCCGTCACGCCCACCAGGATGGCGCCGACGAGAGCGCCCTTGATGGAGCCGATACCGCCGATGACGATCACCACGAAGGCGAGAATCAGGACAGGCTCGCCCATGCCGACCTCCACGGAAGTAATGGATCCGATGACCGCACCTGCAAACCCGGCAAGGGCGGCACCCAGGGCAAAGACGGCGGTATAGAGTGCGCGGATATTGACACCGATGGCGGCGATCATTTCGCGATCGGACTCGCCGGCCCGGATGCGCATGCCAAGACGGGTCCGGGAGACAAGCTGAAAGAGCCCGGCAGCGACCGCCAGGCCGGCGGCGATGATGACGAGACGGTAGAGGGGGTAATCGAGCCCGCCGGGCAGGGGAACGGTCCCGCCCAGCGATGGAGGAATGTCGAGGTAGAGGGGAAAGGCGCCGAAGATCCAGCGGATGCCTTCCGAAAAGACGAGGATGAGCGCGAAGGTGACCAGGACCTGATCGAGGTGTCCTCTCTGGTAGAGGCGCCGCATGAGGGTCACCTCGACAAGGGCGCCGGCGGCGGCTGCGGCGGCGAGGCTCGCCGCGAGACCAAGCCAGAACGAACCGGTGGCCGCCACCACCGCTGCACAGGCGAAGGCTCCGACCATGTAGAGGGAACCGTGGGCCAGATTGATGAGCCCCATGACGCCGAAGACCAGGGTGAGGCCTGCGGACATGAGGAACAGCATGACGCCGAACTGCAGGCCGTTGAGAACCTGCTCGGCGATCAGTGTTGCCGGCATCATGTGTGCTGCCCTTCCGGCAGGCCCGCCTGGGCGCCGGCCGGAAGGGCAGGAAGCGTTACATCGAACACTCGCCGGCGTAGGCGTCCGCGTGATCCTCGAGGGCGAGCGAAACAATACGGTTGGTGAGGACACCGTCCTCCATGACCACCTCGCGCACGTAGATGTCCTGCACCGGGTGATGGTTGGGACCGAACATGAAGTCGCCCCTCACGGAGGTGAAGTCGGCGGCCCGGAGTGCCTCGCGGAAGGCGTCGGCGTCGCTGACATCGGCCTTGTCGAGAGCGCTGATCAGAAGATTGGCGGTATCGAACCCCTGTGAGGCATAGAGCGACGGCAGGCGACCGTAGGCTTCCTGGAAGCTGGCTACGAATGCCTGGTTGGCGGCATTGTCGAGATCTTTCGACCACTGCGACGTGTTCCTCACACCCAGTGCGGCCTCGCCCACGGCATTGAGGATGCCCTGGTCGAAAGAAAACGCGGGACCAACCACCGGAAGGTCGACGCCCGATCCGGCGTACTGCTTCATGAACGAGATCCCCATGCCGCCGGGAAGGAAAAAGAAGACGCTGTCGGCATCCGATGCGCGGATCTGCGCGATTTCCGCGGCATAGTCGGTCTGGCCGAGTTCGGTGTAGACCTCGGCCGCGATCTCGCCGGTGAAGAACCTCTTGTAGCCGGTCAGTGCATCGTGTCCGGCAGGATAGTTCGGAGCCAGGATGAAGGACTTCGCGAAACCGGCGTCGTTGGCATGGCCGCCGGCGGCCTCATGCAGGTTGTCGTTCTGCCAGGCGACATTGAAGTAGTTCTCGTGACAGCCCTCACCCGCGAGTTTCGAGGGTCCGGCATTGGGCGAGAGATAGAACTTTCCCTGGCGCACCACCGAGGGCACCACGGCAATGGCGAGGTTCGACCAGATGATGCCGGTCAGCACATCGACGTTGTCGGACTGCACCATCTTGTCGGCGATCTGGACCGCGATCTCGGGCTTGCGCTGGTCGTCCTCGATCACGACGTCAATGTCGGTGCGCCCCGACTGGTCAAGAGCCAGCATGAATCCGTCGCGTACATCCACTCCGAGAGCCGAGCCACCACCCGACAGGGTCGTGATCATGCCCACTTTGAGGCCATCGGCCGACGCGGTCACCGACGCGGCACAAAGAACCAGTGCCGCACCGGCTGTCACAAGCGCTCTCATCGCCTTGTCTCCTTCACGTGTTGTGGACGGTCATGATACCTCACGGTCAGCGAACTGACAGGATGGTGCGTAACAAGCATCGCCCTTTCGTTCAAGGACCCCGCACGCAAGGCGCGCGGATCGCTTGCAGACGGTGTTGAAGGGGCGCATTCTTGACCCTTGTGATGAACTGAGGAGGGATTGAACGATGCATGTCATGAGAAAACCACGTGTCGAGCAGTTGCACAGGAAAATGCTCAACCGCGAAATCGGGCGCCGCGATTTCCTGGCTGCCGCCGCGGCGGCGGGTCTGGCGCCGGTTGCCCCGTCACTGGTTTCGCCTGTGACGGCGGCCGAGGGCGACATGATCCACTACTTCACATGGTCGGCCTACGAGGTGCCGGAACTGCACCAGCCCTTTGTCGACAAGTACGGCCAATCGCCGGACTGGTCGCTCTTCGCCTCGTCGGAGGATGGCCTGCAGAAGATTCGGGCCGGCTTCGCTGCCGATCTTGCGCATCCCTGCGTCGACAGCGTGCCGCGCTGGCACGATGCGGGTGTCCTGCAGCCGCTGGATACCTCGCGCATCAGTCACTGGGATGACATGTTCCCCGCACTCCACACCATGAACGGAGCGACGATCAACGGCGACGTCTACATGGTGATTACGGACTTCGGGCTGTCGTCAGTCATCTACCGCACCGATATCTACGAGGGTGAAGAAACCTGGAACATGCTGTTCGACGAGCGATATGCCGGTCGAATCTGTCCCAATGCCGGTACGGCGAACCTCTCCATCGCACTCAAGCTTCTGGGTTACGATCCCATGAACCCGACGGCCGATCAGGTCAGGGAAGCCGCCGAGATGGGCCGCAAGCAACGCCCGCTGGCCCGTTTCTACTGGGAGAGCCAGACGGACATGGAACAGGCGGTGGCCACCGGCGAGTGCGTCATTGCCTATGCCTGGAACGAGGCGCTGGTCAATCTCCTCGACCAGGGTATTCCGGTCGCATTCGCGACGCCCAAGGAGGGCGCCTTCGGCTGGGCCTGCGGTCTCGTGTACCTTGCGGCGGCCCAGAATGACGAACAGATGGCCTACGATTTCATCGACGCGTGGCTGGCGCCGGAGACCGGCAAGTACCTCATCGAGACCTATGGCTATGGTCACGGCAACATCAAGTCGTTCGATCTGGTGGATCGCGAGACCCTCATTGCGCTGGGCTATGACGACCCCGTGGGCCTGATGGAGGGTACCAATTTCTGGATTCCGGTCGATCCTGAAATCACCCAGCTCATGTACGAGATATGGGAGGATGTCGTTGCCGGTCTCTAGAACCGGTTCATCTGCAGGACAACAACAAGGAGTGACCTGACGATGCATGTGTTGAGAAAACCGCGTGTCGAGCATCTGCACAGGAAGATGCTCAACCGCGAAATTGACCGCCGTGACTTCATGGCTGTCGCAGCAGCGGCGGGGCTGGCGCCGGTCGCCTCGTCACTGGTTTCGCCTGCGAGGGCGGCTGAGGGCGACATGATCCACTACTTCACCTGGTCGGGTTACGAACCGGTGGAACTTCACCAGCCCTTCTTCGACAAGTACGGTCGGTCCCCGGACTGGTCGATCTTCGCCTCGGCGGAGGACGGACTGCAGAAGATCCGCGCCGGCTTCGTTGCCGATCTTGCCCATCCCTGTGTCGACAATGTACCGCGCTGGCATGACGCCGGGGTAATCCAGCCGCTGGATATCTCGCGCATCGATCACTGGGACGACATGTTCCCAGCGCTCCACACCATGAACGGTGCGACGATCGATGGCGACGTCTACATGGCGATCACGGACTTCGGGCTGTCATCGATGATCTATCGCACCGATATCGTCGAGGGCGAGGAGTCCTGGATGTACATGTACGATGAGAAGTACGCGGGCCGCGTCTGCGCCAGGAACACCACGGCCAGCATCTTCGTTCCGCTCAAGATTCTGGGTTATGACCCGATGAATCCCACGCCTGAACAGGTCATGGAAGCCGCTGACATGGCGCGCAAGCAGCGTGAACTCGTCAGGTTCTATTGGGACAGCCAGACCGACATGGAACAGGCCATCGCCTCCGGCGAGTGCGTCGTGGCCTATGCCTGGAACGAGGCTCTCGTCAATCTCCTCGACCAGGGGATTCCGGTTGCCTTTGCGGCGCCGAAGGAAGGCGCCTTTGGCTGGGCCTGTGGCCTCGTGTACCTTTCCGCGGCCCAGAACGACGAGCAGATGGCCTACGACTTGATCAACGCGTGGCTGGCGCCGGAGACCGGCAAGTTCCTCATTGAGGCTTACGGCTATGGTCACGGCAACATCAAGTCGTTCGATCTCGTGGACCGGGAGACTCTCGTTGCTCTGGGCTATGACGATCCCGAGCGACTGATGAGCGGGACCGCTTTCTGGGTTCCCATGGATCCGGCGATCGACGAACTGATGCTGGAGACCTGGGAAGACATCATTGCCGGCCTCTAGCGCCGGAGATCAGCCAGCTCATGTGCGAGATATGGGAGGATGTCGTTGCCGGACTCTAGAACCGGTTCATCTGCAGGACAACATCAAGGAGTGACTTGACGATGCATGTGTTGAGAAAGCCGCGAGTCGAGCAGCTGCACAGGAAGATGCTCAACCGCGAAATTGACCGCCGTGACTTCATGGCTGTCGCAGCAGCGGCGGGGCTGGCGCCGGTCGCCTCGTCACTGGTTTCGCCTGCGAGGGCGGCCGAGGGCGACATGATCCACTACTTCACGTGGTCGGCCTACGAGGTGGCGGAGCTGCACCAGTCCTTTGTCGACAAGCACGGGAGTTCTCCGGACTGGTCGATCTTCGCCTCGGCGGAGGATGGTCTGCAGAAGATCCGGGCCGGCTTCGTTGCCGATCTTGCTCATCCCTGTGTGGACGGTGTTCCCCGCTGGCATGACGCTGGGGTGATCAAGCCGCTCGACGTCTCCCGCATCGACGCCTGGGACGACATGTTCCCGGCACTGCACACCATGAACGGTGCGGTGATCGATGGCGATGTCTACATGGCCATCACCGATTTCGGACTGTCTTCGGTGATCTACCGGACCGACATCGTCGAGGGCGAGGAGTCCTGGGGCATGATGTTCGATGAGCGCTACAGCGGTCGCATCTGCGGCCGGAATGACTCTGCGAGCCTCTCGATCGCTCTCAAGATGCTGGGCTACGATCCGATGAACCCGACGCCCGAGCAGATCGCGGAATCGGCCGAACTGGCGCGCCAGCAGCGTGGTCTCGTCAGGTTCTACTGGGACAGCCAGACCGACATGGAGCAGGCCATGGCGTCGGGCGAGTGCGTTGTCGCCTATGCCTGGAACGAGGCCCTCGTCAATCTCCTCAACCAGGGCATTCCGGTGGCCTTTGCCGCACCGAAGGAAGGCGCCTTCGGCTGGGCCTGCGGCCTCGTTCATCTTTCCGCAGCCGAGAACGACGAGGGGATGGCTTACGATTTCATCAATGCCTGGCTCACTCCGGAGACCGGAAAGTTCCTCATCGAGTCCTATGGCTACGGTCATGGCAACGCGAAGTCGTTCGATCTGGTGGATCGCGAAACACTCGTGGCACTGGGCTACGACGACCCCGTGAGGTTGATGGAGGGCACGAGTTTCTGGGTTCCGCTCAATCCGGAGATCGATGAGCTGATGCTGGAGACCTGGGAAGACATCATCGCCGGCCTCTAGCGAGGTCAGCGACACACGTTCCTTGACGACCGCACCGCAACACTCCTGGTCAGCGGGCGTTGCGGTGCGGTCTCATGATCTTCTGGCGGCAAAGAAGGTCTTGAGGAGTTCGCTGCAGCGGGTTTCGAGGATGCCGCCATAGACCTCGGGCCGGTGGTGGCAGGTCGGTTGATCGAAGAGACGCACGCCGTTGTCGACAGCGCCTCCCTTGGGGTCCTCGGCTCCGTAGTAGAGACGCCGGATGCGGGCTTCGGCGATGGCGCCGGCGCACATGGGACAGGGTTCCAGGGTGACATGGAGATCGGCGCCGTCGAGACGGTGGAGGCCCAGTGTCCGGCAGGCCTGCCGCAGGACGATGATTTCCGCATGGGCGGTGGGGTCGGCGTCCTCGCGCGTACGGTTGCCGGCTGCCGCGACAATCTCCCCGTCCAGCACGACGACGGCGCCCACCGGAGGCTCACCCCGCCTGGCGGCGGCCTCGGCCTCGGCGAGCGCGACTTCCATGTATGTTGCCGTCCGTTCCACGGCCTTCCTTCTTGCACGCAGCCACGGGAACCGCCACAGTGAAGTGCCCAGGCGCGATGATTTGGACACCATGCCAGGACGCCCCCTGATCGGCCTGACGCTTGATTGCGAGGAGCCCGGTCACTATTCGAACATGCCGTGGTACGCCATCCGGCAGAACTACATGTCCGCCATTGTCGATGCGGGCGGACTGCCGGTTGCCATCGGCCACGAGACCGGTCTTGCAGAGGCCTATGTCGAGGCTCTCGACGGGGTCGTGGTGACGGGAGGCGCCTTTGATATCGATCCGATGCTGTTCGGTGCGGCCATGCGCCATGAGTCGGTGACCACCAAGGACAGACGTACCCGGTTCGAATGGGCCGTCACCGAAGACGCCCTGCAACGTGACCGTCCCGTCTTCGGGATATGCGGCGGACAGCAACTGCTCAACGTGGTGCTGGGCGGAACCCTGATCCAGCACATTCCGGACTCCGTTCCGGACTGTCTCGCCCACGAACAGAAGGGGCCGCGTACCCGTGCCGGACATACCGTGACCGTGAGAGAAAGCACCCTCCTGCATGATATCGTTGGCGTCGCGGAGCTCCCGGTCAACAGCGCCCATCACCAGGCGGCGGACGCCGTGGGCGATGGCGTGACGGTCAACGCGGTGGCGCGCGACGGCGTCATCGAGGGTATCGAGCATGCGGGCTACCGCTTCTGTCTGGGTGTCCAGTGGCACCCCGAATACGCCATTTCAACGGGCGACCGGCATCTCTTCAGGGCCTTCGTGGAAGCTTGCCGCCGGTGATGGCCGAACGCGTATCCAGACGCATCGCCCATGCCGGTGTCGCTTCGCGCCGCGAAGCGGAACGGCTGATCGGCGAGGGAAGGGTGGCGGTCAACGGCCATGTGCTCGCCTCGCCCGGTGTGACGGTGACGGCGGACGACGTCGTGACCATCGACGGCCAGCGCATTCCGGAACGACCGCATCTGCGTCTGTGGCGCCTCAACAAGCCACAGGGTCTGGTGGTGACGAGGCAGGATGAAAAGGGACGCAGGACCGTCTTTGACCTCTTCGGGGACTCGCCTCCCCACCTGATGAGCGTCGGCAGGCTCGATATCGCTTCGGAAGGCCTTCTGCTCGTCACAAATGACGGGGATCTCGCCCGCTGGATGGAATTGCCACGGACCGGCTGGGCCCGGCGATACCGTGTGCGTGTCTATGGACCCCTGGCGAATGATGCACTCGAAACGCTGGAAAGGGGGGTGACGATCGATGGTGTCCGCTACGGTTCCATCACCGCGCGCCTCGATGGCCGGACTGGCGCCAATGCCTGGCTCACGATGACCCTTCGAGAGGGTCGCAACCGGGAGGTTCGCCGCGTCCTGGGATCACTCGGTCTCACCGTCAGCCGCCTCATAAGAACCTCCTACGGCCCGTTCCAGCTTGGCAAGCTCGCCAGAGGGGCCGTCGAGGAGGTGCCCGTCAAGGTGCTGAGAGAGCAACTCCCCGGGGACTGGAGACCGAGGCTCGATGCGCATCGTCGCCGGCCGTCATAGACACCGCCGCCTGATCGCTCCCGAGGGCACCGGTGTCCGCCCCACCGCCGACAGGGTGAGAGAGACGCTCTTCAACATCCTGGTGTCCAGCGGTGCGTGGCGCGGGCTCGACGGCGCGCGGGTGGCCGACATCTTCTGTGGCACCGGGGCGATTGCCCTGGAGGCGCTCTCCCGGGGGGCAAGCCACGCCGTGCTTGTCGACAATGCGCCGGCCGCCCTCGACGCGGCTTCGAGGAACATCATCGCACTCGGCGAGGATCGCCACACCATGCTCGTGCGCTGCGATGCGACAAGGCGATTGCCGGCCATCCCTCATCCTGTTGATCTCGCCTATCTCGACCCGCCCTGGCGCTCGGATCTTGCAGGGACGGCATTGGAGAACCTGCGGGCGAGCGGCTGGCTCAATCCCGGCGCCCTTGCCGTCGTCGAACAGCCGAAGGTCGCGTCCCTTCACGTCCCGGACGGTTTCACGCCTGTCGATGAACGGACTCTGGGCCGTGCTCGCCTGGTTTTCCTGTGCCTTGCCGGTGCGTCGTAGACCAGGTCAGCGCCCCGGAGAAGCCGGGCTTGTGGCAGGGTTCTGGCTGCAGGAACGGTGCCGGCACCGGTCGGCTGGTTCAGCGGCGGCCGAACAGGCGTTCGATGTCGGCGAGCTTGAGTTCGATGAATGTTGGCCGGCCGTGGTTGCACTGCCCGGAATTGGGGGTCGTTTCCATGTCGCGCAGCAACGCATTCATCTCGGCCTCCCTTAGCTTGCGGCCGGCGCGCACGCTGCCGTGGCAGGCCATGGTGCTGCACACGTGCTCGATGCGTGCAGAGAGCGCTGTGGCCTGGTCGGATTCGGCCAGTTCATCGGCGAGGTCGGTGACCAGGCCACGGATGTCGGCGTCGGCGAGGATGGCGGGAACTTCACGGACCACTACGGCACCGGGTCCGAACTGCTCGAGGACGAGTCCCAACTGCCTGAGTTCATCGCCTCGTTCCGCAAGGCGGCTGGCCGCGGCCTCTTCGAGTTCCACCACTTCGGGCAACAACAGCACCTGGCGTGTCACGCCTTCCTGCGCCATCTCGGCCTTCATGCGTTCGAGAACGAGGCGTTCGTGTGCCGCATGTTGATCAACGATGACGATGCCGTCCCCGGTCTGGGCAATGACGTAGGTATCGTGGAACTGGGCGCGGGCGATGCCGAGTGGACCCGGTTCGGTGTCTTCCGGAGCGGAAACGACTGATGGTGACGGTTGGGTGTGGAAAGCACTGTCGCCCTCGGGCCGTGCTCCGGACCGTGAAAGGCTGCCGCCGGACAGCCCGCGCAAATCCGAAGTCGGTGTCCAGGCTGCCTGGGCATGGTCGAAGAGGCGTCCCGGGAACGGAGTGTCGCCCGGACGCATGGCCGCAAGGGCGTCGCGCGAAACGGTCGTCGACGTACGGTGTCCATGCAGTTCGATGGCGCGATGGATGGCGGACACCACAAGGCCGCGCACCTGCTGACTGTCGCGGAACCGCACCTCGGCCTTGGCCGGATGGACATTGACATCCACGGCCGCGGCCGGGATGTCGATGAAAAGCGCCACCACAGGATAGCGCTGGGGCGCCAGAACGCCCTGGTAGGCGCCCTTGACGGCACCCAGAAGGAGGCGGTCGCGAACCGGGCGCCCGTTGACGAACAGGAACTGGCCTTGGGTATTGGCCCGGTTGAATGTGGGAAGGCCGGCGAAGCCGGTGATGCGGATGCTGTCACGTTCGCTGTCGACGGGCACCGCGTTCTGCCGGAAGTCGTTGCCCAGCACGGTGGCGAGGCGAGCCAGCCGGCCTTCCATTCCGTCGCCCGACTCGCTGCGGGCGACGAGACTCTTCCTGGCGTTGAATGTCAGTGTCATCGCAATGTCGTGACGCACCATCGCAAGACGCTTCACCACATCGGAGACGGCGGCATTCTCCGATCGCTCGGACTTGAGGAACTTCAACCGCGCCGGAGTTGCGAAGAAAAGATCCCGGACATCGACGGTCGTTCCCGGATTGCGCGCGGCAGGGCCAGGGGCACCAACTCTGCCTCCCTCGACGGCAATCATGAGGCCGTTCGCCTCCACATGCCGGCGCGTGACGATGCGCATCCTCGAGACAGCGCCGATCGACGGCAAGGCTTCGCCACGGAATCCCAGGGTTTCTATATCTGTCAGATCATCGCCTGGCAGCTTGGAGGTGGCGTGGCGTTCCACCGAGAGAGAGAGGTCGCCGGCATCCATGCCGGCGCCATCATCCGCCACCACGATCGACTCCCTGCCGCCGCCGTTGACTTCGATGTCGATCCGTGTGGCACCGGCATCGATGGCATTCTCGATCAGTTCCTTGACGACAGAAGACGGTCTCTCGATCACCTCACCTGCAGCGATGCGGTTGACCGTTGTTTCATGCAGCCGCCTGATCACGCTCATCGCATTGTGTCCCGAAGCCGGGTTGGCCGACCATGCCCAGTGTCCCGGACAGGGTGCCCTTGCGTCCTCCCCGCCACAACCGGCGGGTTGTGGACACATCCGCGCCCTCAGCGAAGGGGCGGCCTAGAACCAGTCCCAGAATCCGCCGTCGTCATCCTCTGAGCCGGTCTCATCTTCGGCGGCATCTTCCTCGATGATCTCCGGAACGGGTGGTGTTGTCGGGTACTCGCTGAAGAGCAGGGCATCAACGAATTCGGGATCATCCGACAGCACGCTGTTTTCGCGGGTGATCGTCGTGCGGATGCCCGGATCGCCGGTTCCGGCGCCGGCCTGCCGGAGAAGCTCGAGCTCTCCGGCCGTCGTCTTCAGGGCCTCGAGATCGGTGCCGGTTTCCTCCTGGCGTTCGACGAGCGAAGCCGATTCCTCGCGCGGCCCCAGTCCAGGACGCAAGGGGTAGGGTGGAGGCACGATCAGGGAAACGATCTGCGGTACGGTGGAGACGTTTACCGTGCGGTCGACCTTCCCCGCCAGGACCTCTTCCCTGTCGCATGCGGCTGACACCAGGGTGACAGCCGCGAGGATCATGGCAGGCGTCCGCATCGCTCAGAAGATGCCCTCGAGGAGAGCTTTTTCCTGTTCCTCGAGAATTGATTCCGTGAACTCCCCGGAATTGATCGGCATGCCAAGGGCGGCCACCGCCTGGATGCGCCGTGATTCCTTTTCTGGATCGATGAGCACCTCCGTGCGGTCTGCAGGCGGGCGAAAGATGTTGAGGTGGTCCAGCCAGGTGACGGCATCGAGGATGGCCCGGTGTTCGGCATTGACGAGCGACCGGATTCCAGGTTCGGCGGCCGATGTACCCGCGGCTGCCATGAGGTGACGTTCGGCGACGGTGGCGCCTGTGGACTCGGTGGCTCCGCCAAGGAGTTCCTCTGCGGCATCCTGCGGCAGTGTCTCCTGGGGCCGTGACGTTCCGCTGTTCGGTTCCGGCAGGGAGTCCAGGGTCTCTGGAATCTGCAGGGGCTCGTGGGAGACCACCATGAACTCGTCAGGCGGGTTGTGAATGAGCCCGAGGGACTCCCGCACATCTCCGCACCCGGCGATCATGAGGGCACCGGCCACAACCACACAAAGACGCTCGATCATGGCGACATCCTACGTCCGCGATCCGGGCGCAACAAGGCATTGAGGACAAGAATGCCAACGCCGACCGTGATGGCTGAATCGGCGATGTTGAAGGCGGGCCAGCTCCATCCGCCGGCATGAAGATCGATGAAGTCGGCGACCGCTCCGTGGACGATGCGGTCGACCGCGTTGCCGACCGCACCTCCTGCGACGAGGCCGCCGCCCATGATCGCCCAGCGATCGTTCTGGCGTGCCACCCAGACCATCAGGCCTGTGGCAACGGCGAAGGCGAGGGCGCTCAGACCCCAGCGCAGGAGTCCACTATCCTGCGAGAGCATGCCGAAGCTGATACCCCGGTTCCATACCATCACGAGCCGGACATGTGGGGTGACGTCGAGGGGGTGAAACCCGCGTTGTGCCATGAAGTCGATGATGAGGGCCTTGCTCACCTGATCGGCGATGAGAACCACGAAGAGCATGGCAAGGCCCAGCGCAGCTCCCGGGGACCATCTCATCAACAGCCGCCACTCCCGGTCACGGCACTGGAACACCGTCCGCACAGGTCCGGATGAGCCGAATCGCTTCCCACCTCGTCCAGGACCTTCCAGCAGCGCTCGCAACGTCGGCCCGTCGCCAGTGCGACCTCTACGGCGACATCGGCAACATCCTCGAGGCGGAATGCGTCGGCGGGTCCGCCACCCTCCTGTAGCGTGACTCTGGATGCGATGGCGATTTCTGCCATGTCCAGACTGTCGACGATGGCCAGATCATCGGGTGAAACGTGAATGACCGGGTGGGCCTGGAGACTTGAACCGATACGCTTGTCGCGGCGTTCGACCTCCATGGCGCCGGTCACCACCCGGCGAACCCGTCGCACGGACTCCCAGCGCGCCGCCAGGTCGTCATTGCGCCATTCCTGCGGCACATCCGGAAACGGCCGGCGATGGACGCTCGCCCGTTCCCCCGGGAACCGCTGCAGCCACGCCTCCTCGGCGGTGAAGCACAGGATGGGCGCCAGCCATGCCGTGAGGCAGGAGAACAGGGTGTCAAGCACCGTCCGGCAGGCGCGCCGGCGAGGCGAATCGGCGGTGTCGCAGTAGAGCGCGTCCTTGCGGATGTCGAAGTAGAAGGCGGAGAGGTCCGTTGCGCAGAAACCGTGCAGAACGACGAACATCGTGTGGAAGTCGAAGTCGTCGCAGGACTTGCGGACGATACCGTCGATCTCCTGGAGGCGGTGAAGGACCCAACGCTCGAGTTCCGGCATGGCGGCCACATCAAGACGTTCCTCTTCCCGGAACGCGTCAAGGTTCCCGAGCAGAAATCGAAAGGTATTCCGCAGACGGCGGTAGCTGTGAGCCTGGTAGTCGAGGATCTCCCGCGAAATGCGCAGATCCTCGCTGTAGTCGGCCGACACCACCCAGATTCTCAGAATGTCGGCGCCGAATCCGTCGATCACCTCCTGGGGAGAGATGACGTTGCCCAGCGACTTCGACATCTTGCGACCGTTGCCGTCCATGACAAAGCCGTGGGTGAGGACGGCGTCATAGGGTGCCCGGTTGCGTGTCCCGGACGACTCGAGCAGGGATGAGTGAAACCAGCCCCGATGCTGGTCGGACCCTTCCAGATAGAGCGATGCCGGCCAGGTCAGGTCCTCGCGCGCCTCGAGAACGAAACTGTGCGTCGAGCCTGAATCGAACCACACGTCAAGGATGTCGGTCACCTGCTCGTAGTCCCCGGCGTCGTGGTCGTTGCCGAGAAAGACCTGCGGATCGCCGGTGAACCAGGCGTCGGCGCCTTCCGCCTCGACCGCGTCGGCGATGCGGTCGATCACCGCCTGATCGCGCAGAAGCTCACCGCTCCTGCGGTTGACGAACACCGTGATCGGGACCCCCCATGCACGCTGCCGGGAGAGCACCCAGTCGGGACGTGTCTCGATCATGCCACGGATTCTGTCGCGCCCCGATGGAGGAACCCATCGGGTCGCGTCGATGGCCTCCAGGGCCTTGGCGCGCAGCCCTGCGGCTTCCATGGAAATGAACCACTGGGTCGTATTGCGGAAGATGAGCGGTGCCTTCGAACGCCAGGAATGGGGGTAGCTGTGGACGAGCTTGCCGGCGCCGAGCAACGCACCTGACCGGGCCAGTTCACGGATAACGCGACCGTTGGCGTCTCCCTGGCGGCCATCGTCCGTCAGCACACGCGCCCCGGCAAACAGCGGAACGTGGTCGAGAAAGGCGCCGTCCTCGCCGATGGTGTCGGGAACCTCGATGCCGTTGGCGGTGCCGAGAATCCAGTCGTCGGCACCATGGCCGGGGGCAATGTGGACGAAGCCCGAGCCCTGGTCGGTGGTCACGTGATGGCCTGCCAGTAGCGGGACATCGAAGTCATATCCGTGGCCGTGCAGCGGATGACAGGTGACGGTGCCGGCAAGCATGGCCCCGGTCACGCGGCCGATGACCCTGTGATCGGTGATCGAGCAGCGTTCCAGGGTGGCGGCCACAAGGGCATCGAGAACGACAATCTTCTGTCCGGCAACCGCGCCGGATGCGTCACTGGTGCTCTCGACCTCGATGATGGCGTAGTCGAGGGAGTCGCCATAGGCGATGGCCCGGTTGCCTGGCAGCGTCCAGGGTGTCGTGGTCCAGATGACAACAGCGGCGCCCTGCAGGTCCTCCAGCGGAGAACTTGCGACGGGAAAGGCGACATCGATCATCGGCGACGTGTGGTCGTGGTACTCGACCTCTGCTTCTGCCAACGCCGTCCTTTCGACACAGGACCACATGACCGGTTTCGAGCCGCGGTAGAGCTGTCCCGACATGACGAACTTGCCAAGTTCGCGGACGATCTGTGCCTCGGCGGCATAGCTCATCGTCGTATAGGGATCGTCCCAGTTGCCGATCACGCCCAAGCGCTTGAACTCGCGGCGCTGGACGTCGATCCACTTGTCGGCGAACTCACGGCATTCGCGGCGGAACTCGACGATGTCGACATCGTCCTTGTTGCGGTCCGTTGCCCGGTACTCCTCCTCGATCTTCCATTCGATCGGCAGGCCGTGACAGTCCCAACCGGGAACATAGTTCGCATCCCGGCCTAGCATCTGCTGCGAGCGGTTGATCACATCCTTCAGGATCTTGTTGAGGGCATGGCCGATATGCAGGTGGCCGTTGGCATAGGGTGGCCCGTCATGAAGGATGAAGGGCTTTCGACCGCGTGCGTCCTCGCGCAGTGTCGCGAAGAGGTCGATTTCTTCCCAGCGGTCCAGGATCTCCGGCTCGCGTTTCGGCAACCCGGCGCGCATGGGAAAGGCGGTCTTTGGCAGAAACAGCGTCTGCCTGTAGTCGGCAGTCATTCAGGTGGTATCCGTCGGGATCCAGACAAGCGGGAGGAGGTGCGGGACGTCACGAAGGTCATCTGCACGAGGACCGGACCCGTCAGCCGCAGCCTGTCCCGCGTTTCATCGAATTCGGCCCCCCTCTATCACCGCCATGGCCCATTGTCGATACCGGCACCGCCGTACCGGTCGGCAGTGAACGGTGCGTGAGGATCATGTGGCGAGGATGGCTCGCGCCCGATCGCAGTCCTCGGCGATCTTGCGGGCCAGGTCATCGGCGTTGTCAAAGGTCATGTCCTTGCGTACGCGCGCCGCGAACGCGACCCTCATGCGCTGGCCGTAGAGGTCGCCCGAGAAGTCGAAGAGGTGGACCTCCAGAACCATCGTCGTGCCCTGGAATGTTGGACGGGTGCCGATGTAGGCGGCGCCGTCATGCCATGTTGCCGAGGCGCCATGACCAAGCCCGGCCCGCACCGCATAGATACCCGGGGCCGGATGAAGGACACCGTGAAGCGGCAGGTTGGCGGTCGGGAATCCCATTTTGCGTCCCCGCCTGTCGCCGGTGCGCACCCTCTCCTCGAATTCCCACAGCCGTCCGAGACGGTCGGCCGCCTGTTCGACCTGTCCCCGGCGCACGAAGACCCGGATGTCGGTCGAGGACACTCCCTTCCTGCCAAGAGCGAGTTCGGGCGCCTCGGTGTAGCCGAATCCCTCCCGCTCGGCCATGCGGGAAAGAATGTGGGCATTGCCGTGACGATTCTTGCCGAACACGAAACCGGGGCCGGTCAGGACGTGGTGGATTTCCAGTCCGTTGACCAGGATTTCGATGACGAAATCCTGGGCCGTCAGCGCCGCCATCTTCGGCCCGAAGACGAGGTTGACCATGAGGTCGACGCCGGTGTCGGCCAGGACCCGGCATTTCTGGCGGAAGGTCGTGAGGCGGAAGGGTGCCCCGGCTCCGTGAAAGAAGCTGCGGGGATGCGGCTCGAACGTGAGAACACCCGCCGGCCGGCCGGCATAGCGGGCAAGGTCGACAGCCCTCTCGATCACGCTGTTGTGGCCCAGGTGGACACCATCGAAGTTGCCCAGCGCGATGACCGGGCGGGCGAATTCGCAAGGAAGCGGTCCAGGATGACGAAAAATCCGCATGAACCCCTCATGCCGGCTCGGGGTTCACTCCTCGAGGCCGGGCACCATGACGAGCGCTTCACCGTCGATCACGGTCGTTTCGCCCACGGTACATACGGTATCGAGCGTAAGGCGGCGTTTCTCTTCGTCAATGGCGCGCACGGTCACCGTCGCGCACACCGTATCGCCGATCCTCACAGGAGCGCGGAACCTGAGAGTCTGTCCCATATAGATCGTTCCGGGTCCGGGAAGCCTGGTCCCGATCACGGCGGAGATGTAGCTCGCCGACAGCATGCCATGGGTGATGCGTCCCTTGAACATGGTTGCCGCGGCCCATTCATCGTCAAAGTGAACCGGGTTGTCATCACCTGACACGTCCGCGAATCGTTCGATATCCGCTTCGGTGACCGTCCGCTCGTAGTGTTCTGTCTGTCCGATATGGATATCCGAGAGGGCTATCGCGGAAGGGGGAGGGGACATGAAGGGCAGCTCCCGGGCCGGCTATTGTGCGATGCACAATACCGCCGGTCACGCGCGGCGCAAGCGCAATTTGCCGCGGTCCCCGGAGACATTACCGGCGCCTGCGGGACCGGCTAATTCGCCGCCTGCCGTGTGCCGGTGCCACACGGGCAAGACCGAGTACCGCCTCGATGTCCGCAAGTTCCGGCGCCGGTCCCGGGCTGTAGTCCCGGAGCGAGTCACGGATGGCAGCGATGTGGTCGGGCGCCGAACCGCAGCAACCACCGACAATCGAGGCACCGGCGTCCCGTGCCAGACGGGCGTAGATTGCCATGATTTCCGGAGTCCCGGAATAGCGGATCGCACCGTCCACGTACTCCGGAATGCCGCAGTTGGCCTTGGCGACAAGGGGAAGGCGGCAGGTCATCGAGGTGTTCATGGCGGCGACCGCGGCAATGAGTTCGCCAAGACCATTGCCGCAATTGGCGCCGAACGCCGCCAGTGGTGCTTTCGCAAAATGATCCGCTGCCTGTTCGGGAGTGACTCCCATCATCGTCCGCCCGTTGGTGTCGAACGTCATGGTGCAGACAACGGGCACGCCCGCCGGGGCCGCGCCCTCGATGGCAGCCTCGGTTTCCTCGATGGAGGACATCGTCTCGATCCAGATCACGTCGGCGCCGCCCGAAGCGAGCCCCAGGGCCTGTTCGCGGAAGGCCTGAACCGCATCCTCGTGTGCGAGGTCGCCAACGGGTTGCATGAGGTCGCCGGTCGGGCCCGCGGATCCTGCGACCAGGATGTCGCGCTCCGCCCGGTCGGCCACCGCCCGGGCCAGCCTTGCCGCTTCCCGGTTGAGCTCGCTGACCCGGTCTGCGGCGCCGTGCAACTTCAGCCGGTTGGCGGTTCCTCCGAAGCTGTTGGTGAGGATGATGTCGGCGCCGGCAGCGACCATGGCCTCGTGATTGGCCATGACGCCATCCGGATTGTCGACGTTCAGGAGTTCGGGTGAACTTCCCGACTCGAGGCCGGCGGAGAAGAGATTGGTTGCGGTGGCGCCGTCAGCGACGAGCACGCCCCTTGTCGTGAGGAGGTGACTGAATCGTTCGGTGTGAGGCAACGTGTGGAAGTCCAAGATTCCGGTACGCCCGCTGACCGCCGTGATTGTGTCGCACGATTTCCCTGCCGCGCAAGGACGGTCCGGACGGGAGCAGAGTGACAGGCACCAACTGTGCTTCAGTCACGCCACTCCCGCCCGGGTGATGTTCCCGTCTGTCCATCATGCCAGCGGAATGAGCGGCTTGAGCGCATTGATCCGGCTGGCGAGTGAGGGGGAAGCCTGACGCCGGATACGGATCGTGTCACGGCGGGAGGTATCATGAGTGATTTTTCTGATAAGCATGGCGATTCTCCTTGTCTGGAATGTTTGGGAACCATGCTCTGGTCCTGCTTGTAATCTGGGGTTTTCCATGGCACTTGACCAGCGACGATTGATCACCCCAGCCATGAGAGAAATTCATATGCCATCGCGCCGTCTCCCGCCGCTCAATGCCCTGAGGGCCTTCGAGGCTGCCGGTCGCCACCTCTCTTTCACCCGCGCGGCGGGGGAACTCAGCGTGACCCAGGCCGCCATCAGTCATCAGGTGAGGAAACTCGAAGAGCGACTGAACACACGTCTCTTCGAGCGTCATGGACTTGGAGAGCGCTTCCGCCTGTGCATCACCACGGAGGAGTGAGCAGTTTGAGCACATTGATCCGGCTGGCGAACGAGGAGAGAGCCTGACGCCGGGTCCGGATCGTGTCACGGCGAATTTCGTCACGAACGGTTCTTTTGAAGAGCATGGAAATTCTCCTTGTCGCAAACGTTTCGGAACCATGCTCTGTTCCGGCTTGTAGCCTGGGAATTCCCCATGGCGCTTAACCAGCGATGATTGATCACCTCAGGCATGAGGGAGATGCATATGTCATCACGCCGACTACCGCCGCTCAATGCCCTGAGGGCCTTCGAGGCTGCCGGTCGCCACCTCTCCTTCACCCGCGCGGCGGGGGAACTCAGCGTGACCCAGGCCGCCATCAGTCATCAGGTGAGGAAACTCGAGGAGCGTCTGAACACACGTCTCTTCGAGCGCCATGGACGTGGTCTGCAGCTCACGGATACGGGCGGCATGTACCTTCCGTTCCTGCGTCAGGCCTTCGACATCATTGCCGATGGCACGAACCTCATCATCAGTCAGGACACCCATGGCCCGCTGTCGGTCACCATGCTGGCGACTTTCGCCGTCAGGTGGTTCATTCCGCGGTTGCGGGAGTTTCACCGGCTTCACCCCGATGTCGAGGTCCGCATGGTGACCACGGACCGCATGGTCGACTTCTTCCGCGAGGACATCGATTGCGGCATTCGCTACGGCACCGGGTCCTGGCCGGGCCTCGACGCGGTCAAGCTGTTCGAGGACCGCTACGTTGCGGTGTGCAGTCCCGATCTCCTCAGCGGACAGCATCCACTGGTGGGGCCAGCCGATCTGCGCCATCACACGTTGTTGCACGAACAGGATGATGAAGACTGGCGCTATTGGCTTGCTGCGCTTCATGTCGAGGGTGTCGACGGCACGGGAGGACTGAAATTCGAAAGCAGCGACCTTGCCCTCGAGGCGGCTGCTGCGGGACTCGGTGTGGCCCTCGGCAGCCGGATTGTCGTGCAGGGCGATGTCGACGACGGCCGTCTAGTCATGCCCTTTGGTGATCTGACCGACGAGGACTTGTCCTACTGGCTCGTCTATCCCAGGGGCAGTGCCCGCAAACCGAACGTCAGCGCCTTTCGCGACTGGCTGATCGAGGCGGCACGGCAAGCCGAAGATGCCATCCTTCGGTTGTGATCGGTGCGGGCGTGAGTATCATGGGCGCGTCTCGTGAGGACTTCGGTCAGTGATGGGGAGCCGTGTCATGCGTATGCTGGTTGATCTGGTTCGCGAAGAAGACGGCCTCGTCAGAACCGAGCGTGCCCTCCTGGCGGGAACATTCGTCATGGGCCTCCTCATCGTTCTGCTGCTGCTGGGTGTCGATATTGCCGGCTGGTTCGGCGTCGAGCCTCCTGCCCCCGAATAGGGGTTCCGTCCCGGTGGGTGAAGTACTCCCGGGAGATGGCCAACGATGACGGTGAACAGCAAGCTCAAGGTCGTGGTGCTTGGCGCCAGCGGCTATACCGGTGCGGAACTCCTGCGACTCGTGGCCGCACACGGTGGCATCGAGGTGGTGGCCGTGACCGCAGCGAGGCGCGCCGGTTCGCCGCTGGGTGACGTCCATCCCCATCTAGGCGGCCTCATGCTGCCGGACCTCGTGACGGTTGACGACGTCGACTGGTCGACGGCCGATGCCGTCTTCAGCTGCCTTCCGCATGGCACGGCGCAGGCCGCCATCGCCAGCCTTCCCGGACATCTGAAGGTGGTTGACCTCTCCGCCGATTACCGGTTCTCAGATCCAGATGTCTATGCTGAGTGGTACGGCAGGGAACACGTGGCTCCCGGGCTGCAGCGTGATGCCGTCTACGGACTGACCGAAATCAGGCGCGACGAGATCACTGCGGCACGGGTTGTCGCCAACCCCGGCTGCTACACCACGACCTCGGAACTGCCGCTCGTTCCCTGTCTTGAAGAGGGGCTGATCGACACGTCGACGATCGTGATCGACGCCAAGTCCGGCGTCAGCGGCGCTGGAAGGGAAGCGCGGCAATCCAGTCTTCATACAGAGGTATCGGAAGGTTTGCGGGCCTACGGGATTGCCCGTCACCGGCATGCCCCCGAGATCGACCAGGAACTGTCGCGGGCCGCAGGCCAGCCGGTGACCTGCACGTTCACGCCGCACCTCGTTCCCATGAACCGGGGCATCCTGGCGACAATCTATGTGTCGTTGAAGCCGGGGGTCGTGCATCAGGATCTGCGCGCCGCCCTGGCCCGGCGTTACCGGGACGAACCCTTCGTCCGGCTGACCGAGGAAGGAAAGGCCCCGTCGACACATGAGGTGAGGGGTTCGAACCTGTGTCTCATCGGGATCTTTGCGGATCGCGTTCCCGGACGGGCCATCCTCGTGTCGGCCCTCGACAATCTGGTCAAGGGCGCATCGGGACAGGCACTCCAGAACATGAACGTCATGACCGGTCAGGACGAGACCCGGGGCCTCCCGCAAGTCGCCGTCTTCCCCTGATCCCTGCACTCAATCCGGTGAGAATTGCGTGCGTTTATCATAACGTACTGTATCGTTGGTCTAAATGCTGCCATCTCCATGATGCGACGGAGACAAGCGCTGAACCGGTCATCAAACCGGATTCGAAGTTTGTCAAGTTGCGCCCGTCCACCCGACGCCCTTCCGGGCCCGGCAACGAACCCCGGAATCTGAACGATAGCGCCGCAACGACCCGTTGCCCGTCACGGGCCGGTTCGGTTCTTGCTCTGGCAATACGATCCAGAGCGCCACGGTCGAGACCCGCGTTGCCATTGTCGTACCAGGCGTCACCATCCCGCGAAAGAGGTCTCGTTCGATCTCCTTCCTTGAGTCTCCAGTCTCAGCCGTTGGTACAGGTCCGGGTGATGGCGTAAAGTTCGACCTGCTGCGACTTGCCCTTCAGCGCTACCGCTGGCATGGCCTCGCTCCGGGTGCCGGCGGGCAAGGAGGCGAGGGACAGCGCTTCGGCCGAGGCGAGAAAATCCCGGTCGAAATCCCGGCACGATTGTTCGATCCGCGCTGTGGTGTTGACTGTGTCACCGAGCAGTACGATCTCCAGCTTGCTGTCGCCGATTTCGCCGGCCACGACCGGACCGGCATGCAAGGCGGCCCGAAAGGCGGGCATCACGCCGAAACGGCTCCGGTATTCGTCGCCCCGCGCCGCAATGCGTGCGCGCAGGCGGAAGACGACCTCCACCGCATCCGAGAGATCCCGGGTCTTGTCGAGGCGCCAGGTGACGATCGCCTCGTCGCCGACATACTGGTAGATCGTGCCGCCGCTGCCCTCCAGTGCCGCGCCGACATCGTAGACGAACCGGTTCACCAGCTCGAGAAACCGGGTGGCCCCGATGCGCTCGGCAATTGCGGTGGAGCCGACCAGATCGAGGAAAAGGAGGGCGCGCTCCTCTTCCCGCGGCGTGTGATAACGACCCAGAAGGAAATTGCGGAATACACCGGGCCCGATCAGTCGATTCAGGGTCAGGCACGACACGACCGTGAAGCCGACCGCGAAGGAGAACAAGGCGATCCACCAGAAGTCGGCGTCCGCAAGCACTTTCCCTCCGGTGCTCCAGAACCAGTGGCGCGAAAGCTGCGTCGCGATGAAGATCCACGCGCACCAGACCGCAAGCCGGACGGCGATGAAACGGGCAAAGGGCCAGCGCCGGAAAGCAGCGCCGAGCGGACTGGTCACGTAGAACAGTTCAAAGGAGAAGATCGGCAACCCGATGACGGCGGCGGTGCCGATCGAGCCATAGGCGTTGTACCAGGAAAAGCCGGCCTGCAGGGTCGCGCCGAACAGGACGCTGGTCGCGAAAATAACCAGCATGGTCGCGCCCATCAGCCTCAGGCGGGACAAAATTGCATCTCTACTGATCGGCTCGGAGCTCGCTCGGGGCATTTTGTGTAACCGATAGTCCCCGGATGGGACGCGTTCCGGAACAGCCTGCGGGCGACCGGCACTCCAGTCAAAGGTTTGGCGCAACCGATGACCAGGAGGAGAAACCCGCGCTGATATTGGCTTGCGCTCTTGTGAGGTGCCGCCGGACCGTTCATGCAGTGGAACCCGTTACGGTTCGACAGGATGTTTGCGGCCTCGTTCGTGTGCGGATGTCTGCAAGCGCCACACTTCCCGGTTCTTGACGGTATCCCTGGCTGTCCGGGCGGAAGGTGCTCAGGTCTGTTGGCGGAGGTCAACCTTGACGTAGGGGCCGGGGGCATCGGCGAGGGCAGGGAGTTTGCCAGTACCGGGCTCTCGGGCTTCGACCATGCTGCCGCTTCTCCTTGCGAGCCATGTCTGCCAGTGGGGCCACCAGGAACCTTCGTGGTTCTGCGCGCTGTCGAGCCAGGATTGAGGGTCTGCAGGTGTCGTGCTGTTGGTCCAGTATCCGTACTTTTTCTTCGCCGGCGGATTGACGACGCCCGCGACATGTCCGGACTTCGCCAACGTGAAGACGGTCTTGCCCTTGAAGTGGCCGGTGGCGCGGTAGGTCGACGTCCAGGGCGCAATGTGGTCGTCCTGCGTTGACAACAGATAGGCCGGCGTCTCGATGGCCGAGAGGTCGATCGGTGTGCCGCCGAGCTCCAGTGCGCCAGGCTGGATGAGCTGGTTCTCAAGGTACATGCGCCGCAGGTAGTAGCTGTGCATGGCGGCGGGAAGCCGGGTCGAATCGCTGTTCCAGTAGAGAATGTCGAAGGGGAATGGGTCCTTTCCAAGCAGATAGTTGTTGATGACGAAGGACCAGATGAGATCGTTGGCGCGCAGGGTGGAGAACACGGCAGCCATTTCCGAGCCGTCAAGAAAGCCGCGCTCGTTCATGGCGCTCTCGAGACTGCTGATCTGGTCATCGTCAATGAAGATCTCGACGTTGCCGACATCCTCGAAATCCACCAGTGTCGTCAGAAAGGTGGCAGAGGCCGCGCGCCGGTCACCCTTCGCCGCCAGGTGAGCCAGTGTGCAGGCGAGCAGCGTTCCGCCTATGCAGTATCCCAGGGTGTTGACCTTGTCTTCTCCGGTGGCCTCGCCGACGGCATCGAGTGCGGCCACGGGTCCCTCGATCATGTAGTCCTCGAAGGTCTTGTTGCCGAGCGAGGCATCGGGATTGATCCATGAGATGACGAAGACCGTGTGCCCCTGGTCGACCATCCAGCGCACGAACGAGTTCCGCGGACTGAGGTCCAGGATGTAGTACTTGTTGATCCATGGCGGGATGATCAGCAGGGGTCGCCGGCGGACCTTTTCGGTTGTCGGCGCATACTGGATGAGCTCCATGAGATCATTCCGGAAGACGACCTTTCCCGGTGTCACGGCGATGTTGCCGCCAACCTCGAAGGCGTCCTCGTCGACCGTGCGGATGGCGAGTCGGCCCTTGCCCCTCTCGAGATCCTCGAGAAGGTTGGCAAGGCCCTTGACGAGGTTTTCGCCCTTGCTTTCGGCCGTGGCCCTCAACACTTCCGGATTGGTCGCGGCAAAGTTGGTCGGTGACACGCCATCGATGAAGAGCCGTGTGTAGAAGTCGAGTTTCCGTCTGTCCCGAGCGTCGAGCCCGTCGACAGAGCCCATCAGGGATTGCAGCCAGCTGGAGCACAGCAGGTAGGATTGCTTGATGTGATCAAACACGGCGTCACCGGACCAGGAGTCATCGCGGAATCGCTTGTCGCCGGCCTCCGGCTCGATGACCGGCTCGACCTCCTCTCCCATCATTCTCCGGGTTGTTGTCTGCCACAGGCTCATGTAGTCGCGCCACAGGCTGGTCTGGGCCTCGACAAGTTTCTCCGGGTCCTTCATCAGGCGCGTGAAGGCGTCCATGAACACCTCGTTCATGCGCCTGATGTCCTCCATGGAGTTGTCCTGATGGGACAGGAATTCCTGAACCAGCCGGCTGCTGCGTTCGGCGACAGCCTGCCAGTCGCGGGCGTGGAAGTCAGTCTCGGTCATCGTCTGCAGTTCCGTCTTCGGGGGGGCCACGCCGGTTGAGCGACTGCCCCGGACGCGATAGGTTACCCTGGCGCGATCGGCAACCGTGCGAGATCAGGATATACAATGGCTCATCAGGCCACCTCAAGCGTGATGTTGCCGGGACGTGTGGTCCTGGTGCTTGCCGTCGCACTGTCGATGCTGTCGGGCTGTAGCGACGATTCCTGGCCCCGTCTGGCTTCCGTTCCGGGGACTCCTCCCGATGTTGCGACCCTGGAGGAGTTTGACGACACCGTTGACGAACTTCTCGAGGTCAGGGAAGCGGTCGAGGAAGAACTGGAATCGTGGCCCTACCCGGAAGCCGGGAACTGATGGCGACTCTCGGAATCGGAATTGCCGGGCTGGGAACGGTTGGCTCGGGGGTGATCGGGCTCCTCCGGCGCAACGCCGATCTCATCGAGGCCGGGTGCGGCCGCAAGATCGGGATCGCCGGAGTGTCGGCGAGGGACCGCAGCCGCGACCGGGGGATCGAGCTTGGCGACTGCCGCTGGTTCGATGACGCGCGGAGTCTCGCGGATGATCCCGAGATCGATGTTGTCGTCGAACTCATCGGTGGCGAGGACGGCGTGGCTCTCGATCTTGCCAGGCGTTCCATCGCCGCCGGCAAGCACTTTGTCACGGCCAACAAGGCGCTCCTTGCCATTCACGGAACGGAACTTGCAACAGCCGCCGACCATGCTGGCATCCATGTCGGCTACGAGGCGGCAGTCGCTGGTGGCATCCCGGTGATCAAGACGCTCCGCGAGGGACTGGCGGCGAACCGGGTCCGTCGAGTCCACGGTATCCTCAACGGCACGTCGAACTACATTCTCACCGCCATGCGCGAACACGGCGCGGCTTTCGAAGACGTCCTCGGCGAGGCACAACGCCTGGGCTATGCCGAGCTTGATCCCACCCTCGACATCGGCGGCGGCGATGCGGCACACAAACTTGCGATCCTTGCTGCCCTTGCGTTCCGTCGACCGGTGGATTTTGCGGGAGTTCATGTCGAGGGGATACGCGGTGTGACACCCATGGATATCGCCTTCGCCCGCGAGTTCGGCTATCGCATCAAGTTGCTCGCCATCGCTCAGGCCGGCACCGGTGGCGTGGAACAAAGGGTGCATCCCACAATGGTTCCGGAAGATGGTGCGATCGCGCATATCGATGGTGTTTTCAATGCCGTCGTCATCGAGGGCGATGCGGCCCCGGTGACAACACTCATCGGGGCGGGGGCGGGGGCGGGCCCGACGGCGACGGCCGTGGTCGCCGATCTTGCCGACATTGCCCGGGGTGTCCGTCACGCCATGTTTGCCGTCCCTGGTCCCGAACTGGTCCATCGTCCAACGGTGGCAATCGACCAGCGACAGGGCGAGTACTACGTACGTCTGATGGTGATCGACCAACCCGGTGTCATGGCGGACGTTTCCGCGATACTGCGCGATGAGCAGATCTCCCTGGGTAGCCTTCTGCAGCGAGGACGGGACCCCGGCGAGACAGTACCGGTCGTGATGACGACCCATGAGGCAGAGGAGGCGTCGATGCGCCGGGCCTGTGAACGCATTGCCGCCCTCGACACTGTGACCGAGCCACCGGTCACCATCCGCATCGAACGGGTATGACGCATGACCCGGCCGAGTCGGGAACGACATCCGTGACGTGCATTGAACACCTTGTCCTTGACGCGACTCGGGTCTGCGAGGCGGCTGCCATCGCAGCTTCCCGGCATGTTGGACGCGGTGATGAGAAGACCGCAGACCAGGCGGCTGTCGATGCCATGCGGCGCGCTCTCAACCGCATCGACATGCAGGGCCGGGTGGTGATTGGCGAGGGAGAGCGCGACGAAGCGCCGATGCTCTACATCGGCGAGGAGGTCGGTACGGGAAAAGGTGCGCGCATCGACATCGCTCTTGATCCGCTTGAGGGAACGACGCTCTGTGCGACGGGAGGAGCCAATTCGCTGGCTGTCCTGGCGTTTTCGGGTGCTGGAGGACTCCTCCATGCCCCGGATACCTACATGGAGAAGATCGCGGTCGGAGCGGATCTGCCGGAAGGCGTTGTAGGACTCGATCGGTCTCCGGGCGAGAACATGCAGCGCCTCGCCGAGGCGAGCGGTCGCAAGATCGATGATCTTGTCGCGCTGATCCTCAACCGTCCGCGCCATGATGACCTGATCCGGGAGGTGCGGAAGACGGGTGCGCGCGTCCGGCTCATCCAGGACGGCGATGTCGCAGGCGTGATTGCCACGACCAGGCCGGAGACCGGAATCGACATCTACATGGGAATTGGCGGCGCTCCGGAGGGTGTGCTGGCCGCCGCCGCCCTTCGTTGTGTGGGAGGCCATTTTCAGGGTCGCCTGGCCTTTCGCGATCACGGTGAACGCAGTCGGGCCCGCGCCATGGGTATCACGGATCCGGATCGCATCTTCTCAATCGGGGAACTGGCATCAGGTGACGTGGTGTTCTGTGCAACCGGTGTGACCGATGGCTGGTTGCTGAGAGGTGTCCGGGAGGAGGATGCCAGGTTCATCACCCAGTCCCTTGTCATGAGTCCAAGCGCCGTGCGCGTCATCACCGCGGACCGTGCGCTACACGAAGGGGGTGCCTGAAAGGTGGGCGGAGCGGTTCTCGGCGTGACTCAGTCATGCACCGGACTGTACTGGAACAACCGTCTTGGTGACGATCACGCCGTCATGACGCTGGCACAGCGTCTCGATCTGCCGGAAATCCTGGCCCGCCTTCTGACAGCCAGGGGTGTCGAGGCCGATGACGTCGACGGATTTCTCGAACCCCGCGTGAAGCACCTGATGCCCGATCCTCTCGGAATGGTCGACATGGACGGCGCTGTCCGGCGCATCGCGGATGCTGTCGAAGCGGATGAGACGATTGGTGTCTTCGGCGACTACGATGTCGATGGCGCCACGTCGACAGCCCTTCTCGTGCGTTACCTCGCTTGCATTGGCACGAAGACGGTGGTCCATATTCCCGATCGCAGGAAGGAGGGATACGGACCGAGTATCAATGCCCTTGCTTCCCTGAAGGAGAGAGGTGCAGGTCCGGTGGTGACCGTGGATTGCGGCATCACGGCGCATGAGCCCCTGCGTCTCGCGCACCAGGCGGGGATCGACGTCATCGTGCTTGATCATCATCAGGTGGCAGGCGAGTTGCCCCATGCCACGGCATTGGTCAATCCGAACAGGCCCGACTGCAGCAGCGGACTGGGTTACCTGGCGGCCGTTGGCGTGACTTTCATGACCGTTGTCGCGATCAACAGGGAACTGCGTCAGCGGGGCCGGTTCGGGGACGGCCCCGAGCCCGATCTCATGCAGTGGCTCGATCTGGTGGCATTGGGCACGCTCTGCGACAGCGTTCCCCTCACCGGACTGAACAGGGCGCTGGTGCGTCAGGGACTGAAGGTTCTGGGCCGTGGCGCCAATGAGGGGCTGTCGGCCCTTGGCCGTTCCGCACGTCTGGCAGAAGACCCGACAGCCCACCACGCGGTGTTCGTGTTCGGGCCACGCATCAATGCCGGCGGCAGGGTTGGCGATCCGGCACTGGGTGTGCGCCTGCTGACCTCGCAGGACGAGGAAGAGGTGGCAGGCATTGCCGTCAGGCTGGACGACTGCAATGTCGAGCGCCGGCGCATCGAGAAAGACGTGCTCGAGGCCGCCTTGAACCAGGCCGAGGCCCAGGCGCCACGCCACTGCTACGTTGTGTCGGGGAAGGATTGGCATCCCGGTGTCATCGGCATCGTGGCGAGCAGGCTGGTGGACCGATTTTCCCGGCCTGCCGTGGTCATTTCCACCGCCGACTCGCCAGGTGCGGGCTCGTGTCGTTCAGTCAGGGGCGTGAACATTGGCGCCGCGGTGGCGCGCGCGGTGGAGGAGGGTATTCTTGTCAGGGGAGGCGGCCATCCCGCGGCGGCAGGCCTGGCGGTCGAGGAAGACAGGATCGCCGACCTCGAGGCCTTTCTCGATGATCATCTGGCCCAGGAGGTAGCATCGTTGCCGGACGTGCCCGAACTCGGCATCGATGGCGTTCTCAGCGTTGCTGCCGTCAACGAGGACCTGATCCGTTCAATCGAGCGCGCCGGTCCCTTCGGCACCGGCAATGTTCAGCCGCGTTTCGCCATCAAGGATGCACGGGTCAGCTGGGCGCAGCGGGTCGGTGAACACCATGTCCGGGTGACGGCGAAAGATGCTGGCGGTGCGCGGCTCGATGCCATCGCATTCCGTGTCGCGGATGGTCCATTGGGCAAGGCCCTGTTGACCAGCGACACCGGCGCCTTTCACCTTGCCGGACATCTGACCATCAACACATGGCGTGGCAGACAACGCCCGCAACTGGTCATCGAGGATGCCGCCATCGCCACCTGACGTTCACGCGCCGCTTGAATTTGTCGAGGCGGGCCGTTATCTGAACATCTGCTCCGGACGACCCCTTCGTCTAGAGGTTAGGACACAACCCTTTCACGGTTGAGACAGGGGTTCGATTCCCCTAGGGGTCACCAGATTACACGGAGTTGGAAAGTCGGTTCGCATTCGGGAAGCGTATCCGAGTGCGGACAGAACGGCAATTTCCAGGGTTCAAGACCGAGCCATCAAACCGCCGGTCAACATTGGAGGTTCGCTATTCCGACGTTGTTTTCACGTACACGCAAGATGGAAGAAGCCTCCGGGTCTGCAATTCACAATGCCATTCCAAATGCACTGGAGGATTGCCGCTGGCACTCCGTACAGTGACAAGCGAACAGTGTGAGCGGAACGCCCCTTGCTCTGTATCGTACTTCTCCACACTGGCACTGGCCTTCAATACTCTGGCTCGCTCCCGCTGTGTGGCGGATTGCGAGGCGTCATGGCATTGCCTGATCCTGGTGCCTGAACGCGCACTTGTTCTGGTTGTGTTCTACCTTCATGATGACGTCATGGACGACGACCTTCGCCCCGTCTCGAGTAACGATCTCGTTTTCGACATTGAGCTTGCCCTGAGCAAGGCCGCCGGCTTGTGGCCGCGCCGGCGGGCTTGGGGCAACGACCATCCGTACCGCCTGGTCGCCAGGGAAGTGGTCGCGCACCTGGCGCTGTGCCGCATTCGATGTTTCAGAAAGCAGCCAGAACCGTGGCACAGCATCCCGTCCACCGGGCTGCGTGAGGACTGAACCCTCCCTCAAGGAAGTGGTCACCGATCGCCTCAGGGCCGTAGTGCGTCACGGCCGCGCCTGATCCCTGAGGCGCGGCCCATCGGCCGGCGCTGAACTCCTCTTCCTCCCGCCCTCGAGCCCCGATCTCAACCCGATCGAGATGACCTTCGCAAAGCTCACGGCGTCCTTGAGCAAGGCCGCCGGGTACACCGTGGAAGGCCTGCCGAAAGCCATCGTCTGGCTCCTCGGAACCTTCCTGCCCCAGAAATGCCGCAACGACCTCGTCGCCGCCGGCTATGGTCCAACCTGACGGGATAGCGCTCCAGCGCGTGGATACTTTGGTAGGGAACCTTCAAGGGAAGGGGTTGGATGGGTTCGATGACAAGCAACGGGCCACGGCCTCCATGCACACGCAGCGATGGCATTGTTCGAGTGGCCGTTCGGAGAAGAAATGGCTAGAATGAAGGGCCTGCTGGTATCGGTTGTCTGCGTTGTCTTGATCTCGCCATTTTTTCAAGTCCATGCTTCCCAGAAGAATCAACTGTTTGAATTCACGAGTGTGGAGAGTGCGGGTCTGCAGGGTCGTCTGGACATTGAGAAGACAATCGAGACCATTCTCGATCGACCTACAACAATGACGGTTGACCTGATCAGAGTGAACAGTGACGTCGTATCCTCGCTGACGCCGGGCGTGCTGCAGGAGGGCGAGAGCACTGATTTGGTGCTGAACGAGTCTCCCGTCGTTGTGGTATCGCCGTCCGGTCGGCGGATGGAACTCAACGAGTTCTACGTCGAGAGGAATTCACCGTCGGGATTTTTCCTGTCCGGTTCCGACACGATGAATGTGACGAACTCCCTCACCTGGGGTGTTCAGGACGATGGCGCTGTTTTTGGAAACCTCCACTTTGGGCATGAACACTATTTCGTGAGTTCCCTGGAGGGCGACTTGCATGTGTTGGTTCGACTCGACCCCTCTCAATTCCTGGACGGGGCGCAGCCACTGGATCCATAGCTCTCCTTCCGTCGTGGGACGCCTTCCGCACAGATCTCGATGTGTGTCTCGGGCACTTCCCGAGTCACAAGGTCAGGGCGGCGCTGGCTCAACCGGCGGCCGGCGAAGTCGTCAGTGCCGAGACGTTCGTCCCCGACTTCCGCGAGGTCACGCAGCTGAGGGTGCAGACTACCGATCTGACGGCGCAGCACGCACGGGCCATGAGTGTCGGCGAGGTCGCACCCCGACTCTGACGACGAACCGGAAAAGGCCGATGAAGCGACAGGCGGTTGACCAGACATATCTATCCTAGCATGTTGTTTTCGTCTCTTGCCAGGAAAATAGATGTGGCAACTTTGGCCGTTTACCGATCCCGTTGCCGCGCAAATCTCCCCACCGTTCAGATTGTCAGGGGAGATGGATGCGCGGTAGTAGATTGTCGGGCAATAGGTTTGTTGATGCTGTCACCGGATTGTGGTCGGCTTCTCTGGGCTTCAATCCGCCGCGCCTTGCCTCCGCTGCTGCCGATCAGATGAACCGCTTGGCCTACTACCACAGATTTGTGGGTCGTGCTTGTGAGGTAACCGAGGCGTTTGCTGCAAAATTGGTGAGAGTGTTACCAGATGGAATCGAAATGCACCAGGCGCGAGAAATGAACCTTGAGAATGTCTGGATCGAACACTGAAGGCACTGTCTCAAATGGCGCGGAAGTGAAGTTCCATTCCAAGTCAACTCAAGTCCTTTAACAATATGAATTGATTCGACTATCAGCAGATAGGAGCAAAATGACCATATCCGACTATGTATTGGGCATGCCCAAGATCGAGCTACATATTCATATTGAGGGAACAATCGAAGGCCAACTGTTGTTCGATATTGCAGACAGAAATGGCATCAAACTCCCGTATGAAACACCTGACGACATTCTTGCGTTGCAGAACTCGAACAAAACAAGTGACACTGAAAGCTTGAGAAGTTTCCTGGAATGCCTTGACGCATCTCGCGGCGCTCTCAGGAGAGACACAGACTATTATGAAATAGCAATGTCATTTTACTCTCGTGCCAAGCAAGAGAACATTCAGTACGCGGAGATCATGTTCGATCCTCAGCAGGCTGTACGACAAGGCGTTCCATTTGAGGGTTGCATCGAGGCGTTATGTCAAGCCAGGGATGATGCTCTTGAGCGTTTTCATGTCAGATCTCAATGGATCATGAATCTACAAAGAGATTTCTCGCTCGAGTCGGCTGTTGAAACATTGTCCAATGCAGAGAAGTACCGTGAGGATATTGTAGCTGTCGGTTTGGACAACTTTGAAGTCTCCAATTTCCCTCGCAAATTCTTGCCATTGTTTGATCTGGCGCGCGCGCAAGGATATCATCTGACTTCACATTGCGATGTACACCAACCAAATTCACTGAATCATATTCGAGATTGCCTTAATCTGTTGAGAGTCGAACGTCTGGATCATGGGTTGGATGCATACTTTGATGAATCGTTGTCCCAGGACATTCTCGAAAGAGGTATCGGCGTGGCAGCATGCCCCACATTCTATTCGGCAGGGGAATCTTGTCCGGATAAGACAATGGAATGTATTCGGGGAATGCTGGATATGGGAGTGCTCATCTCGTTGAACTCGGACGACCCTGTCCAACTGGGGAGTGGTTGGTTATCGTCTGCGCTTGCCTCGGCACAAGCGTCCGGCGGTTTTTCGGATAATGAAATCAAGAAATTTATGCAAAATGCAGTTCAATCCTCATGGATGGAGAGAAGTCAAAAGACATCATTGCTTAGTGATTTGAATGATTACTAGAACGTGTCGCGTCCGAGCAGATTGAAGAGCGCGCCGCCTGCGAGAGGCGGGGCGGCCTCGATGGCGAGGCGGCGGCTCGGGGAGCGAGGACCGGTGTCATAACGAAATGTCGAGATAGAGCGTATGGAGGAGTTCTCCGTAGCCGAGGCGACGGTAGAAAGCCCGTGCATCCTCGTTGCGGGAATAGACCCCCAGTTGAATGCGGATTGCGCCTGTCGTCCGGGCCCAGGCAACGGCTTCGTCCATGAGCCTTCGCCCGATGTCTGGCCCGCAGACGCCCTCGTTGCATAGTCAGCGATCTTGCCCGTAGGTATGTCGGTCGATCGCAGCGGCAACCGACGTTGTTAGTCGGAGGTTCTTGAGAAGTCGGCGTATCGGTAGGCTCGGCTCGATATGGAAATGGCATTGCCCGCCGGGTCTTTGGTATTGGCGAAGACGTATCCGTCGGCCCTATGGACAGCGCCGAACGGGAGCCCGTGCTCGGCAGCCTGGGTGCAAAATGCTTCGACATCGGGTACATCGAAAATCAGCTTGGCGACCGTCTGGCCACCTCTGCGCCCACGCCCCAAGGGATGAAGCATGATGTTGGCTCCGGCGTCGGTGAAACTCTCCAATTCGACGACGCGATCGCCCTCTTCTCTGTGAACTCGGAAACCGAAATGGCGTGCGTAGAATTCGGCAACGGTGTCGATGTCGCGGACGTAGAGCAGTATTCGGCCGAGGACGGGCACTGGAAGACGAGGTTGGCGTTGCTTGGTCATCGCAAATTCACGCTGCCTAGTGGGTACGGCTTGATCGGGCAGCACTGCCTGATCGGATTGCCGGGATGTCAGACATATGGCGCCGGTCGCCGTCAAACCAAGGACGTGCAATCACCTCGTTCAGCTGGCCCCGGTGATTGCCGACTCACGGCCGCACGCCATCGAGATCCTGTCGCACAGTGTACGGCCTTTACCGGATGCTTACAGATCGCCGATCTGTCCGACCGAACCCTTGCACGATTCAAGAGTGGCAAGGCGGCGCCTCAGACGATCATGGATGCCCTTGCCAAGGGTGCGGTCGAGGACCGCGGAACTGGTAGCGGGATCCGAACCTTGCGGGTGCGTCGACAGGGACGTATCGGGCGAGGCCGTCGCCGTCGAGGCGTACGATTCGTTGGGGCCGTAGCTGACGTGGGCGTCGTCGTGTCTGTTGCCGGAGGCACGATCCTCAAGGGAGAGCCGGTCAAGCGGAACGAGATAGGTGCGGCGGACGGATTGGCGCAGGAACGTACGGTGCAGCGATGCGGCCGTTCCTGGGCCGTCGGGCGCCCGATCTCCGAATCAAGATGCGCCGTTCCACCGGAAGAAGTTGTGAAGAGCCTGGCTCAGCACGTTGGGGCTGACTCTGACGGAAGGCGCCCGTTGAAGGTGCCGCTCCTTGAGGCCGAGACAGACCGATCGGCATGTGTCTTACAGTGCGCACAACGCGCCGGAGCGATGCACAAGTTTGTCCGAGCGTGTGGAGAACTGCCTGAGGTCCTGGATGACGATGGACAGGCCTTCCGGCGTCATCGAAGTGGTGGAAGCTGTGGGCATGCTGTCGGTCAGAGGACTTGGCGCCCTCGCGCTTTCTGTCCTTCTATGTCAGCCCGTACACGGTGCGCAGAAGATCGGTTGCCTCGTCCCGGGTGAAGGGAACGTCAAATGCCCTGGGATCGAGAGTTTGGTCTGCGTGAGCCCAGGTCGACGAAAGCGCGAAGGTCCTGGCGGACGGGTTCCGGCAGTTCGACCCGTGCATTCTGAGGCAGAAGCTGCGCCAGCCGAAAGACATCGTTGCGGTGCTTCCTGATGTCCTTTCGGTTGACGTTCGCGCCTTCCTTGGACCGAGCGGTGAGGTCGAGAACTGCACGGGCCTTGAACGGTCTGAGCAGGGTCTCGTCGACGATCGTGACGCCGTCAACCTGGCGCGTAGCAGCCTGGAGCGCGTCGAAATAGGCGTCGTCCAGCAGGATTGCGGAAAGGCTGACTGTGTCCTGGTCTACCGGCATTCGCGTGTAGATCGCGTCATCGGGCAGATCGAAGTCGATCGGCCGGCGTGCAAAGAGCTCGATCATGAAGGGGAAGCACGGGTCGGTCGGACGATGGAGGCGGTAGAATTCCGTTCGCCCGTCGCTCCGTTCGTGGGCCTGATATCCGCCTGCGTCCAGGAATGCCTGGAAGGTCCTTCCGAATTTGGCGTCCACTACCTCGACGCAGAGCACCATGTCGATGTCCCTGGTCGCCCTGAAATCGAGACCCGCTGCGTCGAACAGCAGATCGCAAGCGGTGCCACCAATGATGGCGTACTGACCCTCGCGGGCCGCGAAGTGTTCGCGAAACTTGTCGATTCCGGTTACCACGGCATTCCGTCCAACAGTCGTTCCGCCGCCATGGAAACGCGCTCATCGCGGTGATCGTGAAATTGCGCGTAGAGCGACAGCGGATCCACTGTGCGCGCAGTGGACAAGGCAGCGGGATCATATGACCAGGTTTCCACGATATGGGAAGCTTGATCCCGGTTTGTTTCGACGAGTTCGCAGGTCTGGGCAACAGTCTTCCAGTCGATGGCCGCTACCGCGAAAGCGGGTAGCGGCGGCGAGGACAGGTTGGTCAGCTCGGAGAGCGCGCTCTCGCCCGCATGTTTCAGCTGCGGCGCGGCGTGAATGTTTCGAATGAACTTTTCGGTGCGCACCGGGCTGCGCAACAGGTCGTGCGAGGTGTCGAACAGTTGCCTCCCTTCGGCCTGGAAACGGATATGCCGCTCCCTGCCGTGTCTTTCGGTATGGGCAAGCCCGGCACCAACCAGTTCGTCGAACGCGCGGCTGATCGACATCGCCGAGTAGTGCAACTGCGTTGCCACGAGAGAAGGGGTGGTCGCGGTCTCGTCGAGCCGCAGGAGGCGATGGAACAATACCGCTTGAGCCGCAGGCGAGAGGCCGACTGCGCGGCGCGGCTTCGGCGTGCGGAAGCGTTCGCGCAAGTCCATCGCGAGGGCAGGGATGTAGAGCTGCTTGCCGGGCACGACGAACGGAACCCCCTGTCCGATGAGGCGCGAGCGGTTGTGCGCGCTCAGCCATGGAGCGACGAATACGATGATCGCGTCAACGGCGGGGCGGACCAGGGCGACATGCTTAGCAATTCCCCGTCCGTGCGGAACGCTGCGCCGGCACCGCGCATAGGGGCGAGTGGTACCAGAAGTCGACAATCCCCGCACACGATTGTTAGCCGCCACGCAGTTTGATGGTGAATCCGGTTCCACCGAGCACGGTTTATGAGGGAGGGTTGTGTGTTCCCGGGTGTGCCGGGTCTCCCCCGAAGGCCTTGCAACAGGCGCTCCGGGGGAGTTTTCTGATCGATCCGTTAACCCC
>MKWU01000092.1_pt1 | contig 156164 bp, 153 predicted proteins | sample 809101 | NCBI WGS metagenome assembly MKWU01 (sample SAMN05860141, study PRJNA318959) | sponge metagenome | host: Aplysina aerophoba | place: Slovenia: Piran, Adriatic Sea, Gulf of Piran | collected 2013-05-07 | reverse complement strand
CGACGTCCACGTCTCCAGCGACGCCCGCTGGTCGTTGATGAAGTAGTGGTCGGAGCGGAACACCGACGGGAAGCCGAGCCGCTCCGCCAGCTGCAGGATGTGCAGCCACCGGTTCCAATCGAGATCGTGCTGTCCCTCTACCATCAGTCCAACGTCCATGGTCGCCTCGTTCCTGAAGATGGACGACAGTTTACGGGAATGGGACCCTGTAGGGGTGGTTCGCGAACCGCCCCCCACGCCGCCTACAACGAACCGACGCGCCCCGCATGACGACTCCCCGCGCGCGGTGTAGGATTGCGGCGTTGCACAGCATTCGTTCCCAAGGAGGGCTGCGATGGCAGAGCGCGTGTGGGAGAAGTACCTGAGCGAGGCGGACCTGGAGCACGTTGCGGCGAGCGGACACAAGACCCGCGGGTTCGGGTCGCGGCCCGCGCTGCTGATGATCGACCTCTACCGCTGGGTGTTCGGCGACAAGCCGCAGACCGTGCTGGAGGCGAAGGACGAATGGCCCGGCAGTTGCGGGCTCGCGGCGTGGGAGTCGCTGCCGCACATCCAGCGCCTGCTGGCCGCCGCGCGCGAGACCGGCATCCCCGTCGTGCACGTCACCGGCCTGCCGGAGAGCGAGTCCGGCGTCATCGGCTGGGCGTCGTCCGGGCGCAAGGACTCGGGGCGCGCGGGCTACATGGGCGGCGGCGCGAAGCGCGAGGGGATGTACGACATCATCCCGGAGGTCGCGCCCATCGAGGGTGAGGTCTTCCTGAAGAAGACCTCACCAAGCGCATTCTGGGGCACGCCGGTCACCGGCCACCTGACGGCGTTGGGCGTCGACACCATCATCGTCGCGGGCGAGAGCACCAGCGGCTGCGTCCGGGCGTCGGTGGTCGACGCCTGCACGAACCGCTACAAGGTCGTGGTCGCGGAGGAATGCGTGTTCGACCGCCACGAGGCGCCGCACGCCATCAACCTCTTCGACATGAACCAGAAGTACGCGGACGTCATGGCGCTCGACGAGATCATCGAGTGGATGCACGAGTGGCAGGCGCCGGAAGGTTTCGGCGACGCCGAGTGACGATGGCCCGGTGTAGGGGCGTCCCTTGTGGGCGCCCTTCGGTTAGGGCTCGTTGTGGCGATGCGACGGCCACCCGCGTATGCCTGGGTACCCACGAAGGGTACCCCTACACCAGACACCAGGCACCGCCACTCCTGGTGCCTGAAGGTAGGCGTGTGACCGGGAACCACGGGAACAGACGGAGGAGCGTATGGGACGACTCGACGACAGGGTGATCATTGTGACGGGGGGCGCAGCCGGCATCGGGCGGGCGTTCGCTGACGGCTTCGTGCGCGAGGGCGCGTCCGTCGTGCTGGCCGACATCAACGGTGAGCAGGCCGAGCGCTCGGCGGAAGAGATCCGGCAGGCGGGCGGACAGGCACTCGGGCTGACGGTCGACGTGTCGGACCAGGCGCAGACCGAGACGATGGTGGCCGAGACGCTGTCACGCTTCGGCAAGGTAACGGGACTCGTGAACAACGCGGCCATCGCCATCCGCGTGCGCCACACGCGCGCGCCGTTGGAGGAGATACCGCTGGACGAGTTCGACCGGATGCTCGCGGTCAACCTCAAGGGCGTCTTCCTCTGCTCTCGCGCAGTGCTGCCGCACATGAAAGAGCAGGGCTACGGCAAGATCATCAACATGAGCTCCGGCACATTCTTCAACGGGCGCGAGAACCTCGTGCATTACGTCGCGTCGAAGGGCGGCGTCATCGCGTTCACGCGGGTGCTCGCACGCGAGGCGGGCCCGTCCGGCATACGAGTGAACTCGATAGCGCCGGGGCTGACGGCGAGCGAGACCGAGGAGCACTCCCTGGAGGAGTTCGCGGTGCGCATCCCCAACCGGGCCATCAAGCGCATCGAGGTGCCGGAAGACCTCGTGGGCGCGGGCATCTTCTTCATGTCCGCGGAGAGCGACTTCATCTCCGGCCAGACGCTCGCCGTCGACGGCGGAGTCGTGGTGCACTAGGCGGCCATGTCATTCCGAACGGAGCGCAGCGGAGTCGAGGAATCTCTCGGGTGGGGTGTGGTGCTTCACCGGCGTTCCCCGAGAGATGTTTCGGCTTCGCTCAACATGACACAACTACCGTACCCCTCCACGTGGCCTGACGGTCGCACTGGATTCCCGCCTTCGCGGGAATGACGGGAACGGCGGAAACCAACGAGAGGTAATCGCATGGGCAAGCTGGACGAGCGAGTGATCATCGTAACGGGCGGCGCGCAGGGCATCGGGCGTGCGTTCTCGATGCGGTTCGCGGAGGAAGGCGCGCGCGTGGTCATCGCGGACATCAACGGCCCCGCCGCGGAGAAGACGGCCGCGGAGATCGGCGAGGCGGGCGGCGAGGCGATCGCGGTGCCCACCGATGTCTCCGACCATGAGTCGACCGAGGCGATGGCGCAGGCCGTGCTCGAGAAATGGGGCCGCATCGACGGCCTCGTGAACAACGCCGCGGTCTTCCAGCGCCCGCAGATAACGCGGGGGACGGTCGAGGAGATAACGGCGGAGGAGTGGGACCGCGTCATGGCGGTGAACGTTCGCGGGCCGTTCCTCTGCTGCCGCGCGGTGCTCCCGCACATGAAGGCGCGCGGCTACGGCAAGATCGTCAACATCAGCTCCGGTACGTTCTTCTCCGGACGCTCCAGCACGCAGTACGTGGCCTCGAAGGGCGCGGTCGTCGGCATGACGCGCACGCTCTCGCGGGAGGTCGGCGACTTCAACATCACGGTCAACTCGATAGCACCGGGCTCGACAGCCAGCGACCCTGAGCGCGACGAGTCCAACTACCAGGGACGCGTTCCCGACCGCTCCATCAAGCGCGTCGAGCGCCCCGAAGACCTCGCTGGCGCTGGCGTCTTCCTCATGTCGTCCGACAGCGACTTCATGACCGGCCAGACGATGATCGTCGACGGCGGCGCCGCCCTGAACTAGGGCACTCGTCGTCATTCCCGCGAAGGCGGGAATCCAGAGTGACCGGCCGGTCACTCGTGCGCACAGCGCACACCCCTTCCTTGGAGGCACAACACATGACCTCAGCATTCGACGCCTGGCGCGAACAGATCGAAGCACACGAACGCGACGCCGCTGCGTTCGGCGGCGGGCACGGCCATGGGCATGGCCACAGTCAGGGACAGGGCCATCGCGCCTTCAGGCGCGCCAACCGGGCATTGGACCCCTGGCGCACCGACGATCCGGTGCTGAACGGCCTCTACGCGCTCCTGGGAGCGGATGCCGACGTCCTCGACATCGGCGGAGGCGCGGGCCGCTACGCGTTGCCCCTCGCGACGCGCGCCAGGCACGTCACCGTGGTCGAGCCGTCCGCAGACTCCGTTGAGATGCTCACCTCCCGCGCGGCGGAGGCCGGGCTCGCCAACGTCACTGCCATCAACGAGGCATGGGAAGACGCCGAGGCGCCGGCTGCGGACGTGGTGCTCTGCTCGCTCGTGCTGCACCACGTGCCGGACGCCGTGCCATTCGTGACGAAGATGCAGGAATACGCCAAAGACCGCGTCGTGCTCGTGGAGATGATGGAGACGCCGGGCGCGCTGGAGATCCCCTTCTTCGAGCGCGTGTACGGCTCGGCTCCCACGCCCCTGCCGGGACTCCCGAGCGTGCTGGACCTGCTCTGGGCGATGGACATCTTCCCCGACGTGACGATGGTCAGCGCCGACGCAGCCGTGCTGGAGACGGACCGGGACGCGGCTCTGGAACAGCTGCGCGGTCGGCTGAGCGTGAGAGAAGGCACCGAGGCGGACACTCGGCTCCTCGCTGCAGCGGAGGAACTGCTGGAAGAGACGCCCAACGGCCTCGTCGTCAGGGGCGTGGCCCCCCAACGGCAGGCCATCGTCACGTGGAGACCGGGTAGGGCTGGGCCTGCTAGTACATGATCATGTGCGTGGGTACCAGCCGCTGCTTCACCGGGTCCACTGCCAGCGCCAGACCCTCCAGCGTGTAAGCCCCTATCAGAGGCGGGCCGTCGTCTTCCCCGAATATGACGAGCGTTGCCACGTTCTCACCGTTGACGATTGCGCGCGCCTCGCCGTATTCCATGTCCACATGCCGCCCATCGGCCAGCAGGAGCCTGCGCTTGCCCAAGGGCGTGACGCCCAGATCGCGAAGCAGTCGGGCGGGCAACGTAGTGTAGGCCGCACCGGTGTCGACCGTCGCCTCGATGTCACGGGAGTGCTGCCCGTCCATGCTGGATATCCGCAGCGGCCAGTTGAAAGTTCCCATCCGAGACCTCGCCATCTGTTCTGGAGGTTCATTGTAAACGATGCCGTGTGACACGCGCCCCTTACGTCTTCGCACCATCGGCGCATACCCTGTCTCCACGGCCCCCATACCCCGTAGCAGGGCCGTTAGCATCAGCAGCGCAGGAAATTGACCGGAAGGACCCGTTATGAAGCGCAGCGTCCCCCAGAACACCCGTGGGTGCCTCAGCCGCAACCCGAACAGAATTGAGCAGGAATGAGCAGAATTGAAGCAGAAATGAACAGCAAATGAGCAGGTTTGGGCAACTGAACTGCTCACCGCAAACGCCGGATCCAGAGGTGAATTTCGGGCGCATGAGCAGAAATGAGCAGCAATTCCCTCTGAAACCTTTCCCTCCGGGGCCAACGAACACCTTGCACGCACCGCCGTTGCGCCCGCCGCTGGCAAGCAGATACCCTCAACGCACAGGCGCTCACACGGACGCCTCTAAACAACGTAAGGAGAGAGTCGCATGGGAGAGATCGTCTGGGCCGCAGGATCGGTGCACGCTCCACAGTTGCTGACGAGGCCTCCGCAGGAGGACCAGGCGCAGTTGCAGGCAGGGATAGACGCGATGGGCGTGCTCGGCAGCGAGCTGGACGCCACCCAGCCGGACGTGCTGATCCTCATCGGCATCGACCACGTCGAGACGTTCTTCCCCGGCTCCGTGCCCGCGTTCGCGATCATCACCGGCGATACCGCGACTGCGGAGTTCGCGGGGCATGAGTACGAGGTACCTATCCACCAGGAGATGGCGACGGCGCTGCTGAACGGCCTCGTGGAGGAGGGGATAGACCTCGCCTACGCGCACGAGGGGCTGCTCGGCCACGCGTTCGCCACGCCGCTGGAGTACATCCACCAGGGCAGGGCTATCCCCATCGTGCCGATGTTCGTGAACGTCTACCTGCCGCCGCTGCCGACGACGCACCGCTGCCTCCAGGTTGGCGAGGCGATGCGGAAGGTCATCGAGTCGAGGCCGGAGAAGGTGGCGATACTCGCCAGCGGCGGGCTGTCGCACTACCCCGGCACATGGAAGTACTTCTACCCCGAGTACGAGTTCGACCACTGGGTCATCCAGGAGCTCGAGGAAAGCAGGCCGGAATCGCTGCTGGAACTCAGCGGCGAGCAGCTGGACGAAGTAGGCAACACGGAACTGCTGCCGTGGCTGATGATGCTGGGCGCGACCGGCAACCAGCGCGGCGAACTGCTGAGCTACCAGCCGACGTCCCACCACGGCCACGGCGTCATGCGCTTCATCCCGGACCGTGGTGGACGCGGCCAGGAGCCCCGCGACATCCCGAAGTTCGGCGGCTTCGAGTTCAAGGGCCAGGGCTACGAGTTCTACAAGTACCCTACGCTCGAGACGTACCCGCTGAACAAAGCCCTGTTCGAACTCCGGCGCGACGAGAACCTCCGCGCGCGCTTCGTCCGGGACATGGACGGCGTCTCCGCGGAGCTTGGCGTCACCGGCGAGCAGGCCGCGGCGCTCAAAACGATGAGCACCGACGTGCTCGCAAAAGCCGGCGCCCACGGCATCCTCGCCATCACCACCACCCTCACCCTCCAACGCTCCGCCAAAGAGGCCGGCATCGAGATTACATCGGTAGCCTGAGCAGGGCACAGCCCTTCACCCCATGGGGCCAGAGAGACAGAAGATGTAATGTGACACGGTGCCGTTGACGCTGTTAGAAGCACCGCGTTACGTTAGGAAGTGGAGGAGCACCCATGACGACACCAACCGAAGACGTGCCTCACTACTTCTTTGAGTACGCGAAAGAGAACGAGCGCCAGCACGCAGAGCTGGGCAGGCGCATCGCCGAGTCTGAGAACCGCCTGCTCTGGCGAATGCTGGTCGGCATGGCCGCGATAGTTGGATTAGCTACGTGGCTGGACAGAGTGATCGGCGGCTGAATCAACGGCGCCATGACTACCGACCCACGCCCCCGCTGCCCGTGGCCGAGCGATGAACTGATGCTCCGCTACCACGACGAGGAGTGGGGCGTCCCGACACACGACGAGCGCACGCTGTTCGAGTTCCTTGCGCTGGAAGCCGCGCAAGCCGGCCTCTCCTGGCGCACCATCCTCCACAAGCGCGAGGCGTTCATCCGCGCGTTCGACGGCTTCCACCCGGAGCAAGTGGCGCTCCTCGGCGAAGCCCACGTAGAGCGGATGCTGCAGGACCCCGGCATCGTCCGCAACCGCCTCAAGCTGAAGGCCATCGTCCACAACGCCCAGCGTTTCCTCGAGGTCCAACGCGAGTTCAGCAGCTTCGACGCCTACCTCTGGGGCTTCTTCGGCGGCGCGCTGCCCCGCCCGGCTGTGCTGACCGAGGACATGGTCCCCGCGACAACCCCCGAGTCTGACACGCTCTCCGCCGACCTGAAGCGTCGCGGCTTCAAGTTCGTTGGCTCGACCATCGTCTACGCCTACATGCAGTCAGTGGGACTCGTGAACGACCACGTCACCGGCTGCTTCAGAGCGCCGTGATCTACCGTTCCTCCTGCTCGCGAAGAATGAGCAGCGTGGTTGGGATGCCGGCGGCGATGATGAGCAGGATGGCCGGCATCGCGGCACGGGCGAAGAACGCCTCGGATGCCGCGCTCCAAACGGACGTGGCGAGCGTCCGGAAGCCGGTCGGGCTGAGGATGAGCGTAGCAGGCAGCTCCTTCATCGTGAGCAGGAAGACGAGTGCGGCACCTGCCGCTATGCCCTTCGAGAGCATCGGCAACGTCACGAGCCGGAAGGCGTGGAACGGCGTCTTGCCCAGGCTTCTTGCGGCCTCCTCCAGTCGAGGGCTGACCTGCTTCAGCGCAGTCTGCGTCGCGCCCACGGACGCCGGAAGGAAGAGCACGACGTACGCCGTCACGAGCAGGAACGTCGTCTGGTAGACCGGTGTAAGCACGGACGCGCCGAAGAAGACGAACGCAAGCGCAACGGCAAGGCCCGGCAGGGCGAACCCAACGTAGGCGAGGCGTTCCAACACCGATGAGACCCATCCGGGGTAGCGCACGGTGAGGAGCGCAACGGGAGTGGCGGCGACAGCGGCGGCCGTGGCGGCCAGCGCAGAGACGTAGATGGTGCTGACCGTGTTGCTCCAGAGGAGGTCGAGCGGCTCGCCCGCCGCGACGCCGCGCACCACCCAGTAAACGAGGAGAGCCATCGGACCCGCGAGCGAGAAGAAAACGACCGTCGCGGCATAGAGCGCTGCGGGCCACCGCCAGCGTCCCAGGTTCGCGATGTGCGGCACGCGCTGCGCCCCGGGCGTGATGCGGTAATACCTCGCACTCCCTCTCGTCCGGCTCTCGGCGATGAGGAGCGCGATGGCGAGCGCCGTGAGCGCCAGCGACAACGCAGCGGCGATGCTGCGGTCGAACGCGGTCTCGTACTGGATGAATATGACCCAGGTGAACGTCTGGTAGCGCAGCAGTGAGACGGCCCCGAAGTCGCTCAGCGTGTAGAGCGCAACGAGCAGCGAGCCCGCGACGATGGCTGGTCGCAGGAGAGGCAAGGTTACGGAAAAGAACGCCTCCATAGACGACCTGCCGAGGCTTCGCGCGGCCTCCTCCATCGCGGGGTCCACCCGCTGTATCGCGGCCTTGACCGGCAGCATGACATACGGGAAGGAGAGGAGCGTGAGCGTGAGCGCCGCGCCCGGCAGGCCGAAGATGGAAGGCAGGCGATCGACGCCGAGCGGCTCGAGCCACCCCTGCGCCATGCCCTTCGGACCCAGCGCGGTGATGACGAGCAACGCGAAGACGTAGCTGGGGATGGCCAACGGCAGCGCGGTGAGCATCCCGAATACGCGCCTGTAGGGAAGGTCGGTGCGGAGCGTGAGCCATGCGAGCGAGACGCCGATGGCGGCGCAGGCGGCAGTGACGATGCCGACAAGAAGGACGGTACGGAGCAGGATACCGAGCGTCCGCATGCTGAAGAGCACGTCCAGCCCCGCCGTGCCGGACTCGAGCGTCCGCACGAGCAGGTAGACAGGCGGCAGGAGCATGAGCAGCCCGATCGCCGCGGCGGGCAACCAGATGAAGACGGGCGGCATCCTGACGGGCCGTACCCTGTGCTGCTCCTCAGGGGTGTTCGCTACGCTCTGCACGGGGGCTATCTTTCACACTCATCGGGACTGGCGCAATGGGATAGCACTGCCCCAGCGTCGGGGAGGAGCGACGCCAGGGGCAGTGCGGAACTGGCGTGCGTTACGGGAGCGCCCCGAGGTCGCGCAGGATCGCAGTCGTGCCTTCCAGGTCGGAGAGGTCGGCAAGAGCTATGTCCGGCCTCGCGATCTCGTCGAGCGGCGTCAGGAGGCGGTTGATGTTCACGCCTTCGACGAGCGGGTACTCGAACGTCTGACCCGCGAAGAACTGCTGGGCGACCGTCCCGAGGAGGAACTCGACGAAACGGTCTGCGTTCTCCCGGTTCTCGGCTGTGCTGAGGATGCCTGCCCCGGAGACCATGACGAGTGCGCCGGGTCCGCCGCCGGCCGGGTGGTAGTTGCGAGCGGCGAAGTCCTCGCCCTCCTCGGAGATGAAGCGGTAGAGGTAGTAGTGGTTGACGAGCCCAATGTCGATCTCGCCCGCGGCGACGGCAGCGACCTGCGGCGTGTTCTTCGGGTAGATGATCGCGTCGTTCTCGACCATGCCCTCGATCCACTCTGCGGTCTTCTCCTCGCCCCAGAGCTTGCGCATACCGGTGACCATGGTGAGGAACGAGCCGTTGGTCGGCGCCCAGCCGATCCGGCCTTTCCACTTCGGGTCCGTGAGATCGAAGATGTCGGCCGGGAGCTCGCTCTCCGGCACACGGTCCGGGCTGTAGACGAGCACCCGGGCCCTGCCGGAGATGCCGGCCCAGAGCCCCTGCGGCGACCGCGCCCACTCCGGGGAGCGCTCCAGGATATCGGCGGGCAGAGGAGCGAGCAGCGATTCGACTGCGCCGAGACCGCCGGGGTCCTGCGCGTAGAAGACGTCGGCGGGGCTGTTCGTGCCCTCCTCAAGGAGGGTAGCAGCAAGCGACGCCGTGCCACCGTACTTGACCTCCACGTCGATGCCCGTCACGTCGGCGAACTGCTGGATGATGGGGTCCACCAGGCTCTCGCCGCGTCCCGAGTAGATGACCAGCGAACCGGGGACCTGCGGCGCCGGTGTGGGGGTCGCCTGCGGTTGCGCCGTCGGCGTGGGAGTGGGGTCGCTGCACGCAGCCAGGGCTGCGGCGATGATTACGAGCGCCGCGATGGCAAGCGCGCGTCTGAGGTAGGGAAGAGGTCGCATAAGGCTGTATCTCCTGAAGCGTATTAGGCTGACCTGTGCAACGTAGTTAGTATGCACTAACCATTGCACGGAGTATATGCGACAACAATCGCTTGTCAAGGGGTATCAACGGAGGAAGTCAGAGAGCAGGCTGCGAGATTCCCGCCTGCGTGGATGATGGCGGATAACGGAGTAGACGAGGACCCGGCGGATCAGCCGGGGTAGCCTGGCGGGAGGAGGTTCGGGACGGAGTCGCGGATGGGGTAGACGGTGCTGCACTCCGCGCAGGCGAGCGCACCGGTCACGACGTCATCGCCGTCCGCGCTCTCCACGGTGAGCGTGAGCGGCGCCTTGTCGGCGGGGCAGGCGAGGATGTCGATCAGGTCGCGGTGCATCGGCGGCGCTCCGGCGGATTGGTGGGAGGCATGATACAGGAGAGAGGCATGCACGGGAGAGGTTGAGCGTACGATCGGCCCGCCGTTTGCATTGCATGCTGACGCGGGCTACTATTCGCCCTGCCAGAGTACGACCCAGACCGACCGAAGTGCAGCGAACGTGACCCTGGGAAGGGGTTGGCGATGGATCTGCCGAGTGTCACAAGGTCCGTGGGTACGGCGTCGACAGCAACGTTGATGCCGTTTTCGGCGACAAACCGCTATCCCCTCTGCTGTTTCGTATCACCGCCCAGGCGTCAGCCCGCCGGGCGGTTTCTCTTTGTTCAATGACGAGGTCCTGTGAACCGGAGCAGGCGCGCATGTGCTCCGGAGGGAGATGAGTGTCGGCCTAACGGAGGAGGGCAGAGATGACAGAGGATTTGAAAGTCACGCAGGCGTCGGAAGACCAGGTCGCCGCCAACAGGGCGGCCCAGCATGGCTACGAGAGTTGGATCAGGTCCATCGGCATCCCAGTACACGAGGGCTACTACCTCGACGACCTCCGCACCATCGAACTCGGATGGTGGGAAGAGCGCCAATGCAACGCTGCGTTCCTCCAATTAGAGGGGCAGCAGGGCGTGGCGGAGGCCCGCGTAACGGAGATCGCGCCCGGCCAGACGCTCCCGCCGCTGAAGTTCGCGCTGGACGACGTGGTCTACGTGCTGGAAGGTCGCGGCTTCTGCACCGTCTCTTCGGACGACGGCCAGAGCTCGCGGACGTTCGAGTGGCAGAAGCACAGCCTCTTCCTGCTGCCCCGGAATTACACGCACCAACTCTCCAACGCCCAGGGAGACCGCCCCGCGCGGCTTCTGCACAACAACTACCTGCCGGTAGCGATGGTGGGAGTGCCGGACCCGGAGTTCTTCTTCAACAACCCCTCTGCTTCGGGCGCAGACCGGCTGGTGGGCGAGTTCTACTCAGAAGCGAAGGTGCACAACCGGCCTATCGCCAACGGGCGTGTCCGTGCCCAGTGGATAGGCAACTTCTTCCCGGACATGCGCTCCTGGGACAAGCTCGTGCCGTTCTACGGGCGCGGCGCCGGGGGCACTACGGTATTCATCGAGTTCCCCGATTCACCGATGACGTGCCACATGTCGGTATTCGACGCAGGCACCTACAAGAAGGGCCACCGCCACGGGCCGGGCTTCGTCATCGTCATCCCTCGCGGCGAGGGGTACTCCATCATGTGGCCGGAGGGGCATGACAAGATCATCATCCCCTGGCACGAGGGCAGCGTATTCGTGCCACCGGCGAGGTGGTTCCATCAGCATTTCAACGTGGGAGAGGAGCCGGCGCGTTACCTTGCCCTCCATCCCCCACGGCCGTTCTCCGGTACAGGCGAGCGGGTCGAGAACCCCGCCGCAAATCAGATCGAATACCCGGACGAGGACCCGTTCATCCGCGAGAAGTTCGAAGGAGAGCTTGGCGCACGCGGATCCAGGAGCCTCATGCCGGAGATCGCGTACCAGGACCGTGGCTTCGAATGGGACTATAGCGCCGTCGAAGCGCAAGTGAGGTCGTCACAGACGTAGGGAACATAAGCCTGAGATGAGAGGAGGGCTCGACCATGAGCTTCAAGGGGACTCTCGTAGCGGCATTCCTTCTGACCTGTCTGTTCATCGTGGCGTGTGGAAGCGAGGCGACTCCCACACCCACTCAGCCGCGGCCCACACCCACGCCTGAGCCGGCGGCCCCCGGTGCACCGACGCCCACCGCCATGGCTCCGGCTGCTCCGACAGCCACCCCGGTGCCGGGCGCTCCAACCCCGACGCCCGTGCCGCCGACTCCCACGCCCACGCTGGCGCCGACGCCTACTCCGCCGCCGTCATTCGACGCGGAGGCGCACTTCCGCGGCAAGACGATCAGGCTGCTCGTGGGGTTCAACCCCGGCGGCGGAACGGATACGCAGGCCCGGTTCCTCGCAGCCAACCTGGGCAAGTTCATCCCAGGCAATCCGCGCATCGTCGTCTCCAACCACACGCCGCAGATGGCTGCCTCCAATTTCGTCTGGAAGTCCGAACCCGACGGGACGGTGCTCCAGTACACGGCCGGCACCCTGATCACCGACTCCTTCGAACCGGAGGCTGAGTTCACGGTGTCCGAGTTCGGTCTCATCGGCGCGCCCCAGGGCGGCAACCCCTTCTGGGCCCACCGCGGAACGCTGCCCTACACGGACATCAGGGATGCGATGGGGAACCCGAACGGCGAACCGCTCGTCCAGACAGGTCCGGGGAGCGCACCGGAAGTGACCGGCAGCGCTCTCGGCGGGATGCTGATAGCCGACTGGCTCAACCTGCCCATGGACTACAGGGTTGTTGCAGGCACGGGCACGGAACAATCGCTTCTCATGCTGGAACGCGGCGACATCAACGCGCTGATCATCTCGCCAGGGAGCTCCTGGTACACGCTGCCTGCGCGGCGCCCCGGTTGGTTCGCCGACGGGTTCCTGAAGCCTTTCGCAAGCCTGCTGGTCCCCGGACAGGAGATCCACGCCAACGCGGAGGTCGAGTTCACGGCGCCGCACGCGCGGGACCTGCTCGAACCGGACCAGGCGTCCCTGTTCAACGCACTGACGTCTCCCCAGCACATCGCGTTGAAGCACTTCGCCGGCCCGCCCGGCATGGATCCCGCCGTACTCGCGACACTGCGCAAGGCATGGGACGACGCGAATGCCGACCCGGAATTCAAAGCAGACTTCTCCCGCGTGCTCGGCACCGACGTGGCTCCGGTGCCGGGAGCGCGGCTCCAGCAGATCTACATAGATACGGTCAACGGGTACCGCGTGCACTTGGACTCGCTCGGCGAGATACAGGAGAGGTTGTTCAGCAAGTACATCGAGTGATATGACGCCGGGCTGATGCGCACGAAGGCCTGCCGGAGAGGAGCAGATGCCTGATTTCAGTCAGGTGTTCGTGGGACTCGGGCACCTGGGGACCTCCACCTATTGGATCACGTTCGGGGCCGCCGTCATGATCGCGGCGGCCGCGGGCGTGATACCGGGACTGTCGGCGCCGCTGCTCATGGCGCTGGCTATCCCGTTCGTCGTCTTCACGATCGACGACCCGGTCGTGGGCATCGTCTTCCTCGCGACCATCACTGGCGTCGAAGAGATGCTGGACGTGCTGCCCATCATCGCGATGGGTCATCCCGGCGGCGGGCAGGTCACGTTCATCGAAGGGAGGCCGCTCTCGCAGCGGGGACAGGCCGCACGCGCGCTCGGCTTCGTGTATGTCGTGTCGGCCATCGGGGGCGTAGTGGGCGCGGTCGTCCTGCTGCTCGCCATGCCCGTCCTCAAGCCCTTCATCCTCTCCTTCGGGTTCGGCGAGATCGGAGCGATGGGCCTGTTCGGCGTTGCTCTCGTCGGGGCGCTCAGCCGTGGAGCGATGGTGAAGGGGCTCGCTGCCGGGCTGCTGGGCATCCTGCTGTCCACGGTAGGCACCGACCCATTCACCGGAACAGACCGCTACACGCTCGGTTCTCTGCAGCTCGATTCGGGGCTCCCGCTCATCGCGATGACGGTGGGGTTGTTTGCTCTCCCCGAAATGATGGACCTGACCATGACGAGGCGAGCGTTGGCATCGTCGAGCGCCGCGCTCAACATCCGGGAGGTATTCGCGGGTGCAGGCCTGGCTCTCAGTAAGACACCACTCATCATCCGGCACTCGATACTTGGCGTCATGATGGGCGCCATACCGGGCGTGGGTTCGCGAGTGGTCTCCTGGCTCTCGTATGGCGTCGGGATTGCGCTGAGCAAGGACAAGAGCCAGTTCGGCAAAGGCTCGTTCGACGGTCTCGTCTTCTCCGAATCGGTGCAGAGTTCGAAGGAAGGCGGGCAGGCGATCCCGACCCTGGCGATGGGCATCCCCGGCGGTTTCAGCTGGGCGTTCGTCCTCGTGGCGATGCTGGCCTACGGCATCTCTCCCGGCCCGCCGATGCTCACACGCTTCGCTGACATCACCACTCTCATCGTGGTGAGCCTGGTGCTTGGCAACGCGGCACTGGCTATCGTCGGACTGCTCGCCTCCGGTCAACTGGCGAAGCTGAGCCGCATCCCATACCCGCTGCTCGCCGCCGCCATCATCCCTCTCGCGTTCCTGTCATCCTTCCAGGACATGCGCCACTGGCTGGCCATTCCCATCGTGCTGGGGTTCGCGGTGGTAGGGATGCTCATGAAGTTCTTCCGCTGGCCGCGTCCACCGATGATCCTCGGCTTCATCCTGGGCCCCATCATCGAGCACAACCTGTTGTCGGCTGTCAGCATCCATGGCCCCGTGGGGATGCTTACGCGGCCCATAACCATCACCCTGATACTCCTATCTGTCGGCGTAGGCGTGGGTTTTGCCTTCCTCGCCTCCAAGAGCGAAGCGACCGAGCGCAGGATGGCCGAAGTCAGCGGCAGCGCTCCTTCGGGCGCGAGTTCCGACCCACCGAGACCTGCGCAGAAACCGCAAAGGAGGATCGGCTTCGCCTGGCGTTCCTGGGAGCACCTGTTCCCACTCACGGTGATCGTGGTGGCGCTGGTGTTCGTCGTCGAAGCCATCGACTTCCCCACGAGGGCGCGGTCGATGCCGGTGATGGTGGGCATCGGGTTGCTCGGACTGGCCGGTCTGCAGCTACTGCTTCAGTTGAGGGGAGTGCAGTCCGGGGACATACTGGATCTGGGCATGATGAGTAAGGCCGATGAGCAACGCCGCACCGGCAAGGTGCTGCTCGCGCTGTTGGGTCTCTTCGTCCTGATCTCGATAACCCTCGGACTGAAGTGGGCCGCAATCGCCCTCGCCCTGGTCTTCCCCGCCGCCGTCTCTGGCAGGGCGTATGCAAAGTGGGGCCTGCTGACCGGAGCGCTCATCACGGCGCTGGTGATCGGTCTGTTCGACAACGTCCTGTTCGTTATCTGGCCCCAGCCCGCTGTGTGGCTGCTGCTACAGAACCTGTTCGGCTGAGCGAGTGCGCTTCCTCGACGCCTACCCCGCCAGTTCCTGTTCGACGATGTAGCGCAGCACATCCGACAGAAGGAAGACGACGATACCCAGAATGACGACCGCGTTGACGTGGCCGAGCGCGGCAGCGACGGCGCGGATGCGTCCGGGTCGTACCGCGATGGCCTCTGCCAGACGTCTGCGGCGGCGGATGGCGATGAAGAACATCCAGGCTGAGAGCGCAACCTTGAGGGCGAGCACCGCGGCGTAGCGCGCGGTGGCGGTCGGCTCCGAGATCCGCGAGAAGAAGAGGACTGCGCCGGTAACCACGAGCGTCCACATCGCGAGCTTCACGAGCCCGCCGAAGCGCTCGGTCGCGGCGCGCACGCTGTCGGAGGAGAGCGAACCGCTCGTGACGGCAGGCCTCAGGACCAGCAGGTAGAAGATGCCGCCTCCCACCCATGCCACGGCGGCGATCGAGTGCACCCAACGGGCGGCGAGCAGAGCAGCGTCGGTCATAGCGGGCGGCATGGTAGGGGAGCGCGGAGCGTTCGGCAACGCAGTGCGACATCCGCCCCTTACGCGGATGCCCTCCGAGCGGGTACGTTGGTCGGTGACGGTACGAGCGCCGTGGTGGGCCTGCCTTGGCACGAGGCAAGTCGCAGGAGTGGAATGTCTCACAATGTCTCAGGATGTCCCACATGGAGTGGACACAGCAGCGCAGCCCACACCTGCGCGCGGGACAGGGAGGAGTGGTGCGAAGATGACAGCGCCGGACGGCGAGCAGCCTGACAGGGTTTCCATGCGCCGGACACCGGACATCCCGTGCATCCTGGCCGCCGGCATCGCTGGCGCAGGCGTGCGGCGCGTGCGTACCATGGACAGACGACTACGGAGGTGTGTTGATGGCCGATGTCGCGCTGTATCACTGGGCCGGGTGAGGAACGTGCAAGACGGCGAGGGCGGCGCTCTCGCAGGCAGGTATCGCGTTCACAGAACGGGACTTTTTCAAGCAACGTCTCTCCCGCGAGGAGATCGAGTCGCTGCTGGGCGGCAATCCTCCGAGCACGCTGTTCAACCTGAGGTCGGCGACGTTCCGCAAGAGCGGCATCGACCCGGGATCGCTGACGGAGGAGCGGATGCTGGACCTGCTGGTGGAGGAGCCGCGCTACTGGAAGCGTCCAACCGCAGTAGTGGACGGAAGGCTCGTGGCCGGAGCGAACGCGAAGCAGCTTGGCGCGATGCTGGGGTTCTGATGACTATACGGGTGCTGCCTGCTGGGGTTGCGGCGCGGATCGCGGCGGGCGAGGTCATCGAGCGTCCGGCCTCGGTGGTCAAGGAGTTGGTCGAGAACTCGCTGGACGCGGGCGGGCGCGTCATCGGCGTTGAGATACGGCACGGCGGGCTGGCCTCGATACGCGTTAGGGACGACGGCTGCGGCATACCGGCGGACGAAGTGGCGCTGGCGTTCGAACGCCACGCGACGAGCAAGCTAGCCTCGGTGGAAGACCTGGGCGACATCGGAACGCTTGGATTCCGTGGAGAGGCGTTGGCGAGCATCGCGGCTGCGGCGAGCGTGCGCATGACGACGCGCACGGCGGACGTGGAGTCGGCGACAACGGTCGAGTTGGAAGGCGGCGCCATCGTTCGGCAGTCGGCGGCAGGCGCGGGCGCAGGAACGACGATCGAGGTCGAGGCGCTCTTCTCGACGATACCGGCGCGACTCAAGTTCATCCGGTCAGCCGCGGCGGAAACGGCGCGTGTGCGCCAGACGGTCGACCACCTGGCGATGGCGCACCCGCACATCCAGTTCACGCTCAGGACGGACGGCAAACTACAACTCGCAACGTCCGGCAACGGCAGCCTGCGCGACACGGTGGCGGCTGTGCACGGCGCGGAGCTGGCGCAGGCGATGATCGAGGTCGGCTCATGGACGGGGGCCTACCCCGTGTGGGGGCTCGTGGGAACGCCCGAGCAGAACCGTGCGAACCGGACCGGCATCAGCCTGTTCGTGAACAACCGCTGGGTGCAGCATCGGGCCATCGGTGTTGCCATCGAGGAGGCGTATCGCGGCCTTCTGATAGAGGGGCGATTCCCGATAGCGGTCGTGTTCCTGAACGTGCCGCCCGGCGAGGTGGACGTGAACGTGCACCCGAACAAGCGCGAGGTGCGGCTGTCGCACGAGGGCGATGCGTTCTCCAGCGTGCAACACGCGGTACGGGGCGCGCTACTAGCGGCGTCGCCTGTTGCGGAAGGGGAAGGTCTGTTGTCGCAGGCCGTGGCTGCTCCGCCGTCGCTTCAGCCGGAGCTGACGTTCACGACACAGGAGCGGGAGCAGTCACCGCTGCCGGAACCCTCGCCTGTCGCATCTGATGAGCACGAGCCACTAGCACCGCCTCCTGGCGCGTCTCCGCTGTCGCGACTGCGCGTGCTGGGGCAGGTCGCGAATACGTACATCGTGGCGGACGGGCCGGACGGCATGTACCTGATCGACCAGCACGCGGCGCACGAGTCGGTGCTGTACTACCGGCTGCTGCGACAGTGGGCGAACAGCGCGCCGGAGGTGCAGCCGATGCTGGAGCCGCTGGCGATGGGCCTGACACCGCAGCAGATGGACGCGCTCGGCGAGGGGCGGGCAGTGCTGGAGCGCTACGGGCTATTCGTGGAGCCGTTCGGTGACGACACACTCCTGGTGCGCGCAGTGCCGGTGATGGCGCGCCGCGTGGACGCCGCGAAGCTGGTGGCCGAGGCGCTGGACGGTCTCTCGACGCGCTGCAACGGGACGGACACGCACCTGTCGGCGGCTGCGTCCATCGCGTGTCACAGCGCCGTACGGGCAGGGCAGACGCTCGACCACCAGGAGATGACGGCGCTCGGCGAAGCGTTGGCCTCCGAAATGAACCCGCAGCACTGTCCCCACGGCAGACCGACGGTCATCCGAGTATCGAAGGACGTGCTCGGGAGACAATTCGGGCGGCTGTGATGGGCTTGACGCTCGTACTCGCGACGCGGAACCAGGCGAAGGCAGCTCAACTGCGTGAACTGATGGCCGGGCTCGACGTGGAGCTGTCGGACGGGGCGTCGTTCACGGATGCGCCGGACGTTGACGAGGAGGGTGGTTCTCACCTCGCTATTGCCATCGGGAAGGCAGTTGCGTGGTCGCGGGCGCTCAGCGCGCTCGTGGTGGCGTCGGACGGCGGGCTGAGCATCCCTGCACTGGGCGACGGCTGGTCGAGCCTCATCACGCGTCGCGGCACCGGCGAGGACGTGCCGGATGAGGAGCGCGCACATCGTCTGCTGCGTCGAATGCGCGACCTCGAAGGCGAGCGTCGTGCATGCTGGTGGACGGAAGCGGTTGCGGTCGCACGGGCGGGTGAACTGCTCGGCGCGTGGGAAGCGAATGGGCTGGAGGGCTACATCGCACAGGACTTCGTCCCCCCGGAGGGCGGCACAAATGGGTTCTGGGTGGGCGGTCTCTGGGTGACGCCTGACGGCGTGCGCCGCTGGGCGCTGTCTGGGGAAGATACGGAAAGGCTGGGCGACCCGTGGATGTCGCTGCGCGAGCCGCTGCGGGGGTTGATAGGGCGGGTGGAGTAGGTCACGGCAGGCGTACGCGTCCGCTGTCGCGGCGGATGAGGCCGTCGCGTTCGAGGGCGGCGAGAAGGTCGGGCAGTGAGACAGGGCAGGGCGCGCCGGACGCGGTTTCGGCGTCGCTGATGACTCCTTCGAGCGTGTGCTCCTCGACGCCGGCATCGGGCTGCTCGCGCAGGTAGTCGACGATGCGTCCGCGGAAGTAGCGCGCCGAGCCCTGGAACCTCGACTGACGCGGCGCGTACGGAACGGACGATTCAGCGAGAGCAGGGTCGCCGCCGGACTGCAGGTACGGCGCGGCGGCGCAGCGCGGTCGCAGCGGGCAGAGCATGCAGCGCGGTTGCCGGGAAGTGCAGAGCGTTGCGCCGATGTCCATCAGCGCCTGGTGCCAGTCGGCTGGTGTGATGGGGCTGTCTTGCTGAGGAAGCAACGATTCGGCGAGCGGATGGATCGCTTCACGCGACGGAGCGTCAACGCCGTGGACAGTACGGCTCAACACGCGATAGATGTTCGTGTCCAGCACCGCGACGGGCTCACCGAACGCAAAAGATGCAACTGCAGCGGCCGTGTACGGACCGATACCGGGGAGCTTCCGTAGCTCGTCGGCCGTGCGGGGAAGTTCGCCGCTGTAGCGCTCTACGACTTCCCTGGCGAGATTATGCAGACGGACGGCGCGGCCGTTGTAGCCCATGCCGGCCCAGATGCGGATGACCCCAGCGGGCTGGGCGTCGGCAAGCGCCTGGAGGGTGGGGAAGGCGTCGAGGAAGGCGTGGTATTTCGGGACGACCCGCTCCACCTGCGTCTGTTGGAGCATGATCTCCGATACGAGGATGGCGTACGGGTCCGCGATGCCGCGCCAAGGCAGGACGCGGGCGTTGCGCGCGTACCACGCGGCGACGGCATCGTGGATGGCGCGAGCGTCGACCATCGCGCTACGAGGCCGTGAGCAGGCCGTCGAGGATACTGCGCAGGTCCTCGGCTGAGACAGGCCCGATGAGCTTGCGGACGATGCGCCCCTCGGCGTCCAGGAAGAACTTCTCGGGGACGCCGCGTACACCGTACGAAACGGCCATCGTGCCGCGTGGATCGAGGATGTTGAGGTAGGTCACGTCATAGCGCTCGATGTGCTCCTCTGCATCGGCGGGACGGTCCCAGACGGCGATGCCGACGAACTCGACGTTGGCGGAGTCGTACTCGCGGTACACCTCCGCGAGGTCGGCGGCTTCGATCCGGCAGGCAACGCACCACGACGACCAGAAGTCGACCATCACGACGCGCCCGCGCAAGTCCTCCGCGTCGACACGGCCCTTGGAGACGAGGTCGTACCCGCCGAACCAGGGCGCTTGCCGCACGGGCACCTGCGATTCGCTCGACTCTTCATGCACGAGCACGCCGCCGGGGTTGCCGTCGGAGCGCAACTGGCCCCAGAAGAGCAAGCCGATGATGGCCAGCACAGGCGTCATTGCCAGCAGGAAGAAGAGCAGGCGTCTCCTTCCCGAGGCAGGCGTATCGCTGGGTGGCGCGTCGGTCTGGGGTGTGTCGTCGGGGGATGTCATGGCGCGGTCAGGGTTAAGGGTAGCATCCCGCTCACCGGCGGCGTCTGATAATCAACCCGGCGGCGACTGCAACGGCCGCTCCGGCCACCGCCAACGCCACGAGGAACTCGGCAGAGATGCTCCCACCTTCGGTCCCCAGTGCAACTGGCGGCAGGGCCGTGGCAACCGGCTCTGGTGCGGGCGTGGGCGTGGAGGTCAGTGGGAGAGGCGTTGGGGTTGATGTCGGGGTTGGCGTCGGAGTGGACGTTGGCGTAGGCGGCAGTTGAGGGGTCGAGGTTGGCTCCGGCGTGGATGTCGAAGTTGGCCTCGGCATGGGCGTTGAGGTGGAGATCGGGGGCGGAGCAAAGGTTGCGGTTGGCCGCAGTGTAGGCGTTGCGATGGGTGAATGGATAGGGGTAGGGGTAGGCGTCGGAAGGGCGACACCACACGCGGAGACATCATCGGCCATCAGGAATGCCGGAGACCAGTTGGACAACGGTGTGCCGTCGCTGTGTACGACCCTGACGGTCAGTTGCACCCTGTCGTGGTCGCTCCAGAGCGAACTGCCCAGTCGGGCCATGTCGATAATGAGGTGGGCGCCGGTCCCCTGAGTCCTGCTGTCGCGGAAGGAGACCCGGTAGACATTCGCCGACGTAATCTTACGGAACTCCAGTGTGGGGTCGCCGCTCGCCGGAATGCCTTCGAACTTCAGGGTTAAGCGTCTCTCGTAGGTGTTCGCTGAGTTGCGCACGGCACAGAACGGCGGTTCCGGGTCGACCGACTCGACAGTTACCGGGTACTCGGGAAGGGGGGCCGGTTGGGTAGGTGTGCTGTCGCCCGCTGGCGTTGGGTTCCCGAACGGGTTTCGGTAGACGAGGACCCTTCCGCGGTTGATGTCTGACATATACAGGTTGTCGTTCTCGTCGAAGGCGGCGGAATACGCCATCGACCAGAGGTCACGGAGGTATGCGTCCGGCTGCGTTCCTCCGCCCAGCGGGTCTTCGTAGACACCCGCGAACCTGCCACCCGTGTACATGTTGTAGCCCACCACCATCCTGTTCATGCTGTCGAAGGCGGTCTCCCACGTCGCTGCTTCCAGCGGCCCGCGGTTGCGGTTGTCGATGTTCACGTGGGGTTCGTAGTCGCTGACTACCAGGTTCTGGCCGCTCCTTCCGTGTTCTTCGAACACCCTGGTGGCACGAATGGCAAAGAGGGTTGTGGAGTTGTTCGTCGGCAGACGCTCCGCCGGGAAGATGAGCAACCGGCGGTTGCCCTCGATCTCGAGTGCATGGTCGGAGACATACAGGTTGCCGAACCGGTCAAGCGACAGGGCGCCGGGGAAGCAGAGCATGTCCGCTGCGACATTCTCGAAGACGCTCGCGATGTCCGGTTGGTGTGCTCTCAGGTCGGCCCGCCGGTTACACTTGGTCCCGGTCGCATCGACCTGCCCCAGGATGACGTCTACGACCGGCTCAGTCAGAGGGTCCCGGATGCGCAGCACGCGATGGTTGTCCGTATCGCTGAGCCAGAGGAACCTTCCTCCTTCAGACGGCGCCAGCCCGAAGATGCGCCCTCCGGTCTCCACCCTGCTGCCGCTTCCCAGGACCGGATAGGAAGTGCTCGCTGTCCAGAGCGTGGCCACGGGAGCGGAAGACTCATCCAGCGGAAGATCATAGACGTCGATGAAATGCCGCCCCTCCCAGCTCAGGCTCCACAACCGGCCCGCGTCGTCGGCCTTGACCCTTCCGCAGCAGTTGGCCCCCGGACGCCACCGCGCGTTGCCGATGGCGCCGTCCGCTTCCTGGCCGTTGCTGAGTTCGTCCAAGCCGTTCCAGAACAGCAGGCGCTGGAAGTCCGGAACCACCAGCTGGTCCCCGTAGACGGCGACGCCTCTCGGTGTGCGAAGACCCTTGAGCCCCTGATTGTTGTACTCACCCGGCGGGTAGAACAGGCGCTTGTCAGGCTCAAACACCACCGAGCGGGAGAAGTCCTGGCTGCCGATGGGAAAGCGGAGCACGTCCTGCGGTGACGCCGCCAGTGAGATCAGCATGTTGTCCTGGGTGTCGAAGGCGATGCCCGTTGCGTCCCAGAGCTGAGGCCATCCCGGCACACTGCTGAAGCCGGGCCCGCCGCCTTCCTGCGGCTCGTACGACGGCTTTCCGATGATCGCGAGAGGCCCTCTCCCGTCCCAGCCCCACAGCTCGACCATGCCGTTGCGCTGGTCGTTGACCCAGAGCCCCCGGTCGTGGGGGTCGACCTCGATCGACACGGGGTTGTTGAAGCTTGGACCGATAGTGGCGTCGGCTTCCATCCCCGAAGTGAAGGGCGGATGGAATACGAGCACCCTCTCGTTGTCCGTGTCCACGACGTACAACCTGCCACGGGTGTCGAACCTGAGCGCCGACGGCGTATGGAATGCGCGCATTGAGGTACCCGGTGCAGTGCCACGGAAGCCTTGCTGTCCCAGTACGAGGTCTGCGCGCTTCGCAATCGCACCGGAACCGCTGCTGGCTGGGAACCGCAGCACGCGATTGTTGCCGCTGTCCGCCACCCACAGGTTGCCTTCGGCGTCCAGTTCCACTCCGGCGCCGTACAAACCTGGCTCGTAGCGGTTGCTGTCCGCATGGAAGCAGAGCGTTTCGGCTGTTGCTGATTCGAACGTGCCCTGGTTGCACATCATGCCGGAGAAGTCTCGCTGTCCCCAGACCTCGTCGGCGCGGGCGTCGGACCCGAACGGGTCGTCGTACTGCAGCACACGGTTGTTGAAGGAGTCCGGCACGTAGAGCGCACCGTCGCGCCCGATGGCCATGGAGACTATCGACTTGTGCTCCGTAGGGCTCTGCGACACGTCGGGTATACCGCACAGCGTCTCGGCGCTGGCCGGGGCCCTGTTCGGGAAGTTCTGCACCCCGCTGTCCCCGTTACAGGCCCCGTGGTCGTTGGCTGCAGGTTGGCCGATAACGATGTCAGCATTGCACGGACTCTCGCTGGCGTAGCACTTCTCGAGGTCTATGCCCAGTATGCGGCTGTTGCCTGCGTCCCACACGTATGCACGCCCCGGAGCCGTGGAGCGGTCGATGATGACTCCCCCAGGGTTGAAGACCTTGAAGGGCACAATCTCGCCAGGCCCGATCTCGGAGAAATCGGGCTTGCCGAGTATCACGTCCGCCCAGAGGTCACCCGGCCTGCCGCGGACAGGCTGGCCGAAGGGGGCTTCGGCGATTGCGTTGGCCGCACCAAGGGCATTGGAGTTCGCTGCACCGGTTACCTGTGCATGGACGGGGTTGGAAGAAGATGGGGTCACGTAGACCGAGTACAGCGCGAAGGATGCAACGGCAACTGCGATAACCAGTACAGGTAAGAGAACTCTAGCCAGACAAACTCGGAAACCCATACCCCAAATCTAGCATGGGAACCCATTGAGTACCTGCTGAGAGGCAACCTGAGCGTGGAGTGGATCGGAATCGGGCAATAGTAAAGACAGGAGGTATCAATACCCCCTGTCTGGGTTCCAGTCACACAGGATTCAGGGCGCTCGGTTTACTGGTCTGCGCCGGAGAGTTCGTGGGCGACGATGGACGCCTCACCGAGGGTCATGACCGTCTCGGTGGTGCTGCCACAGACGACCTCGTAGCTGGAGGACATGACGCCCGACGTTGCCGACGTCGTGCTGCCGCCCTCGGAGACCTCGTAGACCTCCGCGCGGCCCTTGGGGCCTTCGATGACTGTGATGAGTTCTCTGTCCGCCATTGGTAGTTCCCTCCCCGTTGTTTGCGGTTGCAGCGCGTGGATGCACGCAGGGTCAAATATACCACCGAGCGCCCGCCGTTCAAGCGGACGCCCGGTGGCATCTAAGGGGCAACCGGGGGTTAGAAGTTGCCCCGGGTGAATACACGGCGGGCGTTGCCCTCCATGACGTTCTGCTTGTCCTCGTCCGTCAGCCAGTCGATTTGGTTGAGGATGACGGGGGCGAGGTCGTCGGTCTCCCAGCCTTCGAGGTCGCCGGCGGGGAGCTTCTTGCCCTTCTCATACTTGAAGTCCGGGTGGACGGAGGAACCGCTGCCGGGGTTCTCCGTGCCGAACATCACGCGGTCCGGGCCGCAGATCTGCAGGCAGTAGTCCAGCGACTCTTTGGTGTAGAGGTTGCTGTCGTAGTACATGCGGCGGAGGCTGGTGTCGAAGTCCTCCAGGTTGGGGTTGCTCTTCATGTCGTTGTAACGGCGGACGCGCCAGCGGCCGATCTGGTAGGGGACGGAGCCCCCGCCGTGGGCGACGATGATCTTGAGGTTCGGGAAGTCGGTGAAGACCTTGCTCGACGGGCGGGCGAGGTTCAGCACGGTCTGGGACTCCGTGGTGATGAAGTGCGCGCTGTAAGACTCGTGCGGGTTCTTGCACGCGGCGGAATGGATGAGGCCGGGCACGTCCAGCTTCACCATCGCCTCGTAGAGGGGGTACCAGTATTCGTGGTCCATCGGCGGGGTGTGGTTCGGGTCGGTGGGGTCGCCCTGGCCCTCTTCAGGGTCGGGGTTGATGAGGCAGCCGATGAAACCGAACTCGTTGACGGTGCGCTCGAGTTCAGGAACGACGTGCGAGGAGTCCTTCGCGCCGGAGACGTGGGGCAAACCCGCGATGCCTTGGAAGCGGTCCGGGTGCGCCTTCACCTGGGATGCGATGACGTCGTTGTTCATCTCGCACCACCAGTGGACGATTACCTCAGGCTTCTCGGAGTGCATCAGCTGGAAGGGGCGGGGCGAGAGGAACTGGACGTCGGTCTGGACCTTGTCCATGATCTTCAGGTTGTTCTGGGCGAACTGCTCGATGCGTTCTTCCGAGATACCGCTCTTGCCGTGGTAGCCGCGCCCGGAGAGGAGCCCGGCCTTGGCTGCGTACAGCTCGGGTGGGGCCACGGTGTGGGCGTGCATGTCTATGATTCTCTGTCCGTTGAGCATCTCTCCTCCTGATGTGTTCCGCTCGCGGTCTGGTTGGGCTTTGGCGGCGAGCATGCAGACGAACAGCGCCGCAACGATACGCCAGCGCTGTGCTGCGTTTCTACATGCGCAGGCATGGGGTGTCAAGTACAGAGGTATTATTGGGACTCACTACGAATAACGAGCGGTGCCGTATAGCGCGCGCGGTTTGTAGCGCGTGGTAGACTAAGCGCGGACCCAGACCGAACACACTTCCAGCGGGCGCCCGCGTCCGCGAGATTCCGCACAACGGAGGTCAACATGGCCGAGATAGTGCTTGGAGCAGGAACGTCACACAGCCCCATGCTCGCGTTGAACGCCGAGCAATGGCCGCGCTATGCCGTGGGTGACCTGCGGCACCCGGAGTTGGTCTTCCCCCCGGAAGGCTGGGCGATGCCGTATGACGAGGGACTGGCCCGTGTGCCGACGGCGGTGAAGGAGAAGCCGCTGACGGACGAGGTATTCACGGCGCAGGTGGACGCCTGCCAGCGCGGTATCGCCGAACTGGCGCGGACGTTCAGCGAGGTGAAACCGGACATCACCGTGATCATCTCCGACGACCAGGACGAGTGGTTCTTCGAAGACAACATGCCGACCTTCTCGGTGTTCTGGGGAGAGTCGGTGCCCATCAAGCCGCGAAGCCTGGCCGCAGGGTTCCGCGACCCGGACATCACGCAGTCCATCGCGGACGGCTACGGCGACATGGCGTTGGACGTGCCCGTGGCGTCCAACCTGGGACGGCACGTGATCGAGTACATGATCCAGAACGACTTCGACGTGTCGCACTTCACCTACCTGCACGACACCTACGGCGGGCAGGTTGCGCGGCGCTACCCGAAGGAGAACGGCGAGTTGGACTCGGTGCGGAGGACGGAACCGCGCGAGCAAGGCCTGCCGCACGGGTTCGCATTCGTGGTGAAGCGGCTGTTCAACAACGAGCCGCGCACCATCCTTCCAATCTTCCAGAACACCTGCTACCCGCCGAACCAGCCGACGCCCAAGCGGTCGTTCGAGTTCGGGCGCGCGGTCGCGAACGCGGTCCGCGCATGGGACAGCGACGCGCGGGTCGCGATCATCGGCTCCGGTGGGCTGAGCCACTTCGTCGTCGACGAGTGGCTGGACCGCACGGTGCTGAAGGCGCTGGAAGAGAAGGACTCCGAGACGCTCATGACGATTCCGCGCAATCACCTGTACTCGGCGGCGTCCGAGACGCAGAACTGGATAGCGGTCGGCGGCGCGATGGCGGACACGGACCTGAATTTCGAGACCATCGAGTACGTTCCGGTCTACCGGACGCCGGCGGGCACCGGTGGCGGTTGGGGATTCGGCCGCTGGGTGTAAGCCGCACCCTCATAGCGTGTGAAAGAAGCGCCGGTGGACATCCGCCGGCGCTTCTGGTTAAGGGTGCTTCGACAGGCTCACCACGAACCGTTTGTCTCGTTAGCAGGGAATGATTGCCTAATTCGCCGAGACGGTACGGAAGCGCGCGACGGCGACCGTGAGGAACACGGCAGCGAAGAGCAGGAGCGCAGCCATGTGCACGAGCACATCCTGGCCCTCCGCGCCGAAGAGCATGAGCTTGTTGAAGGCGTCATTCGCCCAGCCGTGTGGTGTGAGGCGACCGAGCGCCTGCATCCAGTCCGGCGTGATGAAGAGCGGCCACCAGCATCCGCCGAGCGGCGCCAGCGTGAGCGATGCGAGCACCGCCGCTGATGAGGCGCTCTTCACCGTGCGGACCAGCGATGCGAGCATGACGCCGAACGCGGAGGAAGCGACGGCCATGAACACGGAGATTGCGATGACTGCAACCGGGGAGACACCGAAATCGATGGAGAAGGCGAAGATGCCCAGCGCCCACAGGAAGGCGAGCTGAAGGAGACCCCGATACAGGCTTGCGAGCATCTTCCCTGCGACGATGGCGGAGCGCCGGACGCCGTTCGACAGCAGGCGTTCCAGGGTCTGTGTCTGGCGCTCACGGGCGATGGCCTCCGCCCCCAGCGCAGCAGCGAAGAACAGGAACATCGTGAGGTAACCGGGAAGAGTGAAGTTGGAGGCGTTGAACGGCTCCACTTCTCCCACCTGCTCGGTGGTGAAAACGATGGAAGGCGGCGCAGCGCCGAGTTGACCGAGTTTCACGAGATCGAGCGAACCGAGGCCTTCCAGTTCTGTGACACCACGCACGGCAAGGCTGAGCGTGCCGATGCGTCCGCCTATGGAACGCGCGAGCCCGCCCAGCACAGCCTCGGTCTCAGGATCGCCGTCGGCGGTGATGACCCATATCTCCGCGCCCTCTCCGTTGAAGATGCGCTGCGTGAAGCCCACGGGGAAGAGCAGATAACCGGGGATGCGGCCCTCGTGCAGCGCCAGCCCGGCATCCTTCGGGTCCCATTCGTCCACGCCGGTGGCGTCGGCAATGGTCAGGAGGTCGATGACCTCACGGGAGAAGCCGCTCTCTTCCTCCGTGGCGACGGCCATCCGCAGCTGTTCGTCCTCGGGGCCGAGGTCGCCAAGGGCGAGCGAGAAGGCGACGATGAACAGGATGGGGAAGAGGAGCGCGAACCCCATGGCGAACCTGTCCTTGAAGAACAGGCGGGTGTCCTTGAACGAAAGAAGCAGGGCTTGCCGGATGACGAGGCGCATCACTTCGCCTCCGACGAGACGCGGAAGAGAACGCGCGCAACGATTAGGCAGACGACCGCTACGCCGCCGAGGAGCGCCATCTCGAACGTGGCGTCGCCGAGCGTCGCCGTTTCACCGAGGATGCCCTCGTAAGCGTCGATGGCGTAGCGGTTCAGCGTGAACCGGCTGAGGAGTTCGAGCACGCCGGAATCGCCGATGGGGAAGAAGGTGCCGCCGAACACGGTCATGAACATGGTGATGAACACGGCGCCCCATGTGGCCTGGTCCTCCGTCCGCGCCACCGTGGCGATGAGGAGCGCTATCGCGCTGGCGGCCGCGGAGACCACGAGGGCCAGCACGGCGCTCTGCGCCAGTGCGTTCAGGCCGGCGATGCGCAGTACGACGAACGCCAGTACGAGGAGGATGATGGTCTGCAGCATGCCGCGACTGACGCCTGCGAGGAACTTCCCCGCGAAGAGTTGCCCAGTGCTCAGCTGCGTCGTGAGCAACCGCTCCAGCGTGCCGTTGCGGCGCTCCTCGATGAGCGTCTGGGCGTTCAGTGTGACCGAGAAGAGCAGGAACATGACGATGACGCCCGGCAGCAGGCGGTCGAGGATGTCCTCTTCTTCCGACTCCTCGTTGAGGGTCTGGTTGACGACGCGGACGGGCGGATCCCTGCGTGCATCGCCCAGGAGGACCCCGGTGTGGGCTTCCACCTGTTCAGGCGGGATGGCATCGCTGACCAGTGTGCCGAGCGCACGGCGGAGTTCGTACTCGGAAGCGAGGCCGTCCGCCACACCCTGGACGATGGCTGCGGTTATCTGGCCTGCGTCACCGCCATTGCCGCGCCGTTTCACGCGTACGGTAGTGGGCATCCCGGACTCGAGTGCGGTGGTGAACCCCGCGGGGATGACGAACCCCGTGAGAACGGCGGAGCGGTCGAGCGCATCGTTGAGTTCCGCTTCCGTGTACCGCCTCACGTCCAGGCCGTCGACGTCCTCGATGCGCTCGATGAGCTTGCGCGCGGCGTCTCCGCCGTCGAGGTCGGCGACGTGGGCGGTGGAGTTGAACGACGTCTCACCGCCGAAAACGCCGACCATCAGTGCGAATAACAGGATGGGAAGTGCGATGCTGAACGCAAGCGCGCCACGGTCTGCAAGGAATCGCTTGACCTCGAAGAGTGCGAGCAGGAGCGGGCGAACCATGCTAGTCGCGGAGGCTCCGGCCCGTGAGGCTGAGGAAGACTTCCTCCAGCGTTGTAGTGTCGGCGTCCCCGACCTGCGCCTTGAGTTCCGCAGGCGTGCCGAGGGCGATGATGTGCCCCTCGTCCATGATGCCGATGCGGTCGCAGAGGCGGTCGGCCTCCTCCATGTAGTGGGTGGTGTAGAGGACGGTCATTCCCTCGTCGCGGAGGGCAAGGACGGTATCGAATATGTGGTTGCGCGACTGCGGGTCGATGCCGACGGTGGGTTCGTCGAGGAACAGCATCTGCGGGCGGCTCATCAGCGCGATAGCGATGTTGACGCGCCGCTTCATGCCGCCGGAGTACTTGCGAACGGCGTCCTTCGCTCGGTCCGTCAGCCCGACGCGCTCCAGTACGTCAGCAGCGCTCTCTTTCGCCTGGCTGCCGGACAGTCCGGCCATGCGTCCGAAGAAGACGAGGTTGTCGGTCGCGGAGAGTTCCGGGTAGAGAGCGAGCTCCTGCGGGCAGACGCCGATGAGCCTGCGCACCGCGTCGCTCTCCTTCGCCACCGAGTGTCCGCCGATGTTCACGTCGCCGTCGTCGGGATCGAGGACGGTGGAAAGCATGCGGATCGTGGTGGTCTTGCCCGCACCGTTGGGGCCGAGCAGCCCGAATATCTCCTGCGAGCGAACAGTGAATGAGACTGAGTCGACTACCTGCACACTGTCGAAACTCTTGGTGAGGCCGGTGGCCGCAAGGAAGGCTTCCATGTGAGCCATGGTATCAGAGCGAAGGGACAGCTCCTGAGTGCGTCAATCCGGTGATTGGAAGTCGGGAACGCCCTCCGCGATTGCTGAGGTCCAGCTGTCAAGGTCGGTGACCCAGCCGTAGCGCCGCTTGATGGCGAATAGCGCCTGGTCATGGGTCTCCGGGATGATGCCCCCGCAGCAGTCCTCGATGAGGACGGGGAAGTACTCGTAGAAGTACGCGTCCCGGGCGGTTGCCTCGACGCACGTGGGTGTCCCGATGCCGGTGATGAAGAGGTGCCGAACGCCGAGGCGCTTCAGCACGAGGTCGAAGTCCGTCCGCTGGAACGCGCTGTAGAGGTTTTTCGCGATGACGTACTCGCCGTCCTGCGGGCTGAGTTCTTCTACGATCTCGCCGCCCCAGGTGCCATCGATGCCGACGGCGCGTTCCATCGCTGGGTCGCTGATGTCCGCACGATAGGCGGCGCTCTTCCAGTACCAGGGTGAGTCAGGGCCGGCGCGCATGATGGGGTCGGCAGGGATCACCATGCGGGTGAAGAGGACAGGCATGCCTGCTGCCCGGGCGTATGCCAGTGCGCGCTGGATCGTTGGGATGACGCGCCTGCCGTGCTCTGTGTCGACGCCGGTGAGGTCGAAGAATCCGCCCGGCTTGATGTCGTAGTTCTGCATGTCGATGACGCACAAGGCACTCTTCGACACCTCGAAATCTATGGCTTCGGGCTCGGCTCTCAGGTTCAACTGCATCATGCCTCTCCGTTGCGGGCGGTCTCCGGGGACGGTATAGGCGTGTCCCAGAGGTGTCAATCGGCCGGGTGCAGGATGTCCTCTCCCCCGACAGCACGCAGCGTGGACGCGAACGCCTCGATCGCGCGAACCGGGTCCTCACCTGCGAACTGCACGCGGGCGATGAAGTGCCGCGTCGGTGCGCGCTCCGCAAAGACGAGCGCCTGTTCGGCTGCCCGCTCGGGCGTGCCGTGCGCAACCATGGCGTCGACCAGCCGGTGCAGTTGCCCCATCGAGAGGTCGGATACCTGGGAGACGTCTTCGAGCGAGGGCATGCGCTCCCGCATCAGGCGGGAGTAGACCCTGTTGCGGTTCAGCAGACCGGAGAGGGCGTAACGGGCGGCGCTCTCGTAGGCTCGCTCCTCGGAGTCCGCCATGAACACCGGCAGTCCGAGCGCAACCGGGATGCTGTCTGCGTCTCGTTGCGCTTCGCGGGCGCCGGCTGCCACATGCTCCATCGCTGTGGCGACGACTTCAGGGTCGACGCCCACCATCGCGTAGACGCCGTCGGCCGCAGCTCCCCCGGCCTCCAGCATCCTCGGACTGCTGGCGTTGATGTAGACCGGCACGGGCGCCGCGAGTGAGAACTCGGAGCCCAGCGTATGGCGGATGGTCTCTGCTGCATTCGCCAGTTGCGATGCGCTAGCGCCGGGTTCTCCCAGGTAGCGCACCGCGAGGTCGCCGCTGCCGACCATGAGGCAGGAACGCCCCGGCGCGGACTCTCCAAGGGTAGCGGCCAGGCTCGCCAGCATCTTCGGATGGCGGGTAACGGGGTTCGCCACCGATGGGAAGACCGTCACCCGTTCCGTCTGCTGCGCGGCCAGCACCAGCCGAACGAACACGTCCCTGCCGGTGTGCGGGTGGTCGGGCATGCCCACGCCGGAGAAACCGAGCGCCTCCGCCCTGACCACGAACCGCGACGACTCGGCCAGCGGCAGGTCGGTGGAGTCGTTGACGTCGATGCGGAGGCCTGAGACCGATGTGGGGTAGGGCATAGGAAGACTGCCTGCTGAAGGATCCGGTTGCTCGTACCATACCAACGTCTCACCTTGCTCTCACGAGGCCAGGAGCCGGGTATCATCCACTCACGAGGGACGATGCCATGTGCGGAAGGTACAGCCTCATAGCGGATATAACGCAACTTGCGATGCGGTTCGAATTCGAAGCCGCCAGGCTGGAGCAGCCTCCGCGCTACAACATTGCGCCCACACAGCCGGTGCTCTCCGTTCGGGGCGGCGGACCTAGGTATGCATCGTATATGCGCTGGGGGCTGGTGCCGTCGGGGGCAAACAGCATGTCCGTGGGACCTCCGTTGATCAACGCACGCGCCGAGACCCTCTCCGAGCGACCGAGCTTCCGCGCTGCTCTGAGGGAACGGCGTTGCCTCATCCCCGCCGACGGCTTCTATGAGTGGCGGCGTGGCAGCGGCAGCCGGTCACCGGTCCGAGTCACGATGGCGTCCGGGGAGCCTTTCGCATTCGCCGGCCTGTGGGATACGTGGCGCCACCCCGGCGGCGAGCATGTCACCTCCTGCACGATCGTCACGACGGAAGCGAACGAACTGCTCCAGCCTGTCCATGACCGGATGCCGGTGATCCTGCCGAGAGAGCTGGAACCGCTGTGGCTGAACGAGGAGGTACGAGACCCCGCTCTACTCAGCAGCGTGCTGGTCCCTTACGACTCCGGCCTGATGGATGCGCACGAGGTTTCCACCCTGGTCAACTCTGCCGTCAACGAAGGGCCGGAACTGTGGGAGCCTCCGCAGCAGACGAGGCTTCTCTAGCGGACGAGGAACGGGGCAGCCATGAGGCTGCCCCGTTGCGTTGACCTGTCGTGAAGCAGCGTTCCGCTAGTGCTCCCGGCCGTCAGAGAACCACTTGCCCTTCCTGAGCGCGCCGCCGCTGTCGATGCGCTTGCCCGAGATCTGGTATTCGGCCTTGATGCCATCCCACTCGCCCAGGCGCGCGCCCGAGCCGGAGAGCACAGCCTCCACGTCCGGCTTGCGGGGCGTCGTGCCGCGGTAGGGGCCGCCCATCTCCTCGTAGCCTGGGTACATGTAGTGCTCGCAGGGCAGGACGATGGTGCCTTCTTCCTCGCGGTGGACGTTCATCGGTTCGCCGCCGTCCTCCACGACGGAGGCCTGCTCATCGAGCATGCGGCGGAACATGATGATGCCGACGTCCGTAACGCCGAGGCGTTCAGTCGTGCGGTCGGAGACGGCGCCCTGGATGACCCACGCAACCTGGTCCTGCGCGGCAACGAAGTCGCGGATGATGCGCCCGTTCGCGTCGAAGAGAGGGCGCTCGTCGTACGGGATCTCGGTCTGGGGTTCCTCGCCCTCGTTGTACTGCCGGTAGTTGGTGATGATGTGGTAGGTGTGGGTGTCGTCAACGGGGACGCGGATCTCGAGGCCGTGGCTGACCCGGAGGATGTTGGGGAAGAGGATAGGGTGGCCGATGGCCCAGTGGTCGTCGCTCTCCTGCTCGTCGCCGACGAGCCTGCGCTTGATAACGCCGTAGTCCGTGACCTCGAACCCAATCTTGCGGTGGTCGGCCCCACGCGCGCCGACGGCGGTGTTCCACGCGTCGCGCTCTTCGGGCGACTTGATGCGGTTCATCTGCCAGCCGCCCCAGTAGCGGTGGAGCCACTGGAAGTGCAGCGGGTCGAGCGAGTTCTCCTGGCACTGCAGCCAGTTGCAGGGGAGCAGCGTCCCCCAGGCGTCCTTGTGGCCCTCCCAGTTGAGCACGTCCCACTTGGGAAGAACAGGAGCGGGCAGGGGGCCCATGTAGACGAAGATGAGGCCGCCGAGCTCCTCCACGGGGTAGGACTTGATGCGCACCTTGTCCTTGAACTTGGAGCCTTCGGGTTCCGAGGGCTGGTCAACGCACTGGCCGTGCTCGTTGAATATCCAGCCGTGGTAGGCGCATCGGATGCCGTTCTCCTCCGGGATTCCGTAGGAGAGGTTGGCCTTGCGATGGGCGCACGAAGGCTCGATGCAGCCGACCGTGCCACTGGCGTCGCGGTAGAGGACGAGGTCCTCGCCGAGGAGGCGTACTTCTTTCGTGGGGTTGTCGGCGTCCAGTTGCATGCTTCCGGCGATGGGGTGCCAGTAGCGGCGCATCAACTCGCCCATCGGCGTGCCGGGCCCGACCTTCGTGAGGCGATCGTTCATCTCCGCGGTGAGCATGGCCTACCTCCTCAGTTATCTGCGCTCAATCGTATGTTCGGCTTGGGACGCGGTCAATGCGAATGGCCGGGGTGTTCCCCGGCCATCCCTTGCTTACGTGGACGATACCGACGCTGTCTTGAACTTGAAGTCGCGGTCGGTGTACACCCCCGGCGCCATCTGCGATTCGAGGCCCCGCTCGGCGAGCTGGTTCTCGAAATACTCGCGGATCCACGGGTCTTCGTCGACGTACTCGATGTTGACGCCCTCAGCGTTGCCCTGCTCGTCCTCGTCCTTGCCGAGGAACTGGACCGGCGGGTGCAGCGCGAAGTAGCGGGCGGCCTTGAGGCCGAGGTTGAAGTGCTGGTGGAAGTACTGGTCGGGCGGAGTGACGGCGCTGCCCTCGTGCCAGGGGTAGACCTTCTTCTCGCCGCCGTCCTGGGGCCACATGATGGAATAGCCCTCGCCGCCGGGGATGACGATGAGCCGCCCGGGCCCGTGGCGGTGCGCCTTCTTGTAGGTACCTGGCGGGAAAACGGACATGTGAGCCGATATCTCCGAGCCGGGGACGTACATGGCGATGGACGATCCGCCCGCGCCTCGGCTGCCGGCTGCGGTGAGCTTGTCCCACGCGAGCAGGTCAGGCCAGAAGTTGCCGCGCCAGACCGTGCCGCCAACGGCGCCCCACGCGCTGCCGAAGTCCTTCTCGATGTCCTTGGCCTCCGAGAAGAAGTCCTGGTCGGCATCGTCGAGGATGCTCTTGTTGACGTGGGGGTTGTTCATGAAGAACTCGGGGTCCGGGATGGTGCTCATGGCGATGGGTAGGTAGTTGAAGAAGAGGAGGCGAACCGGCACGTTTCCCATATTGCGCAACTCGCACCACGAGTTGCGAGGGATGACGAACACGCTGCGGTCCGACCACTCGAAGTCGCGCTTGGCGTTGCTGATCTCGCCCCAGACGGAAGCGAAGCCTCGCCCGGTGAGGACGTAGACCATCTCCTCGACGCCCAGTTTGAAGGGGCTGAGCGAAGCTCCGGCCGGTATCTCCTGCACACGCGCTTCGGTGACGCCTTCCATGTTGGTGAAGCGGACGAAGGCCGTGTCGCAGCCGCGGACGTCCCAGTGGGAGAGTTCGAGGCTGCGAAGGTCCTCAACGTAGCAATCGGAGAGCACGGGTACGCCCTTGGCGGCCTGCTCGTCGAGCCAGTTGTCATGCGTAAAGTAACTGCGAACCATAGTTGTTGCGCTCCTTCCCTTTTCTGTTCGGGCGGGCCGTTCTTTCCGCTCTCCGGTTAGAGAGCGCGTACCTCAGTCATCGCTTCGTCCAGGAAGACGCCGTAGATGTCGTCCGGATCGGTCTGTACGGAGTCGCCGGGGCTCTCGGGCCCGAACGGCGAGTCGATGATGGTCACGGGCACCGTGCCACCGGCGAGCGGGCCGGAAACTTCCGCCGTCGCGCCGTTGGAGAGTTCTACCTTGTCGCCTGCTTTCAACGTCTCAGCGCCCATCAGCCCGACACCCCCTCAGCGATCTCCTGGTTGCGCTTCTCGGCGTCCTCGCCGCCCTCGGCGCCGCGCTCGTTCATGATGGGGCTGTACTTGCTGGCCATGCCCTGGCGTGCAAACGCGAACGCCTGGCCGCCGCCAAGTTCGGCGCGCTTGGACCAGTGCTCCGTGTCCATGCCGAGGTAGACGTTGCGTTCAGGGTCGCGGAACGTGTTGATGGGGTCGCCGCCGTCCTCGACGATGCGTATCTGCTCCTCCAGCATGCGGCGGAACATGATGACGCCCTTGTCCGAACGTCCGAGGTGCTCCCCCGTGCGGTCGGCGATGAGGCCCTGCGTGATCCACGCGGCGACGTCCTGCGCCGAGTTGGAGTCGAGTATCTCGAAGCGGACCCGTCCGTCCTCCTTCAACTGGATGAGGGGAGGGTGGAAGAGAGGGATGTCCTCGTCGCGCTGGTCGGGATCGTCCGCCGACATCTTCGGGTGGCACATCACCCACCAGTGGCCGGTGCGGTGGTCGTCCAGCGGCACACGGATCTGGAACGAAGGACCGACGCCGCGCGCGATGCCGGGCGTGTCGCCCGGGTCCTTCCACGAGTCGAGCGCGATGCCGCTGCCGCCTTGGCGCAGGAAGTAGGGGAAGACGATGGGGTGCCCCTGCGCCCATTCGGGGTCATCGTAGTCGCCGCCCTTCACGAGGCGGCGCTTGATGATGCCGTACTGGAACTTGTCGAAGCCGATGCGGACGTTCTCGTACCGCGTGCGCACCTTGTCGCCCTCGCCGTTCATGATGGCGACGTAGTTGCCCCACTCGCCGTGCAGCCACTCGGAGTGCACGGGGTCGAGCGAGTTCTCCTGGCACTGCAGCCAGTTGCAGGGCAGTTCCGTGTAACCGATGTCCCGCACGACGCCGTCAATCGAGAAGACGTCCCAGTTCGGAAGCAACGGCACGGGGCTGGGGCCGAGGTAGGCGAAGATGAGGCCGGCCTTGACCTCCAGCGGGTACGCCTTGATGCGCACCTTGTCCTTGAAGCGGTTGTCCGGCGCCTCGGTTTCCTCGTAGGGCTGTTCGAGGCAGCGGCCGGTCTCATCGAACATCCAACCGTGGTACGGGCAGCGGATGCCCTCGTCGGTCGGGATGCCGTAGACCATGCCCATTCGGCGGTGGGGGCAGTAATTGTCCACGAGCCCGAAGACGCCCTGCTTGCTCTTGTAGAGGATGAGGTCCTCACCGAGCAGGCGGATGGGCTTCGTGGAGCGGTCGTTCATCATGGCGACGGCGGCGATCGGATGCCAGTAGCGGCGCATCAGTTCGCCGGTCGGGCTGCCGGGCCCGACTCGTGACAAGCGGTCGTTCTGTTCGGCGGTCAGCATGCATTACCTCCCTGCAGTGAACGCGGATAGACGTACGTGCGCGAGTGTAGCAGAGAACGGCGAGGCGTGCGTTGCGCTAAGCGCGGGGTACGCTCAACATGACAATGCAAGCGCCTGCCGCCAACAAGGCCTGATCGACTCTGACCAGTTGCCCGAACCACGGGCTGACCTCGTTCTTCATGACTTTCCTGATGAGCCCCCCACTCGTAAGCAGGGGGGTAAGATGACATTTTGCCATCTATATCGAGCAGGCCACGGCCTTGTTCCGGGGGTAAGGCGTCAAGATGCGCGGGCAAACGCGTGTTGTGTTGCGGAAGGGACCAGAGCCAGTAGCCGGACCCTCCAGGGTCATTCCCGGAGCAGGCGCTGGTTGTGGGGACATTGCAGGGCAGTGTCATCGGTTAAGGATAACAGGTGACATAGGGACGACAGGAGGGGCGAATGACAGGCCCCTCACTCTGAACAGTTATCGATGGCCAGGGGTGGAGCGGGAGACGGGACTCGAACCCGCGACATCTTGCTTGGAAGGCAAGAGCTCTACCACTGAGCTACTCCCGCCAGTGACCTTCACATTATAGCGGCGCATCCCCCTACGGCGGGCGGGTGTCCGCCTGTTCTGGTGCGCGGCGCGTCTCAACACCGAAGATAGCGACCACCAGGGAAGCGGCGACCAGGAAGCCCGAGACGGTGATGAACGCGGATTGGAACCCCGCGTTGTCGGCGACCGAGCCGATGACGATGGGGCCGAATACCTGGCCTGCGATCATCGAGAGCGACCAGACACCGAGGAACGCGCCGCGGCGGTCGTCCGGAGCGAGGTCCATCGCGTAGACCTGGTTCGTGCCGGTGGCGAACGCCTCTGCGAGTCCGAAGGCCAACACGGCCAGGAGCGCGCTCTCGAAGTCGGACAGGCCGGACATCATCCAGACGGCTACCGATGTTGCAAGGAGCGCAAAGACCAGCGTGCGCTTCCGTCCGATGCGGTCGTTCGCGATCCCGGCGGGGATGGCCGCTCCGAGCGCGAGGATGCCGGAGAACATGATGAGCGTGCCGACCCGCGCCTCGTCCAGTCCGGCGGCGTTCGCTCCCTGCACCGGGAAGAACGTACGGAACACACCGGTCCCTCCGGTGACGAGGTTGACGGAGAACGTCGCGATGATGAGCACGAGGAAAGCCCGCGACCGGAACATGGCGAGGTTCAGGCGTTGGAGGATGCCGCTGCGGCGCGAGGGACTCTGTGCGGGCTTCGGCCTCCTGCGGGAGTCGCGCACCCAGAACAGCGTCACGATGATGACCGCGACCTTGCACACGGCGATGAACAGGAAGACGTCGCGCAGGTCCCCGGAGAAAGCAACGAACCCAGCGACCAGCGGACCCATGAGCGTTCCTGCGCGGGACGACGTCTGCCGGAGGGCGACTGACCTGCCACGTGTCGCGAGTTGGGTGTAGTCGGCCATCAGGGCGTTGGAAGCGGTCATCCATGTCCCGATGCCCAGGCCCGCGAGTAGCTCCATGAGGAAGTAAGGGACATAGGCGTTGGAGTTGTACTGCCCGATCAGCGCGACGATGTGGATCACCGCGCCGAGGATGATGAACCACTTCCGGCCGAAACGGTCGGTGAGATAGCCGGTGAGCGGGCCGGTAAACGACCGTGGCGCGGCGCTTACGGCGGAGACGAGCGCCACGAGCAGGAACGATTCGCTGAGTTCGTAAGCGAAGAGCGGCCTGACGAGCCACAGCCCGCCGGTGCCGAACCCCCAGAAGAAGAACATCAGGAAGACGGGGAGCGTCCGGGGGGTGAGCAGGTCCAGGAACCGCTCGGAGGATGAAGAAGAGCGCATCGCTTGGCGATGGTACTACGTTGTTATTCAACAAGGACGGGGCAGGGAAGTGTGGTTCTCACCAGGCAGTGCGTAGCAGGCGCCGGAGTTCAGGCAACAGACGAGGGACATTGTTCTGAATGATGTCCCAGACGACGTCATCATCGATGCCCAGGTAGCCGTGGGCCACGCGGTTGCGGACGCCTATGATGTTGCGCCACTCGACCTGCGGGGTCGATTCACGCACGTCAACGGGCACATGCGTTGCCGCTTCTCCGATGAGTTCGAGGTTGCGCAGAACGGCATCGTAGGTCCGGCTGTCTGCAACGAAGGCCGTCTGGGTCATCCCTTCAGCGTAGGCCAGTACCTTCTCGCCGCAGGCAAGCATGTCCTGGATGTAGAGACGCCAACTCCGCGGCTCTTCATCGAGATTAGACATGTACGCAGTCTCGCTCCACAGACTGTCGCAGTTCGGGACGTAACGCCTTGTCGGTCACCAGGTCAACTGTCCGGCCTGTCAGGCCTTCGATGTAGAACTGCACACCGAAATATGATCGAGACGTGGCAGGACCATCAAACGTGACCAGGATGTCGAGGTCGCTATCGTCAGTGGCCTCGCCACGCGCGAACGAGCCGAACAGGGCGAGGCTTGTCACGCCGAAGCGTTCGCTGAGCGTTTGCTTGTGCGATTGCAGCAAGCGGAGGAGTTCGCTCCTGTTCATGACCCTCCCCTCAGTGTCGGACATCCAATCATCCTGATTATACCCACGCTCGATAGCATGGACTTACAGCCGTCCAAGATTGCGCGAGTAGAATCGGGGCATGAGTACGCAAGGCGACCAGCGCGGCGTCATCGGCGGACAGGTGATGCGCTTCCAGCGCGTCACGTCGACGATGGACGTGGCGTGGCAGCTCGTGGAGGCGGACGCGCCGCACGGGATGACCGTGGTCGCCCAGGTGCAGACGGCTGGCCGGGGCCGCTTCTCACGCCGCTGGGTGTCCGGCGAAGGCGACAACCTGTTGACCTCGGTCTTGCTTCGCCCCCCGGTGGACGCCGCACCGCTGCTGAGCATCGCGGGCGCACTCGCAGCGTCGGATGCGGTGCGGGCGCTGACGGGGCTGGCGTGCGGGTTCAAGTGGCCGAACGACGTGCTGCTGAACGGCAGGAAGGTCTGCGGCGTACTCACGGAGGTCCGCGCGGACACGGACGGCAACGTCATCGCGGTGCTCGGAGTGGGACTGAACGTGAACCTGCACCCCGATGAGCACGCGGAGATAGCCGAAGGCGCGGCGAGCCTGGCGTCGGAGATGGGGATCGAGTTCGCGGTTGCCGATGCGGAACAAGCGTTCCTAGCCGGGTTGCGCGAACGCTACAGCCAGTGCCTCGATGCTCCGCAGGCGCTGGTCGGCGACTGGTCGGCGCGCCTCGCGACGATCGGCAAGGAAGTCACAGTGCGTCGACGGGACGGCGCGGTGCAGGGGATGGCGGAAGGCGTGGACAGCGAGGGGCGCTTGCTGGTGCGTCTCGCGTCGGGCGACGTGCGCGCACTGGGTGACGGAGAGATCGCGCCGGCCTGACGCGTGAGTAGAGGCACTCTTATCCGGCCTGCACCTCGTCTCGTGTGCGTTACAATGACGGAACAGTCCCGATTCGGCGCATCCCATGAGTAACGCACGAGAGCAATCGCTTGCCCGCCAGCGCGTCGTCGCGGGCAGCCGCCTGCGCCTGGAGCGATTCCTGCAGCGCAGGGGCTACCAGCCCATAACGACGCCGATGCTCGAGCCGACCGACCTCTTCCTGAAGAAGTCGGGCGGCGAGCTCGCGGCGCGCATGTACTCATTCACCGACCCCAGCGGGCGGCGCGTCAGCCTGCGTCCGGAGTTCACGTCGTCCGTCGTGCAGGCGTTCGTCGTCGGCGAACTGCCGGGCCCGCTGCCGCAACGCTGGTGCTATTCCGGTCCTGTCTTCCGCTACGAGAAGGGCGGCGACTCCGGCGAGTTCGAGCAACTCGGCGCGGAGTTGATCGGCGCCGGTAGCGTCGCGGCGGATGCTGAGATGCTTGCGCTCGCCGTGCAGGGGCTGACCGTGCTTGGCGTACGCGGCCACCGGCTGCGCATCGGGCACGTCGGCGTCGTCGCGGCGATGTACGGGGCGCTGGGCCTCTCCGAGCGTTCCAGTGTGTTCCTCATGGGAAGCCTCGCCGCGCTGCGCTCCGGAAGCGAATCGCCCGAGGACGTGCGGGCAAAGGCGGCGCGCCTTGGACTGCTCGCTCCGGAAGCAAGCGAACACGTCTCACGCATCACAAGGGCGATGGCGCCCGAGGACGCCGCAGAGATGGTGCGCAGCTTCGTGGGGCAGGGCGTCGCTGGCTCAACCGGGCAACGCACGCCTGACGAGATACTGCGTCGCTACCTCAAGAAACTGCGCCTGGCCGACGAGCCGGGTGCGTTCGAGAAAGGCCTCGCCCTCTGTGGCGAGCTCGCCCGTGCCACGGGCCCTGCGGCGCGCGTGCGCGGCAAGCTCCAGCGCATAGCATCGCGGTTCCGCATCCGCAAGAGCGCCCTCGCGCCTCTGGAAGGCGTGCTGACCGCGCTCGAGCAGTACGACCTGCGCGGCGTGCCGGTCGTGCTCGACCTCGGACTCGCGCGCGGACTGGCCTACTACACCGGCCTGCAGTTCGAGATCGAACACCCACGGGTACGCGGCACGCACGCGCTAGGTGGCGGCGGACGGTACGACGACCTCATCGAAGCGCTCGGCGGAAAACGCAAGACACCGGCGATCGGCTTCGCCTACGGGCTGGACCACGTGGCGCGCCTGCTGCCGGCAGGGTTCGCCGAGGACGATGTCGACGGCCCGGCACAGGTGCTGGTGACGGCGCAGGAGACCGCGTTCAGCGAAGCGGTGGCCACTGCGGAACGCTTGCGCGCGCAGGGCATCCCGGTGGAGCTGGACCTGGAAAGCAAGAACGACGCTGCGGCTGCGAAGTACGCGAGGCAGCGCGGCATCGAGACCATCATGCGGGTAGGGCAGGACGGCCGTGTTGCAGAACAGTTCGTCTAACGGCCAGGTGCGGGACAGTCTGCGCCTGGCTATCCCGAGCGACGGCGTCATGTACGAGGGCACGCTCGATTTCCTGAGCGGCAGCGGCATGCGCGTGCGCCGTCCGAACCCACGCGGCTACACCGGCGAGATGCGCACGCTGCGCGGCGTGGAGATCGTCTTCCAGCGCAATTCGGACATCACGGCGCGCGTGGAGGAAGGTGACGCCGACCTCGGCCTCGTGGGGTTCGACAACTTCGCGGAAACGCGCATAGACGACGGCGACGCGCTCGTCGTGATCGAGGCGCTGGGCTACGGCCACTGCGAGCTCGTGACGGCGGTGCCGGACTCGTGGGTGGACGTCGAGTCGATGGCCGACCTCGCGGACCTCTCGATCGAGTTCCAGGAGAGCGGGCGGGAACTGCGCATCGCGACGAAGTACCCGGTGCTCACGCGCCGCTTCCTGCACCAGCACGACGTCAACTACTTCACGCTCAAGCGCCTCTCCGGTGCGGTGGAACCCACTCCGGCCATCGGCTACGCGGACTTCATTGTCGACCTGACGGCGAGCGGCCAGACGCTGCGAGAGAACCACTTGAAGCAGGTCGCGGACGGCAGGGTGCTGGAATCGGAAGGCGCACTGATCGCGAACAGGCGCATGCTGCGGGAGCACCCCCAACGGCTGGAGACGGCCCGGGAGATCATCGAGCGCATCGAGGCAAGCCAGTCCGCATCGGCATACTCGCGGCTTACCGCAAACATCGAGGGCGAGAGCGAGCAGGCGGTGGCCGCGAAGGTGCTGGAGCTGCCGGAGGCGAGCGGCATCAGCGGCCCGACGATATCGCCGGTGTACTCACGCGACGGACGGCAGGTCTACTCGATAACGGTCTCCATCCCCAAGCGCGACCTGACCGCGGCGGTCGACCACCTGCGCAGCATCGGCGGAGCGTCGGTCAGCGTGTCGGACGCCGTATACCTCTTCCGCGAGGAGAGCAACATCTACGCACGGCTGCTCGGCGCGCTGGGACTGTCGTGATGCGCGTACTGCGCGGCATCGATGCGGGACTAGCGGCGCTGACGCGGCGTCCGGGCTACGAGGAGCCGGAGCTGACGCCCGCGTCTGCCGCGCGCACCGAGGCGTTGTTCGGGGGACCGCTCACCGCGAGCCAGGCGGTCGAACGCATCGTCGCTGACGTTCGCGCGCAGGGCGACACGGCTATCAAGGACTACGCCCACCGCATCGATGGCGCAGAGCTGGATGCTCTGGAGGTTCCGCGCAGCGCCTGGGAGGACGCCGCGCACGGGATAGGGCCTGAGTTGCAGGATGCGCTCATGATCGCTGCAGGGCGGATACGCGCGTACCACGAGGCTGCCATGCCGCGTGCATGGGACGACGCGGACGCGGGCTACGGACTGCGGAGCGTCGCCATCGAACGCGTCGGCCTCTACGTGCCAGGCGGCTCGGCCGCGTACCCCTCGACCGTGCTGATGTCGGCGATACCGGCGAAAGTGGCCGGCGTGTCGGAAGTCATCGTCTGCACGCCGGACCCGTCGCCCGTGACGCTCGCCGCCGCGCTTGCCGCAGGCGTGGACCGGCTGTTCGGCATCGGCGGGGCGCAAGCGGTGGCGGCGATGGCGTTCGGAACGGCGAGCGTTCCCCAGGTCGACAAGATTTGCGGTCCCGGTAACGTGTTCGTCTCAATCGCCAAGCGGCTGGTCTACGGCCACGTGGACATCGACGGCCTCTACGGCCCGACCGAGACGCTCGTCATCGCCGACGATACCGCCACCCCGGAGATCGTCGCCGCGGACCTGCTCGCGCAGGCGGAGCACGACGAACTGGCTTCACCCGTGCTCGTGACGACGAGCGAATCGATCGCGGATGCGGTCGAGCGCGAGTTGGAGCGCCAGGTCGCGCTGCTGGAGCGCGAGCCGATAGCACGCGAGGCGTTGGCGCGACAGGGAACGATCGTCATCGTGGACAGCATCACGGAGGCGGCTGTGGTCGCCAACGCGTTCGCACCGGAGCACCTCTGCCTGCTCACCGCCGACCCACACGCCTGCGTCGGCCTGATACGCAACGCGGGAGGTATCTTCGTCGGCGAGACGTCGCCCGAGGTCATGGGCGACTACGCGGCGGGGCCGAGCCACGTCATGCCGACGGGCGCGACGGCGCGCTTCGCGTCGAGCCTCGGCGTTCACACGTTCCTCAAGCACGTGCCGATCGTCGGACTCTCATCGAAGACGGCGCGCGAGATCGGCCCGGCAGCGTCGGCGCTGGCTCGAGCGGAAGGCCTGACGGCGCACGCCCGCGCGGCAGAGATGCGGCTGGAAGGCGCCGGCGAACCGTCCGGAAGGAGGCGCCCATGACGCGCCGGAACGTACTCGATTTCGTACAGCCGCACTGGCGCAACCTCCATCCGTATGAGGCGGCCGAACCCCCTGAGTCCCTCGCAGAGCGCGGCGGCATCACGGAGGCTGAAGTCGTCAAGCTGAACGCGAACGAGAACCCGTACGGGCCGTCGCCGAAGGCGCTGGAAGCGCTGAACCACTCCGCGCGAGCGCACATCTACCCGGACCCGGCACAGGTCGCGATGCGTCGTGCGCTCTCCGGTTACACCGGCGCGAGGCCGGAGCAGATCGTCGTCGGGAACGGCAGCGACGAGATCATCGACCTCGTCTTCCGTGCGACGCTCGAACCCGGCGACGTGGTCGTGAATGCACCGCCGACGTTCGGCATGTACGACGTGATCGCGCATATCTGCGGCGGCGCTATCGTCGAGGTCGAACGTGACGAACATTTCGACATCGACGTTGGCGGCATGCTCGCAGCGGCCGAGGGCGCGAAGCTCATCGTGCTCGCGTCCCCGAACAACCCTTCCGGCAACGGCACGCCGCTCGAAGACGTGGAGCGGCTGTTGAGCGCAGACTGCCTCGTCGTCGTGGACGAGGCGTATGCCGAGTTCGCCGGACGCAGCGTGCTCCCCCTCGTGGACAAACACCCGAACCTCGTCGTGCTGAGGACGATGAGCAAATGGGCGGGACTGGCCGGACTGCGCGCGGGTTACGGCATGATGAACGAGGAGATGGCCGAGGTGCTGATGCGCGGCAAACCGCCATACAACGTCTCGCAGGTGGCGGAGGCAGCGCTGCTGGCGTCGCTGGAAGACGCCGAGATACTAGACGAACGCGCGCGGCTGATCGTCCAGGAACGTGAGCAGATGACCGGCTTGCTTGCGGAGATGCAGGGAGTCGACCCGATGCCATCCGACGCGAACTTCATCCTCTGTCGCTTGCCCGAAGGACGCGGCAAGGCGATATACGACGCGCTCGCTGACCGTGGCGTGTCGGTGCGATACTACTCACGCGGCAAACTCGCCGACTACCTGCGCGTCAGCGTCGGAACGCCGGAACAGACCGGGCGGTTCATCGAGGCGCTGCGCGCAGCCTTGCAGCAGACAGCATGACGGACCGCATCGGAACATACAGCAGGGCCACGGGCGAAACGTCCGTATCGGTCACCATCGGACTGGACGGCACCGGGCAGGGGAGCATCGCAACCGGCAACGGGATGCTCGACCACCTGTTGAACCAGCTCTCCCGCCACGGCCTTTTCGACCTCGACATCAAGGCCACCGGCGACAGCGCATTGACCGGCTGGCACCACACCGTGGAGGACTGCGGCATCGCACTCGGGCGGGCGTTCGCCGATGCCATCGGCAGCGGAGCAGGTATCCGCCGCATGGGCCACGCAATCACCCCGCTGGACGAGACGCTCGCACGCGTGGCGCTGGACATCAGCGGCCGCGGCTACGCAGTCGTCGACCTCGGCGTTAGCGGCGCCACCATCGCCGACCTGCCGGGCGACCTCGTGCGCCACTTCCTGGAGTCGTTTGCGGTCGAGGCGCGGATCACGTTGCATGTCCACGTGCTGCACGGCGTCAACTCGCACCACAAAGTCGAGGCCTCGTTCAAGGGGCTCGCCAAGGCGCTGCGCGACGCTGTCGAGATCGACCCGCGCGCAGGTGGCAACACGCCAAGCACCAAGGGCGTGATCGGGTAAGACGCTCTCGCCGTGGCAGCCGAATTCCCGAAGCTCTCCAACCAAAGTCGTGAAGTGCTCTCGACCGCTGAGCGAGAAGTACGGCGGTTCAACCATAGCCACATTGGGACAGAGCATGTCCTGCTCGCCCTCGTTCAAGTGACGGATGGACTAGCAGTTCGTGTTCTGGGCAGCATGAACGTTGAACCCGATGACGTGCGGGCTGCGATTGAACCGACGATCGTCAGAGGCGAGCGCCCGTTTCTGGACGATTTCCATCTCACCCCTCATGTAAAAGAAATGGTCGAATTCGCAGTAGACGAGGCCCGCCGGTCCGGCTGCTTCCTCATCGGGACGGAGCACTTGCTGATGGGCATCACGCGGGGAGACGGCGTCGCTGCAGGAGTTCTGGAGAGCCTTGGCGTCTCGCTCGACATGGTTCGCGCTGAGGCGAAGCGCCTATCCGAGTAGAACGGTTTTCCAGGTTGGTTTACTCACCCCGGCCTGATGTCCGCCTCGTAGGCCTCGATGACAGGGTTGGCGAGGAGTTTGTCGCACATCTCGTGGACGTCCCGGTGGGCTGCGGGTTCGTCTGGCGCTTCCACATCGAGCGTGAGCATCTTGCCGACGCGCACGTCGCGCACGCCGTCGAACCCGAGGGAATGCAGGCTACCGAGCACGGCGTTGCCCTGCGGGTCGTTGACGGCGGGCTTGAGCATTACCTGGATGCGGGCGGTGAACCGCATCACGCGCCGCTTCCCGTACCGCACGACTCACCACGGGTTTCGGAGTCTGGACCGTTGGCGCGGTGATCGTCGACGAAGTCGCGCATCGCGCCGGTCTCGCTCGGCGTTACGGTGTCCAGCCAGCCCCACGCAGTGACCTCGATCTCTCCTTCGGTAACTGCGGAGTGCGGGTGCATCACGTAGCAGTCCGGGTACCCGGGAAGCGATTCAACGAACGCTTGCAGCTCTGCACGCTGCGAGTCGCTGGAGAGTTGGTAGTTGAACACAATGGCGCCGTTGCGAAGGTTGCGCACGACGGCTTCGTCTGCCACTTGTTCCTCGTGGACGCCCCATGCGGCGGCTTCAGCCCAGCTCGGTCCGGATGTCGGTGGTGACGTGTCGTACTCGGCCGTTGCGCCGGGTTCGAGCAGGTCGCCCTCCTGGATGGCAAGCTGCGTCCCGGCGATGTCGCGCGGTTGCGGATCGACGGGAGTCGGCGTGACGCCGAATGAGGGCAGGGCGAGGCCGGTGATAAGGGCCAGCGCGATGATGAGGCCGCCCGCCATGAAGAAGCGGCGCTTGCGTGCGCGTTTCGCGGCGGAACGCTGGCGGCGCTCCTGCCGCGAAACGGTCCGGCGCGATGCCCTGCGTTCGAGCTGTGCTGGGGTCAGAGCTCCGTCTTCCCGCACGGCACGAGTGGATTGCTGCTGGTTGTCGTCTGCCAAGAGAGGTGTCCTTCAAGTGTGGTGGTATCGCGGAGTGCCTCAGGCGGTCTGGCCGGTGAGCTTCCGGTAGGCCTCCCAGTAGCGCTCCGTCGTCTTCTCTACGACGTCGTCCGGTAGTGCGGGTGCGGGAGGTGTGCGGTCCCAGTCCTTCTGCGTGAGGAGCCAGTCGCGCACGAATTGCTTGTCGTAGTTGGGCTGCGACTTGCCGGGGTTCCATCCGCTCGCGTCCCAGAACCGGCTGGAGTCGGGCGTGAGCACCTCGTCGATGAGGATGACCTCACCGTCCCGAACGCCGAACTCGAACTTGGTGTCAGCGATGATGATGCCGCGCTCCGCGGCGACGTCGTGGGCGTGCTGGAAGACAGCGAATGAGAGTTCCTGGAGTTTCGTTGCCATCTCCGCGCCAACGAGGCTCGACATCTCCTCGGCATTGAGTGGCTCGTCGTGCCCGATCTCAGCCTTCGTCGTGGGCGTGAACATGAGCTCAGGGAGCCTGCTGCCGTCCACGAGGCCGAGCGCCATCGGGACGCCGAACATCGTGCCGGTCGCGTTGTAGTCGACGAGCGCGGAGCCGGTGAGGTACGCGCGCACGACGCACTCGGCGTCGATGCGGTCCGCGCGCTTCACGACCATCGCCTGCTGCGCGATCTCCGGCGCGAGGTCCTTCAGCAGCGGGTGCTCGGCCAGGTCGCCCAGTTGATCCTTGTCCTCCGCGAGCGCGATGAAGTGGTTCGGCACGATATGGCGCGTCTGGTCGAACCAGAACTTCGACATGAGCGACAGGACGCGGCCCTTGTCCGGTATGGCCGTGGGCAGCACGACGTCGAACGCGGAGATGCGGTCGGTGGCGACCATCAGCAACAGGCCGTCGCCGAGGTCGTACGTGTCGCGCACCTTGCCTCGGTAGAGGCGGTTGGGAAGTGGCGTCTCAAGCAGTGGCATGGTCTCGCTCCCGTATGGAATCAGCATTCGCGGCGAGGCCGGCGCGTTCGAACAGCGCGTCGACATTCGCCGTGTAGTAGCCGTAGTCGAACAGTTCGGCAAGCTTCCCCGCATCGAGGTGCGCCTGCACGTCAGGGTCGTTCTTCACGAGTTCGCGGAAGTCCCCGCGCTCGTCCCAGGTCGCGGCAGCGTGGCGCTGCATCATGCGGTAGGCGCCCTCGCGAGGCATACCCGCCTCGATGAGTGCGAGCATGACGCGCTGTGAGAAGAGCAGCCCGCGCGTCGACTCGATGTTCGCCATCATCCGCTCGGGGAAGACGTTCATCCCGCGCACGATGCCGGTGAACAGGTCGAGGATGTAATCGAGCGCCATACAGGCGTCCGGCAGGATGATGCGCTCCGCCGACGAGTGGGAGATGTCGCGCTCGTGCCACAGGGCGACGTTCTCCAGCGCGGTGAGGGCATTGCCGCGGATGAGGCGTGCGAGCCCGCAGACACGCTCAGAGAGGTCGGGGTTGCGTTTGTGCGGCATCGCGGACGAGCCGGTCTGGCCTGCGCCGAACGGCTCCTCGACCTCGTGCACCTCGGTACGCTGCAACCCGCGTACCTCGGTCGCGAACTTCTCCAGCGACGCGGCGGTGACCGCGAGCGCCGTCATGAAGTTGGCGTGTCGGTCGCGCTGCACGATCTGGTTGGAGAGCGGCGCGTAGGGGATGCCGAGCGCTTCACAGGCGTAAGTCTCGACCTCCAGCGGAACGGTGGCGTGCGTGCCAACGACGCCGGATATCTTTCCGACGGACGCTTCCCGCGCGGCGCTTTCCAAACGCCCACGGTTGCGGCGCATCTCGTCCCACCAGAGCGCGAGTTTGAGCCCGAATGTGGTCGGCTCCGCGTGTACGCCGTGGGTGCGACCCATGATGAGCGTGTGCTTGTGCTCGAGGGCGCGCTCGGCGATCGTCTCGATGAGCGCGTCCACGTCCGCGAGCAGTATCGCGGCGGAGTCGCGCAGCTGCAGGCCGGTCGCGGTGTCCCACACGTCGTTGGACGTGAGGCCGTAGTGTATCCAGCGTCCTTCCGGACCGAGCCCTTCGGTGACGGAGTAGAGGAACGCAGTCACGTCGTGCCGTGTCTGTTCGAACTTCTCGTCCAGCTTCGCCGCGTCCCATGAGGCCCCGCGTATGCGCTGCATGTCCTCAGCAGGGATGACGCCGAGGCGCGCCCACGCTTCGCACACGGCGATCTCGACGGCCAGCCAGCGGTCGTACTTGCCCTGGTCGCTCCAGATCTGCTTCATCGCCTCGCGGGCGTAGCGGTCGATCATGGCCTGACCTGCGCGTGCGTCCGGGCGTGTTCCAACACGCGCGCTTTCGCATACTCAAGCACGGGGAAGAAGTCAGGCAGTTCCCGAAAGGCGATGCCGCGTTCACGGCAGATACCCGCAAGCGGTTCGCGGGCGAAGACCATGTCGGCACGAGCGGCGGGGCAGGCATCCGAGACGCCGTCGCCGATGTAGACGACCTGCTCGCCGTCGCGTCGCGAGCGCTCCAGTGCCATGCACTTGCAGTTCCCCGGCCACCACGCGCACGACTCATCCGCGAAGGTGTACTCGTACGCCTTGGCGTCTGGACCGTGCGTGCGCACCGTGTGCGATTCCACGTCCACGCCATGCTCGTCGAAGAGCGCCTCGACGTAGTAGTCGAGCCCGTGGCTCGCAACAACCAGGCGTATGCCGTTCTCCGCGCAGTACGCCGCGAGTTCGGCAAAGCCGGGGCGCAGTTGCGCGTTGGAGCGGACGTAGTCCGTCTGCTCTTCGACGGTCGCGGTCATCTGGCGGAACGCGATCTCCTGGTATTCGGCGAGCGATATCTCGCCGTCGGCGCGGCGTTTGCTCACGTCCCGCCAGTGGACGATGCCGGGCAGGGAGACGTCCGGCTGGAAGCGTTCCAGCAACATCTGACCGACGTTCTGCACGGCGGCGGTGTCGTCGAAATCGCAGAGGATGATCATTCGGCGGGGCGTTGCGGGGTCTCGTTCAGCGCTGGCGGAGCCGCTCGCGGTACTGCTCCACCGCATCTCGAATATTAGCATACTTGATGCCCAGAACCTCCGCTGCGAGCAGGGCCGCATTCCGCGCGCCCCACGCCCCGACAGCGACCGTCGCAACCGGTATGCCGGGGGGCATCTGCACGATGGAGTAGAGCGCGTCAACACCGCCGAGCTCGCTGGATGCTATCGGCACGCCGATGACGGGCAAGGTGGTGTGCGACGCGACGACGCCCGGCAGCGCCGCTGCGCCACCCGCTGCCGCAACGAACACCTCGACTCCGGTGCTCGGAGCGTTCTCCACGTACTCCTGCACCTTCTTCGGGTTCCGGTGGGCCGACGCTACGATGAGCTCGGCCTCGACGCCGAGGTCTGTGAGCGTCTTGAGCGTGTCTTCCATCACGGGCTGGTCGGTCGCGCTTCCAACGATGATTCCTACCTGTGGCACGGGGCTTCTCCTCTGGGGGTAGGTTAGCGGTACCCGTACTTTATCAGACGACCCTTACTTGGGGGTCGCCTGCTACAATGACACAACCGACTCAGCGTTCAGGCAAGGTGCCTTCTCTGGAGGACAAGGAATGGCAACGCTGACCCATCGACCGGAACTGGCCACTGAGCCGGTGGGTGATTTGTCACCCGCTGGCTTGCCTGGGGACACGCGCGCCGAGCTCAATAAGATTGAGCAGCAGATGCATGCCATTGTCGCTCCACTGACCCAGATCCATTCGCTGCCCATGGCGGAGGAACAGGCAGTACTGGTTGCACCCGGATACGCCTATTTGGTGATGCAATGGGGACAAACCTGGCTTCGCAAATTCAGTTCTCTTCCCGAGGTAACCGCCCGAAGCCCGTTGTTTGATGACATCGGCCGTTCCGACATGGTCTCCGAAGACATCAAGGAGAAGCTCTACGGTGCACTGGAGTCCTCGATGGGCTATTTCGGTTGGATTCACCGAAGCTACGAAAACCTCGACACCGATGAAAAGCGACGCGTAACTGAGGTTCTTGAACAGGTAGGGCTGGATGTGGCTGCTGCAGAAGCAGCGCTCCTTGCCGTTGGTATGGTCATCAAGGGAATGCCCGGGTCTACTCCCATGGCGATTCCAGCCCTCGCTGAATTCGTTGACCGCTGCTGGACCGAGGTCGAGGACGCCCTTATGAGCCTCGCCAGGTACGACGATGAAAGCGGTGCCGTGTCGCTGGGCGAGGTCAGGGCGGAACTTGGCCTATAGTGTCTCGTTCAAACCGAAGGCGCAACGCGAGTTCAGCGCGATAATCCGATCCGCCAATCCTGCCACCCGTCGAAACCTGAACGACGCCTTAACGCGGCTGGAAGGCAATCCGTACCCGTTGCCGAACCCCTCAGGCTCACAGGACGCTGTCTGCCGACTGCACAACGTCGCCGACCCGGCAAGCGGAGAGTGGCGCATCAGGGTAGGGAACTACCGCATCCGCTATCGAATAGAGGGGAACTCGGTGGTTATCACGCGAGTCGCCCACCGCTCGGAAGTGTACGGTGACCTCTAACCTCACCCCACCGCGAACGACGCGATGTCCCTGCGGTAGTGCTTGCCCTCGAACGTCACCATGTCCGCTGCCGCGTAGGCGCGGGCGCGGGCCTCGGCCATCGTTGCGCTGCATCCCACCACGGTCATGGTGCGCGAACCGCCAGTGACGAGTCTGTCATCGTCGGCCAGGGCAGTGCCGGCCTGGAAGACGACCGCCTCGCGTTCCGCCTCCTCCAGCCCTGCCAGCACATTGCCGGTCTCGTGAGGGCCGGGATAGCCGCCTGGCGCCAGCACGACACCGACCGTGCAGCCGCTCCAGCGCAGGTCGATCGAGGGCAGGGAGCCGTCCAGCGCTGCCTCGACGACGTCCAAGAGGTCGTTCTCCATACGCGGAAGGATGAGTTGCGCCTCGGGGTCACCAAGGCGGGCGTTGAATTCGATGATCGCTGGCCCGTCGTCGGTGAGCATGAGGCCGCCGTAGAGGACGCCGGTGAACGGTGAACCCTGACGCGCCATCTCGCGGATGATCGGCTCGATACACGTCTCGCGTATCTGACGCTCCATCGCGGCGTCCCACCATGGGGGCGGGCTGTAACCGCCCATGCCGCCGGTGTTCGGTCCCTGGTCGCCGTCGAACACGCGCTTGTAATCGCATGCGGGCACGAGCGGTGTGACGCATTCGCCGTCCGTGAAGCAGAACACGCTGAGCTCCTGCCCCACGAGACACTGCTCGATGACGACGCGCTCGCCCGACGCTCCGAACGCCCGGGTTACCATCGCGTCGTCCACTGCTTCGAGCGCCTCGTCGACGCTCTGCGCCACCACGACGCCCTTGCCCGCGGCGAGGCCGTCTGCCTTGATGACGAGAGCCGCGCCCTGTGAGCGCACGTACTCGCGCGCGGCGTCAGCGTCGTCGAAGACCTCGAATGCAGGCGTCGGCGCTCCGGCGTCGCGCATGATCTGTCGGGCGAACGATTTGCTGCCCTCGATGCGGGCAGCGGCCTGCGTCGGGCCGAAGATGCGCAGCCCTTCGCGCTGGAAACGGTCCACGATGCCGAGGGTCAGCGGTAGCTCAGGTCCGACGATGGTGAGGTCGATGCCGTGTTCGCGGGCAGCCGACACGAGCGCGCCGAAGTCGGTCACGGCGATCGGAAGGTTTGTCGCAATCGCGGCGGTTCCTGCATTGCCCGGCGCCACGAACAATTCCGGGTTGCGCGGGCTCTGAGCGAGTTTCCACAGGATGGCGTGCTCACGTGCGCCGCTCCCAACGACGAATACCTTCACTCCTTGTTCCTCGATTGCCGCAACATGACCAACGCGATCACCAGGCAGACGATGCCGATGCCCATCGAGATGAAGACGGTCGGCACGTCCCACTCGCCCGCGATGCCCAGGGCCAGGCCGCCGATGATAAATGTGATGCCGAACGCGCCGAACACTGTCCGCACGGCGCGTCTGAGGTTGACTATGCCCATCGAAGCTATTCCCACTCGATGGTGCCGGGCGGCTTGCTCGTGATGTCGTAGACGACGCGGTTCACGGTTGGGACCTCGTTGACGATGCGGTTGGAGATGCGTGCAAGCGTCTCGTAGGGCAATCGCGCCCAGTCCGCCGTCATGGCGTCCTCGCTGGTGACCGCCCGGAGCGCCACGACGTGCTGGTACGTGCGCAGGTCGCCCATGACGCCTACAGTACGGGTGTCCGTGAGGACGGCGAAACTCTGCCAGAGCTGATCGTAGAGGCCGTCGCCCTTGATCTCGTCCATCACGATCCAGTCGGCGGCGCGCAGCGTTTCCAGCTTGTCGTACGTCACGTCGCCGATGATGCGGATGGCGAGGCCGGGGCCGGGGAACGGCTGGCGGTTGATCATCTCCGGCGGCAGGCCGAGTTCCGCGCCGACGAGCCGCACCTCGTCCTTGAACAGGTAACGCAGCGGTTCGACGAGGTCCAGCTGCATCCGTTCCGGCAGTCCACCGACGTTGTGGTGCGTCTTGATCTTGTGCGACGCGCTGTGCTCGGCGGTCTCGCTCTCGATCACGTCCGGGTAGAGCGTGCCCTGCGCGAGGAAGTCGACTACTCCCATCGTGCGGGCCTCCTCCTCGAACACGTTGATGAACTCCGCGCCGATGGTCTTGCGCTTCTGCTCGGGGTCGGTCACGCCCGCAAGCGAGGAGAGGAACCGCTCGGTGGCGTCTACGTAGACGAGATTGAGGCCGAGGTTGCGCTCGAACACGGCGCGGACGCGCTCCGGTTCCTCGCGGCGCAGCAGACCGTTGTTCACGAAGATGCACGTGAGCTGATCGCCGATAGCCTCGTGGACGAGCTGGGCGGTGACCGCCGAGTCCACGCCGCCGGAGAGCGCGCAGATGACCTGCCCGTCGCCGACTTGGTCGCGTATCCGCTGGACCGTCTCTGAGACGAAGTTGCCCGGTGTCCATGAACCGGACGCGCCGCACACCTTGTAGGCGAAGTTGCGGATGATCTCCGCGCCCTGCGGTGTGTGAGCAACCTCCGGGTGGAACTGGATGCCGTACATGCCGGCGTCATTTGCCATTGCTGCGATAGGGGAATTCTCGGTGTAGGCGACCGCCCGGAAGCCGGGAGGCATCGTCGCGATGCGGTCGCCGTGGCTCATCCACACGGCAGTCTCGCCGTCGAGCCCGTCGAAGAGCGGGCTGGGGTCGTTCTTGTGGACGACCGCGAAGCCGTATTCGCGTTCGGTAGCAGGGATGACGTTGCCGCCTAACTGATGCGCGAGCAGCTGCATGCCGTAGCAGATGCCGAGTACCGGGACGCCGCTCTCGAATATCCACGGCTGGGCCAGCGGAGCACCCTCGCCGTACACGGACGCGGGTCCGCCGGAGAGGATGATGCCTTTCAGGTTGAGCCCGTCGACGGCTGCGCGGGGAGCGGTGGCGGAGATGAGTTCGCAGTAGACGTTCTGCTCGCGGACGCGGCGGGCGATGAGCCTGCTGTACTGCGAGCCGTAGTCGATGACAGCTATACCTTCGGGTTTGAGGGGTTCGGGCTCGCCGCTGCTCCGGCGTTCACCGGAGGGGTGCTCACGCTCCTGGGCGATCCCCAGGTAGGTGGAGACTTCAACGTCGCCGCTCGTCGACACCCGGTGCGTCCCGTCGGTGAGCGGCGGTGGGGCGTTGTCGTTGGGCGAGTCCATGCGGTACTGATCAATGTATAACGGCGCGCGTCGCCGGTCAACGCATGGGATTTGTGACACGCGCCCCTTTCGCGGTCGCGTCGTGCCCACGTACGCTGCCTCCATCGCTGGCGCAGACGACTGTAGCCGCCGTAGATGGCAGGTGAGCAGAAATGGATAGAAAAGAGCAGATAAGTGCAGTAAATGAGCAGCGGATGAGCAGTAATGAGCAGTTTGACTGCTCATCGGTAAGGACGTGTCCAGAGGTGAATTCAGGGCGGATGAGCAGAATTGAGCAGAATTTCCCTGTGAAGGCTTCATCGCGGGCTGTCCATCCACAGGGCACGCGACGGGGCAAGAGATGGGATGAGGGAGGCCGGTGCTATACTCGGAACCGTCTTGCTCGTAAGGACGGTACTCTGATGCCTCTCGCCCCCGACAACCCCAACAACCGCTCCGTCGCGTCCATCCTGTTGCGCGAGGGCGGCGTCATCGCGTTCCCCACGGACACGGTCTACGGGCTCGGTGCGTCGGCGTTCAACCACGCGGCGGTCTCCATGATCTTCGTCATCAAGAACCGCAGCAGGGACCAGGGATTGCCGGTGCTCATCGCATCGGAATCGCAGCTGCCGGAGGTGGCGTCGGACGTGCCGGACAGCGCCTACGCGCTCGCGGAACGCTTCTGGCCGGGCGGACTGACGCTCGTGGTACCGCGCAACACGAACGTTCCCGCGCTCGTCGCAGGCTACGGCGACACGATAGCCGTGCGGCTGCCGGACCACCCGTGCCCGCAGACGCTCGTGCAGGCGCTCGGGAAGCCGATCACGGGCACGAGCGCGAACCGCCACAACGGGCCGGAACCGTCGAGCGCGGCCGAGGTGCAGCGGCAGCTCGGCAACCGCCTCAGCATGATCCTGGACGGAGGCGAGAGCCCCGTGGCGGTCCCGTCCACCATCGTCGACACCACACAGAACCCGCCGAAAGTGCTCCGCCCCGGCGGTATCACTTTGGAGCAGATGCGCGATGTCTGCGAGGTCGCAGGCCCGGACGCGCTTGCTTGCTGACGCTGACCCGATGCCTGACGCACCCTGGACACCCGACAGCCTGCGCGCGCACCAGCCACTCATCGAGCAGGCGCTGCGCACGAGCCTCGATCTCCCCAACGACCCCACGCTCCCGCTCTACCGGATGATGCGCTACCAGCTTGGCTGGATAGACGCTGCGGGCGAGGAGCGCCATGCCGAGACTGTCCGCACCCTCGGCGCGCTCTGCCTCGAAGCGGCGTCATCGCTGGGAGGCGACCCGGAGCAGTGCGCTCCGAGCGCGGCTGCCATCGAACTGCTGGGCGAATCGGCCGCCGTGCACGAGGAGATGCAGACCGCGACCCAGCAGCGGGCAGGGCAGGACGCGGTCTGGTGGGTGTGGGGCCCGGCGCAGGCGATCAACGCGGGCGACGGCCTTTACGCGCTCGCGCGGCTCTCGATACTCGACACGCTCAGCGGCGACGCCGTGGCCCGGCTCCCCGCAACGCTCACGGAGTTGGACACCGCGGCGCTGGAGTACTACCAGGGCCAGTACCACGACCTCCAACTCCAGGAACGCGTGGATGTGACGGAGCAGCAGTACATGCGCATGGCGCGCGGGAAATACGGGGCGCTCACCGGTGGTGCGCTGGCGCTCGGCGCGGTTGCTGCAGGAGCGGACGATGCCACGGTGCTGGCCTTCCGCGAAGCGGGCATCCAGATGGGAGTGGCGGCGCTCATAGCAAGCGAGGAACGCCTCTTCTGGGGCGAGGGGGGAGAGACAGGGCGCGCGCTGAACAAGAGCAAGCTCTACCCGGTGGTTGCCGCGCTGCAGCACGGGACGCTCGCCCAGAAGCGGGCGCTCGGTGGCTACTATTTCAAGCGCGTGATGGAGCCGGACGACCTCGCGGGCATCCGCCCGGTGCTGGAGGACGCGGGCGCCCGCCGCCAGACACGCACCGTGCTGGACCAGACGAAACGGAGCGCCATCGAAGCGCTCGAAGAGACCGAGTTGACGATACTCCAGCTTGATGGCTGGGGAGAGATCGTCAACGGACTCACGGGAGAACCATGGGCATGAAGCGAACGCTCAGGGATTTCGATTGGCAGGGCAAGCGCGCGCTCGTCCGCGTCGACTTCAACGTACCGTTCGAGCGCGGCACGACGCGCATCTCGGACGACGTGCGCATCCGCGAGGCCGTGCCGACCATCGACTACCTGCGCGGGCAGGGCGCGTCCGTCATCCTCTGCACTCACCTCGGACGCCCCGACGGCAAGCGCTCGCCCGAACTCGAACTCGGCCCCATCGTCGAACGGCTGAGCGAACTGCTCGACGCAGCGGTTGGCTACGTGCACGACGCTCCGGGAGACGACGCAAAGGCTGCCGCCCGAACGCTGAACGCCGGCGGTGTGCTCATGCTGGACAACATCCGCTTCTGGCCGGGCGAGGAAGCGAACGACCCTGAGTTCGCGGCGTCGCTCGCGTCGCTGGCCGACGGCTATGTGAACGACGCGTTCGGCACGGCCCATCGAGCGCACGCCTCGACCGAGGGCGTCGCGCACCACCTTCCTGCCATGGCGGGCCTCCTCATGGAGAAGGAGATCACGTTCCTCGGTGGCGTACTGGAGAACCCCACGCGCCCCCTCGCGGCCTTGCTCGGCGGAGCAAAGGTGAGTGACAAACTGCAGGTGCTCGGACGGCTCATCGGTCACGCGGACGGGCTCTTCGTCGGCGGCGGCATGGCAGGCACGTTCCTCAAGGCGCAGGGCTACGAGATAGGCGCGTCGCTGCTCGAGGAAAACCTCATCGACTTCTGCACCGAGACGATGGAACGCGCGGCCGCGACCTCGACGCCCATCACACTGCCGGACGACGTCGTCATCGCCGAACGCATCGAGCCAAACGTTCCCACGTCCGCCGTGTCCATCAGCGATATCCCCGCCGACGCCATGATCCTGGACATCGGCCCGCGTACGGCTGCCTCCTACGCAGAGCGTCTCGCCGCGATGGGCTCGGTCGTCTGGAACGGACCGATGGGCGTGTTCGAGGTGCCTCCCTTCCACGAAGGCACGCGCATCGTCGCGGAGGCGCTGGCGTCGAGCAACGCGGTCACGGTCATCGGCGGCGGCTCGACGGCGGAGTCGGTCGCGCACCTGGGGCTCGCCAAACAGATGTCGCACGTTTCGACAGGAGGCGGCGCGTCGCTGGAATTCCTGGAAGGCAAAGAGCTGCCCGGCGTCGCCGCCCTGGATGAAGTCCAGGGCACACACTGAGACGACGCGTAGGCAGCAGACACATCTTGCGCTAAGGAGAAGACGTGCCAACGCCATTCGTAGCAGGCAATTGGAAGATGAACCCCACATCCATGGCGGATGCCGAAGCACTCGCCTCGGAGCTTGTCGAAGCCGTCGGCGGCGTCGACGGCGTGACGCGTGTCGCCTGCCCGCCGTTCGTGGCACTGTCCGCCGTTGCGGGCGCACTAGCGGGCTCCGGCATCGGAGTCGGTGCGCAGAACGCCCACCCCGAGGCGAAGGGCGCATTCACAGGCGAGGTCCCGTTGGGGATGCTGGCCGGTCTGTGCGCGTACGTCATCGTCGGTCACTCGGAGCGTCGGCAGCTCTTCAGCGAGACGGACGCCTTCATCAACGCCAAGGTCAACGCAGTGCTCACGGCAGGTCTGATGCCCATCCTGTGCGTCGGAGAAACGATGGACGAGCGCGACTCTGGCCGCGCGAAGGCCGTCGTGCGGCGTCAGGTGTCGGCGGGACTGGCGGGCGTTGAGCCTGAGCAGGCAAACAGCATCGTCGTCGCCTACGAACCGGTCTGGGCCATCGGCACGGGCAGGGCGGCGACGCCCGAGATGGCACAGGAGATGTGCGCCGTCGTTCGCTCCGAAGTAGGCGTGGCGCTCGACGCGGACGGTGGCATCGTACCGGTGCTCTACGGCGGCAGCGTCAACCCCGGAAATGCGGACTCGCTCGCGGCGCAGCCGGACATCGACGGCGCGCTCGTAGGTGGCGCAAGCCTCGTCGCGGCGGACTTCGCCGCCATCGTCAGGGCGTTCGCGCCGGCCTGATACCCATGCCCGGGCCGCGCGTCCTCTTCATCGTCGGACCCACCGCGAGCGGCAAGACCGCCGCATCGCTGGAACTCGCGACCCAGGCTCGCATTGAGATCGTCAACGCAGACAGCCGCCAGGTGTACCGGGGCATGTCCATCGGCACGGGCAAACCAACGCCCGCCGAACTCGCCTCCGTACCCCATCACCTCATCGATGTGGCCGCTCCGGACGAGCGCTACCACCTCGCACGGTTCCTCTCTGAAGCGCGCACCATCATCGCCGACGTCGCATCGCGGGGCGCGACGCCCGTCGTCGTGGGAGGCACTGGGCAGTACGTATGGGGACTCGCCGAAGGCTGGCACGCCCCGGCCGTGCCGCCCAACCCGGAACTGCGTGCCGAGCTCACCGAGGAGGCGTGGCGCAGCGGCCCCGAGGCGCTGCACGAGCGCCTGCGCGCCGTCGACACCCGCGCAGCGGACGCGATAGACCCACGCAACGTACGGCGCGTCGTTCGTGCGCTTGAAGTGTGGCACGAGACTGGCGCGCCATTCTCGCGCCAGCGCCGTAAGTCGCCGCCGGGGTTCGAGCCGGTGCTGCTCGGCATCGCGCCGGAACGGGCCGCGCTGCGCCAACGCGCCGCGGACCGCGTCGACGCCATGCTGACCAGCGGCTGGCCGGAAGAGGTGCGAGAACTCCTGCACGCCGGCTACGGCCCGGAGTTGCCGTCGTTCTCAAGCGTCGGCTACCGCGAGGTTGCGGCCTACGTGCGGGGCAGCATGACACTCGAACAGACGGCTGAGCGAGTGAAGAGCGCCACGCACCGCCTGATCCGACGACAGGCAACGTGGTTCAAGGCAACCGACGAGCGCATCGCGTGGCACCCAGATGCGAACTCGCTCGCCGTACGTGCGCTGGAGACACTCCGCGCTTGACGGAGCACGCCCACCCGTAGGAACCTAGCATCGCTCCTCCGCGCCCCTGTGAGGAGTAATCAACACGACGAGAGCAGGTGATATGTCAGGCTATCTCGACCCCAACGACCCCGTAGTGCAGGCGTTCGCGAAACTCGGCACGACGCCGGTGAGCGACGCGATGGACAGGCTCGGCCTCGGAGGACAGTGCTTCGGCATCAAGCCGGTCGACCGCGACTTCACGCTCTGTGGGCGCGCCCACACCGTCCGTAACGAGCCGATGACCGCAGGCCACAAGGGCGAGAGCGTCGGTGACTACATCGACGAGGTCGCGCCCGGCGGCGTGGTCGTCATCGACAACGGCGGGCGGCTTGACGCCACGGTCTGGGGAGACATCCTCACCATCATGGCCGACCGCAACAACCTCGGCGGCACAGTCATCCACGGCGTCTGCCGGGACTCCAACCGCGCCCTGAAGCTGAACTACCCCATCTTCTCGCGCGGCACCTACATGCGCACGGGCAAGGACCGCGTCCGCGCCGACGCCTACCAGGAGCCGGTGTCGCTCGGCGAGGTCCGAGTGCTGCCCGGCGACCTGCTGCTCGGCGACGGCGACGGCGTGCTCGTCATCGCGCAGGAGCACGAGCAGGAAGTGCTGAAGGCCGCACAGGAGATCGACGAGGCCGAGGAGCGCATCCGCAACGAGATCATGCTCGGCGGACGGCTGGACGCGGCCCGCGAGAAGTTCCGCTACCACCAGCTGCAGAGCAGGGTGTAGGCCCGCAAGCGGTTCCTTGCCAGGCGAGATTCCCGCTTCCGCGGGAGTGACGAGACACAGGAGGCAGTGAGCGATGCAGACTTCCATCCCTTGCGTATTCATGCGCGGCGGCACGTCGCGGGGGCCGTACTTCCTCGCGTCCGACCTGCCGAGCGACCCTGAGACGCGCGACAAGGTTCTGCTCGCGGTCATGGGCTCGCCCGATGACCGCCAGATAGACGGCCTCGGCGGTGCGGACCCGCTCACGAGCAAGGTCGCCATCGTCAGCCCCGCGACGCGCGAGGACTGCGACGTCGACTACCTCTTCGCGCAGGTCGTCGTGAACGAGGCAGTCGTGGACGTGAGCCCGAACTGCGGCAACATGCTCGCAGGCATCGGGCCGTTCGCCATCGAGCACGGCCTCATCCCCGCCGCTGATGACGAGACCGTGGTACGCATCCACATGGTCAACTCCGGCGACCGTGCCATCGCCCGCATCATGACACCGGGCGGGCAGGTGGAGTATCAGGGCAGCGCGCGCATCGACGGTGTGCCCGGCACCTCCGCGCCAATCATGATTGACGTCGAGGACACGGCGGGCTCGTTCTACGGCGCGCTCTTCCCCACGGGCAACCGCGCGGACGTGATTGACGGCATCGAGTGCTCGCTGATGGACAACGGCATGCCGGTCGTCGCGATGCGCGCCGCCGACCTCGGGCGCACCGGCTACGAGACGCGCGACGAGCTGAACGCGGACACCGAGCTGAAGGAGCGCATCGAGAGCATCCGCCTGCAGGCGGGGCACCTGATGAACCTCGGCGACGTGACGGACAACGTCGTGCCAAAGATGTTCCTGCTCGCGCCTCCGGTCAACGGCGGCGCGATCTGCACGCGCTCGTTCATTCCCAAGGTAGCTCACGCCTCGATAGGCGTCCTCGCCGCGGTGACGGTCGCGACTGCTGCCGTCTTCCCCGGCACGACGGCTTACGACTACGCGGTGCGTCCGGAGGGACGCCGCAAGATGCTGGGACTGGAACACCCCACCGGCGACTTTGCAGTTGAGGTCGAGGTGGGCGGCACCGACGAAGAACCAACCATCGAGCGCGCCGCGCTACTACGGACGGCCCGCAAACTGATGGAGGGCGAGGTCTACATCCCGGCCGAAGTCTGGTCGGGGCGGGGCGCCCTCACCGGAGCAGCGGCACGATGACGGAGCGCGAGATACGCCTGATCGCCGGACCTGACCCCAACCCCAAAAAGCCTGACCTGCAGTTGCCTGCGAACGCGTGCGACGCGCACTGCCATATCTTCGGCCCCGGTGACGTCTTTCCATACCACCCGAACCGGTCCTACACACCGCCCGACGCCTCGAAGGAGACGTTGAAGGCGCTGCACGATCATCTCGGCATCGCCCGTGCGGTCATCGTCCACGCGAGCTGCCACGGCGTCTACATGGACGCCACGCTCGACGCAATTGCGTGGTCGGGCGGGGCGTACCGTGGCACGAGCATCGTGGAGCCGGACATCAGCGACGCGGAGCTTGCCCGCTACCACGAGGGAGGCATCCGCGCCGTGCGCTTCAACTTCGTGCGCCACCTGGAGAGCGTGCCGGAACCGGACGTCGTCAAGCGCATGGCTGAGCGCATCGGATCGATGGGCTGGCACCTCGTCGTTCACTTGGACGCGGAGGACATCGTCGAGCTCTCACCGATGCTGCTCGGGTTGCCCGTGCCCTTCGTCATAGACCACATGGCGCGGGTGAAGGCGGGCGACGGTCTGGAACAGACGCCGTTCCAGGAGTTGCTGCGGCTGATGGAGCGCCCGAACGCGTGGGTGAAGATATGCGGCGGCGAGCGCGTCTCAACCGACGGCCCGCCATTCACGGACGCTGTCCCGTTCGCACAGGCGCTCATCGCCGCCGCGCCGGACCGCGTGCTCTGGGGCACCGACTTCCCGCACCCGAACGTGCGCCACATGCCCAACGACGGCCACCTCGTCGACCTGTTCGGCATGTACACGGACGACCCTGCCGTCCAGAAGCAGATCCTCGTGGACAACCCGGACACGCTCTACTTCAACGTCAACTGACACGCAAGGGCAGAGCGGGCAGGGCAGAGGCCTTACAATAGGACGTGAGGCCCTGTTATGCCGCGTTCCTCCACAACCCGCTCCCGCCCCCGGCCAGCCCTCCTTGCGTGGGCGCGCGTTACGTGGCTCGCGATGTGCGCGTTGCTCGTGACGGCCGGGTTCGCCGGCACTGCGCTGGCGCAATCGCGCGAAGCGCACGTCGTCGAGGTCGACGGCATCATCAGTCCCATCACCGACCGCTACATCACGCGAGCGCTGGAGGAAGCTGAACGAAGCGGCGCCGAGGCAGTCGTCATCACGCTCGACACACCCGGCGGACTCCTGAGCGCAACGCGCGACATCACCGAAACACTCCTTGCTGCGCCCGTTCCCGTGATCGTCTACGTGTTCCCGCAGGGGGCGCACGCCGCGTCCGCCGGAACGTTCATCACCGCTGCGGGGCACATCGCGGCGATGGCGCCCGGCACGAACATCGGCGCGGCAAGCCCGGTCGGCGGTCAGGGCGAGGAGCTGAATGAGACGCTCGAGAGCAAGGTGTTCGAGGACACCGCTGCGCTGATCCGCTCCATCGCCGAGGTGCGCGGCAGGCCGTCCGAGCCGCTGGAAGCGACTGTGCTCGAAGCGAAGTCGTACACCGCAGAGGAGGCGGTGGAACTCGGTATCGTGGACGTCATCGCCGTGAACATGAACGACCTGCTGAAGCAGATCGACGGTCAGAGCGTCGTCGTGGTCACCGCAACCGGCGAGCGCACCGTGACACTGCACACCGCGGAGGCGCCGGTGCGGAACATCAGCATGGGGCTGTTCGACCGCATCCTCTCCTACATCGCTGACCCGAACGTCGCGTTCCTGCTCATCTCGCTTGGCGGGCTCGGTCTGTTCGTCGAGTTCTGGAACCCGGGCCTCATCTTCCCCGGTGTGGCGGGACTCGTCGCGCTCGTGCTGGGGCTCGCGGCGCTGGGAAGTCTGCCGGGCAACTGGGCGGGCGTGGCGCTCATCCTGCTGGCATTCGTGCTGTTCAGCGTCGAGTTCAACATAGACGGGTTCGGTGTAGTCGGCGCGTTGGGCATCGCAAGCCTCGTCCTTGGCGGCATCCTGCTCTTCTCGCACTTCGGCACACCGTCGCCCGTGCTCCCGGACATCAGCGTGAGTTGGTGGGCCATCACGCCGGTCGCGGTTACCATGGGCATCGGCGTCCTGCTCTTCTCGCGGGAGGTGGGACGCGTGCGCCGTGAACAGTTCAGGCACGGTACGCCCGAGCCCATCCTCATCGGCATGACTGGTATGGTATCGGCGGCGCTCGCACCGGAAGGGAAGGTGCGCGTACGCGGCGAAACATGGAACGCCCGCGCGGTGGATGGCTCGCACATAGCACGCGGAGCGTCAGTCGTAGTACAGACGGAGCACGGTGCGCTGCTGGAAGTGGAACGAGTAGGACCAAGACGGGCAGAGGAAACGGAGAAGGAGTCAGCGCATGGCTAACTGGGGTCTGAATGTCATCAAGCAGTATCAGCGACTCGTCGTGTTCACATTCGGTTCGTACACCGGGACGCGCGGGCCGGGCATCCGATGGCTCTGGCCGTTCGTCAACAACGGCTCATCCACTGCAGACCTTAGGGAGGTACCCGTGCCTATCCCGCGGCAGACGAGCATCACACGGGACAACGCCCCGATCGACATCGACTTCTTCGTCTACATGCGCGTCATTGAGGACCGCCCGCAGGACACCATCCTGAACATCAGCGACTTCGGTGCGGCAGCGCAGGCGCTGGCCATGACGACGCTCCGTGCGGTCGTCGGCGAGATGGACCTGGATGACGTGCTCTCCAAGCGCGAGCGCATCAACTCCCAGCTCCAGGTGAAACTGGACGAGGTCACGGTCAACTGGGGCGTGAAAGTGACCCGGGTCGAGATCAAGGAAGTCGAGCCCCCGCGCGACGTGCAGGACGCGATGAACCGCCAGCTCTCCGCCGAGCGCACCCGCCGCGCCGCCGTCACCGAGGCGGAAGGCGAACGCGACGCCGAGATCAACCGCGCTGAGGGTGAACGGCAGGGCGCCGTGCTGCGCGCGGAAGGCGCCAAGCAGGCGGCGATTCTCGAGGCTCAGGGCGACCGGGAGGCGGCCATCCTGAGAGCGGAAGGATTCAGCCTGGGTATGCAGCGCATCAACGAAGTTGCGATGCAGGCCGATCCCCGCACGATGAGCCTGCAGTACTTCGACACGCTCAAGGACATCGGCGGCAGCCCCTCCACCAAGTGGATCTTCCCGATGGAGTTCACGTCCATGCTGCAGCCGTTCCTGCAAGGAGCACAGGCCACTTCCTCCGGCAACAGCGAGGAGTAGTGAGGGCAGCGTTACAGACAAGCGCAGCGGCGGCCATCCTGGCGATGGCCGCTGCTTTGCTCGCCGTTTCCTGTGGCCCCGAAGCGACGCCGACGCCATCCATCACGGCAGAGGACGTCCGCGACCAGGGAGCCGAAACCCTGCGCAACCTCTCGACCGTCCACTTCCTCGTGACGCACGAAGTAGGCGGCACGGACATCGGCTTCTCTTCGACACTCACCGAGGCGGAAGGCGATGGCGTCTTCCCGGACAAGGCGGAGTTCCTGGCAACGGCCACCAGCACGCTCTTCGGGAACGCCACGCTGCAACTGGACATCGTGCAGTACGGTGAGACGACTCACCTGCGCGACCGCATCAGCATGGTCTGGCAGGCCCTCCCGGCTGGAACGCTCGCCATCAACTTCGCGAACATCAACGGCAGCATCGCCGATGCTCTCTCCTCACTCGGCGAGCTCGAACTTGCGGACGGAGGCTCGATAGACGGTGCGTCCGTGCACAAGCTCACCGGTACGACACCGGCGACATCCATGCGCGGGCTCGTGCCTGGCGCACCGGAAGACGAGACGCTGCGCATGGAAGTCTGGATCGGGCGTGACGACCACCTCGTGCGGAAGGTCCGTCTGACGGGCAGGCTCGTGGAAGCCGATACCCCGGACATCGTCCGAGTGCTGGAACTCTCCCGGTTCGACGAACCCGTCACTATCGAGCCTCCGGCATAGGTAACGGCATGGCCTCTCCGGAGTCCACCCGAATGCCGCTCCGGCTCTCGCCCAACGCCACGCTCGTGGTCGTCTGCGCGGGCGTGTTCCTTGCTTCGCTCGACCAGACCTCGGTCGTTACCGCTCTCCCCGCCGTCATGGTCGACCTGGGGATCAGCATCGACCGGCTGAACGACCTCGCCTGGGTTGTGACGGCCTATCTGCTCGGATTCACGGTGGCGATGCCGCTGCTGGGGCGGGCAGGGGACGTGTACGGCTACCGTCGTCTCTATCTCGGTGCGATGCTCCTTTTCGGCGTGGGCTCCGCCGCTGTCGCGCTCGCCCCGAATCTCGGCTGGCTCATTGCCGCGCGCGTCGTGCAGGCAGTGGGCGGCGGTGCGCTCGTCCCGGCGGCGATAGCGCTAGCGGGCGAAGGGCTTCCTCCGGCACGGCGTGCCATCGTGTTCGGCATCGTCGGAGCAGCGGCCGAGGCAGGCGGAGTGCTCGGCCCACTCTACGGGGGGCTGATCGTCGACTGGATCGGATGGCGCTGGGTGTTCTGGAGCAACCTGCCTATCGTGGCTGTGCTGGCAGTTGCGCTCCTCGGCATGCCGGAGGCAGGACGCTCCGGCGGGCGGCTGGACGTGACCGGCGGTGTGCTGCTTGCAGGCGGACTGTCGCTGGTGACCGGCGGGCTCGCGCAGCGCTCGCTTTTCGGAGGAGGTTCAGCGCTGCCGTACGTGCTCATCGGAGTCGGTGTGCTGTTGCTGGTGGCGCTGCCGTTCGCGGAGCGTCGGGCGCTCGCGCCGGTCGTGAGCACGGCCCTCTTCAGGGCGCGTAGTTTCGCCGCAGCGATGAGCGCACAACTGTTGGCCGGCGGTGCGCTCGTGCTCATCCTTGTCACCGTTCCGCTGATGACCAACACCGTGCTGGGCGAACCGCCGCTGGAGGGCGGTCTGCGGCTGATGCGCTTCACCGGAGCGATACCCGTCGGCGCGCTGCTGGGCGGCTACGCTGCGTCGCGCATCGGCATCCGGGTTCCGGCGCTGGTGGGCCTGGCGCTCGCAGCAGTCTGTTTCGTGTTGCTGACGACGTGGGACGAGACGATAGCCGACCCTCGCCTGACGCTGCACCTCGCGATAGGCGGCCTGGGATTCGGACTGCTCATCGCACCGTTCACCGTGGCTGCGGTCGAATCCGCGGGCAACGAATACCGGGCGACCGCCGCCGCGTGGATAACGGCGTCGCGGATGTTCGGGATGACGGCGGGGCTCGCGGCGATGTCCGCCCTGGGCGTGGATTACCTGCAGTCGCTCGCCGGCGGCCTGCCAGTCCCGATACAGCTGCCCGGCGAGAGCGCCGCAGCGTTCTCGGACCGCGTCGCCGCCTACGAGGAAGGCATCTCCAACGCTTCGTTCGACGTCTTCAGACTCTTCTTCCGGTCCGGGCTGGTGCTCGTCATCCTTGCGGCAATCCCGTCCCTGTGGATGCGCGGCGCCCGGCGTGGTTAGTGCCCGCCACAGAGCGTCTGCCAGAGAAAGCCGTCCTGCCGCAACAGCCCTGCCGAGCCCGACGGCCCCCACGTGCCCTGTCCGTATGTCTCCGGCGGGCTCGCCTCCGGCGACTCCCAACACTTCAGGAGCGGGTCGACGATATTCCACGCCTCTTCGATCTGGTCGGCGCGGATGAAGAGGCTGGCATCTCCCTCCATCGCGTCTTCCAGCAGCCGTTCATACGCCTCCGGCAATTCCTGGCCGAGCCGAAGCTCATCCTTGTAGTGGAAGCTCAGGTCCACCGGATGCGTGATGAACCCGGCATCGACCGCCTTGCTGTCGATCTGGAGGTGGACCCCCTCGTCGGGCTGAACGCAGATGGAGAGGATGTTGGGTGCGAACCCGCTCCCGCCAAGGCGTTCGAACATCGCGAGAGGAGGGTTCTTGAACTGGATGATGATTTCGGACACCTTCTCCTCCATGGCCTTGCCGGAGCGGAGGTAGAACGGGACACCCTGCCAGCGCCAGTTGTCCACGTACAAGCGCAGCGCGGCGTAGGTTGGCGTCACCGAACCCGGCGCGACGCCCGGTTCGTCGGAGTAGCCCGCGTACTGGGCACGGACGGCGTGTTCGCGGAACTCCTCCGGAGTCCAACGGCGTACCGCGCGCAGGAGGTCGCCTTTCCGGTCGCGCACCGACTCGGGGGCCAGGGAGTCGGGCGGCTCCATCGCCACGAGGCACATCAGCTGCATGAGGTGGTTCTGGATCATGTCCCGCACGACGCCGGAACCGTCGTAGTAGCCCGCACGGCCTTCAACGTCCACGGCCTCGGACACCGTCACCTGCACGTTGTCCACGTAGTTGCGGTTCCACAGGGGCTCGAAGATGGCGTTGCCGAATCGCAACACCAGCAGGTTCTGTACCGTCTCCTTACCGAGATAGTGGTCGATGCGGAAGGTCTGGTTCTCGCGGAAGACATTGTGCAGCGCACGGTTCAGTTCGCGTGCGGACTCCTCGTCCTTGCCGAACGGCTTTTCGACGATGACCCTGCGCCAGCCGCTCTCCTCCGTGGTGAGCCCCGCGTCGCGCAGCCCCTCCGCCGCCAGCCGGTGCAGGGAAGGGGCGATGGCAAAATAGAACAAGCGGTTCGCGCCGTCAGTTCCCTCGACTTCAGCGAGCTTGCGTCCCAACTCCTCGAATGCCGCTGCGTCACCCAGGTCTCCACAGACATAGTGGAGGCAGCGCGCGAACTCTGCCCATTCTTCAGGAGTCGTCTCCAACCCTCCGAGTTCGCGCGCGCCCTCTTGCAGTAGACCACGGTATGAGTCGTCGCCATGCTGAGCGCGGGCGAAACCGACGACATTCACTTCGCCGTCGAGTCTGCGCTTGCGTCGCAGGTTGTAGAGCGCAGGGATGAGCTTGCGCTGTGCAAGGTCGCCGGTACCGCCGAAAATGACGATGGTTGTCTTGGACATGGGTCGTCGGTTAGAGGCTTCCCAACAGGCGCAACACGGCAGCCTCTGCATCCCTGCCCAGGTTGATCCGGACGACGCGCCGCCCGGTTTCTTTGAGCGCCTCGTAGTCGCCGATGGCTTGGGCCGCCGCGAGGGTGCCGAACCCGAAGCGTTCCCCCGGTATGGGGATGTCCGAGCGCACGTCGGCAGCCATCTGCAGGAAGAGGCCCGTGTTCGGCCCGCCCTTGTGCAGTTGGCCGGTTGAGTGGAGGAAGCGCGGGCCGTAGCCCAGTGTCGTAGCGATGCGATGCTTGCGCATGGCGTACTGGCGGAGCATGTTCACGGCGTTCGTGACGCCGTCGGTCTCCTCAACGTACGCCATGATGGAGAGGTAATCCCCCTCGGCTGCCTCACCGAGCAGGCCGGTGACCGAGCCCTCATCGGCATCCGGCAGCGCGCCCTCATTCACATACGTCTCAAGGACGCGGTTCGTCACGTCCTTCGCCTGTTGCACGTTCGGCTGATCGAAGGGTTGGATGCCAAGCAGATGTCCCGCGACCGCGGTGGCCATCTCCCAGCGGAAGAACTCCGCACCAATGTCGTACACGTCGTCCATCTCCAACGTGATGACCGGATGCCCCGCATCCCGGATGCGTTCCAGGCCTACGTCCGCTGCCGCGTTGTCACCGCCGGAGAGGCGTACGTGCACGAAGAGACGGTCATCGCTGTACGCATCGGTTTCGAGCAGCGGTTCGTTGACGACGGGGACTATGCCCTTGCCGTCTTTGCCGGTGCTCTCCGCGATGAGCTGCTCGACCCAGAGGCCGAAACTCGCGACCTCCGGAGATGCGACGAGCGTGAGCTTGTCGCGTCCCTGAAGCGTCACCCCCCCAATGGCAGCGCCGAGCCAGCCGCCGGGATTGTTCCGGACGCCGGCCCCTGCCTCGCAACGCGCGGCCATCTGCGAGACGCGGTCCAGCAGCTTGCCGCAGTCCACCCCGCAGAGGGCGGCGGGTACGAGTCCGAAGAACGAGCCAACGGAGTAGCGCCCGCCGAGGTCGGGAGGGTTCTCGAACACGCGGCGGAAGCCCTGGGAAGCGCCGAGTTCTTCCAGCGACGTCCCCGGGTCTGTGATCGCGACGAAATGCCTGCCAGTCCGTTCCACGCCGACCGCGCGCTCCACGATGGTGCGGAAATGCTTGTAGAACGAGTTCGGCTCTATCGTGCCGCCGGACTTGGAGGAGACGATGAAGAGCGAGCGCGCCGGGTCGATGGAGCGCGTAACGGTGCCAACCCGCGCAGGGACAGTGGAGTCGAGGACGGTGAGGGCAGGGAAGCCCGGCGCGCTGCCGATGCACTGCCGCAGCACCTCCGGCCCCAGGCTGCTGCCGCCCATGCCGAGCAGCACCACGTCCCGGGTGCCTTCGTTGCGGACCTCTTCTGCGAACGAGCGCAGGTCGCTCACGTGCTCCGTCATGTCGCGGGAGATGGTCAGCCAGCCGAGCCGGTCGGCAATCTCGGTGGGGTCGTCGTTCCAGACCGTGTGGTCCTTGTCCCAGATACGCGCCATGACGTTGCTGCGCGCAAGCCGCGTCAGCGCATTCGTCACTGCCCGTTGATGTGGGCCGAGGGGAGAGGTGGGTTGTTGCGTTCTTTGCGTCATGCGTGTCCGTCGCTTCTGCCGTTCCGTGTCACTGACCGGGCGCAGTATAGAGCAAGCGCCACCAGACTACGCCCCGCCACGCACGAGCGATTCCGCAGCTTCCGCAACGCGCTCCGCGGTGAGACCGTATTCCTGGTAGATGCGTTGGTACGGGGCGGACGCACCGAACGTATCCACGCCTATCGAGACTCCCTCCAGGCCCACGTACCGTTCCCAGCCGATCGTTCGCCCGGCCTCGACCGACACACGCGCCCTGACGGCGGGCGGCAGCACGGCGTCGCGGTACTCCTTCGGTTGCGCGTCGAACAGCTCCCACGACGGCATCGAAACGACCCGTGCCGCGATGTCCTTCCCGGCGAGCGCCTTGCCCGCATCGAGCGCGATCTGCACCTCGGAGCCGGTGCCGATGAGGATGATCTCCGGGTTGGCCGAGGACTCCCAGAGCACGTAGGCGCCGCGCAATACGCCGTCAGCAGTCGGGTAGACGCTCCTGTCCAGCACGGGAAGCCCCTGGCGCGTGAAGACGAGCACGGTCGGGCCTGTCTTACGCTCGATCGCGGCGCGCCAGGCCACTGCGGTCTCCGTAGCCTCCGCGGGGCGCAGCACGACCATGTTCGGTACGCTGCGCAGCCCGATGAGCTGCTCCACCGCCTGGTGTGTCGGGCCGTCCTCACCGAGCCCGATGGAGTCGTGCGTGAAGACGTAGATGACGCGCTGGCCCATCAGCGCGGCCAGGCGCATCGGTGGGCGCATGTAGTCGGAGAAGATGAGGAACGTCCCGGTGTAGGGGATGACTCCGCCGTGCAGCGCTATCCCTCCCGCGATGGAGCCCATCGCGTGCTCCCGCACGCCGAAATGCATGTTATGCGGGGTCACCTTTTCGCCGTCCGCATTCACAAAATCGCGGAGCATGGTGTTGTTGGATGGCGCAAGGTCGGCAGAGCCGCCGACGAGCGTATGCAGGCGTTCGGCTATCGCGTTCATCACGCGACCCCCGGCCTCGCGGGTCGCCAGCGGCTTCTCTTCGTTGGCGAAGAGATCGGCGAGCGCATCGGCCCAGCCGTCCGGCAGTTCGCCGTTGAGATCGGCCTCCAGTTGCGCGGCCTCGGCAGGGTAGGCGGCACGGTATTCGGCCAGACGCCGCTCCCAGTCAGCCTGTGCATCGGCGCCGCGCTCCAGGGCGAGCCGCATGTGGTCGAGCGCCTCCTGCGGCACGATGAACGGTTCGTACGGCCATCCCAGTGTCTCGCGGGTAAGCGCGACCTCGTCTGTTCCCAGCGGAGCCCCGTGCACGCCTCCTGTGTTCGCCTTGTTCGGGCTGCCGTAGCCGATCGTAGTCTGGGCCACGATGAGGCTGGGGCGCTCACGTTCAGCCTGCGCTTCACGCAAGGCGGCCTCGACCGAAGGCAGGTCCATCCCGTCTATCGGGCCGACGACGTGCCAGCCGTAGGCGCTGAAGCGCGCGCCCACGTCCTCCAGGAACGTGACGTCAGTATTGCCCTCGATCGAGATGTTGTTGTCGTCGTAGAGGTAGATGATCTTGCCGAGCTTATGCGTGCCCGCGAACGACGCAGCCTCCGACGCGACACCCTCCATTAGGTCGCCGTCCGAGCAGATGCCGTAGACGTAATGGTCGATGATCTCGTGCCCGGGCCGGTTGTAGCGCTCCGCGAGCAGCCGCTCCGCGTAGGCCATGCCGACGCCGTTCGCGAACCCCTGGCCGAGCGGGCCGGTCGTCACTTCGACGCCTGGTGTCAGACCGTACTCCGGGTGGCCGGGCGTTCGGCTTTCCCACTGCCGGAACTCGCGGATGTCGTCGAGCGTTACCGGGTAGCCGGTGAGATGGAGCAGCGAGTAGATGAGCATGGAAGCGTGGCCCGCGGAGAGTACGAAGCGGTCCCGGTCAGGCCATGACGTGTCGGCGGGGTTGTGCTTCAGGAACCTGTCCCAGAGCGCATAGGCCATGGGGGCCGCGCCCATCGGCGCGCCGGGGTGTCCGCTGTTCGCCTTCTGGACGGCATCTATGGAGAGGAAGCGGATGGAGTTGATGCAGAGTTCGTCGGGGGGAGCGCTCGTCCGGGTCGTCATGCCGCCTCCATGGACAGGGGTGCTATCTCCATTCTAGCGAACCCGCGCGCGGGCGTGGGAGTCTTGCATCCGAAATGCCGCTCGTGCGCTTGTGAGAATCGGCTGAGCGGAGTAGAAAAGGGGATGCCGGTCCTCAGCGGGCATGACCGCACACAGGATTCAACCCGGCGTCCTTATCGAACGCAAAAGGAGCACAAGCGATGCTGTTCATAGACAACCAGACCGTCCAGCAGATACTCACCATCGACGACGCCATCAACTCGCAGGACGTCGCGTTCCGCGGGCTGGTCGACGGTGCTGCGATCCATCGCCCGCGCATCGACATGTACGTCCCCACCGGCAGGGAGGACGACTACTACCGCTGGGGGACGATGGAGGGCGCGAGCCGCGACCTAGGCGTGTTCGCCATTCGCATGAAATCGGATGTCGTCTCCTGGCCCGAGGACGAGAACGGGAATTGGACGGAGGAGAAGTACTGCGTCGAGCCCGGGACGTACTGCGGCCTGATCTTCCTGTTCAGCACCGTGAACGGTGAGCCGCTCGCCATCATCAACGACGGGGAACTCCAGCACATGCGCGTCGGCGCGGGCGGGGGGCTCGGCGCGCGCTACCTGTCACGCGAGGACTCACGCGTCGTGGCCATGCTCGGCTCCGGAGGCATGGCGCGGACGTACCTCAAAGCATTCTGCAACGAGCGCCCCATCGAGAAAGTGCGCGTCTACAGCCCCACCAAGCGCAATCGCGAGACGTACGCCGCCGAGATGATGGACCTGCTGGACATCGACATCGAGCCGGTCGACGACCCCGAGTCCGCCGTGCGCGGCGCCGACATCGTCTCCACCTGCACGGACGCGATGCGCCCCGTGTTCAACGGCGAGTGGCTGGAGCCGGGGATGCACGTAACCAACCTGGGCGGTTACGAACTCGACGAGGTTGTGTTCGACAAGGCAAACGTCATCATCCGCCAAGGCATCGGCGGCGCGAGGCTGCAGGAAGACCCGCGCATCCAGTACGGACGCGGCCACAGCCCTGTGGCGTTCGTCGCCGGGAACGAGGAGGAGATGAAGCGCCTGCCGCCCGCCGGACGGCGGATGCAGCAGTTCGGCTCCGGTTCCGAGCTGCCGTCGTTCACCGATCTCGTGAACGGCGTCGTGGACGGGCGCACGTCACCGGACGACATCACGCTCTACCTGAACGGCGGCAACCAGGGCCTGCAATTCGCCGCGGTCGGGAAGGTGGTCTATGAAAAGGCGCGCGAGATGGGCCTCGGCCACGAGATGCCGACCGGCATGTTCCTGCAGGACATCCGCGACTAGGCCAGGCGCTTCTCGAAGTAGACCAGGGAGGGCGCTGGGGCGCCGAACGGTTCCGTGGAGACGTAGCCCAGATGCTGGTAGAGGCGGATGGCGCTCGTCATGTGCACCGTGGTGTCCAGCACAATCCGGTATGCACCCCGCTCAGCAGCCATGCGTTCCAACCGGGCCACGAGTTCCGTGGCGACACCTTTCCCGCGCTCCTCGGGGGTGACGTACATGCGCTTCAACTCGGCGGTGGCGGCATCGCGCATCCGCAGACCGCCGCAGCCGACGGGCTGGCCGTCGCGGCGAACGAGCAGCATGGCCGCGATGTGTTGGTGCACAGCCTCCCCGGTCCAGCCCGACTCCTCGACCGTATTCAGCGACAGGAACTCCTTCTCGTACGCAGCGAGGAGCGCCGCGACCTCCGGTGTGTCCGGCGATGCCTCCTCGAACGTGATGTCCGAGGGCGCGATTCGCTTCTCGTAGCAGACTGACCATGGCTTTCCGATGTGCTCTCCATAGGGTGGTATGTGCGCGTAACCAAGCGCCTCGTAGAAACGCATCGCCCTGGGTTGGCGGTCGCCCGTCTCCAGGAGCATCAGTAGCACCCCACGCTCAGCCGCTGCGTCTTCCAGAGCGGACATGAGTTTTCGTGCAACCCCGGAGCCGCGTTCTTCGGGCAGGGCGTAGATGCGGCGCACTTCGCCGGTCGTGTCATCGAGGAACAGCACCCCACCGCAGGCCACCGGAACGCCGTTGCGCCGTGCGACGAGGAAGACGCCATTGAAAGCTGCTTTCAGTTCCGGGCTCAATGTGCCATTGAACGTTGCCCTTAATTCCGCGCTCATGCTGGTTGGGTCTTCGAGCACGTCCCAGTAGACCTCGTTCACTTCCGCATCGAGCATCACCATCAGCGCCTCCGCATCCGGGTGGGTCGGGGCTACTGCTTCGAACATGATCTCTTCTGTCATCCTGTACCTCCGTAGACAAAAAGAGAGGGGCCGGCGTACCGGCCCCTCTCGACGATTCTCTGGTGCCCTTTCGGGTCAGTCCTTCTCGTTCTCGAACTTGTAGTTGGGGTCCGTGTAGCACTCGGGGGGCATCTCGCTCTTCAGCCCTCGCTTGCCCAGTTCAGATTCGAATCGCTCTCGGATCTCCGGCGCTTCCTGGTGGTACTCGTACTGGTCGGCGGAACGGTCGGCGTTCTCGTCTACGAAGCCCGTGAACTGGGGCAGGGGATGGAACGCAAGGTAGCGTCCGGGCTGCTCGCCGACGTTGAAGTGCTGGTGGAACCAGCGGTTCGGGGGCACGAAGATGCTGCCCTCGTGCCAGGGGATGAACACCTTGTCCTGTCCCTCCGGCCACATGACGGAGAAGCCCTCGCCCGCGGGGATGACGATGACGTAGGCAGGGCCGTGGCGGTGGCCCTTCTTGTACGTCTTCGCCGGGAATACGGACATGTGCGCCGTCAGTTCGGAGCCCGGGTACTGTACGAACACGGTCGTGCCACCTGCGCCGCGACCCTTGAATGGCACGAGCCTGTCCCACGCCCGCATGTCCGGGAAGAAGTTGCCTACCCAGTACTGGCGCACCGCGCCGCGTCCGGACGGGTCGTTGTCCACGACGACGGCGTCGGAGTAGAACTCGTCGGAGGAGGCCAGCTCCTCCTGTGGCTGGAGCGGCGTGTTGAAGAAGATGTTCGCGTCCTTGGCTGCGGACATTGCTATGGGCATGTTGTTGTAGTGCAGCAGCCGCGCGGGTTGGCCGCCGGACATGCTCGCGTACTCCACCCAGTAGTTGCCGGGGATGCGGAACATCGCGTGGTCGGTCCACTCGAACGAGTGCTTCTCGCCGCCGTCTTTCCAGATGGTGGTGACGCCGCGCCCGCTGAGGACGTAGACGACGTCTTCCAGCGTCATCTTGAACGGCGGGACAGAACCGCCTGCGGGGACCTCAGTGATGCGCGCCTCGGAGACGCCTTCCTGGCCGGCGAGCTGCAGGAACGCGGCGTTGTGGCCTCGTTCCTTCCAGTAGCCGAGCTCAACGGTGCGCCCGTCTTCGATGTAGTAGTCACGGTAGATGGGGATGCCCTGCGCTTCCATCCACTTGTCGTAGAACTGCGGCCTGCGGATGTAGGACTGCTGCTGTGCCTGTGCGGGCGCGGTTGCCATAGGTAGCTCCTCCTGAGCGTTACGCGGGAGTAACTGTAAGGGAGCGAACGTAGTGTGTCAAAGCGCAAGTGTCACCGTTGACGTATCCTCAACCCATGGCCACGACCGTCGGATTCGTAGGGCTGGGACGCATGGGGAAGCCCATGGCGCTGAACCTGCTGAGCGCCGGATTCTCCGTGCTGGTGCTGTCGCGTTCACGGCCTCCGGTCGAGGCGCTCGTTGAGGCGGGCGCGGAGGAAGCAACCTCGCTTGCCGACATGGCCGAGCGCGCGGATGTCGTCTGCACGTGCCTGCCGGACGTCGCGACATCGGAGGCGGTCTACCTCGGCGCGGACGGACTCGCGGCCAATGCACGGGCAGGGCAGGTACTCATCGAGCACAGCACGGTCGCGCCGTCGCTCGCTGTCCGGGTGGGCGAGGCGGCAGCGGCTCGAGGGGCAGGCTACCTCGACGCTCCGGTTTCCGGCGGAGTTGAGCGCGCGGAGAGCGGTACGCTGACCATCATGGCCGGCGACGATGCACAGCACTTCGAGTCCGTACGTCCGGTGCTCGATGCGATGGGTGCGAGCCTGAACCTCGTGGGGCCCGTGGGGCAGGGCAGCGTCGTCAAGCTGACGAACCAGCTGCTCGTGGGCATCCACACGATGGCGGCGTGTGAAGCGTTCCTGTTCGGCACATCGGCGGGAGCGGACGGACGCCAGCTGCTCGACGTGCTGTCGACCTCCTGGGGCGCGAGCAACATGCTCACGCGCAACGGGCCGATGCTGCTCTCCGGCGACTATGGCTCGCTCGCGCCGGTGCGGTTGCTCGCCAAGGACCTCAGCCTCGTGGAGGACGCGGCAGCCGATCTCGGCGTGCCGCTGCCGCTCGTGCAACGGACACGCGCGCTGTTCGACGAGGGGATGGCCCGCGGACTGGGCGAGAGCGACATCTCAGCGCTCATCAAGCTACTCACCCAGCGGGACGAGGCGGGTTAGGCGTCCCGCTCCCTGAGTGCCGCCAGCACACGTTCCGCAGTCAGCGGCAGGCTCTTCACGCGAAGGCCCGTTGCGTCGCGGACCGCGTTGGCAATGGCGGGCGCGACGGCGAGCAGCGGCACCTCGCCGATGGCTTTGGCGTTGTACGGAGCAGCCCCGGCGGTCGACGTGACGAGCGCCGTCTCCAGCACGGGGAGATCGGCTACGTTCGGTACCTTGAAATCGGCAAGCGAGAGCGTCGTGACCCTGCCGTTGTCCGTCAGCAGCTCTTCCTGCAATGCGTAGCCGAAGCCCATCACGACAGCGCCGTTGATCTGGCCCTGGTGCGCGATGGGGTTGATGATGGTGCCGACGTCGTGGGCGCTCGTGAATCGCAGGATCTTCACCTGGCCCGTTTCCTCGTCCACCTCCACCTCCGCCACCTGTGCCGCGAAGGCCGTGTGCTCCGGTTGGCCGATGACTTGCGAATGCCCTCTGCCGCTGATGGGGCCTCCTGCAGTCTCGATGACGCTCGCCCACGATACTGACTCGGCTCCGCCGTGCCATACCTGTCCGTCCGAGCTGGTCAGCGCATCGACAGGCCAGCCGGTCTGTGTCGCGGCAGCCTGCAGCAGTGCGTCCAGCGCAGCCCCTGCCGCCTCGTGCACGGCTGGGACCGCCATCCGCGTCGTGCGGCTGCCTGCAACGCCGGAGTCGAAGGGGACGGCGTCGGTGTCCCACACTTGCACGTCCACGCTGGCGACATCCACCCCCAGCACCTCGGCAGCGACCTGGGCGAACATCGTGTATGCGCCTGTGCCAGGTTCGAAGATGGGCGTTCGCACGACGACTGAGGCGTCGGTGTTGAGGACAACCTCCGCGTAGGACTCACCGCCGCCTGCCGGACGCGCACACATCGCGATGCCCCTGCCGACGCTTGGCCGCTTCGGTCCGCCGTAGCGGCTCTTCTCGATAGCTGCACGCAGCGTTTCCTCGGCGCGCACCTCGCCGAAGAGTTCGTTCATCGGCGTGCGCTGCCCTTCTCGCAGGATGTTCTTCAGGCGGAATTCCAGCGGATCCATGTCCAGACGCCGCGCGACTTCGTCCAGGTGCGACTCCATCGCGAAGGAGCCCTGCACTTCGCCGGGGCCGCGCATGTAGCCGCCCGGCAGGTTGTTCGTGTAGACGTGATGTTGATCGAAGCGGGCGTTCGGGATATGCCAGTTGGCCGCGATGCGGTCGACCCCGGCCAGTGCGCCGAGCGGCATCAGTCCGGCGTAGGCGCCGCTATCGAAGTACATCTCCTGCAGATGGGCCGTGATATGGCCGTCGCGCGTCACGCCGGTCTTCACGCGCATGACGGCGGCGTGCTTCGGATTGCCCGCGCCAAGCTCCTCCACCTGGTCCATCACCATCTTTACCGGACGACCTGTCCTGACGGAAAGCAGATAAGCCAATGGCTCGTCGAACGGCGCGGTCTTTGACCCGAAGTCGCCGCCCACGTGAACGGGGTGGACGACGATGGTTTCCTCGTCAACGCCGACAGCGAGGGCGAGTGCCTGTCTGAGGCCGAACGGGGTCTTGTTGGACGACCACACGTGCGCGCGTCCATCACTCTCCACCGAGACGACGCAACAGCGTGGTTCGAAGAATGCCGGATGGGTCCTGGCGCAGCGGTACTCGTCCTCGAAGACGAGGTCGGCCTCGGCAAACCCGGCGTCCACGTCGCCGATGCCGAATGTCGCGCTGAAGAACACGTTGGACGGCTGATCAGGCGGGCGGCGGAACCCCTCGTACGCGCCCATGTCCGGATGGATGAGGCGTGCGTCCGCGCGTGCCGCTTCCTGCGCGTCCAGCAGCGGCGTCATCTCTTCGTACTCCACGGCGATCATCGCGGCGGCGCGCTGGGCTGTTTCCTCGTCGTCGGCGGCGACGACCGCGACCTTCTCGCCCGCGAAGCGGACGATGTCCTGCGCCAAGAGCGGAACGTCGCGCACCTGGCGTCCCTGCAACAGGCCTGTAACGTTGGCCCCGGTCAGCACGGCGTGGACGCCGGGAAGCGCCTCAGCCTGTGAGGCGTCGATGGCCTTGATGCGGGCGGCGGCGTAGGGGCTGCGCAGCGCCTTGGCCCACAGCGTGCCCGGCGGGCACACGTCGAACGCATAGAGCGCGCTGCCCGTCGTCTTATCCGGCCCCTCGGTCCTGCCCGCCGGATGGCCGATGACCCTGAAGTCCGCCACGCCTAGCCCTTGAAGAGCGGGAAGACCCTGAGTGCGTTGTCGTGGACGAGCTTGCGCTTGTCGTCGTCCGACAGGAAGTCGATGGAGTCGATGACCGGCAGCATGTCGTCGGCGGGGCGTCCGGTGTCGGGGTTGAGGACGCCGGTGCCGCTGCCGGGTGACTCGGTGCCGAAGCACATCTGGTTGATGCCTTTGTGCTTCATGGCCGTCGCGAGGTAGTCCTTGTCGTAGGCGCAGGTGTCGAAGAAGAGGTTGTTGGCCCAGGTGCGCTGCTCATCCTCGTGCGCGGGCATGCCCGTGTTGCCGATGCCCACCTGGCCGCCGCCCGCGATGCCGGACGACTGCGCCCGCGGGATGAACCGGCTGAGCGCGCCGCCGCAGTGGCAGACGAGCACCTTGAGGTCGGGGAAGCGGTCGAACACGTCGCTCTGTTCCAGCAGTTGCGTGGCGAGGGCCTGCTCCGTCATGAAGTTGTACTGGTAGCTGTGCGGGATGATGGTGAGGCGCGGGTCGCGCGAGATGGAGGCGTGCACGATGAGGGGCGCCTGCAGCTCTGAGGACTTCTGGTAGATGGGGAACCAGTACGGGTCGTTCATGCCCGGCGCGCGCCGGTCGCCGCCGGGGTCGGGGTTGACCGTTGCAGCAACGAACCCGAGATCGCTCACCGAGCGCTCGAACTCGGCGACGCAGCCGCTCGTGTCGTTGGCGTAGTCCACGCCCACCTGCGGCAGCTGCGCGACGCCGACGAACCGGTCCGGGTACATCTCGCACGTCTGGTGGATGACGTCGTTCGTCACGGCTGTCCAGTGCTCGACGATGTGCGGCATCTCCCAGTGCATCATCGCAACCGGGCGGGGCGAGATGAACTGCACCTCGACGTTGCGCTCGTCCATCATGGCGAGGTGACGCGCCTGCGCTTCCTCCATCGCCTTCTCCGGTATCTGGAGCGAGCTGCCAACGGGCGTGCGCAGCGCGATCATGTTGTAGGCGTACGCGCGGAACTGCGCGGGCGTGGAGTGGTGGCCGTGAACGTCTATGACCTTGTTGCCGTGGAACATGGCGCATTCCCCCCTCATGTGACGTGTGGGCGGAGTCTAGCAGGGTTCCCTGCGCTGGAAGCAGGTCCAAAGGCGAGGTTCCTACTCTCCGCGCGCGCTGAAGCGCGGGGACAACGGAGGTCGATCGCCGCGAAAAGTGGCACCATGCGGCACCATTTGGCCCCATCCACTCGGGGGAACGGTCTTCCGACGGAACCAGATCGGGGCCGAGACGGGGCCTGAATGGGGATGGAACGAGGAGTAACGGTGCAGCGATGGGGCCACGATGGTGCCAGTGCCAGTTACGCGGGCTGGGTGCATGGTCATCGCGTCCATGCACCCAGCGTAACGGCGGCAATGACAACCGCGTAAGGGCCTCGTGTCATGTGAGGAGCAGGGTGAGAACTACAGGCTTCCTCATCCCTCCGACAGCGGAGCCACGCTGAACAAGACCTGGAACGGCTTGCAGTAGATGATGACGGAGTTGTAGACGTCCGGCGACAGACCCTCAGGCAACGTGTAGTTCTGATTGCCGATGTTGCCCTTGAGCTTGCCGAGCTCCACGTATTCCCCGCTGTGCACGTTGCCACGGCTCATCGGGTCGGGGTGGCTGGCGAGGATCACGCGCAGGTCGGGTCCGTTGGTCACGCGGAAGTCCTCGAGGCGCAGCACGTTCGAGCCGTCAGGCAGTGTGTACAGGGTCGCGGAGCCTTCGCCCTTGTGGAAGCTGTCAGCGTCGCGGAACATGCCCTGCTTGACGGCTACAGGCCCGGCCGGCGCCATCATCTCCGGCATCATCGTGGCCATCTGCGCCATCATCTCAGGCGTCATCGTCTGCATGACGGCGGTCATCATCTCCGGCGTCATGCTTTCCACCGCCTCGGCCATCATCTCAGGCGTCATCCCCGGGACCGTTTCAGCCATCGTTTCGGCAACCTCAGCCAGCATCTCCGGGGACATGCCTTCGAGCACGGCCCCCATCATCTCAGGTGTCATGGTTTCCATGAGCGACGCCACCACCTCGTCAGCGTCCCTGGGCGCTGCCTCAGGCATCGCCTCCGACACCACTTCCTCCATCGAGGCCATCGTCTCCATGGTCTGATCCACCTGGGCACGCGTCATGCCTTCCGGCACCACGGCGCCCACGCTGTAGGGAAACTCTTCGTCCACCGTCTTGTTGATGAAGAGGGGCGATCCGAGCCACCACGCAAGGGCAAGCACGGGTATCGCCACAATCACGGCGGCGACGATGATCCGCCCACGGTACTTACGGATGCTCTGCAACAAACCACCCATCGTTCACCCCCTTGGCTCTGTGGGCCCTCAATTACATTTTACGCCGCAGAGGCCGTGACGGTTCTCAGTACGAGCACAGGGATTGCACGGTGAGGCGTTCGCTGAGTTGGTGTTGCTCGCTGACGCGCGGGCTTCGCTGCACATGTCGAGCTTCCCACGTACAGGGCGCCCACAAGGGACGCCCCTACACCAGGCAGGGCTGCGAGGTTCCTGTCTCCGCGTGTACAGTCCGGGGCCGACGGTGAGGACCGCCCTACGGGACCAGCAGCACTTTGCCCGTCGTGAGGCGGCCTTCCAGTTGGCGGTGCGCCTCGGCCGCCTCCGACAGCGGGAATGAAGCACCGACGCGAACGTTGAGTGAGCCCTCGGCAACCCAACCGAAGATGTCGCTTGCGCGCCAGTCGATCTCCTCACGCGTCAGTGCGTAGCTGGCGAGGGTAGGGCGCGTCAGGAAGAGCGACCCCTTCGCGTTGAGTATCTGCGGGTCGACCGGCGGCACGCGTCCACTCGACTGCCCGAAGAGCACGAGGTAGCCGCGTGGCGCGAGGCAGTCCAGACTGCCGTCGAAGGTGTCCTTGCCCACGGAGTCGTAGACCACGTTCAGCTTCGCGCCGCCGGTGATGCGGTCTACCTCCGCAACGAAGTCCTGCTGGGTGTAGAGGATCACGTCGTCCGCTCCGGCCTTGCGTGCCAGCTGCGCCTTCTCTTCGGTCGAGACGGTGCCGATGACGTGCGCACCGCGCATCTTGGCCATCTGCGTGAGCAGCAGGCCGACGCCTCCCGCAGCAGCGTGCACGAGGCAGGTGTGGCCCGGCTGCAGCGGGAACGTCGAGGCCATGAGATAGTGCGCCGTCATCCCTTGCAGCAGCACCGCCGCGCCCGTGGCGTCGTCTACGCCTTCCGGCAGTTTCACCAGGCGGTCCGCGGAAACCTTAACGTACTCCGCGTACGACGCGCCCGTGCCCGTGTAGCCGGCGTGCTCGCCGACCGCGATGCTCGTGACGCCTTCGCCGATCGCGACGACCTCTCCCGCGCCCTCCTGCCCCGCGACGTGGGGCAGCGCGACGTTGTACGCCCCGGTGCGCTGGTAGGTGTCGATGAAGTTGACGCCGCTCGCGCCGAGGCGCAGGACGGCCTCGCCGGGCCCGGGTTCAGGCTCCGGGATGTCCTCGTAGCGCAATACCTCGGGGCCGCCGAACTCGTGGAACCGGACTGCTTTCACGCTGCTCCCTCCGTGGATCGATGCTTCTGTCGATGAGCGCGCTACAGTGTGCCATCCTGCGCCGTTCCGCGCCATCGGAGGGGGGAGAACACAACCCCGTGTGTTGCTGTCGTTTCAGCCGATTGTCTAGAGGTTTCACTGGATGCTAGTGTCTCAATAGCGCCGGAACGACATGCTTTGGAGGAGTGCCGTGACTACAGCAAGTGTACCAATAGTGCCCGAAGTCAGAAGCGGAGGCCTTGTCTTGGTGGCAGGCATCGTCCTGATCCTCTTGACGTCTCTCTTCTACCCCGGCGGTGTCCTTATCGATACTGTCGACTCGCTGGAATTCTCGGCCTTGATCGCCGTTATGTCCGACAACGCCAGCCTCACGCACGCTGCAACACTTGGAACGATGTTTGCCCTCCTGTTGCAGTCCTACGGTCTCCTTGCGCTCTTCCGCCTGACCACGCTGCAGGGGCTCGGGAACGCTTCCTTGCGATTCGGGATCATCGCAAGCGTGATCGGCTGGGTCCTTCTGATGGTCGAAGCGGGCACGAGGCACATGGTGGTCCACATCACTCAGCACGGGATCGGCACGGGAACAGGGCCGGACGTGCAGCCGGAGCTGAATGACCTCGCACTCGCCGTCTTTTCCACCGGCACCGCCATACACTTCTCATTCATCGCCATCTCGTCGGTCGCCGCCATCATGCTGGGGGCCGGCCTTGCAGCACGGTCCCGCGGGATGAACGTCTTCAGTGTAGCGGCCTATGGAATGGTCCTGGTTGGCGTGGCGGGACTGTTCAATCTCGTGATCCTTCAGCACGTCCACGATATAGACCTCGCCGTCTTTGCCCTTATCAGCAACAGTGTGCTGACCATCGGCGCTGTCTGCTTCATCATATTCGGCGTAGGGATGTACCGAGGTTCGAGCGAGTTCGCTCCGCAGAACTGACGCCCAAGCGCCGTCGAAGAGGGCCGGCTGCACGCCGCGATCGGGTGTGGCCGGTTCATGTTGCCCCTGAATCTGCATCGAGTCCACACGGATTCTCCTTGCAGAAGGCGAATCGCGGGTGCTACCGTTCGCTCAACTCAAGCGGGCGCCGCGCGCCCAGGAGGTATGTCAATGGCCGCATCGACTACCACACGTCCCGCTACAAAGACAGGAGGGCTGGCTCTCATAGTAGGAGTCATTCTGCTGGTCTTAGCATCGGTCCTCTTTCCCGGCGGTCCAGTGCTGGACCGGGTGGACCAGACCGACTTCCCGGCAGCCCTCGACGCGATGGCCGGCAACCCGAGCCTTGCGCACCTGGCGTCCATGCTATCGATCGTTGGGATGTTCCTCTACGCGTACACCGCCCTGACCTGGCTCCGCCTGCCCCAACACGGGGGGCTCGGCGCATCAGCCCTCCGGCTTGGGGTGTTCGCGAGCCTGTTCGGCTGGAGCCTCTACGTCATTGCAATGGGGATGAGGCACTTCAGCGTCCATCTCTTGCAGCGCGGCATGCAGTCCGGCGCCGATCAGGCGTTCTTCGAAGGCCTTGCCCTCAGTGTCTACGCACCGATGGGCGGAATCATCGTAGCGCTGGTGTCCGTTTATCCCATTGCATCCATACTCGTCGGCTTCGGCCTTGCCTCCCGCTTCGAATCGATGAGCATCTACAGGCTGGCTTCCTACGGGCTTGTCCTCATGGGGGTGCTGGCGATCATCAACTTCCTGGTCCTTCAGCACGTCCCGGCGATCGACCCTCTAGTGCTCCTCGGGATAGACAATGGCTTGCTTTCGTTCGGCTCCCTCTGCTTCATCTTCATCGGACTGGGGATGTACAAGGGCCAGGGTGAGCTTACCTCGGAGGACTAGATTCGCCGACATCAGGCATGAGAAGGGCGCCCACAGAGAGCGCCCTTCTTCTTTCCTTCGGAGGCATATTCCAAGTCGTGTGCTAGCATTAATCAATGAGATTCCCACCTATCGCCGCCCTGGTTCTTGTCGCCCTGATATCTCTCCTCGCAGCCTGCGAATCCCCTGATCCAACCCCGACTCCCACTCCAACACCCGAACCGACTCCAACGCCTGCACCGACGGCGACACCAACGCCGGAATCAGCGCCTGAGCCAACGCCCACGCCCACGGCCGTTCCGGCCCCGACGTCCGGCATCCCCGCGGCGGAAGATGCATTCAGGGAAGACTCCTGTCCGTTCAGCAACCAACCCGGTACCCCGCTCTGGGCTGCGGAGTGCGGCTACCTGACCGTACCTGCCGACTACGACAACCCTGCTGCGGGCACGTTCGAGATCGCCGTAGCCGTCTTCCCTGCGACCGGCGAGCGCACCAGCGACGTCCCCGTCATCTACCTGGAAGGCGGCCCTGGTGGGCACGCGCTGGAAGGTCTGGAAGTGAGCGGCGGTGTCATCCTGGAGCCGCTGAACGAGGCCAGGGACGTGATCATGTTCGATCAGCGCGGCGTGGGTTTCTCTCAACCTGCACTCGGTTGTCCGGAGACGCGAGAGCTGACACGGGACCTGATCAGCCAGGCGCTCCCGCTTGCCGAGGAGAACGAGCGCTATCTGGATGCGCTGCAAACGTGCCGAGACCGCCTCGTTGTGGAAGGGATAGACCTCTCGCTGGTCAACAGCGCCGCGAACGCAGCCGACGTCGACCGCCTGCGCATCGCACTCGGCCACGAGCGCTGGGACCTGTACGGATCGTCCTACGGAACGCGGCTGGCCCAGAACGTGATGCGCGACTTCCCGGATGGCGTACGGCGCGTCGTCCTGGACTCTTCCTATCCCCTGGAGTTTGACTTCTTCGCGCGCCTCGCCTCAGGCTCGGAACGGGCGTTCCGCCTGTTGCTCGACTCCTGCGCCGCGGACGCCGCGTGCAACGAACACTACCCCGACCTCGAAGGCACGCTGATAGAGGCGTTCGACAGGCTCTCGGCTTCCCCGGAGCCGGGCACGGCGTCGTTCTCACTCGAGGGCGAACAGGTGGACACCCTCATGACCGGCGAGCGCCTCGCCTGGCTGATGTTCGAGGCGCTTTACCAGACAAGCGTCATTCCGTGGCTGCCGGAGATCATCACTGAGGCCGCGAATGGGAACGTGGAGCCGGCGAACCTGATGTTGTCCAACAGCCTCATCAATGACGCGTTCTTCTCCGTCGGGATGCACTTCTCAACGCGGTGCGCGGACGAGACCGCATTCACGACGGAAGCAGCCATCGCCGCAAGCATCGAGGCCAGCCCGCTGTTCACCCGCCTGCTGGACCCCGAAGGAACGTACGCCCAGGACGCGATAGATATTTGCGCCCTCTGGGACGTGCAGCCGTCTCCGCCGGTGGAGAACGAGCCGGTACGAAGCGACATCCCCACACTCGTGCTCGCGGGCGAGTTCGACCCGATCACGCCGCCTTCGTCCGGGATGGCGGTCACGGCGAACCTCTCCAACGCCACGTTCGTCGAATTCCCCGCTGTCGGGCACGGGATAATCCTCGAAGGTGATTGCGCCAAGTCGATCATCAACGCCTTCCTCGACGGTGAGGGCGCTCCTGATACGTCGTGCCTTTCGGAGGAGGCTACGTCTCCCGCATGGGTGACGCCCTGGGGCGGGGTGACCATCACTGCTGCTGACTCCCCGTTCGGTGTGCAGATCGCGCAGCCCGATGGCTGGGAACCCATAGAGGACCTCCCCGGCAGGTTCTACCGGCACGAGATCGCAGGCCCGGTGCTCATCCAGGCCGTCATTCCCGGAGTGACGGTGGAGCAGTTCATGGAGCAGCAGATCGGCGGCATTCCCGGCGTTGAGCCGGAGGACCTGGACCCTGTTACCGCCGGCGAACTTACGTGGCAAGGAGCCCTGATCGAAATCGACGGAAGGCTCCAGATATTTGCGGCAGCGCAAACGCCTGCGACCGATGCGGGCGGCACCAATGTGCTGGTCGTTCTGGTTGTCGGCTTCCCGTACCAGCGGGACGCACTGCTCGACGACCTACTGTCCCCTACGCTGCAAGTGTTCGGTTCGTAGGAGCGAGCGTCAAACCAGCAGGCGGTAGATCGGCGGGGTGAGCACCCCCGCCACGATGGGGAAGGGCAGGTTCACCAGCATCCTGCTCGTCGTGAACGCTCCGCCCAGGAACGGCAACTCCCACATGACCGTGCGTGTGAACGGAATCGTGTTCCACGCAGTGATCAGCGCTGCAACCGGGCCGACCCCCGCGCCAGAGAGAAAGATAGATGCCGCAAGCGGGATCACGACGTACGGGCCGCCGGGTACGAGCGCACCCACCGCCGCGCCGATGAGGATGCCAGTGAAACCAGACTCATCGCCGATCCAGCGGGTGATGACCTCCTGCGGAAGGATGACCTGCGTCATACCCGCGAGCACCATTCCGAGCACGAGCATCCGCGCAACGGAACGCAGCAGCAGGGCGCTCGTAACGGAGCCCTTACGCAGTCCGAAGAAGCCATCCTTGCGCAAAACGAGGACCGCCGTGAGCCCAACGAGTCCGGCCAGCAGGTAGAGCGTCATTCCGTCTTCTCCTGCTCCGCAGCGCCGATGCGCGATCGCGCCGCCTCCTGCGCGCTGCGCGGCATGAGCCGGAAGACGACGGGCACGAGCAACGTCCCCACGCCGATTAACCAGAGCGTGGAGAGCGTCTTCGCCAGCGCCAGCGGCACGCCGAGGAACGGCAGTTCGTACACGAGGAACCGGTTGGCCGTAAAGATGTTCCGCGCGACAGAGAACGCTGAGATGGATGCGATGCCCGCGCCGCCGTGCATAAGCGCCGCCGCTATCGGGTACATGACGTAGGGCCCGCCCGGCGAGAGCACCCCCGCAGCCGCGCCAATGAGGACGCCCTTCACCCCGGCCTCGTCGCCCATCCAGCGTCCGACCACTCTCGGAGGAAAGAGGACGGTCAGGAATCCGGCGAGGATAAAGCCGAGGAAGAGGGCAGGGGCAGCTTGGCGGATGATGAACAGCGAGTTCTCACCACCGTCGCGCAACCCATCCACGCCATGCTGGATGAATGCCACCAGTGAGACGACGGCCAGCAGACTCACCATCGTGATGAGCGTGGTGTCGCGCCACCACGCCTTCTTCTTCTGCGATTCGCCCATGCGGCTCCGTTCGGTGTCTTCGGGGCCGGACGATTCTAACCGCTCGACGGGAGCTTCACGAACGAGGCGCGTACCTGAGGGCTACTGGATGTCCATCCGGCTGAGGCGCCGCACGGTGAGCAGGAAGAACACGACTGTCACGAGCCCCGCGCCGACGAGGGCAGGAGTCATCGCGATGGTCAGGTCTTCACCGAAGGCCCTGTCGTTGAGCCCGTGCGCAGTGCCGAAGATATAGCTGCGGATGCTCAGGTAGCGCGTGCCGCTCAGGAAAGTGGTGATGAGCGCCTCCCAGAGCAGTACGTAGACGAGGCCGAACCCGAGCGCACGCGTCGTGAGCAGCCCCAGCCAGGTGAACGCGGAGGCGTAGGCCACGACACCGACGACGACTCCGACGGCCGCAGCGAGCGGAGCGTTCCCGGTACCGTCCGGATCCATCATCGTGATGACCACTGCAACGGCAGCCATGAGCGGGGCGGCAACGACCACGGTTGCGGCGAACTTGGCGAGCACGATCGTCCATCGCGGCACCGGCTTCGTGGTGAGCAGGCTCAGCGTGCGGTCCTCCACTTCGTTCCCGAACGCGCCGGTCGCAAGCACCATGACGGTGATCGGGAGCGTGACGGAGATGACGAGCCCGCCCAGCACGGGTCCGATGAGGGTGCCTTCCTCCGCTACGGTGGAGTCGAGGATGGCCGCCAGCCCCAGCGGGATCAGCGCAAGGATGATGAGCAGCGCAAGCTTGCGTCTCGTGACCGCCTGGCGCAGCGCCAGCATGAAGAGCGCTCTGATCACCGCTGCACCACGTACGAGAAGACGCTCTCCAGTGAGTCGTCCAGCGGTTCGATGCGGTAGAGGCGGCTGTCGATCTCCTGAGCGAGTTTCGGGGCCATGCGCTGCAGTTCGGCGACGTTGCGGGTGAGCACCTCGATGTTGCCGAACTCATCCAGCGAGACAGACTCCACCGCATCCAGCGCCACGAGCGCGGCAGCCATCTCCCGCTGCTTCGACGCGCCGATGCGCACCTGGAACGGACGCTCGTCCAGCTTCTCGCGTATCGCATGGAAATCGCCCGCCGCCGCCAGCTTGCCGCTCACGACGAGCAAGATGCGGTCGGCCAGCGCCTCGACCTCTTCGAGGATGTGGGAGGAGATGAGGATGGCCTTGCCCTGCATTGAGAGCCGGGCCACGAAATCGGCGAACTCGACGCGCTGGCGTGGGTCGGTGCCGTTCAGCGGTTCGTCCAGAATGAGGACGTCCGGCTCGTGCACGATGGCCCCCGCAAGCCGGATGCGCTGCCGCATCCCGCGCGAGTAGGTGCCGGTGGCCCGATGCTGCGCATCCTCCAGGTTCGCGGCGTGGATGGCGCGGTCCACCGCCGCCTCGTCGTTCATGCCCTGCAGGCGCGCGGCCAGCCGCACGAAATCGCGCCCGGTCATGAACGGGTATAGCACGTCGTGCTCCAGCATCACGCCGAGGCGCCGGTACAGCCCGATGTTGCCCTGTACCTCCTCACCCAGCACCCGCACGCTGCCGCGCGACGGCTTGACGAGCCCGCACATCATGCTCAGCAGCGTTGTCTTCCCTGCGCCGTTCGGCCCCAGGATGCCCGTAACGCCGGGGTAGATGTCGAACGAAGCCTCGTTCACCGCAACGACGCTGCCGTACCACTTGGAAACGTTCTGCACCTCGACGGCTGGTGTGGACGCGGTGGTCATAGCCGTATCCTCCGGTAGCGGTGCCACAGGAGCAGGGCGGGGATGCCCGTCCACAGGACATACACGCCGATGGGGAACGCGTCGTGCAACTCTGCGACGGCCATCGAGGAAGGCGCGCCTTGCCCGGGTTCGAGGTCCACGTCAAACACCATGTTGTTGATGTTGTCCGTGACGCCACCCAGGTGGAGCAACCCAACGTACGGGGCAAGGTCTCCGGCAGGACGTGTGCATTCCCGAGAGACCACCTCTTCTTCAGGGATGATCGTGCTCCCCACTTCGAAGCTGGACTCCTCGATAATGGCATCGCCCCCGCGGTCACCCGTCGTGACTATAGTGCAACTCGTTTCGACGGTGAGCCCGTCGCTGATGGAATTCAACAGCAGCCATGCCGCAATGACGAACGCGGCTGCATAGGCGCGCCGCGTCGTGAACGCCGCCACGGCCAGCGGCCCCACCGATATGAACGTGGCGATGAGCACGCCCATGAACAGGATGCGCGGCACGTCCTGCCAGTTGTCGCGGATGTACTCCACCTGGTCGCTGGCCGTCAGGATGAGCCCCGCCTGCAGGACGATCTGCCCGGCGTAGACCAGTACGAGCACGATGGCGAAGAACGCGAGGAAGCGCGCGATGAGGTAGTCGTTCGAGGTGAGTGGCCGGACGAGGTAGAGCGGGAGCACGTTGTCGCGGCGGTCGGGGCAGAGCAGCTCGGGCGCCATGATGGCGCCGAAAATGATGAGGATGACGCTCACGATCGAGTAGTAGTCGGCCGGGCCGGGGATGAAGTCCGCACCCCCTTCGCCGATGAACGCGAGGATAATGACGAACACCACGGCAGGAATCATCACCGCCAGGAACAGGCCGACAGGCAGTATCTTTGCGCGGCCTCCGCGCCCGATGCCGAGGACGGTACGGACGCCATTCTCGAAAAGCGCCAGCCGTGCCCGGTTGCGCCCTTCACGAGGCCCCGTGTACCGCTGGTAACCGAGGTCGAAGACCTCCGCCTCGCGCGCCCTCACGCCGGTCTGCTCCTGAAGATGTCGCTGAGCGTGCGGCGCTCGGGCGAGAGCCGCCGTATGCGTGCGCCGGACTCGACCGCTGCATCGCGAATGAGATCGTAGTCGGCCTCGCGCGCCTGCTCGATCACGAGCAACTGGCCGTCGTCCGACGCCTGCACTCCCTTCGCTGCGAGCGCAGTGACAAACTCCTCATGCCGGTCGGCGACTTCGATGAGCAGCGTCTCGGTCTCCTCAGTGAGTTTGGCAACCGCGCCCTCCTGCGCAAGCACGCCGGACTCGAGCACGATAACGGAGTCAGCCGTGCGCTCCACGTCACCCATGAGGTGTGTCGAGAGCATCACGCTGATACCGAACGTGTTGGCCGTGCGGTGGATGAGCCGTAGCATCTCCTGCCGTCCGTCCGGGTCGAGGCCTGCGGTCGGTTCGTCGAGCAGCACCAGCACCGGGTCGTGGACGATGGCCTGCGCAAGCTTCACGCGTTGCTTCATGCCGGTGGAGTACTCGCCGATGGGCCGGTACCGTTCCTCGTCCAGTCCTACGTGGCGGAGGACGTCGGCAGCGCGGGTGCGCGCCTGGGCCGGCGGAATGCCGCTCACCTGCGCCATGTGCATCAGGAACTCGGAGGCGGTCATGCTCTTGGGCAGGCACTCGTTCTCCGGCATGTAGCCGATGCGGGCGCGCCCCTCAGTGGACCGGTACGGCTCCTCGCCCAGAAGCATCGCCGAGCCGGAGGTCGGCTGAATGAGGCCGAGGAAGAGCTTCATCGCCGTGCTCTTCCCAGCGCCGTTGGGGCCGAGCAGCCCGGTCACGCCCTCGTGGACGTCGAACGACACACCATCGAGAGCAACTGTGGAGCCGTATTGCTTCGTAAGGTTCCGGGCTTCGAGAAGAGCAGGCACGATGCCAGTATACAGGATGGGTTGAGAGAGAACCGGTTAGTCCATACCTCGCTGTGCACCACTACCAGATGGACTGCACCTGCGGCGATGCAGCGATGACCGGGTCCCGCGTAACAACCGGCACACCGAGCGCGAGCGCCTCCGCCGCGATGAGCCGGTCGTGCATCTCCGGTATCTCCGGCAGCCGGTCGAGCAGTTCCAGTTGCGTCTTGCCCAGGTTGGATAGACGTATGCCTCGCACTGCTTCCAAGGCTTTGAGCAAGTCGGCAGGCGTATAAGACCGGCCCATCTTCACGGAAACGTAGTACAGCTCAGCCAGGGCGATAGCAGGCACGATGAGCACCGCTCCGCCTATCAGCGCCAACTCGAACACGGCTGCCGCAGCAGGGGAGAGCCGGTCAGAACGGCTGATGTACCACCATAGAGCGTTGGTATCTACCACGAACCTGAGCGGTGCATGCGGTTCGCTATGCGTCATAGGTCATCCGGGATACGTGGTTCCCAGATCTTCTTCGCTTCCATGAAGTCTTCCCAAGTCGCATCAGGCAGATCCAGCATGTCCTTCAGTGCCGAGAGTGGCAGCTTCTTGGCTTCTGCTTCAGCCTCCACGTGCACCAGCTTGGCACAGGGTTTCCCATGCCGGGTGATGATGACTTCCTCGCCATCGTCGAGGTCATGGAGTATCTCGCTGACCTTAGTTTTGAATTCACGGATGCCGTATGTTGTGGTCATAGCAATGCACCTCTGTGGCTACATTTTACGATCTGTCTGGCTTAATGCAACCTTATCAACGTAAGCGTTGAGGTTGCGTCACAGTCGCCATATAGTTACAAACCAATCCGAGTGTCTGATGCTCTGTGATGTCTTCGAATCCTCGGACGCCCCCGCACGCTATACTTTCCTCATGCACCGCCCACCGCGATTCGTCATCGCTACGCCCATCTGCGACGGCCACGACGTTGCCGCCGCGGCCATCACGCGCATCCTGCGCGCGCAGGGCACCGAGGCCGTCTATCTCGGCTTCAACAAGAGCGCCTACCAGATCGCCAAGGCGGCGTCCGAGGAGGACGCCACCGGCATCGCCGTGAGCACCTACAACGGCGGGCATATGTCGTTCCTGCGCGAGGTGCTCGCCGAGCAGGCGCGGCAGGGCATACCGCACGTCCCACTGTTCGCCGGCGGCGGCGGCACGATTCTCGAACGCGAGGTCGCGCCGCTCCTTCGCATGGGCGTGGCCAAGGTCTACCGTCCCCCGCTCGACCTCGCCGAGGCCGTCCGCGACATGACGACGCTTGCGAACGACGCCGCGCGCGAGTGTCCTGCTCCGTCGGTGAACGGCGCAGCGTCGTTCCGTGCACTCGCGCAACGGCTCACGGCCATCGAATGGGACGGTGTGCAGCCTGCGGAGTCGAACGCCAGCGATAGACCCGTCGTATGGGGCATCGGCGGCCGCGGCGGAGCGGGGAAGAGCACGCTCATCGACGAGCTGCTGCTCCGCTTCCTGCGCTCAACCGACGGACGCGTAGCCGTGCTCACTGCCGACCCCACGCTCGGCGATCGCCTCCGCATGGTGCACTGCTACTCGCCGCACGCATTCGTCCGCTCCGTCAGTGTCGGTCCCGGCGACTCGACCGAAGCGAAGACAGCGCCGCTCGTCGCCGAACTGCGCGCGCACGGTTTCGACCTCATCCTCGTCGAGTCTGTCGGCCTCGGTCAGAACGAACTCGGCGTCGCGCCCGTCGCCGACGCCTCCGTCTTCTGCATGACGCCGGAGTACGGCAGCGACGTGCAACTGGAGAAGGAAGCACTGTTGCGCAGGGCCGACCTCGTCGTGATGAACAAGCGCGACTTCCCACAGGCCGAGGCGCGCTACGCCCGCGTCCGCCGATTCGTGGGCGACAATGACCGTGTCTTCCTCACCGAAGCCAAGCGCTTCGGGGACACCGGTGTTACCGCACTCTTCGAGGAGATCGCGCGCCGCTCCGGCTTGTTTGCCCCCTCTCCCTCGAGGGGAGAGGGCTGGGGTGAGGATGAAACATCCCCTGGGAAGCCTGGTACAAGCAAACAGACTCGCACCGTCGGCTGGTGCGAGAGCCCATCGCCGGTGCCGTTCAGCCGGCGCGGCTATCTCGGCACGGTCGTCGACGAGCATGAGGCGTACTACGCCGAGGCGGAGGGTGAGGCGGCGCTCGCATCGAACGGCGGAGCATCGCGCGACTACCAGACTGAGTACGACCGCATCTGGCAGACGTACGGTTTCGACGGCGACCTCTCCGGCGCCATCGTCGAGGACGGCGTCGCCTACCGCGAGACGCCCAACGGGCGCGTTCCCATCGCCCGTGAGACCACCACCGGCCTCTGGACGCCCGTGCTCGGCCTGCCGGACCGCGACGCGAGCCCGCGCCAGATCGTGCGCTACCTCTACACGCAGAACCTCCCCGGTGCGTTCCCGTTCACTGAGGGCGCGTACCGCTTCCGACGCCGCGACGAGGACCCGATCCGCATGTTTGCCGGTCTCGGCATGCCGGAGACGACGAACGCCCGCTTCCACCTGCTCGCCGCCGGACACGGCGCGCCGCGACTCTCGACCGCGTTCGACTCGCTCACGCTCTACGGCCTCGACTCCGACGAGCCCGGCGCGCTTGCCAAGGTCGGGGAGGGCGGCGTCGCCGTCGACACGCTCGACGACATGCTCCGCCTCTACGACGGCTTCGACCTCTCGCGCACGTCGGTTTCGATGACCATCAACGGCCCCGCGCCGACGCTCATGGCGATGTTCCTTGTCGCGGCGCGCAGGCGCGGCTTCGACTGGAAGTCGCTGCGCGGCACCGTGCAGGCCGACATCCTCAAGGAGGTGCAGGCGCAGAATGAGGCGCTCTTCCCGCTGGAGCCGTCGCTCCGGCTCATCGCCGACATGACCGAGTACATGATGCGGGAGGCGCCGGGCTGGTACCCGCTCTCCATCTCCGGCTACCACATCGGCGAAGCGGGCGCGAACCCGGTGCAGGAGCTCGCGTTCACGCTCGCGAACGGCCTCACCTACATCGAGACGCTGCGGGCGCGCGGGCTGCCCATCGAGGAGTTCACGCGCCGCTTCTCGTTCTTCTTCACGTCCGGTTCCGAGCTGGAGTTCAACGTGCTGGGACGCGTGGCACGGCGCGTCTGGGCGGTCGCGCTGAAGCGCTGTTACGGCGTCGAGGGTCCCGGTCTGGCGCTGCGCTTCCACAGCCAGACGTCCGGGCGCTCGCTGCAGGACTCGGAGCCGCTGCACAACCTCACCCGCGTCACATTGCAGGCGGAGCACGCCCTCCACAACAACACCAATTCGCTCCACACGAACTCCTACAAGGAAACGTACACCACGCCCCAGGAGGACGACGTCCTGCTCGCGATGGGCAGCCAGCAGATCCCGCTCGTGGAGAGCGGCGACTTCGGGTATATCGAGAACCTCAACCAGGGCGCGTACGGACTCACGTACCTCGAGGCGGAGGTGGAACGCGCCGTCCACCGCATCTTCCGCGAGATCGACCAGCAGGGCGGCGTGCTGCCCGCCATCGAGAACGAGTACTTCCGCACCGCCATCCAGGAGGAGGTGCAGCGCGAACGCGGGGCCATGCGCGACGGCAAGCGACGCGTCGTAGGAGTGAACTACCTCGCGAGCAGGGACGGGGCAAGGCCCCGTGGCGAGCTCGTACACATCCCCATGAAGTCGAAGCGCGCCCAGGCCGCGCGCACCCGCGCGTTCAAGCGCGAGCACGCCACAGGGGCCGACGCCGCGCTCGAACGCCTGCAGGCCGCCGCCGTCTCGGACGCCAACGTCTTCGAGGCCCTGCTCGACGCCGTGGAGTACGCCACCGTTGGCCAGATCACTCACGCGTTGTGGGAGGTCTGGGGCAGGTTCAGGCCGAGCATGTAGGGCAGAGCAGTCCTTACGCGACCCGCTTCGCCCAGGCTCATCGAATTACCCCAGGAGAGTCCGTCCGTGGTCAGAATCGTGTGTTGGAATATCGCCAAGCGCCGAGCGCCTTGGAATGAGCTTCTGCAGATGGGTGCAGATGTTGCCCTCTTACAAGAGGCGGACCCAACTGCGGCTCCGGCATCTCTTTACTCTAGCCCTTACCAACGTGAGGCGGCCTACGGATACGACCGCTGGCCAATGGTTGTGAAGTTGTCCGACAACGTGAAAATTGAATGGTTCAAGCCAGTCAACGCGGCGCAGATGAGTATCGAATCGAATGAGATTGCGGTAAGTGACTCCAACACCATTGCTGCCGCACGAGTGACGCCGATCGACGGTGGTGAGCCATTCATCGTGTTTTCGATGTACGCCCGCTGGATCAAACCGGTGGTCAAGTCTTCATGGAGCGCAGGCTACGCCGATGCATCAGCACACCGGATCATCTCTGACCTGTCGGCTTTCATTGGATACCTGAATCCAGCATCGCACCGCATCCTCGCCGCAGGCGACCTCAACACCATCTACGAGGAGACGGTGTACTCCCTCCAACCCCGTGATACGACGGTATTCGACCGGATGGAGGCTCTTGGGCTCGAGTTCATGGGCCCACGCTGGCCTGATGCCGACAAGCAGGCGGACCCTGTTCCGAAAGGTCTACCGGCGGGCACGCGGAACGTTCCCACCTACCTTTCCGCTCATCAACTGAAACTCCTGCGCAACGAGGGCACGTTCACCGGCCACCAACTGGACTACGTGTTCGCGTCAAAGGGGTTCGACCAGAACGTCAGCGTCCATGCGATGAACGATCCCGCACGTTGGGGTCCAAGCGACCACTGCCGCGTAGTCATCGACGTTCGGTAGCCCTCTACGTCAGCGCGTGGTTGACCACCGGCACCATCGCCGAGAGGTCGACGTGCGACTGTAGCGCTTCGTTCACCTGCGCGAGCGGGTACTGGTGCGTGATCATCTTCTCCACCGGCACGTCGATGCGCGTACGCATGAGCCGCATGGAGCGGATGATGTTCTCCACTTTCGAGCCCACGACGCCCGCAACGGTGAGGTCCTTCGCCGCGATGCGCGACGGGTCCATCTCCACGGAGGTCGGCAGGATGAGACCGATGACGAGGTACTTCCCGCCGTAGCGCACCATCTGGAGCCCCTCATGGACTGACGTGCGCGCGCCCGAAGCCTCGACGACGAGGTCGGGACCGCCGCCGGTCAACTCACGCACGCGCTCGATACGCGAGTCCGGCGTGGGGCAGTCGGCAAGGTCTATCGTCTCGTCAGCGCCGAGCTCGCGGGCGAGCGCCAGCCGGTGCGAAGGCGCGCCGATCATGATGGCGCGCCCCGCGCCTCGGGCCTTCGCCTGCACCATCGCGCCCATGCCGATGGGACCCGAGCCCTGGATGACGACCGTGTCGCCTGGGTCGGGCGCGTTCAGCTTCCGCAGCCCGCTCATCGTTGTGTGGTTGCCGATGACGGACATCAGCGCACGCTCCGTGCTCATGTCGTCCGGAACGCGCATGATGGCGGGGTTCGGCTCCAGCAGCAGGTACTGCCCGAAACCGCCGCGCAGCATCGTGCCTGAGGAAGGGTCGACGTGCGAGTTACCGTAGTGGATAGCGTTCGTGCAGCGCAGCCCCATCAGGCAGTTGTAGCAGTGGCCGCACGGCGCAGAGTGGAACAACACGCGGTCGCCCTCGCGGAGCGTCTCGCCGAGGATGTCCGTCCGGATGCCTGACCCGAGCGCGGCCACGACGCCGATGTTCTCGTGCCCCCAGATGATGGGATGCGGCGCGTTCGGGTTGTACCAGTTGTGCGCGTCCGTCCCGCAGACCGCCGCCATGCTCATCTGCACGAGGATGTTGTCCGGCCCCACGTCCGGCACCGGGAACTCCTGCACTTCCAACGGGCGCTCGGCCCCGACGAACACCGCTGCCAGGCAACTCTCCGCCATGACGCACACTCCTCGTACAGGCTGGCGCGAGTCTAGAAGCGGGCAGGGTGAGCGTCAAACGACGCCTGAGGCTAGCCGCCGCTCGACTGGGGGCGCGATGCCATGCGCCTCGCCCCGTAGACGATCCCGAGGGCAGGGATAGCCGCGAACATCAGCGGGAGCTCCCAGTCTCCCTTCACCGTGCCTCCGGCGATCAGCAGCGCAATCACCACGTCGGCTGCCACATTCACTACGAGAAGCGCAGTGACGACGCGGGTCCCCCTGAGCGAAAGCTGCGGCTGCGTCACCAGCACCAGCAGCCCTATGGCGGCAAGGGGATGTACGAGGACGAGCACCATCCGTTCCCCGAGGCTTCCCCCATCCGCGAATGAGCCCACGAAGGCCGTCAACGCTGCGAAAGCCATCTGGAGCACCGCGAGGATGAGCATCACCATCCGGAATACCGTCATGGCACAACGGTAGGCAGTCGACGGTCGGGGGTCAAGGTGAACCTTCGACCCGGATGGTGACGACGTCGATGCCGTAGTACTGCCGATGCTGCACGCCGGACGCGTAGTGCCGGAGCAGCCGGAACGACAGCTCGCCCGGGTCGGCGACCGCGGGCTGCTCCTCCAGGTATGCGAGCCTGTCCTGCAGGTTCTCGCGCCCGATAACCGACGCTACCAATTCCAACTCGACCGCGCCTGTGCCGGGACGCACCGAGACATGCAGCCACGGTGTCCTGCCTTCGCCTGCGTTTCCACTCAACGGCATCAGGCTCGCAACTGCCTCCTCGCCCGCCGAACGCAGGCGCATCGCGGAGGGCTCGTTCCATCGCATGCCGGCGGCAACGTCAACCAGGAACACGTCGATAGCGGGAAGCGCCGAGTCATCGAGGGCGAGCTCGAGCCGTTTGCCCCGGCGGCCGCTGAGCTCGATGAACGCCGTGAGCAGGATCGCAACGATCAGCCCGGCCACTACCGGATTGCCGATGAGCGAGCCCCACGACGGCCCGAGCACCAGTTCGATGACGTTGAGATGCTGCATGCCGATAGCGACACCGAACGACAGGCCGATGACGAGCACCTTCCGTTGGTCGAGGCCTTCCTGCGTAGCCGTCTGCAGGCCGCCGACGAAGAACAGCCCCAGCAACAGGAGCAGGTATGCGCCCATGACCGGGTCGGGGACGGTAAGCAACAAGGCCGTGAACTTCGGCAGCAGCGCGAGGAAGACAAAGACGGCCGCGACAGCGAAACCGACCCTGCGCGCTGCAACGCCCGTCAGGCCGATGAGCGAGGAGCCGAACGACGAAAAGGCCATCGTGGGAGGCGTCCCGGCTATGCCCGCCAGCAACATCCCGATGCTGTTGGCTCCCACCGCGCCCTGCACCTGCCGGAAGTCGATCGCACGCTGCCGGCGCTGAGAGGCGTTCTGGATGATCACGTTGTCGCTTATACCCTTGAGCGCGAGCACCAGCGTGAGGATGGAGAAGGTCGGCAGCAGCGTCCAGAATTCCCGACCGAATGTCAGGTCGAACCCCGGGAACTGGAGATCCGGGATGCCGATCCAGGGCGCATCGATCACCCGCTGATAGTCGTAGATGCCGAAGAACGCCGCCACGACGCAGCCAACCCCGATGCTGACCAGCGCAGACCATACGCGCCACATCCCGGAAGCGCGGAGGGCAAGCGCGGCAGCTACCCCCAGGGTCACTGCGGCCACAACGGGGCCCGACTCCGGGGGCTTCCCTTCCGGTACGTCCACCAGCCTGTCGAATACGACCGGGATGATCGTGGCTGCGATCACCATGAGCACAGTGCCGGCGACCACCGGCGTGATGATGCGTCGCAGCACAGGAAGCCACGCGGCTACGGCGAACTGGACAAACGACGAAACGACCAGGAGAGTCGCCAGCAGGGCAGGCCCGCCGTCCGACACCGCTGCCGCGGTGACGGCCACGAACTGGATCGTCGGCCCCGTGACTACTGTCAGCCCGCATCCAAGGCGCCACAACCGGACCGCCTGGATGGTCGTAACGACCGCATTGACGATGAACGCGGCGAAGATCGCCCACGTCAGGTAGCCTTCGTCCTGGCCGGACGCCCGCACCGTGAGGATGACGACCAGCACCGTTGGCGGCAGGGCGAGCACGATGTACTGAATCGCCACTCCCAGCGCCAGGGGCAGGGGACACGGCTCGTCAGGCTCATACCGGATGTGTTCGTTGACCCGCACCTTCTCTCCCGCTTCGCTATCCGGCGGAATGGTACGCGGTGCCGGTCTCACGGAGATAGGGGAATCGGCACGCGTTCCCGAGAGATGGTTCGGCTCCGCTGCGCTCCACTCAGCGTGACGACTCCCCAACCCTCCGCCGGAGCCTCACCGCGCACCGCGCGTTGCCGGAACTGGCGCGCTCCCATAACATCGCGCTCGCACGACTCACGGAGGACTCCCCAATGGACATCGTCAACCCCATCGTCAGGAATTGGATGCGCGCTGGGCTGGAAGACTCGGACGCCTTCTGGGACAGCGCCGCGCGGGAGCTGCCCTGGCTGAAAACATGGGACACCGTCTACGAGGCGGACTACCCCTCGTTCCGCTGGTTCGTGGGCGGGCAGACCAACCTCTCCTACATGTGCGTCGACCACCAGAACGCATCAGGGCGCGGCGGGCACGCGGCGTTCATCTACGCCAGCGAGCGCGGTGCCCGGCAGGTGCTCACCTACGCCCAGCTCCAGCGGCGCGTCGAGCAGACCGCTGCCGCCCTGCGCGGCATGGGCCTCCGCAAGGGCGACCGCCTCACCATCTACATGCCGAACGCCCTCGAGACCGCCATCCTGATGCTGGCGACCGTCCGCATCGGCGCGATCCACTCCATCGTCTTCGCCGGGTTCAGCGCGCCCGCGCTGGCCGACCGCGTCCGCGCCAGCGGCTCGCGGCTCATCTTCTCTTCGGACGTGGCCTACCGGCGCGGCGGCGAGGTCAACCTCAAGAGCATCGTCGACGACGCGCTCGCTCTCGGCTGCGACACCGTCGAACACCAGGTCGTGCTCCTCCGTAACGAGGACGTGCCGATGACGAGCGGGCGCGACCTCTCCTGGGACGAGTTCATCGAGCGCGGCAAGGGCTACAGCGGCGCCATCGAGCCGATGGAATCCAACGAACCCGCCTACATCCTCGCAACGTCCGGCACCACCGCCACACCCAAACTCGCCGTCCACACGCACGGCGGCTACCCCGTCGGCGTCTACAACCAGGGCAAGTGGTGCTTCGGCCTCAACGCCAACGACGTCTGGTGGGCGACCTCCGACCTCGGCTGGGCCGTCGGCCATTCGTACATCGTCTACGGCCCGCTGCTGTTCGGCGCGACGTCCATCCTCTACGAGGGCGCGCTCGACTACCCGGGCCCGGACGTCTTCTGGCGGCTCATCGAGGAGTTCGGCATCACGGGCGTTTTCACGTCGCCCACCGCCGTCCGCCTGCTGATGCGGTTCGGCGAGGAGCCCGCCAAGGGCTTCGACCTCCGGACCCTCATCCGCATCGTCTGCGCCGGCGAGGTGCTGAACCCGCCCGCGTGGGAGTGGCTGCAGAAGCGCGTGCTGGAAGATCGCATCCCCGTCATCGACAACTGGTGGCAGACGGAGACCGGCGCGCCTGTCGTTGGCAACCCGTACGGCATCGCGATGCTGCCGCAGAAGCCCGGCTCCGCGGGCGTGCCGCTGCCCGGCATGGACCTCGCGGTGATGACGCCGGAAGGGCAACTGTGCGAGCCGGGCGAGAAGGGCATCCTCGTGCTGCGCCGCCCGTTCCCGAATCTCACGCCCACGCTCTGGGGCGACCCGGAGCGCTATGGCACCGACTACTGGGAGCGCGTGCACGGCGTCTACTTCACCGGCGACCTCGCGGAGATAGACGAGGACGGCTACGTCTGGTTCTCGGGCCGCGCCGACGAGGTCATCAAGATCGCCGCGCACCGCCTCGGCACCATCGAGGTCGAGTCCGCGTTCCTGCGCCACGACGACGTCGCCGAGGCGGGCGTCACCGGGCGCCCCGACGAACTGCGCGGGGAGGTCATCTCCTCGTTCATCGTCCTCAAGGAGGGACGCACCGCAAGCGACCAGCTGCGCAAGGAGCTCATCGAGACCGTCCGCCGGGAGCTCGGCCCGTTCGCGGTCATCGGCGAGGTCAACTTCGTGAAGATGCTGCCCAAGACGCGCAGCGGCAAGATCATGCGCCGCGTCCTGAAGGCGGTAACCCTCGACACCGACCCCGGCGACATCACGACCATCGAGGACGAGGGCTCCGTCGACGAGGCCCGCACCGCCTGGCAGGAGATGAAGAGCGAGGTTGGCGGGTAGGGCGATGAGCACAGCGAACGACCGGGCCCGCGGGCTCATGGTGGGGATCGCGGCGGGCAATCTGCTCGGCGTCCCCGTCGAAGGCCGCACGAAAGACGACGTGCGGCATCGCTTCCCGGGCGGCATACACGACATCACCGCCCGGCCCGGCTACCCGGACGACGACGATCTGGCGCAGTCGCTCATCATCGCGGAGGCAGCCGAGGAAGGACCGCTCGACGTCGAAGACCTGGGCCACCGCTTCTGGGAGTGGGGCGAGGTCAACGGCCTCGGCATGGGCAACCTCACGAGCCAGGTGCTCGCGCTCTTCGGGGGCAGTCCTCCCCGGCGCCTCGGACGGGGCACGCTGGACGATGTGCGGCAACCCATGGGGATGGCTATCGAGGACGCCTCTCGTGAGGCGTGGGGCGGCAAGAGCGCAGGCAACGGCGCCCTCATGCGTTGCGCGCCCATCGCCGTCCGGTGGCGCGACGACGCGGTAGCCCTGGCACGGAACAGCATCGTCAGCGCCGTGCCGACGCACTGGGACCGGCGATGCGGCTGGTCGTGCGTCGCGCTGAACGTCGGCATCGCGGCTGCGCTCCGGGGCGAGACGATGGACGCCGACGCGCTCATCGCGACGTCGGAGGAGACGGTGCTCCCGTCGCTGCCTGAGCTGTCGCAGTACGGCTACGAGGCGGGGATGCCGCGCAGTGTTCGGATCGCAGTAGCACAGGCTGCCAGCCTGGGTATAGATGAGGTCGAGTTCGACGGCTGGAACCTCGGTTTCACGCTCCTGGCGCTGCGAGCAGGGCTCACCTCGCTCTGGCGCGCGCCGGACTTCGAGGAAGGGCTGCGCGCCGTGGTCGAGGCAGGCGGTGACACCGACACCAACGGCGCAGTAGCAGGCGCGGTTCTGGGCGCCCGGTTCGGCATCGACGCCATCCCACAACGTTGGCGCGACCGCATCGCGGAGCTGCGCCAGGGGCGCACACCGCTCGAAGAGTACGCGGACATGCTGGAGGCAGCGCGAGGGTAAGGGACGGCAAGCGCACCTCTTGACAGGCAATCTGCCCCTGCATAGCGTGCGCACACCACGCGGAGGTGAGGCGATGGCCACGGCAGTCAGCGGCGTAACGCAGTACAGGATGCTCATCGGCGGCGAGTGGGTCGACGCCACGTCGGGGCAGACCTACGACTCGATGAATCCTTACACCGGCCAGACGTGGGCGCAGATGCCCGACGCGCAGGCGGAGGACGTCGACCGCGCGGTGCAGGCGGCGCGCAAGGCGGTGAAGGACCCGGCATGGCGCGGGATGGTGCCCGCGCAGCGGGGCGCGCTCCTCCGCAGGCTCGGCGACCTCGTCGCGGAGAACGCGGACTACCTCGGCCAGATCGAGACGCGCGACAACGGCAAACTCATCCGGGAGATGTCCGCGCAGTGCAAGGCCGTGCCGAGCTACTTCTACTTCTACGCGGGGCTTGCCGACAAGATTCAGGGCGCGACCATCCCGCTGGAGAAGACGTCCGTTTTCAACTACACGCTCCGCGAGCCGATAGGCGTCGTAGGCATCATCATCCCGTGGAACTCGCCGCTCCTGCTCCTCTCGTTCAGCCTCGCCGCTGCACTGGCAGCCGGGAACGCGGTCGTCGTGAAGCCCTCCGAGCACGCCTCCGCCTCCACACTGGAGTTCGCCAGGCTCGTCGAGCAGGCGGGCTTCCCACCGGGCGTGTTCAACGTCGTGACCGGCTACGGGGCCGTGACCGGCTCCGCGATGGCGAGCCACCCCGGCATCGGCAAGCTCTCGTTCACCGGCGGCCCGGAGACGGCGCGCAAGATCGCCGAGCAGGCCGCGCTGAACCTCACGCCCACGCTGCTCGAACTCGGCGGGAAGTCGCCCAACATCGTCTTCCCTGACGCGAACATCCAGAACGCGGTGAACGGCACCATCTCCGGGATCTTCGCCGCAGGCGGTCAGACGTGCGTCGCGGGCTCGCGCCTGCTGCTGCACGAGGACATCCACGACGAGTTCATAGAGCGGCTCGTGGCGCGTACCCGCGACATCAGGATGGGCGACCCCGCCGCGATGGAGTCGGAGCTAGGCCCGCTCGCGACGACGGCCCAGCTCGCGAAGGTGGAGTCGTTCGTCGAGAGCGCACGCGCCGAAGGGGCTGAGCTCGTCTACGGCGGCTGCCGTCCGGACTCGCCGGAGCTGGCCGCGGGCTGGTTCTACATGCCCACCATCTTCGGCGGCGTGCGGAACGACATGTTTCTCGCTCAGGAAGAGGTCTTCGGACCGGTGCTCGGCGTGCTGCGCTTCCGAGAGGAAGAGGAGGCGGTCGCGATGGCGAACGACACGCGCTACGGCCTCGCAGCGGGCATCTGGACCGACGACATCAAGCGCGCGCACCGGCTCGCCCGTGACCTCGACGCGGGCACCGTCTGGATCAACATGTACCGCGCGCTCTCCTACGCGTCGCCGTTCGGCGGCTACAAGGGCTCCGGCCACGGTCGAGAGTTGGGCGTCGACGCCATCAACGAGTTCACGCAGGTCAAGAGCGTCTGGGTCGAGCTCGCCGAGACCACGCCGGACCCGTTCGTCCTGCGGATATAGCGCCCTTGCCGGTCATTCTCGCTCCTCCCCGTCATTCCCGTTTCCACCCGTCATTCCCGCGAAAGCGGGAATCCAGCGTGACCGGCAGGTCACACGGGGAGGATGTGGGGTGAGGGACTGGCGAGGCGCCCGGCTACGCGACGAACAGCTCTTCGAGCGTCCACCGCTTGCCGATGATCTCGGTCTCGTAGAGGTAGTCCACGACCGCGCGCACGGACGCGCCGTGCACGTCGAGGCCCTGCCCCCGAGGGAAGAGGCCGATGCGCCGCAGGTCGCCCGCGAGCAGCCCCTGGTGGACGGAGTCGTCCGGCTCTTCGTCCATGTAGAGCGCAGTCGCCTCGTCCATCGCCTTGCAGACCGCTTCTGCGAGGCCGGGGGACTCGGTGACTGACTCCTCCTTCATCACCAGCAGCGTGTTGATGGGAAAGACGCCCGTCTCCTCGTGGTAGCGCTGCAGGAGTGGGTAGGGGTCGTCAACCAGCAGGTGGACGTTGTCCGCCTGGGCCGCGTTCCCGCCCGCGACCACCAGCGCGTCCAGGTCCCCCGCCGCGAGCCGCGCGTCGAGGTCCGACATCTGCTCGCGGGCGAACCGCTCCGGCTTGGGGTAGGGCACGCCGCGCAGCGAGTCGTTCTCGCCCTCGACCCACGTGATGCTGTCGGGGGCGACGCCGTGGTGATGCGCGAGGATACCGCGCAGCCAAACCGCGGGGTTCGACGCGAACCCCAGCGGGACGCCGACACGCTTGCCCGCAAGGTCGCCGATCTCGTCGATGCCCGCGCCGTCGTTGACGGTCACGCCCGTAAGCGGGAAGAAGAGGTTGGGGAAGATGGGCAGCGCGACGAGGCGCACGCCGTTGTCCTTCGCCACGAGGAAGTTGCCGATGGTCAGTTCGCCCACGTCGTACGGGCGCGTCGTGACCATCGCCGGGAAGATGGGTGCGGGCGCGGGGCCCGCGTCCACGAGTTCCACGTCCGGGTAGTCGACGGCGACGCGTCCGCTGAGCAGGTGGCGCGTGATGAGGCGGTTTCCGACCGCTACCGAAACTCCCATTACGGGTTCGGCGTCGTGGCGGAGGAGAATATCGCGCTGCGCCCGCTCTCGACGTCGTAGCGGTGCCGCTGCACCGTGTCCAGGTCCATGCTCGTGATACGGCAGTAGATCGTCTCGTCGGTCGGGGAGCCCTGTACGCTGTGGATCTCACCGGGCAGGATGTAGTGCACGTCGCCCGAGCCCTGCTCCATGACCTCGACCACCTGGAACGTCGGCATCTCCGCGTCGTCGCTCGCGTGGCGGTAGGCGTAGCGCGTCTGGGTATTGCCGCCGCTCTTGACGCCGTAGGCGACCCAGCAGACGCCGTGGTCGTGCGGGGCGGGGCGCTTGATCTCCTGCGGGCCCTGCCGGTAGGCGAGGACGACGAAGCCGGGGCCCGGGTGGCCGTACTCGGTGTCCCGGTAGATCTCGAACGTGCCGTTGCCGTCCCCGAACTTCTCGCTGTTCTCCGGCCAGCCGTTCTCGAACGCGCGGCGCATCAGCGTGGCGATGGTGTGCGCCTGCTGGACGGAGTCGCGATGTGTCGCGAACGCCTCGCGGATGTCGGTGATGAACTGCTGTTCGGTGTAGACCGCAGTCTGTGTCATAGTCGTTCTCCTCTCTGGAATCTTGTCTCTGGTGCAGTAGTTTACGTCTCCAGCGTCGTCTCGAAGAAGAGGTCCTCGACGGCGAGCGGCCCCGGGATGAGGCCTTGCTCGACCTCGTAGCGGATGAACCGTTCGAGGTTGGCGCGGTTCGCCGCAACGCCGGTCGGCCACGGGTCGGGCCCGAGCACGCGGCGTTCCTCTTCCAGGTAGTGGCGGCCCCACGTGAGCCTGCTCCAGTTGGGGTCGTCCATGAAGTGCGACCACTGCCGCTTCGCCTGCTCAAAGCCGTCCAGTATGCTCACCGGCGCCCACGGATGCTCCTCCGCGACCTCGGACTTCATCGCCACCACGTGCATGATGGGGTAGAAGCCGTTGCGCTGGTAGTAGCTCACCTCCTCGGCACGCGGGTCGTCGAACAACCTGCCCACCTCCGGCGCGCCGTCCAGGTACGGCTGGGGCGGACGCGGCGACAGGAACGCAGATACTTCGCCCGCAACGAGCGCGTCGCCCAGCCTGCGGCCCCGGTCCATGCGTTCGAGCGTCACGCCGGGCGGCGGGTCGAACTGCACCGGCTCGTCGGACGTCGTCACCCACGTGACGCCGTCGAGCGGCACGCCGTACTCGCTGCCGAGGTCGCCCTTGGCAAGCACGGAGAGCGTCGTCTGGAACGAGCGCAGCGCAACGCGCTTGCCGATGAGGTCCTTCGGCTCACGGATGCCGGACTGCGTGTTCACGTACATCTGGGACTGGCTGAACAGCCGCCGCGGGAAAACGGGGATGGCCGTCAGCGGAGCGCCGCGAGCCTTCGCCATGACGTACGAGCCGAGCGACAGCTCGCAGACGTCGAACTCGCGGTGCAGCAGCATGCGCTCGTGGCGCCTGCCGCCTATGTCGTCCTGCCCGACGATCAGCACGGTGGGGTCGATGCCCTTGGGATGCACCGTCCCTTCCACCCACGGCACGTGCCTGTCGTAATGCTCGAGCGCGATGCTCAGGGGGACGTTCGCCATCTAGATCTCCTCTCCGTACTCTTGCGCCATCTCCCGGATATGGGCCTCCTGCAGCAGTGTGGAGCGGCCGTTCTCCCAGAACAACTGACCGTCCAGCTCTATCGTCTGGTCGGAGACGTAGGCGGAGAGGGGCGACGGCGTCCTGCCGATGTGGAAGTGCATCACGTCCTGGTTGCTCTGCTGTCCGGGACGCTTGGTCGCCTTGGGATGGAACCCGCCGTGGAACGAGTCGAGCGCATACGCGGCCTCGGTGCCGTAGCGCGCCTCGCTCACGTCCAGCAGGTGCTGGAGCTGCGTGCTCGTCCACACCGTGTTGCCGGTCGGGTCGTCCTTCTGGTTCTCGCGCGACGGCTCCTCGCGCCACTCGATGCCCGTGAGCGTGTTGTCGCGTATCTCCAGCAGCATCGGGTTGTGGAACTGCTCGCGGTCCGCCATCCCCGGATGGTCGAATGCCACGACGCCGTTGCCCTTCGCGCTCCCGATGGGCGCGTACACCTCGCCCGGGAATACGCGCTCGGAGCGGCTCATCTCCGCGTCCTGCACGAAGAAGGCGTCTGCGACCTCGCTCCCCGAGGCAACACGTCCGGTCACCTCAGTCCCCCGCGGGCTCGTGACCCGGTACGTCGAAGCCTGCGCCGTGCGCTCCTCGATGCGGTGCGCCAGCGCCATCACGAGACGCCAGTCGAAATGAGCGTGGGGCGTGGTCATGCCCTCCGGAGCGCGGATGCGGTTGTTGATGCGCACCAGCCCCGCAGCGTCGTTCGCCCGCAGGTGGTCGAGCAGCACGGCGCGGTTCAGGTTGCAGTTCAGCAGCAGCTTGTCAGCGCCCAGCACTGCCCCAGCGACCGGGGCGGGCAGCTCCTCGGCACGGCCCAGCGAGTCCACCCAGAGCGAGTAGGGCGCGCCTCCGGCATCAGCGATGGCCTGCTCCAGCAGCACGGCGAGATCGGCGTCGAGCGCGCCGCGCTCGTTCAGCAGCAGCACGGCCTCGCCGGGTTCGACGGCGACGCAATGCCTGATCAGGTTGGTTACACCCGTTTGAACGGCTGCAGCATCGGCCATAGCGCCCCTCCTGAGTGTCTAGTTGAGTCCGTAGAAGCGCTCCGCGTTGCCGTGCAGGATGGCCGCCTTGTCCGCGTCGGTCAGCGCCGGGTTCTCACGGATCTCGGCGATCTCCTCCTTGCACGTCTCGTGGTTGACCTCGTGCGGAAAGTCGGACGAGAAGATGAACGCCTTGTTGCCGGCCACCTTCACCGCGAAGGGGAGCGTCAGTTCGCCGCCCTCAACGCCCACGTACACGCGGCCCTCGTCGACGTGCCTCAGGATGTAGTCCGTGACAGACTCGCCGTCCTTCAGTTGCATGAAGCGTTGGTTCGGGTCGTACTGGATGTGGCTGTCCCACGAGCGCTGGAAGCGCTCCAAGCAGCCCACGAACCACGCACAGCCCGCCTCCAGGAAGCCGTACTTCGCGTTCGGGTAGCGGTCCAGCACGCCGTTGAACACGATGCCGGCGAAGTTGACCATCTGGCCGAACGGGTGGCCGAGCGCGTTCACGGGAGCATAGGGGCTCATGTCGTCCAGTCCCATGTGGTCGTGCACGCCGCCGTGGATGCCGATGGCACAGCCGAGACGGTCCGCCTCCTCGTAGATCGGCCAGTACTTCGGGTCGCCCAGGTGGTTCTGCAGCTGGAGCGCGCCGGTGCCGGGGAGCATCGCACCGGAGAAGCCGAGTTCCTTCACGATGCGCCGCAGCTCGACGGCGGCCTCCGCGGGCTCCTGCAAGGGGATGAGGCCCATCGCCTGGAAGCGCGGGTCTTTGCTCACGTACTCGTCGTACACCCAGTTGTTGTACGCCCGCGCGAGCTCGATGGCCCAGTCACGGCTGACGACGCGCCCGAAAGCGAGGCCGTTGGACGTGTAGAGCACCGTCTTGTCGACGCCCACGTCGTTCAGGAAGTCGATCCATCCCTCGCGTCCGACCCGCGCGAATGCGCCTTCCGGCAGGAAGTGCCGGTTGGCCGCGTGCAGGTGGTCGTTGGGCGGGAAGGGCCCGCGCGTCGTCACGAAGCTGCGGTCGCGATAGTCCTCGGGCATGCGCGCCCAGATGGCGTCGTGGTCCTCCACCAGGTGGCCGTCGCCGTCAACGATGCGCTCGATATTTTCAGTGACCATGGCTCTTATCTCCTTGGCGTCTGCCTGTTCCGTGCCTAGTTTGCTCCCAGCCGGTAGAAGCGGGCCGCGTTGCGGTACATCACCGCTTCTTTGTCGTCCGCAGACATGTCCGCGTTCTCACGCAGTTCGTCCAGCTCTGCCTTGCAGGTATTCGCGTCGACCTCGTGCGGGTAGTCGGACGAGAACAGGTACGGCTTGTTGCCGGTGAGGCGCACCGCCTCCGGCAGCGCGAGCTCGTCGCCCTCGACGCCGACGAAGATGCGGTCCTCGTCGATGTGGCGGCAGATGTAGTCGGAGACGCGCTCGCCCTCACGTATCTGCAGGAAGCGGCCACGAGGGTCGTACTGGACGTGCGACGCCCAGGAGCCGTTGAAGCGCTCCATGCAGGTGAGCAGCCACGCCGCGCCCGCCTCCAGGAAGCCGATGCGGACGCCCGGGTACTTGTCGAACACGCCGTTGAAGATGATGCCGGCGAATGCCACCATCTGCCCCATCGGGTGGCCGAGCGCGTTGATGGGCGCGTACGGGCTCATGTCGTCCATCAGGAAGCCCTCGTGCGCACCGCCGTGGATGCCGAGAGCGCAGCCGAGCCGCTCCGCCTCCGCGTAGAGGGGCCAGAACTTGCTGTCGCCCAGGTGCGGCTGCTGCGCGCCGGTGGACGGCAGCATCGCGCCGACGAAACCGAGGTCCTGCACGATGCGCCGCAGCTCCTCGACTGCTGCGTCCGGCTCCTGCAGGGGCAGCAGGCCCATCGCCTGGAAGCGGTCGCCGCGCTTGAGGTAGGTGTCGTACACCCAGTTGTTGTACGCCTGCGCGAGCATGACGGCCCAGTCGCGGCTGACGATCTTCCCGAAGCCGAGGCCGCTCGTGGTGTAGAGCACCGTCGAGTCCACGCCGACCTCGTCCAGGAACTCCATCCAGCCGTCCGGCCCGACGTTCGCGAACGCGCCCGGAGGCGTGATGTGCCGGTTCGCGGAATGGAGGTGGTCGATGGGCGGGAACGGGTTCCGCTCCGATCGCGCCTCGCCGAAACTCTTGCCCTTGAACTCGTCCGGCATGTACGAAACGATGCCGGCGATGTCCTCCATGATGTGGCCGTCGCCGTCGATGATGCGTTCCAGGTTTGCCGTAGCCATTCCTGCCTCCTGCTCTGCTTCCCTCTCCCTCGATTGGAGAGGGCAACGCGCTTCAGCGCGCGGTGAGGGTGAATCGTCGCGCGGATTGTACGGCGGCGGTGCGTGGGCGGCAAATCACGCCCCTCTCGTTGGGCATGATTCCCTCTCCTGAGGGAGAGGGCTAGGGTGAGGGCCCTCGGCGGGGAGTCGGGGCAGGACGTGTCTAGGGGTAGTCTGAATGAGTCTGCCTCCGTCATTCCCGCGAAGGCGGGAATCTCGCAGCCCTCGACACAGGCAGACGCAGAGCCTCAGCGCCCCCGCGTGGACGCCGCAGGCGTCCTCGCGCATAATAGGGCGCATCCTGCGCAGCCGCGCGCACGTCCACGGAGGCTTACGAATGGTAACGAGAACCGCAGGTCTCGCTGATTGGCAAGAACCGGAAGGCATGAACAAGGCCGGGTTCGGCTTCTGGAAGACGCCGAAGTCCGCCTACGACCTCTTCATCGAGTCCCAGGGCATCGAGATCCACCGCGACATCGGCGTCCGCCGCATACAGGACCTGCCGCTCAAGCCGTGGAAGCGCCTCGGCGGCAACGGCGTCGCCATCCAGCTGCTCGGCACCGAGCACCTCTGGGGCATGTACGTCGTCGAGGTCCCCGGCGCGGGCGCCCTCAACCCCGAGAAGCACATGTACGAGGAGATCTACTACGTCGCGGAGGGCAGGGGCTCCACCGAGGTCTGGCAGGAGAGCAACCCCAACAAGAAGCAGGTCTTCGAGTGGAGCGCGGGTTCGCTCTTCGGCATACCGATGAACGCCATGCACCGCCTCGTCAACGCCACCTCCAGCCCGGCGCTCCTCCTCGCCGCCACCACCGCGCCGAACATCGTCAACCTCGTGCGCGACCCCGAGTTCGTCCTCAACAACTCCTACGAGTTCACCAACCTCTTCGACGCCGAGGACGACTACTTCAAACCCGTCGACGACATCTTCGCCGACCCCGTCCGCGGCCTCGCGATGCGCCGCACCAACGTCATCCCGGACATCATCAACTGCCACCTGCCGCGCGACAACCGCCGCTCCTTCAGCTACCGCCGCGTGGAGCCGCACATGGCCGGCGCGAACTTCTACATGAAGATCGGCCAATACGAGACCGGCCAGTACTCCAAGGCGCACAAGCATTCGTCCGGCGCAATCCTCGTCTGCATCCGGGGCAAGGGCTACAGCGTCACCTGGCCGTCACGGCTCGGTGAAAAGCCTTTCGAGTCCGGCACCGGCGACGAGGTCAGGCGGCAGGACTACGAGCCCGTCGGCATGATCAGCGCCGCGCCCATGACCGGCGACTGGTTCCACCAGCACTTCGGCACCTCGCCCAACGGCATCCGCTTCCTCATCTTCGACGGCCCCTACGGCCCGGGGATGCGCAGCGGCGCTGCTCCCGGCTCCGACGCCCGCGACGGCGGCGCGCAGGACACCCGTGACGGCGGCAACGCCATCGCCTACCCGGACCAGGACCCCGCCATCCGCGCCGAGTTCGAGCGCATGATCGGCCTCGAGGGTCTGGAGAGCACCATGCCGGAGTGGGCCTACACCGACTACAGCCCACCCCCCGGCGCCGCCGACGTCGGCGGCTTCTAGCCTGACACAGGCAACACAAGAAGAGGGCGGCCAGTGGCCGCCCTCTTCACCTTACTGATACAGCACCCTCACGCCATCACCGTACGGATGGGCACCAGCCGCTTGTGCACCGGGTCCACGCCCATGAAGACACCTTCGAGTGTCAGCGCGCCCAGCAACGGCATCGACCCTTCGTCATTGAACAGCACTAGCGTCGTGACCTCGCGGTCGCCCACACGCACCCGCGCCTCTCCAACCTCCATCTCCCGCATCTCGCCATCCGCAAGTTCGAACTCCTGCGTTCGGATTGGTTCGACGCCAAGCCCGCGCAGCAGCGAGGCCGGAGCCGACGTGACGAATGCGCCGGTGTCCACGAGCGCGTCGAGCGCCACCCACTCGTCGTGGTCACGGCTCCCGATGCCTATCTCCACGCTGAATGTCCCCATGAGATTGCCCTGCCTCCGTCCTGTTCTGCGGTTATCGTACTGCGCCCACAACGTATAGGGATAGGGCCGCGTGTCACATTCTCCTGACACCTGCCTCTTACGCCGCCGTCCCTGCATTCGCTACGCTGGTTGGATGACTACCCGCCGTACCCAGACCACCGACCGCGATACCCGGCATGCGGTCCGGCTGATGCCTCCGGCCACCCCGCGCGATGGCGCATACACGCTTCTATGCCCGCATCTTGACGCCTTGATGTGGGAAGCAGGCCACGGCCTTGTTCTTCTAGATACTGCAGATGTCGAAATCCTGGGATCTACTCGTAGGATTCGACATCAAGAACGACATCAAGGACAGCGGAGCGTTACACCCAGGGAAGCCGATGGCAGCAGTGGCCGGACCGTTACACACGCTCCGAGTCCGCGCCAGTTGAACAGAAGAACCCGGAACCAGGCCGTGGCCTGGTCAATCAACTGTCCAATTGGGCGAATCGCACCAGCGCGCACTCCTGGGAGCACCCGATTGAAACGACCGGTTGAAGGTGGCGCTCTGCTAGTCCCGGATGTCCTGCAGGAACCACTCCGTCGGCAGTTCGCGCCCGAGGCCCTGTTCCTTCGCCTTGCGGTAGACGACGTCGCTGACCGCCGCGAACTGCAGCCCCTGGTTGCCGGAGTTCAGGTAGAGCGTGATCTGGTCCCGCGACGTCCGGTTCACCCTGCCGCTCGCGAGGTCGTTGAACGTCGGCGTCTCGTCGGTCCCGCCGGCGTTCACCCGCGCCTCGCGCAGCCGGGCAGGGAGGCGCTCCTTCTGTTCGTCCGTCCCGCCGATGTAGTCGCCGCGGTTGTAGCCGTCGCCCATGCTGCGCACGTCCTCGTTGGTGGGCCGCGAGTGCGCTACGCCCTGCTTGACGGTGACGTCCGCGCGCTCGAACACCCGGGCGTCCAACTCGCCGCGCACGTCGGTCACGTGCTGTCCCGGCGAGAGCCAGTCTCCCATCAGCGCGGGCTCCATTGCGTTCGTGCAGGCGGAGACGATATCCACGTCCTCCACCGCCGCCTCCGGTGTGTCGACCGCGAGCACCTCGATCTCCAGCTTCGCCGACATCTCCTCCGCGTAACGCTCGCGGTTCGCCTTCGTCGGGCTGAACACCTTCACGCTGCGGATGTCCCGCACTGCCGCGAACGCCTCAAGGTATGTCCGCGCCATGCCCCCGGAGCCGAGCATTCCCACGGTCCACGAGTCCGGGCGCGACAGGTACCGCACGCCGAGCCCCGCGCCGCCGCCCACGCGCATGTGCTGCAGGATGCCGTCGTTGATCATCGCCAGCGGCTCGCCGTCGCGCGTGCTGAACAGCATGATGAGCCCGCAGTACGTGCCCGGCTCCATGCAGTACTTCTCTTCCTTCCAGTAGCCATGCTCGTCGCGCGGCCAGTAGAGGATGTCCGACTTCATCCTGATGGCGAACACGCCCAGCGCGTCGCTCGCGCCCTCCATTGTGCCCCAGCGGTAGTAGCCGTCCGGGCGCTCCGCCGGCATGTACAGGTCGATGCGCGGTCGGTGGACGGACTCGCCCGTCGGCAGTCCACGGAACGCGTAGTCCTGCGCGTCAATGCACTCGTCCATCGGCAGCAGCCGCTCCACGGTCGCGTTGTCTATCAACAGCATCTCGAATCTCCTTGTTGTCCCCTCTCCCTGCAAAGGGAGAAGTCCTTCTGTTATCCCCTCTCCCCCTGGGAGAGGGTTAGGGTGAGGGAACCCGGCGGGATGAGGGGAGTGCCCCCTTCTCCGTGCCAGGGCGCCCTAGTCCACTGTCGGCACCTGGTGCTCCAGGAATATCTCCTTGCGCTCCGCGCCGGACTGTTCGACCGCCAGCAGCAGCTCGATCGTGGCGTTGCCCCAGCGCGCGTGGGCGGGCAGGGGACGGTCCGTAACGATGGCGTCGTAGAACGTATTGAGCCGCCCGTCGCGGCCATCCTCCACCGTCACGAGCGGGATCTCGGTACGCTCTTTGTTGCCGTACACGATGAGCCCGCCCGGCGAGAGCCGCACGTCGGCGTCGTCGAAGCTCACCATGAGCGGCCCGCCGAGCAGCCAGCCCGCGCTAGACGGGCCGGTCGGCGGCTCCGGAGGGCCGGCCCGACCGAGGCCGTACCGCTCCGCACGTGCCGCCGCCTCTTCCCAGTCCGGGTCGGTGGCTTCGGCCAGTTCCCGGCGCGCCGCGGCGTGCTGCTCGGGGTTGGGGAAGATGCCCTCCCTGCCAACGCCGTGCATGAACTCGCGCGAGTCCCAGTGATCGTAGCCGCTGTAGACGGCGGTGCAGAAGACGCCGTTCTCGAACTCCAGGTACGCCGCGTGTGCGCCCGGCACCCGGCGGGCAGGGTCCCACGCCACAGCCGTGCCGCGAACGCTCCGCACCATGCCGCCGCCTATCGTGCGGATGATGTCGAACTGATGCGGCCCCTGCCGCCAGAGGATGCCGCCGCCGGGCCCCGGCGTCAGCTCCTCCCCCGAGCGCGGACGGTACAGCCAGTCCTGGTAGCGCCAGTGGTGCATCATCCGCAGCTCGCCGAACTCGCCCGTGCGCACCATCTCGCGGATGCGCAGCACGCGCGGTTCGAAACTGTGCTTCACGTTCACGCCCAGCAGCACGCCCTGCCGCTCCGCCGACTCCGCGAGCGCCGTGCCTTCCTCCACGTTTATCGTCATTGGCTTCTCGATGAGCACGTTCTTCCCGTACGACATCGCGAGTTCGCAGTGCTGGGAGTGCAGTACGGTTGGCGTCGCGATGTAGACGAGGTCGATGCGCGGGTCCTTGCACATCTCCTCGGCGTTCGTGTACGTCGCCGCGTCCGGGAAGTCCTGCGCGAAGCGGCCGAGTATCTCTGTGTCGAGGTCTGCCGCCGCGATGATCTTGAAGCGCGGGTTAAACGCCATCCGCGGGACCATGGCGACCGCAGCGCCGCCCAGCCCGATGATGCCGATGCCCAGCACGGGCGAGTTCTCAGTGGTCATGCGTCCTTCTCCTGCGAGGCTCCGGATGCGGCGCAGGATAGCATCTGGAAGGCAAGGGGAGTGGAGCACAACTGGCAATGCCTTCGCCCCTTGCCCCACCGTGAACTGCCGTCTACGATGCGGCTGTCATATCGGAGATATCCTCATCATGGTTGATCAAGGACACCCAGACGACGCTCTCTCTTCGCAGAGCGCACCACAGGCACCTGCAGAATGGCTTGAGCGGGACGACCGTACCGCCCGAATTCGTGAACTCATCGCAGAAGCCAGGCGCATCGCCGAGAACATCTGAGCAGCGCAAGCAGACCACCCACTCACGCGGCGCGTAGCCGCACAGGAGGCGAAACATGGCAAGCATCGTCCTCGGCATCGGCAGTTCGCACGGCCCCTCGATCCAGACCGACCCCGTCGGCTGGCCGCGACTCGGCGACGCCGACACCCGCGACCCGCGCTTCGACTACCAGTCGCTGCTCGCCAACGCACCCTCCGACATCGAGGCGCAGCTCACGCCCGAGAAGCAGCGCGAGCGCTACGAGGCCGCCCACGCCGCTATCGACAAGCTGCGCACCGCGCTCGACGACACCAAGCCCGACGTGCTCGTCGTCATCAGCAATCCCCACCGCGTCTGGGCCGACGAGACGCGCGCCGTCTTCGCCGTCATGCGCGCCGAAACACTCCCCGTCGCCGAGCGCCAGGACTTCGACCCCGATGCGCGCTTCCGCTCGAATGAGGAGCGCCGCGCGCCCATCATCAACGACCGCCCCGGCCAGCCCCAGCTCGCCGAGCACCTCATCACGGCGCTGAACGACGACGGCTTCGACGTCGGCTGCGGCGACAACGTCCGCGACGGCCATGCGCTGGACGACGCGTTCGCTTACGCCCACCACTTCATCATGCCGGACGAGGACCTGCCGGTGGTGCCGTTCATGGTCAGCCGCTACCTGCCGTACCAGGCGAGTGCCGCCCGCTGCTACGCGCTCGGCGGTGCGCTCCGTCGCGCCATCGAGTCATGGGACTCTGACGCCCGCGTCGCGCTGATGGCGTCCGGAGGCCTCAGCCACCAGATCATCGACGAGGAGCTCGACCGGGGCGTCATCGCTGCACTGGAAAGCGGCGACGCGCAGGCTCTCGGGGCTTTGGAGCGCGACCGCCTGAACGGCGCTCCCGGCACTCCGGAGATACTGAACTGGGTGGCTGTCGCGGGCGCAATGTCCCCCGGCACCATGACGCTGCTCGACTACCTCCCGTGCTACCGCTCGATGGCAGGCACCGGGCACGGCCTCACCTTCGGCGTCTGGTAGCCAGCGTACGACGAACCACTAGGTGACGCGGAACCTCTTCAGGGCTGCCTCGCTCGGTACCGTGCCAAGCCCCGGCTCGTCCGATAGCTGGACGAAGCCGTCCTTCACCTGCGGCGGCTCATCGAGAATCGTCCCCGCCAGCTTCATGAAGAAGATGTTCTCGGCGGGGAATGCATCGAGCTCCGGCACAGCGGCGCGGAAGTGCAGAGACGCCAGGCTGCCGACGTCCGTCTCCGATCCCACGCCGATCACGCAGGGCACGTCGTGAGCGTCGGCGATGCTGATGACTCGCCTCGCCTCCCTGTACCCCATACCGCCCACCTTCAGGTTGAGCGCGCTTGCTCCATGGCAGAGAAAGTCGAGAGCGCTCTTCGCAGAGTTGACCTGGCGGTCGACCATCACCGGTACGGGCGATTCCTCCAGCAGCCGTCTGCTCTCCTCACTGAGGTCGAGTGGGCAGGGGTCCTCGAAGAGCCGCACGCCAACCTCGGCGAACCCCTGCGCAGCCCACAGGGCATCCTCGAGCCCATAGCCGCTGTTCGCGTCCACCCAGAGCAGCGTCTCGTCCCCCACGGCCTCGCGGAGCAGCCCCAGAGCGGCAACGTCCGCCCTGGCGTCGGTACCCACCTTCACCTTGATCGCCGTGAATCCATGGCCTTCCACCGCCTCCGCAGTCTCCTCCAGCATCTGCTCGACGGGTCCTCGGTTCAGCAGCCACGAAACGGGGACCCTGTCCGTCCAGCCGCCAAGGTACTGCCAGCAAGGGACGCCCGCGCTCCGCGCCTGGAGGTCGCACAGTGCCAGTTCGACCAGCGAGCGGGAGTTGCCTTTCTCAGGCACGCGCGCGAGGCCGCCCAGCAGACGTTCGGTCCACAGAGGGTCGGCGCCCACGAGCAGCGGTTCGTAAACCTCTGCCAGGTGCCGGACGATGTCGTCCGCGACGGCGCCCGTCCACAGCGGGTTCGCAAGCGCCTCGGCCCAGCCTTCCAGTCCCTCGTCCGTCACGATGCGGAGCAGCACGAAAGTGTCGCCTTCGCTGACGCGCGATGCCCATGTGATCGGGGTTTTGTACGGGACGTAGACCACATGGGATTCGAGGCGAGCGATCTTCATACCCATGACCTTTTGGCGATGCACTCCGGGCTGGACGTTCCGCCCATTATGTCCCCCAACCAGAGATTTCGCTCCAGTGCCGGCGGCTCGCGCACCGCTGAGTCAAGGAATCGGGTAGGCTTCGAATGGCAACGAACACCCACAGCAACGGCAAGGAGGAGACACACCTTGGAACTCAGCGAAGCGCTCCCGTTCATCGAAGCCAACCACTTCGCGCTCGTCAGCACCGTCGGTGCGTCCGGGCGCGCACAGACCACCGTGGTCAGCGCCGGACTCGTCGACGGGCAGGTCTCATTCGTATCGCGCGCCGATACGGTCAAAGTGCGGAACGTCCGGCGCAGCGGACACTGCTCGGTCACGCTCATCAACCCGGACAACCGGCGCTACGTGACGGTGCAGGGAGCAGCCTCGGTCCACAGTTGGGACAACACGGACGAGGCTACGCTGCTCGACCTGCTCAGGAGTGCGTACGGCGCGGCAGGGCGTCAGCCGGAGTCGTGGGCAGACTTCGACGCCTCGATGCGCGAGGAGCAGCGCACGGTCGTGCTCGTCACGCCGGAGCGTGTGTACGGCAGCCTCCGCGTGCGAGGCTAGTCCGACATAACCTCCATCTTCGCGCCTTCCTCGGTGTAGACCACCTCAGGCATCGTGGAGGTCACTCCGTTCTCGCGCAGCTTCGCTTCGAAGTGCTGCCGCACGTACGGGTCCTCAAGGTGGTATGGGATGGCGTTGCCACCGTCCGTGATGTCGGCGTGCTGCCGGATCAGTTGCCCTTCCTCCGCAAAATCGTTTGCCCTGTTCCTGCTGGACTCCGGGTTGCCCGGCATCGGGCCGGTGTAGTTGAAGACGCGGAACGGGTCTTTCCCGACTGCAAAGTGCTGGTGGAACCAGTTGGCCGGACCGGGCGCGGCACTGATGAGCCCACCGGGCCCGTACTCCTGTATCTTGACGAGGTCGCCCTTGCCGTCCTTCCATGGCGTCAGGCCTCCCTCGTTGCTCGGCCACGTCCACGAGAACCCCTCGCCCTTGCAGCAGACGAGCACCGCGCCGGACGCGTGGGCGTGCGCCTTCGCGTACCGCCCGCTCGGGTACTCCGCGAGCCAGCCCTGGATCATCGTGTTGCCCACCTGGTTCGGCGCAACCCACCGGAAGCCGGGCCCCCGGTTGTTGTCGAGTGGCAGGTAGGCGTTCTGGATGTCCGGCAGCAGGTTGGACGTCACCATCGCGCGCCCGCGCACCGGCTGCGGCTCGATCTCGTCGTTCGGGTTCCAGAAGTCCTCGAGGTTCCCACCGAGCCGGTCGTCGAAGTTGAACTCGCAGTTGAACACGAAGTTCATGTTCTGGAACGCGTTGATCGTCCTCGGCGCTGAGTTGACCGCGAGCAACAGGGCAGGGGCCGACGATGCGTTGATGATGCGGAAGTTGGCGTTCAGTGGTATCGCGAACAGGCTCCACGGCTGCCACTCGAAGGCGGTCATCGCCGTGTCGCCGTTCCGCCACACCTCCGTGCTCCCACGGCCCTCCAGCACGATGTAGCGCTCCTCATACATCTGTCGCTGGGGGAGCAGCGCGCCGCGTGGCGGCACCTCCACCACGAACATGCCGGTGGCGTTATTCGTGCCCGTCACCTGGATGTACGTCCCCTTGCCACCGACCCGCTTCCATTCGGCGCGTGGCAGTTCACGGGAGTCCCGCACGCCCACGCCCTTGAAGACGGGGATGCCCTCCGACCGCTGGAACTTCTCCCACGCCGTCGCCAGCCGCACGGTGTAGCTCGTCCCGCCGCCTTCGCCTTCCTTGTGCCATCCGGCGCGCTGGTTCCCGGTCGGCTCCACATACCTCGGTTCCGTCATCGTGCTCCCTCTCCTGTGTGTATGAACGTGGTCACTCCCGCACTTCCCCGTCATCCCGAGAAGCGGGAATCTCGCAGCATGTATTCGGGCCGTACGGCGCCGCCTAGCGCTGCGCGCCGACCGTCACGTCGTGTATCTGCTTGAGGATGTCGTCGGCGCTCTGAGTGACGTCTATCTCAGCGCGGAACGGCTGCGGCCACTCCACGGGCAGGCTGTAGTAGATCTCCAGCCGATTGTCCTCGGGGTCACGAAAGTAGACGCTCGCCGTGTTGCCGTGCGTCACAACCGAGTCGATCGGCACGCCGTCCTCAACGAAACGGTTGTGGAACTCCCGCACGTCCTCGACGCTGTCCACGTGGAACGACACCTGCTGCACGACCTTCACGTCGCTGTCTCCCGTCCTGCCGGGCACCAGAAACAGCTCGTGGTGTTCCTCGCCCGGCCGCGCCGAGAGGAACACCATGCCGCGCTCCGCGCTCTCGTCCGTCACCGTCATGCCGAGCACGCGCGTGTAGAAGTCCCGCATCGTCGCAACATCGTTCACGAACAGACCAACGTGCCCCAGTGATGTCACCTTCGCCATTACTGCACCTCCACGTTTGTTGCCGTCATTCCCGCTAATGCGGGAATCCAGAGTGGCCGACAGGCCATGCCTGGCTACGCTACATCTACCGTTCCTGGCAGGCCAGTCGCACCAATAGCCAGCCGTGAGGGTATCCGTCCGCACGCCTACCGCGCAACGCCGCCGCTCAGCCGACCCGCCGTCCCACGAAGACGACATCGCGTTCGACCTCGTCCAACTCCGTGGCGCCCGGCATGAAGCCCCACTGCTCGAACCCGGAACGCTTGAAGAGGGCAAGGCTCGGTTCGTTGTGTCCGAATATGATGCCGATGAGCACGCGTAGCCCCAACGCCGGGGCCGCCGCGATAGCAGCCTCCAGCAGCACCGTTGCCACGCCTTCCCTCTGGTGCGCTGACGCGACGTATACGCTCACCTCTGCCGTAATGTCCCATGCCGGACGGTTGTAGAACGTGCCGAGGCTCAGCCAGCCGGCGACCTCGCCGTCGCGCTCGTCGACCCATAGCGGATGACGGTCGGGCGTGTGCTCACCGAACCACTCGCGCCGTGATTCAACCGTGACCGGTCCGGTGTCCGCTGTAGCCATGCGCCCCGGCACGGCGGCGTTGTAGATGGCAACGATAGCGGGCAGGTCGCGCTCGGTGGCGATACGTATCATGCGGCGCCCCCCGGGGCGTCTTATTCAGAGGCTGCTTGCGCGAGCAGGTCGCGGGAGTCGAAACCGCCCTCCAGTATGCCAAAGATGATGTCCCACGAACCGCCCCGGTTCACGAGGCATGGCACCTGGTGGTTCTGGTCCGGGCTCTGCCAGACCGTGCCCGGAAACACGAGCGCGTACCGCTCCAGCTCTTCCGGGATCCCATTAGGATGCTCCATCAGGTACTCGGCCTGGCGCTGTCCCAGTAGGCCATCAATTCCCAGGATGAGCTCCACCATCGGCTCGCCGATGAGGTCTTCCGACTCCTCAGGGAAGGTCCCGCCACGGATGCTCGCTCCTGCGACGACCGGCATCTCTGGATCATCCCGCACGAGCGTCCAGCCCTCGTCTGTCTTGTCGTTCCGCAGTCGGGCAGGGCCGGCGGCTGTGGCGGAGCCTCCCAGCGCACCTGCAAGCGCCTCGCGCAGCCCCGCAGGATCATCCACCCATGCCTGTGCGGCCTCTTCGTCTATGTCCGGCGGAAGCGCGGCGGTCACTGCCCCCGCGAACTCCAGGTACCAGCCGGGAACCTCTGCCATTCCGTTACCTCCGCGATTCGTAGCGCGTCGTCGTTGCCGCGCTATCCGCGCGGGTGAGTATCGGCCAGCGCCCGCTCGCAGGGCAAGCGCGGGCTACCCTCTAGTGGTTCCGCAAAGGCCTTCAATCGGAGTATGATTCCACTTGGTGTAATTTCGGACGACATTTAAGCAGGAGGCGGCATGACCCAGAGGCGCTACTACGACGTAATCGTGATCGGCGGGGGCTCGGCGGGGTGCGTGGCCGCATCCCGGCTCTCCGAGGACCCCAACCGGCAGGTACTGCTCCTGGAGGCAGGTCCCGACCCGCAGCCGCTTCCCGGCATCATCGCCGACGGACGCAGCAACAACCGCCCGATCCTCGAGTCTGACTATGTCGTCATGTACCCCACCAAGCGCAAGATCGACGGCAGCGAGTACTACCCCCTCAGCGGACGCATCCTCGGCGGCGGCTCTTCCGTCAACATGATGGGCGTCGCGCGTCCCATGCAGTACGACCTCGACCGCTGGGAGTCGCTCGGCAACCCCGGCTGGTCGTACGAGGACTGCCTCCCCATCCTCAAGCGCATCGAGACCGACGAGGATTTCGGCGACCAGCCCCACCACGGCAACGACGGCCCGCTCACCGTGAAGCGACGCATCGACTTCGAAGAAGAGCTCGCCCCGCCGATGCAGGCGTTCGTTGACCGCGCGAAGGGCCTCGGTTACCCAGTCATGAAGGACGGCAACGGGCCGGAGCGCTCGGGCATCGTGGCTTCCGCCAGCAACGTCAAGGACGGCATCCGCCAGTCCACCGCCGTCGCTTACATAGGTCCGGCGCGCAGCCGGAAGAACCTGACCATCGTCGGGGACGCGCCGGTAGTCTCGCTCAAAACCAACGGGCGTAAGGTAGAAGAGGTGCTCTACGAGCAGGGGGACGAGGTCTACTCCGCCTCCGCCGACACCTTCATCCTCAGCGCGGGCACGTACCACAGCCCGCAGATCCTGATGCTCTCCGGCATCGGCCCCATCGGTGAGTTGGAGCGCCTCGGCATCCGCGTCACGCATGCCCTTGAAGGGATAGGGCGCAACTACCAGGACCATGCCGCCGTGAACATGACTTTCGAGGGCAGGACGGAGTTCTCACCGGACTGGGTCGTCGCGGGCTTCCAGCTCGTCTACAAGAGCAGCCCCAGCCTGCCGACCGGCAACTTCCACATCTACATGCGCGCGCCCGTCGGCGTCGAGGGACTGAAGCCCATGATGCCCGTTGCGATGAACCTCGTGGAGCAGCGCTCCCGCGGGCGCATCTCCCTCGCCTCCACCGACCCGCACGAACTCCCCATCGTCGACGACGGCATGCTCCAGCACCCTGACGACATGGAGGCGGTGCGCTCCGTGATGAACTTCGTCTACGAGTTCATGCAGGACGACCTCATGCGCCCCTTCTACGGCGACCTCATCCTTCCCACGATGGACGAGGACTGGGTCGAGTTCGCACAGTCCACGTACGACAGCCACCACCACGGCTCCGGTACCTGCAAGATGGGCCCGGCCTCCGACCCTATGGCCGTTGTCGATGGACGGCTCAAGATGCACGGCATGGACAACCTCTACGTGGCCGACGCCTCCATCATACCGGTCGTCCCGCACTCTGCCACGAACGTCTCCTGCATCATGATCGGCGAGCGCGTGTCGGACTTCATCCGCGAGGCGGGCAGGTAGGCGGCTGCCCATGGCTGACGCAGTGGAGCCGAAGGGCTACGTCGTCCCCGGCATGACCTACCGCGACGCGCCGGCCGCCATCGACTGGCTCTGCGACGTGCTCGGATTCGAACGCCGCCTCGTCGTGCCGAACGGAGAAGGCGGCATCGCGCACGCGCAGCTCACGCTGGGCAACGGGATGGTTATGCTCGGTTCCGCGCGGATGGACGACCCCGGCGCCATCGTCTTTCCTCCTGAACCAGGAGGCAGGCTCACACAGGCGAACCTGGTCGTTGTCAGCGATATCGAGGCGCACTACGAGCGCGTTAAGGCAGCTGGTGCGAACATCGTCATGGAGATCCAGGAGCAGTTCTACGGCGGCAGCCTCTTCGCCGTCCGCGACCCGGAGGGCCAGCTCTGGCACATCGGCTCCTACGACCCTTGGGCCGGGTAGGAGGGATAGAATCCAGGTATGGCCACGACCAAACCACAGATACGAGTGCCTGATGCTGAACTGGCAGCGTTCTGCGGACGCTGGCAGATCACGGAACTTGCGCTGTTCGGCTCGGTGCTACGCGATGACTTTCGGCCTGAGAGTGACGTTGACGTACTCGCGCGCTTCGCTCCCGCTGTGCGATACCGATTCGCCGACTTCATGAAGATGGAGGAGGAGCTTGCTGTTCTGTTCGGCCGCAAGGTTGACCTGGTCGACCTGAACGCCGTCAACGGGAGCCCGAATCCCTACCGAAAGAATGCCGTGCTCGAATCCGCACAAGTCATCTATGACGCTGCGTGACCCAAGGGCCTATCTCGGAGACATTGTATTGGCCGCTCGTAAAGCGGTTTCAGCGGTCGAAGGGATGACTCTCGCGGAGTTCGCCCAAAGCAGCCTTCATCAGGATGCCGCCTGTTACGCAATAATCGTCATCGGAGAAGCGGCAACCCATATCAGAGAGCATCTGGAAGAAGCGGCTCCCAGCGTCGCTTGGCAGGAGTGCATCGGGATGCGCAACCAATTGGTGCACGGGTACTTCAACGTCAGTCTTGACATCGTTTGGAGCACCGTCCGGGAAGACCTTCCCGCCTTGATCGAGCGGCTGGAACCGCTGGTCCCCGACGTCTAGCCTCCCGCCTACGTCTAGCCTCCCGCCTACGTCTCCATCAACCCCCGCTCGGACGGGAAGAGCGCCAGCAGGCCGCCGTCCACGTTGATGTTCTCGCCCGTGACGAACGCTGACATCGGCGACGCGAGGAACAGCACTGCCCCCGCCTGGTCAGACGGCTGGCCCCACCTGCCGAGCGGGATGTTCTTCGGCTTCTCCGCACGCGGGGCGGTGCTGCCGCCGGGCGTCGTGCCCCGGTTGTCGCCGGTCTGCGTCGGCGTGATGGAGTTCACGCGGATGCCGTGCGGCGCCAGTTGTATCGCCATCGTGCGCGTCATCTGCAGCACCGCACCCTTGGACGCGGAGTACGCGATGAACCCTGCCTTACCACGGTGGCCGGTCGTCGAAGCCGTGTTGACGATGGCGCCGCCCTCGCCCTGCGCCACCATCCGGCGTGCAGCCTGCTGGCTGCACAGCATCGTCCCGTCCATGATGACGGACTGTACCCACTTCCACTTCTCGTACTCGACGTCCAGCAGCCCCGCCTCGTTGTTCACGGCGGCGTTGTTCACGAGGATGTCCACGCGCCCGTACTCCTCATCCACGCGCTTGAACAGGTCCTCCACCTGCTCGGGGGACGAGATGTCCGAACTGAAGCCTATCGCGTCGCCGCCCTCCTCGCGGACGGATGCCGCGGCCACGTCGGCGCGGTCGTCGAGGAAGTCCACGCACACGATCTTCGCGCCTTCGCGCGCCAGCGTTCGACAGATCTCGCCGCCGATGTTCGGCCCGCTGCCCGTTACGACCGCAACCTTGCCTTCCAGTAGCATCGCCGCCTCCTGACCTTACGAGTGCATCTGCGCTCCAGCGCAGGCCGCATCCTACCACCGACGCGCAGCGTGCGCTGCTGCGTGCTAGCATCCCGCCGAGAGCAAAGCACACGCTCTCGAGGAGGACACCACATGATTATCGACATCCACGGACACCTGAACGCGCCGCCCGAGCTGTACGCCTACAAGGCCGGGCTGCTCTCCAGCCGGGGAGCCTATTCGCATTGGGGCGGCATACCGGACGAGAGGCTGAGGGCCGTCGTCGAGAACCACATCTCCACGGTGCTGGACGCTGTCGGCACGGACATGCAGTTCCTCTCGCCGCGCCCGTTCCAGCTGATGCACTCGGAGAAGCCGGGCAGGCTCGTGGAAGAGTTCTGCCGCGTCAACAACGACCTCATCGCCAAGACAGTCGAGATGTACCCCAACCGCTACCAGGGCGTTGCCGGGCTCCCGCAACTGCACGGCGAGCCCGTGGACGTCGTGCTGGAGGAGGTCGACCGCTGCGTGAACGACCTCGGTTTCATCGGCATCATGATCAACCCAGACCCCTCGGAGGGGCTCGACAACGACACACCGCCGATGGGCGACGAGTACTGGTACCCGCTCTACGAGAGCATGGTGAAGTACGACGTTCCCGCCTTCGTCCACTCCGCCTCCTGCAAGAACGTCCGCGAGTCGTACACCGGCCACTTCATCACGGAGGAAAGCATCCAGACGGTCTCTATCTGCGATTCCACCGTGTACGAGGACTTCCCGACGCTCAAGATCATCATGTGCCACGGCGGCGGCTCCATCCCGTACCAGATAGGGCGGTGGCGCGCTCTCCGCTGGCGTCAGCCGAACGTCAAGCCGTTCGACGAGAGCCTGCGCCAGCTCTATTTCGACTCCGTCCTCTACAACAAGGAGGGGCTGGAGTTGCTCTTCAAGATCGTGGGGACTGACCGCTGCATGTTCGGCACGGAGCGTCCGGGCACCGGCTCGTCGAAGGACCCCAACACCGGCCTATGGCTTGACGACCTCAAGCCCGTCATCGAGGACATCGACTGGCTGACCGACGACGACCGCGCCAACGTCTTCGAGAACGTCGCGCGGGAGTGCTTCCCTCGCTTCGGCGCAGCATAGACTGGCAGGGGAGGCTGTCCCCGACACCGTTCCTTACGGAAAACAGAGGGCGTCCTTGGGACGCCCTCTGTTCATGCTGTGAAAAGTGCCCGCAAATTCGTGCCAGAATCATCTCGCATCCACCTCCGACCGGAATACAATTGAAGTGGCAGGAGGCCACCACATTGATCGCACCCCAGGAATGGAAGTCCCAGACTGTAGGACAAGTAAGGCTCATGAACGCGCCCGGCAGCGACGAGGTCCTGTTCGGAGCAGGCAGGCGCCATCTGCCCGCCGACGAACTCCTGCCAAGCGAGATACGACGGGAAGCGCTCCGCCGGGCCGCCAGGCCCTTTGCGAGCCGTCGGCCAACATCGCGCGGACTGCTGGCTTGGCTGCGCCGCTAGCCCCCGTCCGTCTCGTACATCTTGGATACCTTCGCCTGAGCCTCCCCTGAGGAGAGGTTCAGCACGAGCGCTCGCTCACGGGTGCTACACTGGTCAGCGGTACGCGGAGGTTTCCATGCACGGAGGACGCGAGTGGAAGTCCCAGGCCGCCGAGCAGGTGAAGCGCATGGGCGGCGACAGCGAAGAAGTCCTGTTCGGGCCCGGCACGAAGCAACGGCCGATGGACGAGATGACGTCGTCCCAACTGCGCGAGGAAGGCAAGCGACGTGCGGCAAGGCCAAGGCCTGAGCCTAAGTCCCGCCTTAGAAGGCTGCTGGCCTGGTTCAACCTCTGAGACTGCCTCGCACGCCCCTAGTGCGTGTCGAATAGCTCCTGGTAGCGCGCGATGGCCGCGAGCGCCGCTCCGCGTTCCTGTGGCGTCGGATTGCGCGGGTCGCGCGCCTTCGGCAGACGCCCCAGCCGCAGCATCGCGGCGCGTAGCAGCACCCGCGCCTTGATGGCATCCAGGTTGCTCCCCTCTATCGTCAGGTCGTTCGGGTTGGGAGGCATCGCGCCCTCCGGGTCGCCCCGGCTCACTCGTGCGACTGGCATGCCGCTGTAGACCGCGATGGCGAGCGCCGCCAGTTGGCTCGGCAGCGCTGAGCCGGTGCCGGCCGCACCCTCCAGCACGAACCCGTGGAAGCGGGGAGCGCCCGGCTCGTCCGACGCCTGCTGCGCCAGGCCGCGCTCGATGCGCGCCATGATGTCCACCTCCACCTCCGGGTCTGCCGTGTCCTCTTCCGCCATGTAGTGGGCGTACTTCACCATGTGCACCGGCGCGATGACGTCGCCGCGCAGCGAGCTGTCCCCGTCCTTGATGGGCACGCTCGCCGTCGCAGGGCTGTCGCCGTATTCCTGGAAGACAACCTCCGAAGGCAGGCCCTTCACTGCGACCTCGGACGAGCCCGTCGTGCAGTACGCGGGGCGGAACCAGACGCGGACCGTGTCACCCGCGCTGCCGAGCACACCACCGTGGCCGCCTGTCGCGCGGTAGCCGCCCGGGCGGGCGTCGCCCTTCTTGAACGTGCGGGCCGCGAATATCTGCTCGTCCACGATGCCGACCGCGCCCAGCCCCGCACCGAGGCCGGACGTGATGTAGCGCGCCGCGTCTACGATGTTCCGGTCGCCGTCGTTGGCGAGCGTCCCGTGCGCCCGCTGCGACGATATGCCGACGAAGGGCAGGGCGGTGTCGACCACGAGGCTCAGCCAGTAGAGCGTCTCCTCGACGTGCGGGCTGCCCTCCAGCCAGATGAAACCGTCGTAATTCCCGGAATCGATGGTCTGCTGCACGATGTTCACGGCGCGGGCCATCGCCGCGTTCGACAGGAACTTGCCGATGGGGCGCGGGCTGTACGGGAAGAAATCGCGCCCTGCCGTCTCGCCCTGCTTCGTGTAGCCCGCCGGAGGCAGCACGCGCACGAAGTCGTAGTCCGCGATCCTGTCCAGTTCGCTCACCGCACCGTCGTGGCCACGTCCGGCCAACCCGCGGTCGATCTCCTCGAACAGCCGCGACGCGTCGGGGAAGAACGTCTGCCGCCCGCCGTAGTTGATGGCCGCGTTCGTCAGGTCAGAGTCCTCGAACGGCGTGCCCTCTGCCGAACCGTCGGCGCGGCGCGCCATGTAGGGCAGGAGATACGCGCCGTCCTCCGGGCGCAGCTCCACCTCGTAGTACTCCTTGCCGTCTTCGTGGTAGACCTCGGGGGCGTCCGACTCCAGTGGATGCGCGCTGAACTTCGCGATGCGCACCCGCACCGGTTCGTGCAGCCGCTGTGGCACGAGATGGTCGAACCGCCCCTCTATCTGCGGTTCGTCCGCCTTCCGCCCCTTGTTGCTCGTCACGAGCGTCGGCGTGTTCGCTATCGTCGAACGCGGCCCCGAAAACACCGCTATGCGTGGCTTCGCCATCGTTGCCTCCTGTTCAGGTCACGCGCACTTCTGCACGGAGGAATCGTGGCCCCATCTGGCACCATTTGGCCCCATCTGTTCGGGGTTCCGAGGCTCCAGCCGGGGCCAATCCAGGGCCGGAACGAGGCCGTCCTGGGGTGATCTGGGGCCGGGATGGTGCCGGATGGAGCCAGTGCTTCGCGTTCCTTCCTCGCTACCATGTGCATCAGAGACGGAGCGTTGTGTTTCATCGCAGGCACAGGGTACGCGGGCAGATGGCGCCGGTGTAAGGGGCGGGTGTCACGAGAGGATGCAGCAGTCCACCCTGTGCCGTCCCCTGATGAGGGGGAATCTACCCACGCTTCGCCTTGCTGCGCGCCGACTCGTAGAACGACAGGAACTCGTCGACGCTCGTGCAGGCGATGGTCTGGCCGATCAGGTCGAGCGGCAGGTCGTCCAGGCGTCTGAAGCGCACGCACGACATACCCATGTCCAGCCGCTTGCCGCTCTCCGCGTAGGCGGACGTGAACCACTCCAGCGTCTCCGGGTCGCCGTAGACGTTGTTCAGGTAGATCGCCATGTAGCGCTTCTGCGACGCCAGCGCTGCGAGTTGCAGCGCCTGCTTGTTATACGTGACCGGATAACGGCTCAGCGGCACCACGTAGCCGATCATGCCGAACTGCATGCACTCCTCGTAGCCGTCCGGCAGGTTCTCCAACACCACCCGGCGCACGGTCTCTATCGCCTCGCGCCGCTCCGCCGGCAGATCCGCCAGGTACTCCTCGACCGTTGCCGCGTCGCTCTTCACCATCAGTCGCTCCTCTCGACGCGCCGCTCACGGATGTTGACGCGGCGCGAAAGGTGTAATCTTCTGCCATCCGTCTGAGGGAGGGACAGCGATGCCCATCATAGACGCTGATTGCCACGTTATCGAAAGCGACCAGACCTGGGAGTACCTCGACCCGGCTGACCAGGAGTACCAACCTGTCTCGAAGTTCGACCCCAACCGGCCCGACAGGCCCATCTGGATCATCGACGGCAAGGACCGCCAGCGACCCTTCACCACGAGGGGAACCGGCTCCATCGCCGAGCAACTCTCCGGCTTCTCCGAAACGTCGCAGGAGACGCGGACGCTCGCCGACATCACCGCGCGCCTCGCCCATATGGACGAGCTCGGGGTCGACGTGCAGGTGCTCTTCCCCACCATCTTCCTCACGCGCATCTCCGAGAATCCCGCGGTCGAGCTCGCGCTCACCAAGAGCTACAACCGCTGGCTGGCCGACATCTGGTCCGAGAGCAACGGACGCCTGCGCTGGGCTGTCGTGCCGCCGCTCGACTCGATGGACGAGGTAGAGGGACAGCTGCGCTACGGCAAGGAGAACGGCGCGTGCGCCATCTTCATGCGCGGGTTCGAGGGCGGCCGGCGCCTCATCGACCCGTACTTCGACCCCCTCTACGAAGCGGCGCAGGAATACGACATGCCGGTCTGCATCCACGCGGGCTGTGGCAACCCTTCGTTCGTCGAACTGACCGACGGCGACGCCTACGCGCGTAACAAGCTGCCCATCATCAGCGCGTTCCACTCCATGATGTACCGGGGTCTGTGGCAGCGCTTCCCGCGCCTGCGCGCCGGCTTCATCGAGGGCGCGGCCAACTGGGTGCCCTACATCATCAACGAGGTGCAACACCGCGCACGCCGCGACGGCAACGCGTTCGACACCGACAACCTCATGGCCGACAGCCGCATGTACGTCACCTGCCAGACGAACGACGACCTGCCGTACATCTTCGCGAATGCGTCAGAGGACAACTTCATGATCGGCTCCGACTACGGCCACTCCGACACCTCCAGCGAACTGGAGGCGCTCAAGTCGCTGAAGACCAGCGGCCTGCTGGAACCCCGCGTCGTGGACAAGGTCCTCTCGGACAACCCCGCCCGCCTCTACGCCATCGACTAACGGGTAGGGGCCCTGTCATTCCGAGCGGAGCGCGGCGGAGTCGAGGAATCTCTCAGGTGTAGGGGCACCCCTTGTGGGTGCCCTTACGATTCGCCGAGATCGCCCTCAGCGTCCTAGAAGCACGGCACGTCAATGCCCGCGACGCGCTCGTACGCCTCGGGATGCGACCACAGGAACCCGATGTATTCGTTCAGGTTACCCATCGGCCTGCCATGCGGCCGCGTCTCCGCCGCGCGGGCGAGATTGTCCACCACCACGTTCGCCGCGTACACGTGCGCCTCGTAGTGGTCTATTACTTCATCAGGAAAACTGAGCGTCCGGAGGTACTCCGCGTAGATGCGGAATCCCTCTTCCAGCTCTGAGAACGACGAGGTCGACACATTGAAGCTCGGCCTCGCGCTGCAGATGTCCTCGATGTACTGCGCAACGAGGTCCGGTGTGGGCGTCGGTTCCGGCGTCGGCGTTGAGGTCGCAGTAGCCGTCGGACGAGGCGTCGGCGACGGGGCAGGGGTTGGCGTGGCGGGAAGCGCCTGTTCCGAGGATTGCGCTGGCCCAGGCTCCGGCGTGGGTGTCGCGGTCGGCGTTGGCGGCTCCGGCGTCCACGTCGGCAGTGGGGTCGGCGTCCAGGTGGGCTCGGGCGTCCACGTCGGGACGGGCGTCGATGTAGGGGGAGGAGGCAGGCACGCCGCCAGGACGAGCGGCAGCAGAAGCAGGGTCAGAATCAGGAAACGCACGGTGGGCTTCTGCGACGGGTGCTCCATACACCAACAGTATATCGGAGCGTCCTAGGACCTCCCGAAATCGCGTGCGTGGGTTTGGGGTCGTTGCTGATCAGAACAGATCCGCTTGCTCTGGCTCGATCTGCTCCCAGGAGTCAAGCCAGCACTCGATGGCGTCTCTGATATTCTCCAGCGCCTCCTCCTCCGATTCACCCTGAGAGACGCAGCCATTCATGCCCGGAACATAGACGGTGAAGCCGCCTCCCTCAGCCGGTTCCAGAACCACATCATAGGTGAGTTCCATGCGCCCTACAGCCTCCCGAACTCCCGCGGCGTAGGCTTCGGGTCGTTGAACGCAGGAACGGCGACGCCGAGCCGCTGCAGCATCGTGAAGTCGTCGCGGTCGCCCCACTGCTCGACGACGCGCCCGAGCTGGATGCGGTAGACGTCGATGCGCCGCCACCACGACAGGTTCACCCGCGGCGACGTGCCCATACCGATGCCTTGGAACGCGCCGGTGAACGAGATGCACGCCGCCACGCGGTCCCCTTCCGCGATGATGTCGTCGACCGTGACGTGTATCGAGGGGAACGCCATCCGCGTCATCGTCACGAGCTGCTTGATGGGCTCCGGCCCGAACGGGTCCTCGAGAATGCCCGCGATGTGGAGCTCCACGTCCCATGCGTACATCTCGTCGATCAGGTCTATGCGCCCGTTGTTGTAGACCTCCTGGTACAGACGGCGGACGAAGGCCTTGTTCTCCTCTGACATCGCATCACTCTCCTCTGGTTAGTACAATTCAATGACATCTCTCTTCTCAAGGAAACGACTGTACCCCAGCACACTCTGCGCTCCCCTTCGGATCACCTCCTTGTCCCAGTGGTCTACGGTCACCCCGTCTCCTAACTCAAGGAGTATTGCCCACTTCCGAGGACGATACATGCCATACGCCTGGGGGGCGTAACTTCTATCCTGTATGTGTATCCTCATGTCTCGCAGGCGGTGCGCCATGGATATCCCTCACTAGCAAGTTCATCCCGAGGCTATTCACCGCCATTCTTTCCACCACCGCACTCATCGTCAAGGGCGCGACTGTTGACGCGCCGTGCTATAGTCCAAACACCCTGTTTCAGGAGGTTGGCGGGATGCTCACGATAGGCACGAACGACGGCATCGTTGCGCTCGAGAGGAATAACGGCTCGTGGGAAGTCGCCGCCAAGGCGTTGCCCGGCGTGCGCGTCGAGGGCGTCTGCTCGACCGACACCGGCACGATGGCCGCGACGGTGGACGGCGTCTTCGAGAGTGGAGCGGACCCCGCCGACTGGAAGCAGACCCTGTCCGACGTCGACTCCCGCTGCGTCGCCGTAACGCTGGACGGCACGGCATTCGTGGGCGCGGACAATGCGGTGCTGTTCCGCCGCCGCGCTGCCGATGAGCAGTTCTCCGAGGTGCAGAGCTTCAAGGACCTGCCCACCTACGGCACGTGGACGTTCCCCGTGTCGCCCCACATGCCGAACATCCGCGCCATGGTCGCATCGCCGACCCACCCCGGGCGCGTGTACGTCGGCGTCGAGGTCGGAGGCGTCATGCTGACCGAGGACGGTGGCGAGACGTGGCAGGAGGCCCGCGAGAGCATCCACCCGGACATCCACGGCCTCGCCGCAGCGCCGGACGACGGCGACCACGTCTTCGCAGTCACGGGCGTCGGCTTCTACAGCTCGCAGGACGCCGCCCGCTCCTGGCAGTCGCACTGCAACGGCCTGGAGACCATGTACACCGTCACGCTGGCGAACGACCCCACCGACCAGCAGCGGCTCTACGCCGCGGCCACGCTCGGCAGGCCGCGCAACTGGCGCGACCGGCCCGAAGGCGCGGTCGCGAAGATCTACCGCAGCGACGACGGCGGCTCGCAGTGGCGTGCGCTCATGGATGACGGGCTCGTCGAGTCGGTCGAGGCGCTTGCCGTCGACGCGGACGGCACGGTCTACGCCGGCACGCACGGCGGTGAGGTGCTCGCCCGCGCCGCAGACAGCGACGAGTGGAACGTCATCGCCGAAGGTCTCTCGCCGGTCAACTGCATCTCCGCGTAAGCCGCAATCGCATAGAACGTATAAGGGCACCCTTCGTGGGTGCCCTTACTGTTGTGGCAACGGCCTGACGGGGAGTGCAGAGGGGCATGGCCCTTCTGCCGGGGGAGGGGGGGGTCGTGCGGGGGGGGGGGGGGGGGGGGGGGGCCCCCCCCCCACAAGCGTTCGAGTGGGTGGAAAGAACTACGCCACGGGAGGCAGCCTCTACGCCCGGCTGCCGCCCGTCGCCGGGTACAGCTGCAGATTGATCCCGTTCGGGTCCTCGAAGTAGATCGTCTTCTGCCCCTGCCGCTCCGTGACGTGCACCTCGACGCCGCGCGCCTGCAGCCGGGACTCCGCCTCGTCGATGAAGTCGGGCGTCGCGGTCACCGCGAGATGGTTCAGCGCGCCGATGGTGTCGCGAGCCGTCCCGCTCATGCCCGGCGCGCCCTCGAAGAAGTCGAGCGTCCCCTCGCCGCCGAGGTCGAACGAGTAGTGCTTGTGGCCAGGCTCGTCGTTGACGATCTTCCGCACGGTCACGTCCAGCACCTCTCCGTAGAAGCTGGCCGTCTCCGCCATGTCCTTCGCTATCGCCGCCACGTGGTTCACGCCGCTGATGCCGCCCATGCCGCACCTCCTGCTATTTTCGCTTGCCGAGCGCATGGTACCCCTCCGCGCAAGCGCCGTCATTCCCATGCCATTGCGCGTGCCTTGTCCTCTCCCTCTCCCCTTGGAGAGGGTTGGGTGAGGGTTGCCCCCGTGTGCGCTATGATGCACGCGCAACATCGCAGGCGAACGCATCACGCGGGAGGTGAACGTCATGGCGCGTATCCGGCACATCGCCATCGGCACGGACGACCCTGAGGCAACGGCAAAGTTCTACATGGAAGGGCTGGGCCTGGAGCAGGTTGGCAGGGTGGACTCGCCGACCGCGGAGGGCTACTACCTGAGCGACGGCCACGTGAACATGGCCATCCTCAAGTGGCGACAGGAGTGGGCCTCCGTCACGGAGGGCTCACCCAAACGCACCGGCTTCCACCACATCGGCTTCGGCGTCGAGGACATGGATTCAGCGCAGGCCCAGGTGCTCTCCGCGGGCGCGGTCGAGCACGTCGAGCCGAAGATCCGCGAGGAGTACAACCAGCGCAGGCCGGATGAGACGGGCGGCGGCAACGTCGAGGTCAAGTTCACGGGGCCGGACGGCGTCACGTTCGACCTCTCCGTCCACGGCTGGGCTGGCACCGACCAGGCGACCGGGTAGGGCGCGCTAGTACCCGTACCAGGGGTCGTACTTACGCACCGTCTCGGTGAACTTCCGAGTGCCGGGCGGCCACATGACGCGCCAGTGCGTCCCCTCGCGCACCAGCTCCTCCACGCGAGGCGTGAAATCGCCGTCCGTGTACTCGACAAGGATCCCCACCACCGCGTTCTTCCCGAAGATGCGCTGCGTGCCGATGTCCATGTTCTCGATGGTGCGCCCCTCGGAGAGGCCGTCCACGATCTCGCGCCACGCCGCGGCGCCGAGCGCCTCCGCCCGCGCCTGACCGTCGCTGTCGAGCAGTTCGAACGCAGCCTCGTAGTCGCGGTCCTGCGACGCCTGGTAGAGCGCTTCGAACGTCCCGCGCGGTGACTTCACGATTGAGGTTGCCCCGAACGCGAGGCCGATCAGTTGCCCCACGAGCACCGCCACAAGCGCGACCAGCACGAGCGCCGTCCAGTGTTCGACCGCGCACACCCACCGCAGCCCGCTGCGTACATTCGTCATTGGCTACGCCTCCGCAACCTGTCGCAGCCGCATCGGCAGAGGCGGCTTGCGAGAGGCGAGGAAGAGGAGCGCCCCCAGCCCAACGACAACCGCAACCGCGAGGAACGCGCCGGTGTAGTCGCCGTACTGGTCGAACATCCATCCCGCAAGCGATGGGCCGATCAGGGGACCGAACATGACCATGATGTTGGAGTAGCCGGCTATCTGCCCGAACTGGCGGCGCCCGTAGTAGTCGGCACGGATGGCCATCATCAGCGGCCCGCGCGTCCCCCAGGCCAGGCCGTGCAACAACGCCGCGGCCACGACGACCTCGCCGCTCGTGGCGAACGCAAGCATCAGCATCGCGGTCGCGTGCATCAGCATGCAGATGGCTGCCATCCGCGCCTTGTTGTAGCGGTCGCCGATGTACCCCCCGGCCACCTGGCCGACGATGCTCGTGACGGTCACGAGCGTCAGCACCGCCTGCGCCGACGTCTCGCTCCACTGCAGTCCCTTCACGAGGTGGGGAACGAGGTGCACGAGCACGGCGAACACGGCGATGAGCGCGACGCCGTGTCCGAGCGACACGTACCAGAAGGAACGGTCGCGCACCGCCTCGCTCACGGTGAAGTTCACTTCACTGAAGTCCGGCCCCGGCGCCGCGCCAGTCGTGGAACGGACGTCGGGCGGCTCGCCGTCCGGCAGCATGCCGTGGTCCTCCGGGTAGCCGCGCAGCAGTTGGCAGAGCGGCAGCCCGATAACGATCACTGCGATGCCGGAGCCGATGGCGGTCGCTTCCCAGCCGTGCAGCACGAGCGACCACGCCACGATGGTCGAGAGCACTCCCGCGAGCCCGATGCCCGTGGAGCTCAGCCCCAGGGCCAGCGCCCGCTTGCGGCGGAACCAGCGCGTCGTGACCGTCGTGAGCGTGAGCCAGCCCGACAGGTTCGCCCCGACGGACATGACCATGATGACGATGAAGAATGTGGGGAACGTGTCCGCGAAGGGCAGGGCGATGAAACCCAGTCCGAAGGTGATCGTCCCGACCTGCATGATGGCGCGCGGGCTGAACTTGTCCAGGAGCCAACCGTGCGCCGGGCTCAGGATGCCGGCCAGCAGCAACGAGCCCGAGTAGGTGCTGGAGATGGCGAACGTGCTCCAGCCGTAATGCTCTTCGATCCGCAGCAGGTACTGGCCGAACGTGAACCCAAACGCCGACCCGGAGAGCCCGTGGAAGAGCACGGACGACAGTACGATCCACCAGCCGTAGAACGGCATGTTCAGCTTGATGTGCTTTATCGCTGTGGTCAACGCCGTTCAGCCGCCTTGCCGGAGTTCATGCGCCATCGAAGCCGAGTCCCCACGATTCCCAGCCCGCTGCCTCCTGGCGCGCGAACAATTCTATCTTGCGCTGGTGGGGGAACATCCGCTCGATACGGTTGCGAACTTCTTCCGGTTTCGCGGAGTGCGGGCCGCGGGGCGCGCTCACGAGCTGACGGACGTTCCGTGCGCCTCGCGGTTGCGGTATCGCGCCTCGCTTGAAAACGAGGCACAGTTCGCACTGGCTCAGCGTGTAGAAGCCGGGATTGACGCGCTTCTTGTCCCACACGAACGCCACCGTCGCCCAGGCGAACCCCCACGCCTTTCCAAGGTCGATGGCCTGGTCGAGGTGCGGGTTCGTCGCCCACATGAATAGCAGGCTGTCGTCCGCCGCGATGCCGGGCACGCCCAACTGCTTCAGGTCGTCCAGCGTCACGGTGGGGTAGTGGCGCACAGCGCCGCCGGTGTCTCCGCTGCCGGGGCCCGCGTGCTGCAACTGCCCCTTGTAGTCCCATGGCGGGTCCGCGTAGATGATGTCGTAGACGCCCGTGGGCAGCGGCGGGAAGCTCTCCCCGCCTTGCGCTCCGGCGCGTTGCTCCTGCCCCATCTGCGCGATGGTCATGCTGACCGCCTGGCGCGAGCCGGTTGTTGTGAGTGTGGTGAGTCGAACCGCGGCATCCGGGCCGCTATCCCTCGAACACGAGCGACTTCACCACCACCGGGATAGCCTCCACCGACTCCAGCTGCTCGCCGAGGTCGATGAAGTTGAACTCGCCGACGTTGATGCCGTCCACGACGATGACTTCCGGCTCCACCTTGAACTCGTTCTTGAGCATCGCTCCAACGAGGCCGGCCACGTCCGCGCTCAGCACGATCGTCCAGACGTGGTCATGGAACGGTGCAAGCGCGCCCGCTATCGCCGCGCACATGGACCTGATGGAGTCGTAGGTGGGGATCACGGGCCCCAGCACTGCCAGCGCGATGTGTTTCCCGATGTCCTGCTCGGCGATGTCCAGCCGCTCGAATCCCTGCGCTATCGCCTGCTCCACTGCCTCTTGCGTCAGGTCGTTCGGGTCGGTGGGGAGGTAGGCCGGTACCACCTGCAGGTCGAGGTACGGCAGCAGTTCGGAGTTCGACACGAAGACCGTGCTGGACGACACCTGCACCGTGTACTGCGACGCGCCGATCACGGTTGCACGGATGCGCTCCGCGCTTCCGGCGATCGGGATGCCGAGCGAGGGCAGGCGGCGCCGTACCGCCGCGCCCAGCAGCGGGCCCATGTCGCCGTAGTCCTGTTGGTCGTAGTCGTAGACGTACTCCGCGACGCCGCCGGAGAACCCGATCTCGTCTATCGGCTCGTCGAACGCGATAGGGCCCGAAATAACGAGGTCGGAGGCCAGTTGGGAGTATTCGCTGCGGCTCAGTGCCTCGAAGAGCAGGTCTGCCAGCTTCTCGGCGACCTTCTCCTTCTCTTCCTCGTCCATGCGCTTGCCGACTTCGACGTCCACGCCAACGCTGTGGGCTACCGTGCGCCCTGCCTCCTCCACGCGTTCGACGACGCTGTCCGTGTCCCACGCGATGAGCCGCGCGCCCACGTTGATGGCCATAGTCTCTGCGACCTTGCCGTTCTGGACGATGGCGATCTTCGTAGTGCCGCCGCCCATGTCCACGTTCATGCCCGCGCCGATCTTCAGCGACCGCGCCGCAGCGCCGGAGCCGTGCGCCCCGAGGATGCCCTCAAGGTTCGGCCCTGCCGTCGCGCAGACGAAGCGCCCGCCCGCCGCGGCCAGCATCCGGATGATCGCCTCGGAGTTGTGCTTTCGGACAGCCTCACCGGTGCAGATGACCGCGCCGGTGTCGATGTCGTCCGCCTGGAGTTCGGCCTCCACGTAGCTCTGCTTCACGAAGTCGCCGAGGGAATCGGTGTCTATCGTGTCTGGATCGGAGTAGGGGGTGAGCAGGATGGGCGAGCGGTAGAGCACCTGTCGGAACACTACCTCGAACTCGCTGGACATCTCCGTGCTCCGCCGCCGCATGATGAGCTTGGAGAACATCAGGTGGGAGGTGGAGGAGCCGATGTCGATGCCCACGCTCGTGAGCCGCAGCCAGTCCGGGTTTATGGGGAATCCGTCTTCCGCGATGGAACCGAAGACAACCTCGTCTTCTGCGCCATAATGTCCGTGCTCCCAGGGATCGTCGTGCATGTGCAGCCTTTCGGATATCGGAGAGCGCGGGTGTACGTGTGTGCCGAAACGGGCACAACCCGCCGTCAACCACCGCGCATCCAGAGATGTACCCAATCTTATGCCTGCAGGCATTCGTCGGCAAGGCGAGCGCGTCCGCCGCCGCTCAGAAGATGCGCCACCAGGGGACGGCGAGCACGTCCGGCGCCACCCATTCCACCGCATCGCCGGTGTGCAGCAGCAGGCCCGCGCGCGCCTTGTCTCGATACTCTCGCCTGAAGGTGCGCAGGTGTGTCGTATCCCTGAAGTGCGGCCTGCCGGACGACTTGACCTCTATGGGCAGCAGGCTGTCGCTCGCCTCGATCACGAAGTCCACCTCCTCCCCAAGCGTCGTGCGCCAGTACAACACCTCGGCGTGGTTGCTCTCCGAGTCCCGCCACACAAGCAGGTCCTGTAGCACGAGGTTCTCCAGGTGCTCCCCGCGCGGTTCGGTCTCCTGCGCAATGTGCATCGCCACTCCGACGTCGCCCCAATACAGCTTCGGCGATTTGATGAGCCGCTTTGTGCGGTTGACGGAGTACGGAGCAACACGCGCCAGCAGGTAGGAGGTCTCCAGCAGGTTCAGGTAGCGGTGTGCCGTCGGCTGAGTAAGCGCCGCGTCGCGCCCGATGCCGGACTGGTTGGTCACCTGGCCGATGCGCAGGCTCGCCGCCCGCATTACCCGCCTGAAGTCGGGCAGGGCGGCTATAGAAGCGATGTCCTGCAGGTCACGCTCCAGGTATGTTTGCACGTAGCCGTCGAACCAGATGGCTCGCTCTTCGGGCGAGTTGAGGTCCAGGGCAGGGGTGGGGAACCCTCCACGGCGGGCCAGCTCTCGCCAGTCCACCGGTTCGTTGGGCTGGGCGTTGACGATTTCCAGCCACTCGTCGTCACGTGCCCCCAGCAGGTCGCCCCATATCCCGGCGCTGCCCGTGCCTTGCTGTTCCCTGCGGGTCATGGGCCAGAGTGTCAGGTAGCTTGCCCTGCCTGCCAGTGACTCGGAAACCTTGTGCATGAGGAGCAGATTGGCTGATCCGGTGAGCAGGAACTGTCCCGGTTTGCGCTCCCGGTCTATCGCCTGCTTCAGCGCGTGCAGCAGGCCGGGAGCACGCTGGACTTCGTCTATGGTCAGGGGCGCTTTCTCTTCCAGCAACGCTTCAGGGTCGTTGTTGGCCGTATCCAGGGCGGAATTCTCGTCGAGTGAGATGTAGCGCCGCCCGCCGGGCACGAGGTCGCGCGTGAGCACAGTCTTGCCTGTTTGGCGTGCACCGGTAACTACCATCGCGGGCATCACGCGAAGGCGCTGGGCAAGGCTTGCCGCTACTGAGCGGTGCAGTACAACGTTGTCCACATGTGAATGATAATCATTCAGCCTGCGAATGACAATCATTCACGCCGTGAATAGATTTCATTCAACACGTGAATAGATTGCACGGAACAGGCCACGGCCTGCCGCAGCCCTCCGGGCTGCTCCACAGACCATGCGCAAATGGCGCCTTCCTTGACTCTCCGCACGCCGTGATAGCATGACAGCCACACGCCCAACGCGGCCCCCCACAGGAGGAACGACACATGACGCAGCTCAGCCCCAAGCCGGAAGTCACCGCTGACCAGCCCTGGCTCAACAAGATCAGCGCTTACGAGGCCTTCGTCGAGAGCGAGGGCATCCCCAACATCACCGGCTTCGCCGTGGACGACCTCCGCTCCGTCGAGGTCGCGCCCTGGGCCCGCCTCGACTGCCTCGGCGCGTACATCAACCTCGATGGCAACGGCGGCACGAACGACGCCTACGTCGCCGAGATCCCGCCCGGCGGCAAGATGGCCCCGGAGAAGCACCTCTTCGAGAAGAACATCTACGTCCTGCAGGGAAGGGGCGCGACGCTCGTCGGCGACGACCCCAACAGCCGTACGTCGTTCGAGTGGAAGGAAGGCAGCATCTTCTCTGTCCCGCTGAACGTCTGGCACCAGCACCTCAACGGCTCAGGCGCCGAGCCCGCTCGCTTCCTCGCGGTCACCACCGCCCCCATCACCATGAACCTCTTCCACAACCCGGACTTCATCTTCAGCAACCCCTTCGTCTTCGAGGACCGCATCGGCGACTCCCGCCAGTTCCAGGGCGAGGGCTACATGTTCACTGGCAACACCGGCCGCGTGAACGTCTGGGAGACCAACTTTATCCCCGACATCGAGACCTTCACCACGTTCTCCTGGAAGGAGCGCGGCGCCGGCGGCTCCAGCGTCATGTTCGAGTTCGCCGACAACACCCAGGCCGCGCACGTCTCCCAGTTCCCCGTCGGCACCTACAAGAAGGCCCACCGCCACGGCCCCGGCGCGCACGTCATCATCATCTCCGGCCACGGCTACAGCCTCCTCTGGCCCCGCAGCGGCAACGTCCCCGAGGACGTGGTCCGCGTCGACTGGAAACCTGGCGCGATGGTCGTCCCGCCGACCGACTGGTTCCACCAGCACTTCAACGGCGGCACGACGCCCGCACGCTACCTCGCGTTCCGCTGGGGCTCACAGAAGCACGGCTTCAGCCTCGGCGTTGCCATGGAGGGCGAGGCTGATGTCTCCGTGAAGCTCGGCGGCGCGCAGATCGAGTACGAGGACGAAGACCCCTGGATCCACGACACCTTCGCCGAGACGCTCGCGCAGGTCGGCGGCGAGTCGAAGATGGCCGACTTCATCCCCCGCCTGCGCGGCGAAGGGTAGGTGTGGAGCGCCTGACCCAGGACTGATGCTGGCACATGGACGCTTGCCTTCAGGTCCTCGGGATACTGGCTCTCACAGCCTTCGTCTACGTCCTGCTGCCGGACGCCGTGCACAGGTTCTGTTACGGCGCCCGTCGGCGTATCCGTCGGCTCATCAACCTTGAAGACGACTAACGACCCGCGAGTGTCGCGGTCCCGCTGCGTACAGAGGTGGCTATCACGGAGCGCCCCATACAGAACTGCTACTGGGTAGAGCCCGGCAAGCTGCTCGCGGGCGAGTATCCCAGGGAACCCGACCACGCGCCCTCGCTCACGAAGCTCCGTGCGCTGAGGGACGCGGGCGTCTCCGCGTTCATCGACCTCACCGAAGTCGTCGAGGCACAAGCGTGGGGCTGGATAAAGCCGTACGACGACATGATCGACGGCGCGACGCATGAGCGGTTCCCCGTCGCCGACATGGGCGTGCCCGGCTCGCCAGCGCTCACGACCGCCACGCTCGACGCCATCGACCGCCACATCGCCGAGGGGCGCACCGTCTATGTCCACTGTTTCGGCGGCGTGGGACGTACCGGGGTCATCGTCGGCTGCTGGCTCGTGCGCCACGGACGCTCCGGCGACGAGGCACTGGAACGCCTGGACGAGCTCTGGAGGGACTGCCCGAAATCCTCCCGCCACCCGCGCTCGCCGCAGATGCCGGAGCAGCTCGACTACATCCGCAACTGGCGCGAGGCCGCTTCGTAGCGGCGGGGCAGGCGAGACCTAACCCAACGCCAAGAGGTTCGCCTCCGGCGAGGACGTGACCTCCCACCAGTTCGCGTCGAGGTCCGACATCACGAACCACGCCTCGCCGCCGTCCTCGCAGACGTCGCCGAGGTGCGACACGCCCCTTCCGGTGAGCCGCCCGAGCGCGTTATGTGCCGACAGCACGTCCGCGCGGCCTGCCAGCCGCAGCGCGTACCGGTTCACCGGGCGCAGCAGCGTCCGCCCGTCCGTCGCGGGCAGCACGACGATGTACCACGGATCGTCTCCCGCCCCGATGTACGTCGAGATGTTGCCGCCGCCCACGATCTCGAGCCCCAGCACCTCCGTGTAGAAGCGGTTACTCGTCTCCTTGTCGACGCACTGCATCGTCCCGTGCGACAGCGCCTGCGGCACGTACCCGCGCCCCGGGAATCGCTCCTCCTGCAACGGCTCGCTCCAGTGGCGGGCCGCTATCTGCCGCCCGTGCAGCGCCGCGCGCGGGTTGTAGTGCTCGATCTCTATCGTGTTGCCGCCCGGCTCGTCGATGTACACCGAATACGCGAAGTGGCTGCCGCGCGGCCCGTCGATGAGCGTGAGCCCGTACTTCGCCTGGTGTTCCTGCAGGTACGCCGCCGCCGCATCGATCTCCGTGTGCTCGGAGACGCGGAAGCCGTAGTGGTTCGCGTGCGGCTTCACCGGAGCGTCCGGCCCGCCCTCGTGCACCACGAGCGCCCACGGCGTGTTCGGGTGTCTCACCACCGCCGCGCCGTCCTCGCGCCGCACGACCTCCGACGCAAGCAGGTCCGTGAACACGGGCAGCGTCTCGTCCAACGAGCGGCACTCGTAGTGGCCGTGGCTCAGCGATTCGGGTTCCAGCAGCGGCATCGCGCGCACCTCCGGGGCAGCTGCCCGCATGGTACTACGCGCGCCCATGGACGGGGTGCGACCCCGTCGTTCCTGCGGAGGCACGCGCTTTAGCGCGCAACCTCGCTCCTGTCCCTCGCCCGTACCGTGTATCCTGTTCCCCCCATGAGCGAACTCACCGAACGCACGCAGCTCGCCGTCCGCATCGTGCGGGAGATCGGCGCGCACGCGCTCACGTACTACCAGCAGCAGGACATCGGCCTCGACTTCAAGCCCGACCGCTCCCCCGTGACCCGCGCCGACAAGGAAGGCGAGGAGCTCGCGCGGCGCATCCTCGACGCCGAGTGCCCTGCCGACGCCATCCTCGGCGAGGAGTACGGCGCGAAGGACGGAACGTCCGGCTATCGCTGGTACCTTGACCCCATCGACGGCACCGTATCGTTCGTGCGGGGGGTCCCGCTCTTCGGCTGCATGGCCGCGCTCGAGCACGACGGCGAACCCGTAGCCGGCGCCATCTGCTTCCCCGCCCTCGGCGAGATCGTCTACGCCGCGACAGGGCAGGGCGCGTGGTGGGCAAACGACATCGGCGCGCCGTCCGATGCCCTCGACCTGCGCCTCGCGCGCGTCTCATCCGTCTCCGACCTCGGCGACGCTCTGTTCGCGTCGACCGGCTTCCACGACTTCGCAAACATCGGCAAGGCGGAAGGGATGGCGAGGCTCCTCGCCGGAGTCGACTCAGCCCGCGGCTGGTCCGACTGCTACGGCCACTACCTCGTCGCGACGGGCAGGGTGGACGTGATGATCGATCCCTACATGAGCGTCTGGGACAACGCACCTCTTCTGCCCATCGTGCAGGAAGCGGGCGGACGGTTCACCGGCCTCAGCGGCGCGTCCACCATCCACGAGCCCAACGCCATCTCCACCAACGGCCTCCTCCACGACGCCGTCCTCGCCCTGCTGGGGTAGGTGTCAACGTAAGGAAAGACCCCTGGTTGCGGGGCGTTTTCTCGATCCTGTTGCTTTGTGTTGCATTCACTCGTGGAACGGCCTTGCGAAAGCAACGATCGGGCTGCGTTCGGCATCGGCGACGCGGACAGAAAGCAACTGCGGTTCAACAGGGATGCAACACTCTGCAACAGGGGTTCTCCCGGCGCCTGCCGGGAATCCAGGCCGTCGGGAACAAGGTATCCCGAGGCGCTGCGCCCGGGCAACGGGCCGATGTCACACGTCCTCTCACTCCGACCTCGTCACCCACCTCCACATGTCCACGACCACGTCCACCGCCCGGTAGTTGTCGAGCCACTGCGCCCCGTGCAGTGCGTACTCCTGGAACTCCTTGAGCAGCGTCACCGGTACGATCCACAACAGCGACCGCCGCATCGTGAACTCGTAGCCTGGCGTGAAGCGGTACACGCCCGCCACGAACACGAACCAGAACTCGAACACGTTGGGGAACGCCAGCAGCACCTCGCGACTGCCCAGCGCCTCGAACGCCAGCACGCCCAGTATCCGGTACGCGAACAGCGCCACCGCGATCGTCCGCACCGACCCCTGCCATCGCCACGCCACCCAGAGGAACGTCGCCATGTACGTCAGGTCCAGCCACTTGTCGAACGCCTGGTAGTTCTGCACCCCGCCCAGGTTGAGCAGGTTCATCATGAACAGGTCGGAGAAGTCGATGAGGATGGCCAGCAACGACCCCGCGAACGCCCAGCGCAGCACCAGCAGCGCTCCGGCGACCCGCACCGCCGCGATGATCAACTCCTCCGTCGTCATGCGCGACAGGATACGCGAACCGACGCTCCCCTCTTCTTATAAGGGAAAGGGTGAGGGTGACACTGGCGGGGCGGAGAGGCGGTGTCCGGTGTAGGGGCATCCCTTGTGGGTGCCCTCCGCAGCGCCCCTGCGCCCACTTATACCGCGTATCGCCGGGCGAATGCCCGCGCATCCTCCGGCGACGCTCCGTCCGCGACGGCGTGCCCGTAGACGGCCGCGAACCCCATCGATTCCCGCACCGCGATCGCATGCGCGCACGCCATTGCGTAGGCGCGCGCCCACTGTTCGGACGCGCCGATGAGCGTACACGCGACGCTGAAGGCGGCTGCATAGAAGATGGCGTACGCCTTCGACATGCCTTCGGAGATCATGCTGGCGTATGCCGAACCAATGACGAAGGCACTCTCCTCAGGTATCCCTTCGAGGACGGCATAGGTGTAGATGACGCCGAATTCCATGTAGTCAGGGTTGTCTATCGCCCGTTCGTAGTCCTCACGGGTAGGCTTCTCGCAAGCGCCAGGTGAAGAGATCTCCGGGCCGATGGCCCTCCTGCACGCCGCCTCCGCCGCCCCCATCACCATCAACAGCCGCTTCAGCATCGCCTGTCCACCACCTCACTGCCGCCATTCGGTTGACTCTCGTTCATCCACGCGGTGTGCTTGTCCAGTCCCGTTCCGGGTAAGCCCCTCGCACCACGCTGGCCTTACCGGGCAGCGCTTACGCCGCGTACCGTCGTGCGAACACGAGCGCGTCGTCCGGCGATGCGCCGTCGGCAACGGCATGCCCGTACAGGGACGCGAAGCCAACCGTTTCCCGCGTGGTAATCGCGTAGGCGCACGCCTGCGCATAAGCACGGGCCCACTCATCGGATGCACGGATTATGGAACGGGCAATGCTGTACGCGGCGGCGTAGACGATGGCGTACGCGCTGGGCCTGCCCTGCGCAACGCCGTCGGCATAGGCAAAGCCGAGGATGTGCGCCTTCTCTTCGTCCATGCCTTCTTTGATGGCGTTCGCGTACAACGCGTCGAGATCGGGTTCCCGGCTCCTGCCCGCGGCCCTGCCATGGTCCGCCGGCTCCGCCGGTCCGTGTGCGTCTGCCACGGGCGTGCCCTCCGTTCGGCTCGCCCGTCCGCCCGCCTCCTCCACCTTCGTCAACCCCAACAGCCGCTTCAGCATCGCCGCTCAACCTCCTCTCAACCCCACCCTTCAACTTAATAGTACCACCACACCTCCTGCGGATATGGACGGCGAATGCGGTTCGAGGTGAGCCTGTCGAATCACGCAGGCCACCACTCCGCTCCCTTTTTCGTCACCGCACCGCTGCTTCCGTCGTTCCTGCGAATGCAGGAACCTCGCAGCCCACAGGGCGGCGCTCCGTCGTTAGAGCGAAGTCCAAGCAAGCCCGGAACCGTTACCATTCATGGGCGTCCGGGAGAAGAGGTGAGACGCGGCACATGGAAGAGCATCATGCGGCAAGCGGGCCTCGACGAGCAGGAGTAGGCATGCGGTACCTCGTTGTCATCGAGAAGAGTCCTCGCAACTACTCGGCGTACTCACCGGACATGCCCGGCTGTGTGGCTACGGGCCGCACGCTCGACGACACCGCCCGGAACATGCGCGAAGCCCTCGAAGGCCATTTGGAAGTGATGGCCGAGCACGGCGAAGCTGCGCCTGAGCCAACCGCCTGGGCGATCACCGTTCGCGGCTACATCGTGCCTATCGAGAAGACTGCCGACGGCTACCGCGCGGAACCACCGGACCTGCCTGACGTCGTCGCAGCCGCCGACACGCCTGAACGGGTGGAATCGCTGGCACGCGACGCCATCGCCTGGCATCTTGATGCGCGGTCGGGCAGTGTTCAGCTCCCGCAGCCTGCCTCCGAGGTTGTCCACGTTGAGATCGCGGTTCCCCGAGCCATCGCTTCCTAAGCCTCCACTGCCATCCGCCCCTTACGCCATCGCACCTCCCCCGCGTACCCTGTCTGCACGGCCTCTGCGACTCCTCCGGCGCGGGCCGGTACTGCAGCGAGGCGCGGTGAACAGAAATGAGCCGAAATGAGCTGGTAATGAACCGGAATGAACAGCGAATGAGCGGTTTTGAGCGGTCCAACAGCTCACCCCAGGCGCCGGTTTCAGGAGTGTTTCAGGGCAGATGAGCCGAAATGAGCAGCATTTCCCCCCGAAACCTCCCTCTGCCTGACTCCCCTCTCTCGCTGGGCGGGGAGAGGGGCCGGGGGTGAGGGCCCCGCCCTTGCCCGCCGCGCGGCGCACGGGATAGCCTTGCGCTCAGGAGAACGGACGCATGGACGACCAGCGCAGACGTGAACTCGCGGAAGAGATGAAGGATCTTGCCCAGAGCTTCTGGGCGGGCGAGGCTGAGATATGCCGCCAGTTCTGGGGCGTACCCCGCTCCACAGAGGAGCAGGCCCACTGGCTCCGCCTGCAGGTCTACAAGGAGATGTTCGGCTCCGGCCTCTCCGGCCACGCCGACGGCATCATCCGCGGCTTCATCGAGAAGCTCTCCGAGTCGCTTCCCCACGCCCAGACGAAGGAGCAGCGCGACGAGTTCGAGCGCGACATCCGCGTGCTCGGCGAGGAGTTCAACCACTACCGCCTCTTCGCCGACATCCTGGAGGACGCCACCGGCGAGCCCGTCCGCCTGGAGAAACTGCGCGGCTGGCAGTTGCCGGAGGACGCGAAACTCCAGATGGTGCGCCAGTCCGCCCGCGAGGACCGGGGCCGCATCGGCGAGGCCGCCATCGGTTTCACGGAGGGCGGCGGCGCCTCGTTCTTCTACGAGGGCCGCAAGCTGGGCGGCGACCCGATCTCCGACCAGATTGCCGCCGCGTGCGCCATCGTCTTCGGCGACGAGTCCGAGCACGGCGAGCACGGCGCGTCCGAGTTCGCCCACAGCCTGCACACCGAGGAGGAGTGGGCCGAGGCGCGCGGCATCGTCATCGCCATCTGCCAGCAGCGCCTCCGCATGCGGTACGAGATGTTCGGCCTCACCGTCGACGAGGCCCGCATCACCGAGATCACGGAGGGCAATATCGCTCCGCTCAACGTCTATGCAGGCTGACACCCCAGGAACTGTCATTCCGAGCGGAGTGCAGCGAAGTCGAGGAATCTCTCGGGGTTCTCATCCCCTCTCCCTCTGGGAGAGGGCCAGGGTGAGGGTGTTGAAAGGAGAAACAGCATGACCACCACAACCGCAGCAGACATGAAGGCTGAGATACGCGCGCTCGGCCAGTGCTTCTGGGCCGGCGAGGCCGAGATCGCCCGCAACTTCCTCACCGCGCCGCACGAGCCCGCCGACCACGTCCACTGGCTGCGCCACCAGTGCTACCGCGAACTGCGCGGCCCCGGCCTGCTCGAGCGGCCCCACAGCCGTGTCCGATGGATCATCCAGAACGTCCACGACAAGCTCCCCGCCGCCGAGTCGAAGGACGGCAGGGACGAGTTCGAGTACCAGTTGGAGTCGCTCCGCCAGGAGTTCACCCACTACCGGCTGCTCGCCGACATCCTCGAGGACGTTACCGGCGAGCCCGTCCGCATGAACGACATCGACGGCCTGCGCCTCCCCGGCGACGACCGCATCGAGGCGATGCGCAGCCGCCTCATCGCCGAGGACGAGCGCATCGCCCACATCGCCTACAGCTTCGCCGAGGGCGGCGGCGCGGGCATCTTCCACGCGGGCGCCGCACTCGAGACGGACGACCCGCTCCTCCTCCGCATCCAGCACGCCTGCCGCGTCATCTACGACGACGAGGTCGGCCACGGCGAGCACGGCGCCGAAGCCGCCGAGAACGCCCTCGACACCGAGGAGGAACTGCTCACGCTGCGCCGGATGCTGCTGGAGATCTGCCCCGAGCGCCTCCGCATGCGCTCCGAGATGTACAACCAGGAACCGGACGAGGCCCGCATCGCCGAGATCGCCAACGGCCACATCGACCCGCTGCCAACCATCTGATGGTTTGGTCCCTTCCCCCTCGATGGGGGAAGGATAGGATGGAGGTGAACCGGGGAGTGTCTGTTCCCTCTCCTGAGGGAGAGGGTTAGGGTGAGGGCCTTCGGTGGTGGAAGCGTGGCGTCTGTGATGGCCTCACGCAAGAGGAGAAGACCTGGAATGAGAGAACTCCCCGCATGGAGGTGCTGGCGCATGACGGAATTACGCAAGGTGTCCATCTGATGGGACGCTTCGACGGCAAAACCGCGGTCGTCACCGGCTTCGGCTCAGGCATCGGACAGGCGGCCGCGGTGCTCCTCGCCGCCGAGGGCGCGAACGTCGTCGGCCTCTCGCGCAACACAGAGGCAGGCGAGGCGACCGTCGCGGCGATACGAGGGCAGGGCGGCGAGGCAACGTTCGTCAGTACGGACGTGCGCTCCGCAGAGGAGGTCGACCGCGCCTTCGAGGAGGCCGTGCGCCGTTACGGCGGCGTCGACGTCGCCGTGAACTCGGCGGGCATCCGCGCCACCGGCCCCGTCACCGAAACGTCCCCGGAACGCTGGGCTGACGTGCTGGACACCAACCTCACCGGCACCTTCCTCGTCTCGCGCGCAGCCGTCCTCCGCATGAAGGAGCAGGGCAGAGGCGGCGCCATCATCAACGTCTCCGCCATCTCCGGCTTCCGCGGCCCATCATCCCGCGTCGCCTACGGAGCATCCAAAGCGGGCGTCCACAACCTAACCGAGGCGATGGCGCTCGACCACGCAGCCGACGGCATCCGCGTCAACTGCGTCGCCCCAGGCCCCACGCTCACGCCGATGGTCGGCCCGGTCACGGACGAGGCGCTCGCCGCATACGCCAAGCGCGTCCCCCTCGGCAAGGCCGGCGACCCCGAGGACGTCGCCGAAGCCATTGCCTACCTCGCCTCCGACGCCGCCAAACACGTCACCGGCGCCATCCTCCCCGTCACCGGCGGCGCCCACCTCAACGTCTAGTGTTTGATCCCCTCTCCCTTGAATGGCGAGGTTAGGGTGAAAGTGAAGCGACAGGGTGGAGTGGCGTGTATGGTGTAGGGGCATCCCTTGTGGGTGCCCGTCGGGGAGTGCAGAGGGGATGGCCCTCTGCCGGGGGAAGTGGGGGTGTCCCCCACAAGCGACAACACAAACAACCAAGGAGCTACAAGACCCCATGGACGAAGACCGCAACTGTGCCACCTGCATCTACATGGACGAGCGCATGGACCCCGCCTTCAGCGAATACGCCGGCCTCTGCCGCTCCAACCCCCCTCACGTCAACGAGGCCGGCATCGCCATTTGGCCCTGGGTGCGCTCGACCGACTGGTGCGGCGACTGGGACGACGGCGAAGAAGACGACGATGACGACGAGGAGATCGACATAGGCTGACGCCTCGCTGCCGCAGCCAACGCCTACTCCAAAAAGAAGAGGCCCCGGCGTCTGCCGAGGCCTCTCTCGCTTGCTCGTTCGGCCCAGTGCCAGGCTAGCGCGGGTCCGCCTCGAACGCGTGGTAGTGACCGCCCTTGGAGACCGCGGGCAGCCCACTGACCGCCTTCTGCCACGACTCGCCGCCGTCCTCCGACCACAGCACCTCACCGTGCGACGTGGCCGCGAAGACCTGCACGACGCTGCCGGCCTCCTCGAGCGTCATCGCCTCGACGCTCGGCACGAACTTGTCGGCCAGGCCGGGGGCGCTCAGCACCTCCCACGTCTCGCCGGCGTCGCGGCTGCGGGAGACGCGCGTCTCTGCCGTGCCGTTCCGGTGCCACGCGCCGGGACTCTCCTGTCCCGCCGTCACCAGCATGTAGGACGGGTCGCTCGGCTTGTACACCAGCTGGTCCGGGTAGCCGCCGTACTCGCTGCCGCGGGTGAAGACGTTATCCCACGTCGCGCCGTAGTCGCGCGAGAGCCACAGCCCCATGCCGCCGGTCACGAACATCCGCTGCGGGTCCGCAGGGTTGGAGACGAGCCGGTGCACGTCGTTGTACATGCCCGGAATCTCGGTGAACGTGTCGCCGCCGTCGTCGGAGCGGTACAGCCCGCCCTGCTCGATGCTGGCGTACACGACGCCGCTGTCGGCCGGGTGGAAGCTGATGTGCTTCAGGTGCGCGACGTGCGGCGGGGCAGGGAAGCGCCACTCCTCCGTCTCCTGGGCATGGAGCGCAGGCTTCTCCGACCACGTCAGACCGAGGTCGTCGCTGACGAACAGGCACGCAGGCTCCGTGCCCGCGAACACCCGCGTCGCGCCGTTCACCTCGGCGACGGAGAGGCTGTAGATGTCCTGCTCCGTGATGCCGACGTCGCGCTTCTCCCAGGTGTGGCCGTCGTCGTCGCTGGCATAGATGCCGCCGTGCTCGACGCCGCAGAACCACACGCCGCTCTTCGGGTCCTGCACCAGCGCGTGGATGTGGTTGCCCTCCAGCGTCCGCTCCGTCTCCGTCCAGCCCGCAGCGCCGCGCACGATGCGCACGACGCCGTTCACCGTGCCGACCAGCGCCTCGTCACTCGGCGCATCCGCCGTCAGTATGTTCGCTCCGCCGCCGTGTGAGACTCCTATCGTCATCTCGCTGCCTCCTGTCTGATCCCCTCTCCCCCTGGGAGAGGGTTAGGGTGAGGGTGTCCCCGCCTAGTGGTCTACCTTCCGCTCTTCCAGGATCTCGACTCCATACTCCTCGCCGTACTCCTTCGGCATCTCGATCTGGTGCGTCAGCTCGACGTCCTTCCCGGTCTTGGTGTGCTCCGTGATCGCGAGGCCGACCTCGAGGGTCGCCATGCCCCACGCGCCGCTGTGGAAGACCGGCTTGCCGAGACGCACCGCGTTGAACAGCTCTTCCAACTCCTGGTCGCGGTGCAGCGGGTCGGAGTCGACGATGAGCTCGGTGAGGCCGTCGTCTGTGTACTTGTACAGCCCGTCCGGTCCCTGCCGCAGTTCGCCGAACTCGCAGCTCACGATGACGATGCCGAGGTCGTTGGGCTTCCACTTCTCAGGGCCGTGCTCGCGCCGGAATATCGCCGACTCCGCCTCGCCGCCGATGCGCAGTGAGAGTTTCTCTGCGTCCTCAGGGCGCGTCCCCGCCGCCATCGACTTACGGATCTCGTTCCGCTCGCTCGGCGTGTAGCGCGTGTTCGCGTCGCCCCACGGCACGAGTTCCGATGCGACGAAGTAGCCGTAGCCGTTGTGGATGGCCACGCCCGTGACGCCGCTCTCGAACTCCAGGAACGCGGCGTAGTAGCCAGGGATGGAACGGTACTTCATCCACTGGCCGTACGAGCCGCGGACACTCCGCACCTTGCCTCCGGCGATGAGCCGGATGCTGTCTATCTGGTGAGGCGTCTGCCGGTAGACGAGTCCGCCGCCCTGATCGGGGTCGAGCTCGTCAGCCGTGCGCGGGCGGATCACCCAGTCCGTGTAGGCGATGGCGTTCACTGCGCCGAGCGCCCCCATCTCGCCGGACGCCACGATCTGGCGCATGAGGCGGATGTGCGGCATGAAGCTCTGCGTGTGCCCCGCCACGAGCTTGACGCCGTTGCGGTCGCACGCCTCCACCATCTCCTCCGCCTGCCGGATGTCCAGCGCCATCGGCTTCTCGACGACCACATGCTTGCCGTGGTTCGCGGCCATCACGGTCATCGGCCCGTGGAAGCGGTTGGGTGTGGATATCCACACCGCCTCGACGTCAGGGTCCTTACACAGCGCCTCCGCGCTGTCGTATACGCGGGCTTCCTCGTAGCGCGCCTGGAAGCGCTCACGCACGTCCGGGTTCACGTCCGCACCCGCGAACAGGTCGATGTAGGGAGCGCGCTCCATCGGCGGCAGCATCTCCGCTGCGCCCACGCCGATGCCGATCACGCCCAGTTTCAGTGGCTTGGTGTCTACGCTCGTCATGCTTGTCTCCTCTGTTATCGCCGGTGGACCGGCTGGCTTACACGGACACCGGCGAGAAGTTGCGCGCCTCGCCGTAGCGCTCGTGCACCGGGACCTGGTGCTGCATCTGTATCTCTCTGCCCTCCGCGCCGGACTGGATGATGCCGAGCACCACCTCCAGCGTCGCAAGGCCCCACTCACCCGTGTGGAAGATGGGCCTGTCCTCGACCACCGCGTCGTACAACTCTTCGAGCTCTGCGCGGCGGTAGCCGGGGCCCATGTCGCGGTCGACCGCAAGGTCGATGTTGTGCGTGCCGCGGTCGTCGTACAGGATGAGGCCGCTCGGGCCGTGGCGGATGTCGCCCCGCTCGCACGTCGCGATGAGCAGGCCGAGGTCCTCCGGAACCCAGAGTTCCTCGTTCTCCGCCTTGAACACCTCTCGCTCCTGCAGACCGCCGATGCGCAGTGCCTGCTTGTCCTCGGACTCGTCACGGGTGCCCTCGCGCATCTGGCGGCGCACCTCGACACGCTCCTCGGAGGTGTAGCGCTGGCGGTCGTGGCCCCACGTCACGAACTCCGCGCCCATCACGTAGCCGTAGCCGTTGTGGCAGACGAGTGAGGTCGTGCCGTCCTCGAACTCCAGGAACGCGGCGTAGTAGCCGGGGATGGGGCGCTCCGGCATCCACTGGCCGGTGGTGCCGCGCACGCTCTTCACCATGCCGCCGCCGAGCAGCCGAACGCTGTCGATCTGGTGCGGCAGTTGGCGCATCGGCAGGCCGCCGCCCTGTTCCATGTCCAGCTCCTCCCACGTGCGGGGGCGGAGCATCCAGTCCGTGTAGGCGAACGCATTGACGGCGCGGGCGCGCCCGATTTCGCCGGACTGGATGATCTTCCACATCGTGCGGACGGGCGGGGTGAAGCTGCGCGTGTGCCCGGCGAGGAACTTCACACCGGTGCGGTTGGCCGTTTCCACCATCTTCTGCGCGTCTTCGAGGTTGAGCGCCATCGGCTTCTCGACCACGACGTGCTTCCCAGCCTCCATCGCCCGGATCGAGTGCTCGGCGTGGAAGCGGTTCGGCGTCGAGACCCACACGGCCTCGACCTCCGGGTTCGCCAGCATCTCGTCGTAGTCGCCGTAGCCCTTCGCGTTGTAGCGCTCGGCGAACCGGTTCAGCGTGTTTTCATTGGTGTCGCAGCCGGCCACGAGCCGGAGCTCCGGCATCGCTTCCATCGCGGGCAGCATCTCCGTGCCGCCGACGCCGATGCCGACCATAGCGAGTCCCAACCGTCTCTTGCCCGTCATGTATCCCTCCGTGGTGAAAGCGCGTGCGGAAGCATCACGGCGCGCGCCATGGCGGAACACTACATGAACCGCCCGTGCTTCTCAACCACGAGTGAGGAGGGGCAGGGCAGGGGCTGAGCGAAGCCGGGGCATTCTCCTGCGAAGGTCTCTCCCCAAGCACTGCTGGGCAGCAAGTTAACCCCCATCCTGACCTTCCCCCATCAAGGGGAAGGGACCGGCGGGCTGCGAGGTTCCTGCCTCCGCGCGCGCTAGAGCGCGGGAACGACGGGAAGGGCGGCGTTGACCGCAGGGCGGTGCGCTCCTACACTCCCGCTGTTCCGTCCAACATCGCCAGACTAGGGAGGAAGGCCATGCTGACGAGGGAAGAGAACGAACTGCTCTGCCGCACGGGGCCGAACGACCCGGCTGGCGTCCTGCTCCGGCGCTACTGGCAGCCGGTCGCGCTGGCGGAGGAGATCGAGCCGGGGAGCGCGCCGATGCCGGTGCGCATCCTCAGCGAGGACCTGACGCTCTTCCGCGACCAGTACGGCCGCCTCGGGCTCGTGGCCCGGCACTGCGCGCACCGTGCGGCGGACCTGAGCTACGCGCGCATCGAGGACGGCGGGCTGCGCTGTCTCTACCACGGCTGGCTGTACGACATCCACGGCAACTGCCTGGAGCAGCCGGGCGAGCCTGAGGGCAGCACGTTCAAGGACAAGATCCAACTGCTCTCGTACCCGGTGACGGAGCGCGCGGGCGTCGTGTTCGCGTACCTGGGGCCGGGCGAGCCGCCGCTGCTGCCTGCGTACGAGTTCCTGGACATCGCGCCGGAGAACAGGGTCGTCACGAAGATCTACCACGAGTGCAACTATCAGCAGGGGAACGAGGGCAACATCGACCCGCAGCACCTGTCGTTCCTGCACTTCTTCATCCGCGAGGACGCCAGCGGCAGCCGCGTCGCGACGGGCAACGTACAGGGCGGGGAGGCGACGTCGAACCGCATGATGGGCGACGACCCGTCGCCGACGATCGAGGTCGAGGAGACGGACTACGGCATCCGCATCTACGCGGTGCGCGACACGAACGACGGCGACGACTACGTGCGCATCACGAACTTCATCTACCCGAACCTGGCATCGTTCCCGGCATTCCCGGGTGTGTTCGGGGTCAACTGGCACGTGCCGATAGACGACACGCACCACTGGAAGTTCATGTTCATGGTGCGGTCGGAGGGGCCGCTGCCGAAGGGAGCGCTCGGGCTCACGATGTTCGAGGGACTGAAGGACGACTACACGAACGAACGCAACCTGCGCAATCGCTACCTGCAGGACCGGCAGGAGATGCAGACGCGCAGCTTCCTGGGCATGGGGCCGAGCTTCCCCGTCCACGACATGTGGGCGACGGAGGGGGAGGGCGCCATCCAGGACCGCACGACGGAGCATCTCGGCTACACGGACAAGGCGGTCGCGCTCTCGCGGCGTCTGCTGCTCAGGGCAACGCAGCAGGTGCAGGACGGCGCGGAGGCGCCGCACGTTGTCCGCGAGGCGTCGGCCAACGTTTTCAACCACATCGGCGCGTGGCAGGAGGTCGTCCCCAAGACGGAGGAGTGGTCGTCCGTCTGGAAGCGCAACGCGGAGGCGCTGGCGGCACGGATGGGCACCAACGGGCACAACGGGGCGTAGCGTTTTACGTTCGGTTGGGTAGGGGGGTGGTGACGGAGGCGGCTCCAGGGTGCTACGGCTGATGTCGTCCGCTATCTTGCGCAATTCGTTGTGTGCAGTCTCGACCTTCCTGCTGGCCGGGGCGCTCGGATGCGGCGATGCCCTGACTCCGACCCCAACGCCGGAGTCCGCCGACGCCGAGTTTGCGGCATGCCTCGAGACGTGCATCGCCAAGGGCGGGAGCGACTCAAACTGCGGCACGTTCTGCGAGGGCGGCGTCATTGAACCTCAGGCGAAGGACGACGCAAAGGTTCCCACCGGAGACTCCAAAGCATGCTATGAGGCGTGTATCGGGAAGGGCGAGAGCGACTCGACGTGCCGGGGGTTCTGTGAGGAGAAGCCCGGCGTTGAAGGTGGAAAGCCTGCCCCTGATACGGGCGCGTTTCTGACGTTCGAGCACGACGGCGTGACCCGGCATTACCTGTACCACGCGCCCCCGGACCTGCCGTCGAACGCTCCGCTGGTGTTCTTCCTGCACGGCCACGGGGGCAATGCGGGCGAGACTCGGGCGTGGGTCGGGCTGGACCGCGTCGCGGATGCCAACGGGTTCGCGGTGGTCTATCCGCAGGGCAGTGGCGACTACAGCGGCACGCCGTACTGGAACGCGCACACGTTCACGGGCGTCACGGACGACATCGGCTTCCTGAGCACACTGGCGCAGAGCCTGCAGAGCGAGCACGGGCTGGACCCGGAGCGGACGTTCACTGCGGGGTTCTCGAACGGCGGGATGATGAGCTATCTGCTGGCGATGGAGGCGCCCGGCGTCTTCCGAGGGGCGGCGTCGGTCGTGGGGGCGGCATGGGGCAGCGCGTGGGAGGACCGGGATAGCGCCCCTGCGTTTCCGCTCCTCCAGATATCGGGACTCGACGACACAGTCGTGCCCGTCGATGGCATCGTCGACCCGTCCGGCGGGGTGGGCGCTCCTGCTCACGATGAGATCATCGCGTACTGGAGCGAGCGGAACGGGTGCGCGACCGTGGAGACGGACATGCTGAACGCGAACACGATCCGACGGCGGCACGTCGACTGCGCGGACGGCAACGAGGTCTGGTACTACAGGATCGACAACTTCGGGCACGAATGGCCGACGATTGACGGCAGCGCGGGGTTCGCAGGCGCGGAGGCGATCTGGGAGTTCTTTGGGAGGTTTCCAGGGTAGGCGGGGCTTCCCGGTGGGAATTGTAGGTGTTAGGTAATTCGTTGACAGAATGGTCTGAGAACGCAGTTCATTCTGGAGACGACGATGCGAGACAACAGCAATGACCGCACGGTGGAGCGGAACTACGTCCAGAAGTATCGGTTTCTGA